>JACCDH010742367.1_pt1 | contig 17520 bp, 10 predicted proteins | sample 7442481 | NCBI WGS metagenome assembly JACCDH01 (sample SAMN15323433, study PRJNA562643) | freshwater metagenome | isolation source: river surface water | place: USA:Blue River Watershed | collected 2017-08-15
ATCCCGTTGAATTGGTTTTTCTAACTTGTTCACTATCGTATCGATTACTTTATACCCCTTCTAAAACAGTACCGCCCCCAAAAATTAAATTAGTCTGTTTATTAATATTCCAGTCGGTCTGATTTTCGACTCTTTGAAATAAATGATTTAATAAATCATAATAAGGGAGGCCTGACACTGTTAGTAAATCCTGTCTGCCATTATATTCCGTTCGGTATCCTCTAAAACTTGTTTTCAATTTATTGGAAAACCTATGGTTTAAGGATACATTAAAATTTTGATCGGTATTATGTTCATAACCAAAGGAAGTAATTGTTGCTCCACCATTAACTACTGAAATTTCATTTTTTACTTTTTCATCTGTAGCCCTAAAACTTATTGCAATATTTGTATTGTCTGAAACATTGTATTTTAACTGCTGATTAATAGTAAACCTAGTTATAGGCGTGGTTGTTCGACTAGTACTATTGGGTCTAATGCTAAAACCATCTGTGCTATAATAATTATAATAACCCTGGTAAAAAATTGATTTATTAACTATAGAATGATTCACACCAGCATCAATAGTTTGATAGGTTCCATACCTTAGGCTTGCTTGCAATGGTATCGCATTGACAGCATCTGTGATGATATTAATCACACCCGCCATTGCTTCGCTTCCATACAAACTAGAAGAAGGTCCTTTAACTATTTCAATTTTTTTAATATTACCAAGGGCGATTCTATTTAAATCTAACACACCAGCTGTTCTACCAACAAGCGGTTCTCCATTAATTAAAATAATGGTATAATCGGGATTTAAACCTTGCAATTGCACACCCGCTCCAAAGCCACTTGTTAAAGTTAATCCTGGTTGCTCCTTTAAAACATCAGTTAATCTAATGGCCCCCATTTCCTGTATTTGCTTTGCGTTGATGATACTTACCGGCACTGTTACATTGCTGAGTTTTCTTTCTGATCGATTAGCAGTGACCACGACACTATCTCCTTGCATTTGTAGGGTGTCACTAACCCTCTTAACCTGCGCCAGTATTGAGATAGGTGATAATAAAAGAAAATAAAATAGTACACGCTGCTTTTTCACCCCGCAAAGGTGAAATGAATAAAAGAGGGAATCAAGTATATGGTTACTTAATTGACTTAAAAATACTGTAATTTGACAGTTCTATGACAATTGAATTTTTGTTTAATTATTCTCTAAAATTCGCTTTATTGTATTCAACTCACTAGGTTTTATAAAGTATTCATAGAATCTTTTATCCTCTTCCTTACGACTGCTGCCAATAAGTGGCGAATTGGATTGAGTGATAAATTCATACTTGTCATTGATGGCTTTCATCACATCACTTCTTACTTTTTTCTGAAGTCCGATATTTTTATCTTTAATGCCTAATACATGATTGATTTGTCCAATTTCAATATGTTTATCTTTACTACTAGCTGACAATAATAATTTGATCAAAGCCACTTCAATTGCAGTAAACGCTTGATTTACCGTTTTACTTTTTAATATTTTAAGTTGCGCTACCTCTAATTTTCTACTCACACTTCGGTTAAAAATCCACCATCCACCAGCAAATACCATAGCAATAAGTACTATAATAAGTAAGAAAATAAATACCTTATTTTCTTGGCCCCAAATACTAGTTCTCAATAATTCAAAGTCTGATAATTTTAAGGGATAAGTAACAAATAATTGATTGCCTGGATTATAACTAACAATATTATCCCCCTCTATAAATAAATTGAAATTATTTGCGCGTCTAATTAAAAATTGATTCAACTCGGCGCTTTTGCATTTATATATTTTGTTATGGACTAAATCAAAAAAATAAGTGTCTTCATTGACTAAATGTATATATCCATTTTTATGCGTTAAGAATTCATTTGATGAAAAATCTTTTTCTACAATTTTAATGACATCTTTTTCAAGCTCTCCTAATTTTATCCATTGATTGGTTTTTAAATCCAAATAATAACTAGTATAAGTAGGGACGCCTCTTATATTTTCAGGTCCTGCAATACCTGCATTCACTACCCTTTGAAAAGGAACATACAGTCTGCCTTGTTCTTCATCAAACCATACATAACTGGTTGACATAATTTCCATATTCAAGGGAATGATGTCCCATTCACTGTCTTCAAAATTAAATTTCCTTAAATGTCCGTTTGTTTTCCAAAAACCGTATCCTCCATAACTATACAATCCCCCTTGGTACATAAAATTTTTACAATCAATATTATAATTGAGGTTGACAGTATGGTCAATTCTTTTAAAAACACATTGTAAGGAGTCCGAACGAATTAATTGATAAACAAAGCCTGTTTGTCTTATTAATACATAAATACTTCCCCCTTGTTTTAATAGTAATTGCCCATTGGCCGCGATAACGGTATTTTCTAAGGGGATAGGATAAGTTTCTTTGGATAAGGAAATGGCTGTATTTAGGTTTTTTGCCTCGATAATATGGGACAAAAATGGGGTGTTGGGCACCGTATAAACAGAGTCGGGTCCCTGCCCCTTAGCCTGAAAAGCAAGTAAAATTAGGAATAGGACAAGTAATTTCGAAGGGAAAATATTTTTATAAATCATTGATTTATAACTAATTAATTAATTTCTGAATAGCAAATTACACTCTAACACATTAAAGATAGTAAATAACCTATTTGTTAACAATTTGGTAATATAGCAATACTTCAATTTAAGGCCTAAAACAGCAATTTTACAGATACAATAATCACAAAACCTTTAGTTATGGGCCTTAATTCGATCATGAAAATATTTTTACCAAAAGACAGAGTATTTTTTCAATTATTTGAAGATGTTGCAGAACATGTTTACCAAATGGGTGGAAAATTAAAAGAAATGGTAAACGAACCCGATGCCGATATGAGGGCAAATATTTTGGCACAAATAGAAAACTTAGAGCATAAAAATGATGAACTAACGCATAATATTTTCACCGAATTAGGCAGAAATTTCATCACTCCATTTGACAGAGAAGATATTCATTATTTAGCCACTTCATTGGATGATATTGCAGATTACATTTATGCTTCCGCAAAGAAAATTAATTTCTACAAAGTGAACCCCAATGATACAGGGATTCATAAATTGGCAGAATTAATTTTACAAGGTACTGCTGAAACTAAAAAAGCAGTAATGGGATTGCGCAATATGAAAAACGTAAAAGAAATGACCGAGGCAATGATTAAGGTCAACAGCATTGAAAACCAAGCGGATGATGTATTTGATATGAGCATCGAAAAATTATTTGAACAAGAAAATGACTTTAAAGAAGTAATCAAGAAGAGAGAAATTTATCAAGTTTTAGAAATAGCGACTGATAAGATTGAAGATGTTTCAAATGTGATTGAATCAATTATCATCAAGTACGCTTAATTTTTAAGAAATGACTTTATTAATAATTATTATAGCCTTAGCGCTCATATTTGACTATATCAATGGTTTTCACGACGCAGCCAATTCTATTGCAACAGTCGTATCTACTAAAGTACTAACCCCATTGCAGGCAGTACTTTGGGCTGCATTTTTTAATGTGATTGCCTTTTGGATTTTTAAGGATCATGCAGTAGCCAACTCGATAAGTAAAACAGTTTATAAAGATTTTATAACCTTACCTGTAATTTTTTCGGGTTTATTAGCTGCCATTTTCTGGAACTTATTAACCTGGTGGTATGGCATACCTTCCTCTTCCTCACACACTTTAATAGGAGGCTTTGCTGGTGCGGCTATTGCGCATGCATTAATGACAAAGGGTATTGGTTATTCTTGGGCTAAAATTGTGGATGCAGACACTATCATTAAAACCGTATTGTTTATTTTCTTAGCACCTATTATTGGAATTGTCATTTCTGTTTTCATAACACTGGTCACCATTATGCGAAATATGTGGTGGCGACTAGCAATTATTTCCATTGCCACTTTCATTACCATTTTGATGTTTGATCGTTTTGAGCATACAAAGATTCACGAAAATGTTCAAAAATTTTACAGCATTGATAAATATAAAAAGGAGATAGCGAGCATTGAAGCTGAATTAAAAGAAAAAAAAGAGGATACTGTTTTATTGAATAAACTTGCTGAAAATGAAAAAAAATTAACAGCAGCGACTGAAAATTACAATCTGGTAAGCCCTTATTTATCCAATTACGAAAAGTTGGGTGCCGCAGCTATCGCCAAAATTGCAAAAGACAGCGGTTGGTTGGATAATTTAGCTGTAAGTAAAATTAAAGACGCTGCAAGAAATGCAAATGATTTTTTAGTACTAGAAGCAAAAGCACCGGATAACAATGAAATAAAGCAACTATATGATATTGCAAAAGTTAAAACGGAAGGGTATAAAGCACCTTTAAAATTATTTTTAGCAAAAGCAATTTCAGCTGATTCGGCAATTGTTTTAATGAATGCCATTTCGCCCATTCAACCTAAAAACTTAGATAAGGTGAAGGCAAAAATTGAAAAATTCAATATTCAAAAAACATTTGCCGCAGAAATTGAAAAGGCGGATAATGCAATTATTGAATACGGCATTATTGGGGCTGCCATCTTTTTTATGTTGATTTATATATATGTTGAAAAAATAAAAACACCAACAGCATATACTGTATCCAATATGTTCAAAAAATTACAGCTGTTTAGTTCTGCTGCATTTAGTATTGGTCACGGTGGTAATGATGCACAAAAAGTAATGGGAATTATTGGTGCTGCATTAGTCGCCAATGGATCTATTCAAGATTTTGGTCAATTGCCTAGCTGGGTGCCTATTGCTTGTTATTTAGCAATTGGATTAGGTACAATGAGTGGAGGTTGGAAAATTGTAAAAACAATGGGCACTAAAATCACCAAAGTAACTCCTTTAGAAGGTGTTGCTGCAGAAACAGCAGGTGCATTTACTTTATTCTTTACAGGCCAAATGGGTATCCCTGTTTCTACAACTCATACCATTACGGGTTCAATTATTGGCGTTGGCGTCACTAAGCGTATTAGCGCAGTAAGATGGGGAGTGACAACCAGTTTACTATGGGCTTGGGTATTAACCATCCCTGTAAGTGGTATATTGGCTGCAATTACTTATTGGATAGTCAAATTTTTTATAAAATAATTTTAGCTCATTGAAATTTTAAAATCCCTTGTTTATCAAGGGATTTTTTTTGCACTTATACAATTGCGTTAGTAATTGCAAACGATTGAAATTTGAGAAAGTAATCTATTGTTTGTTAGTAAAGGAATTAATGATGCGTATTTGGGTTACTTTTAGCCAACCCTGGTATTAATAAGTAATAACAAATACCTATCACATGATTGAGAAAAAATATTTTAAAACAAAAGACTACGTAAAAGTAAAATTCACTTTAGCAGCTGAGGCAAAGAAAGTAGAAATTTTAGGCTTAAATAATGAATGGAAAAAAGGGCTTCCAATGACTAAGAAAAAGGACGGCTTATTTACCGCTGAGGTTAATTTACCTAAGGCATCTAGCCATGAGTTTAAATATTTTTTAGACAAAAAAAACTGGTTAAATGACCAAGAAGTAGCGCAACAAACTGCTAATGTTTTTGGCACTACCAACAGCGTAATAACTGTATAGTACTCCATAGCATACAATAAAAAAGGCCCTTTTTGAAAGGGCCTTTTTTATTGTATTATCTCTTTGAATTAATTAAATGAAATGGGGATAATGGTAGTTTGTCTTTTATCAATATAGCTAAACTTTTTACCATCATAAATGCCATTTTGCTCAAGTGCTACCCTTACTGGTTTGTCCCAGTCTTTTAAACTATGCGTGGCATTTAATTCAATTGAATAACATGTATTTGAATGCATAGTATAATCACCAGACCCAGGCACTCCATTTTGCATATCCCACATGCCAATAGTGGGGCCAGCAGCATGTCCATGAAATCCAATAGGATGGGTATATATACTTGGCTGTATTCCATTTGCCTTAGCAGTTGTTAATGCTTGTGTTAATATTTCATTACCTGATTTACCAAGACCAAAACTGTTGGTTAAAATATCCTGAAGTTGATTTGTTTTTTCAAAGGCGGCTGCTAAATCAGTAGGGACAGCTGTCTCCCCTGGCAACAATACATAGGCCTGCTCTTGTACATCTGAATTTAACCTTAAATAACTAATGCCAAAATCAACATGTAAAAAATCGCCTTTACGAATGGTTTCTTCCTTATTGTTGGAATTGCGTCTTTGTATTTCAACGGAAGGATGAAACCAGGTACTCAAACCCATATCACTTAGTTTTTGTCTAAACCACCATTCTAAGTCGGTGGTAGTGGTTTTATTCACTTTAATTACTTTATTGCTAAACCCTTCCTTAATGATATCATGGGTGATTTGTAAAAGTGTAGGATAATAATTCATTTCCATGGCGGTTCTTGTTTCTAGCCAAGCAACTGCTAATGGTTGAGCTGAAATAATTTTTGCTTGTTGTTCTTTGCTTAAGTATTGCATTAATTCCAAATAAGCAGTATGTTCCAGGCCATCGGCATGTGCAAAATCGGCAGAAGTATTTAAGGCAATTTTAGTTGGATTGATGCGGGTTAACAAATCAACTAAGGCCTTCCATTGATCAGGAAATTTTTCAGTATCCCAAGCTGCTTTAATTTCTTTGCCTACTGGATACCTGGCTACAGCATATTTTTCTAATTTACCCGTATTAGGATTATTGTAAAAAACTAACACCGTCCTTCTTCTAGCGGACAACCATTCTGCAGGCAGCATTGTTTTCACAATGGGATCTTCGTTGTATTCTCTTGTAATTAATACCCAGCAGTCAATAGCCTGTTTTGTCATTAAACTCGGAAGTAAATTATTAAATCTATCCGCCAATAATTCATTGACAATGGCTGCCTGTTCTCTAACTGATTTTACTTGAGCATCTACTTTACATGTTACGCAAAACAAAAATAAAATTAATACGCTTCTTTTCATAAGGGCTGTTTATAGAGTAATTCAATATAAAACTAAATTAAGCACTAATTTTACAATAATGAAGATTTGTTTACCACTATTAACGAGTTGGTTGTTGTTGATTTGCCTTGACAGCAATGCGCAGGATACTCTTTATAAGCCCCTTGAGGAGGTAGTGCTCACCGCCAGCAAGTGGAGTGAAAAAAGAAAAGAAGCTCCTGTTGCAATAAGTACAATAAGTGAAGCAACATTAAAAAAAGAAAATTCCAATAGAATTGACTATTTATTAAATAAAGTAAGTGGGGTGTATATGCCAAGTATCGGCAATGAACAACATATGATGTCCATTCGCCAACCCATTAGTTTAAAGGGCTTGTATTTATATTTGGAAGACGGAATGCCCATTCGGACCAGCGGACTTTTTAGCAATAATGGCCTGATTGAAATAAATACTGGTTTCATGCAGCACATTGAAATTATTAAAGGTCCCGCCTCTGCAATGTATGGTGCTGAAGCCATTGGGGGTGTAATTAATGTGTTTAGTAAACAAACTCCTCAGAAGCCAGTATTGGATATTGGGGTGGAAACCAATTCAATTGGTTTTAAAAAAATAAATACTTCATGGGGGAATAAGACAAAAATAGGGGGGTGGCTTATCAATGCAAATTTTGGTGGACAACAAAACGGCCCTTTGCAGTATAGTGATTACCACAAAAACGCTATTAGTGCCAAACACCAGTTTGTCATTAATAAAAAATTAAGCGGCTACCAAACGCTACAATACATTAACTATTTTGCGCAAACAAGCGGATCGGTGGACAGTATTCATTTTGCACAAAAGGATTTTAGTTCCATGCAAACATTCACTTATAGAAAAATGAATGTATTTAGGTTAAAACAAAATATAGTGTATCAATGGAACTCAAATAACAGCACAACATTGAACCTGCTGTATCGGGACAATACCATGGACCAAAATCCTGCATATTCCATTGGCTCCACCGCCAACCCCACTAAATTCAGAGGACAAACCAATAGCAATCAATTTAATTCTATTGTCATGGATGCACAACAGCTTATGCTATTACCTCGTTTGAATGGAAAATTAATTATAGGTACAAGTATTGATTTTACTCAGCAGCAATTAAACGCCAAGTATATTGATATAATCAAAGACACTAGTATTGGTAAGTTTACTTCCTATACCTACCCAGCAAACGATTCTGTCCTTACTAGATATCGGACCAAAATTATCAATCAGGCGATTTATGCAAACCTCATTAGTAAATTAAACAAGCACTTCAATTTAAATATAGCATTGCGCTATGATGCTTTTGAATACCAATTTCAAAATAAGCTACGCAATGGTACCCCTAGTTCAAATAATTTATTTCATCAATTGACACCCAAAATTGGCTTAACCTACAATCATCCTAATTGGGGTGGTTATACCAATTATAGCAAAGGCTTTGTTCCACCACAAATCACCGAAATATACAATGCCATTAAAGTACCTTATTTACTACCGCAGTCTTTTAATAATATTGAATTGGGGGCTTGGTTTTCAAATAAAAAAATAGCAGGTGAAATCGTATTATATAAAATGATAGGGCAAAACGAAATTATTTCAGTAAGACAATCGGACGGCGTTAATTTAAACCAGAATAGCGGCAGTACCGATCATAGTGGTATTGAATACAAATTAAATTATACGCCCAATAATCAACTTTCCTTTACTTGGAATGCCACCCACTCCATACATACTTATTTAGTTACAACAATAAAGGGCGTAAATGTGAGTGGCAATGAAATGAATGCCGCTCCAAGATTTTGGAGTAATTTAAATGGAGAATTAAAATTAAGTCAGCAGCTCCTCTTTTCTTTAAACTGGCAACACCAAAGCAAGTATTATATGGATGAAATAAATAAAACTAGCTACCCTGGCTTTAATCTTATTAATTTAAAATTCACTTATACAACGCATAAAAATACAATATGGTTGCATGTATTAAACGCCACAAATACTTATTTCGCAACTATGGCTACCAAAAATTTTAGTGTAAATGGAAATGCTGCGTACTCCTATTATATTGGGGAGCCACGCAGCATTGTCATTGGTTTTAACTGGTCCATGCTTGGAGTCCAGTAAGTATTTATTTAGTTACTAGAACCCATTCTTATTCTCATTCCTCCCATGCCTCCACTTTTTTGCATGTCTTCCATTAATTTTTTCATAGTATCTTGAAACTGTGCCTTATTCATTCTTTCTCCTTTTGTAGGTTGCACCAAATCCTTTTTAGCATATTTTGACGAAACCTCAGTAGCGGTAATAATATTAGCGCCATTGTCTAAATCTACTTCTAAAATAGCACCTGGTAAGCCTGTGTAGTTATCTGGACCCACAGAAGCAACAATATCTTGTGTGTACCAAACAATTACTTCCGTTTCTTTGGGAGTAATAACAGTACTTCCTTTGGCTGTATCATTATTATTTCTGCCCAATCTAAAACCACCTGTACCCCCAATTCTTACATTTTGTGAAGTAACGGTTGTGGTAGCTTTTTTACAAACATGCTTTGCAATTGTTTTGGTTTCCTCTGAAATTTTCCATTTTAATGGTTTTAAGGAATCAACAATTAAAAATGTTTTTTCAAACATCGGTCTTGATTCGTATTGCATTTGAGTAGCTAAATCAGTAAAAGTAGTGGTCTCTGGCATACGAAACATAAACCTTGGTCCACCTCCACCGCCACTATTGGCAAATGGATCGGGTGCTTCATCCTCTGGTACCGAACGAAACAAGCTTGCTTGCTCATTGAATAACAATTCAAACTCAGATGTTCTAAATTCTGGAATTCTTGTCCTCATTTCAGGATCAGTAATCATTTTCCACATATTAATTTTGCGCTCGTACACAATTTTACCTTCTTTCATTTGCGCATTTGCACTCACTGTTGCAAATAGCCCAATTAATAATGCGATAGTTATTTTTTTCATACTAATTTATGTTTAGATATTATTGATTGCGAAGTTACTGTTTTTATCTGTTTACATTCTTATCATCATTCTTTGTCCGCCGCCATTGCCACCGGCAAGACCCGACTTTTGTAGGCTATAGGTAAAGCCTACTAAAAAATACTGATTAATTACATTATAGGATTGATCCACAATTTGGTTTTGTGATACATTTCTTGAAACCCCTATATTTCTATTTAAAATATCAAAGGCACTTATTTTTAATTCAGCTCTTTTGTTTTTCAAGAAAAATTTAGAAATACTTCCATTCCAAATAGGGACTGCTGTATTAAAGCCTGCTGCTCTACCTTCATTAATGGTAAAGTTTAAGGATTGATTTAATACAAGATTAAAAGGCAGGTAGCCAATAATGTCCGCATTATATACCCTTGTGATAAACTTGGTATTTAAGGCACTGTTAATGGCATTGTTTGTATTATTATAATTATGTCTTGCTACAAGGTTAATGTCCAACACTTCATCTAAACTAAAGCTATAGTTGATGCTAGGTGAAATGGATTTGATAATAATGGTATTTAAAACACCGTTGGCGTAGTTTACATTATTATTATAACCAGTATTGATGCCGAAGTTGATTCTAGAGTATAATTTTTTAACACCAAATCCATAGTTCACAGTTGCGTTTAAACGATAAATGCCATTTACATTCACTGGTTTAGACAAGGTTTGTCTGGTTGGTAAAATGCTATCGTAATTTACAATTGAATTATTTACAAACTGTGCATTTAACAAGGCGAAGAAATTACGCTGTGCCAATATTTTAGTAGAGAAGAACCTTAAATTTAAATTGTGATTATAGGTACGCTTTAAATTGGGGTTACCAATGGTTTGATTATTAATATTACTTTGGTCTAATACCGGCTGCAATTGTGATAAAGAAGGTTGGTTGGTAGAAGTTCGATAATTAAAATTCAAGTTCTGCGTTTGAGAAAAATTATATTGAAACATGGCAGAAGGTAAAACGTCTTTGAACTCTTGTTTTATTTTAGTACTTGTACTTGTGTTGAATCCGTTTAACAATGCATTTTGTAATGAAAAGCCCGTAGAAAAATTATACTTCTTTTGGTTAAGGCGATAATTCATTCCTCCACCAGCATAAGTATATTCCGAACTAAACTCATTGGTTAGCCTTGTATTTAATAAATCGTATTGCCCATTTACACTATTTCTATCAAATATTCTTCGACTTGAACTGCTATTGTTTTGGTTTAAATAAGCATTAAACTCTAATAATGATCGCTTAGAAATAGGTTCTGTATATACCATATTCGCTGAATAACTTTGCGTAACTGCTTTTCTTTTATTTTGCTGATCTAAAATTGAATCCTTCATTAAAATACCATTGGTATAAATTAGCTGGTCTGTAAATTGAGCACCATTGGCAACCGATTCGTTATATCCCTGTGTAATTGTGGAAGAAATGGTACGGCCTTTTTTCTGAAACTTTTTTCTTAATAATAAAGTGTTTGAAATATTATACGCATCCGATAAACTTGACGACATGGACGCAGTGGCGTTTACAGGCGTTCCATCGGGTAAAGTAGTGTTGGTAGTAGATTCGCTATAGGAAGAATTACGTTGCTTCGAAACACTAGGAGTAAATCTATATGAAAAATTTTCAGAAACTTTATTGTCAATCGTCGCGTTAAGTCGTTGTTGTTGATTTTGACTTTTAGAAAGACTATTGCTTGTTCTATTAAAATTATTTCCAGGAATTAAATTTTGAGTAAATGAATTGCTAGTATTAAACCTAAATACATCACTTGCATTGGCATTGGTATTAAAATCCATTTTTTTGTCATTCAATATATTGGAATAATTTCCTCCTAGTGAATAAGTATCTGCAACCCCTCTTGCATTTGCATCCGTTCCTCCGTCTCCGCCTGAAAAATTAATAGTCACGCCACCACCACCTCTTCCACCGCCGCCACCTGAGAAATTAGCGATGTCGCCATTGTTAAAATTTTGCTTATTAACATTGTTGGCCGTACCTATCAGTGAATATTGTTCGTCATTGTTAATTCTGTTTACATTCCCCTGCGCATCAAATCGACCAGGAGTTCCATGAGCGCCGGTTAACTTTCCAAAAGTAGATTGCTTTCGGTCCTTCTTAGTTTTAATATTAATGGCTGTTTCTTCATTGCCATCATCAATACCTGTAAACATCGCCTGATCGGATTTACGATCATATACTTGAATTTTATCAACCGCATCTGCTGGCAAGTTTTTGGTAGCCATTTTTGGATCGCCGGTAAAAAATTCTTTTCCATTCACAAATACCTTTGTAACCGTTTTTCCATTCACGGTGATTCCACCCGCTTTATCTACATCTATTCCTGGCATTTTTTTTAATAAATCTTCGACCACTGCATTGGGTACTGTTTTGAAATTTTCAGAATTAAACTCAATGGAGTCTCCATTAATGACTACTGGAGGTCTTCGAGCGGTTACAGTGACCGTTGAAATTTGACTTACATCGGACAAGTAAATATTTCCTAAGGAAAGTTTTGAAGTGGCCCCTACTTTAATACCTAACCACAAAGGTTGAAAGCCAACATAGGAAACAGATAAAAGGTACTTGCCTGGTGCAATATTTTTAAACTGAAAATAGCCGTCATCACTGGCTCTTGTAAAATTAATTAAGGAAGAATCAGTGGCATTCGCTAAAGAAACGGTAGCCGAGGTAAGTGCTCTTTTAGAGATACTATCCATGATGGTCCCCTCAATGGTAACACTTTGGGCTTTTGCCTGAACAGCCAATAACAAACTAGTTGCCATTAGTAGGGCAAAGGTCAATTTTTTAATCATATTGTAAAATTACGATTGTATTCGTAAAGCGCTGTATTTTCAGGTAAAAACAAGCCATAATTACACCAGTCCTTGATTGTATGGATAAACGGCAACTTATTCATTTGAAATGTTCGGCACTTAGAAGAGGTTTTACTAACTTTCAACAAATTATAAATGATATGAGAATAATATGTTTGACCCTTTTATGGAGCCTAGGTTTAATGCAATCAAAGGCACAATCCGTAAAATCAATCAAAAGTGACAGCAGTTTGTTGACCCATTTTAAAGGTTTACCCCTTAAAGCGACAAGGTCTTTTCCTTTAAAAACAAATGAAGGCACTTGGACCTCGGTTAACATTAGTCCCGACGGGAAAACCCTTGTTTTTGACTTAATGGGGGATATTTACACCCTTCCTATCGAAGGCGGTAAAGCAACAGCGGTTACCAAGGGATTTGCTTATGATAACCACCCTAGCTTTAGTCCCGACGGAAAAAGAATTTTATTTATTTCGGACCGAAGTGGCGCAGAAAATTTATGGTATATAGATACAGAGAAAAAAGATACCGTTGCGTTAACAGAAGACAATAACCAAAATTTTCCTGGTGCCATTTATACACCCGATGGGAATTACATAGTTTATAGCAAAGGGCGACGCAATAACAAATTGTTCTTAATGCATAAAAATGGAGGTTCAGGTACCCAACTTATATCAGCACCTGCTAATTTAAAAACAATTGATCCTGCAGTAAGTGCCGATGGAAGATATGTGTATTATTCAGCAAGAATGAGTGCTTGGAATTACAATGCAATGTTGCCACAATATAGCATAGGTGTGTATGATCGCGAAAAGGGAAATACCAGAACCATTGCTTCAAGATATGGCTCGGCATTTACACCCGTACTTTCCAAAGATGGAAAATGGTTAGTGTATGGTTCAAGATTTGAAGATAAAACTGGATTGGTTAAAAGAAATTTAGCAACAGGCGAAGAAAATTGGTTGGCTTATCCTGTACAAAGGGATGACCAAGAATCAATTGCCGTTTTAGGTGTTTTACCAGCAATGACATTTACACCTGATAGCAAATATTTATTGACTTCCTATGGTGGTAAAATTCAAAAAATAAATATAGAAACTGCTGCGCAAGAAGAAATTCCATACACAGTAGATGCCACTATCGAAATGGGACCTGAAGTTTTATTTAAATACCCAGTAAGTGATACCATCGCCGCAAAAGCAACACAGATAAGGGATGCAGTGCCTTCTCCTGATGGAAAAAAATTAGCCTTCACTGTATTGAATAAATTATACGTAATGGATTACCCAAATGGTACTCCAAAAAGATTAACAAAAAATAATTTTACCGAAGCACAACCTACATGGCATCCAAATGGAAAAAATATTTATTTCAGCACTTGGAATATTAAAGGAGGCGCTATTCATACGGTTGATATTGTTACTGGAAAAGAAACTGAAATAACCAAAGAAGGTGCTTTGTACCAAGGCCTGGCCATTGAACCAACTGGAAAAAAATTAGTATTTAACCGAACAAAAGCACAGAAGTTTTTAGACTCCAAAGAACCAACCTATAATGACGAAGAAGATGAATTATGTTGGCTAGATTTATCCAATTTAGAAATTCATGTTATTGATAAAGCCAATGGAAGAGGCAATGCTCATTTTGTAAAAAATGACAATAGAATTTATTTAAATAGCTATGGAAAATTATTATCAATACAGTGGGATGGTGGTGACGAAAAAGAAGTAGTAAAAATTACGGGTATTAGCACTTTTGGTAGCATTGCAAAACACAATGGAAAACCAATTACAGATCCTTGCATGTTGCCTTTAATTTTAGCCGAAGAGGGAGACGATGCAGCAAAGGAAAATAATCCACCCTCTAGTGCAACAAGTATTTTATTATCTCCAACAGGCAATGGAGCCATTGCACAAGTAAACAATAATATTTATTTTGTAACCATACCAAAAGCAGGTAAAGTGGTTGAAATATCGGTGGCAGATGCAAAAAATGCTGCTTTCCCTAGTAAATTACTAACTGAAGTAGGGGGAGAGTTTCCAAGTTGGGAATCCAATGGGAAAGTGATTCATTGGAGCTTAGGCGCTGCACATTTTACCTACGATATTGATAAGAGTTATGCCTTTGACGATAGTTTAGCAGTAGCAAAAAAAGCGGAGGACTTAGCCAAAGAATTGGCTAAAAACGATACGACTAAAAAGGACTCTACTAGTAAAGATAACCTGGCAAAAAAAGCAGACAAAAAAGAAACGCCCAAGTTTAAAGCAACAGAACAATGGGTCAATGTGTATTATGACAAAGACATCCCCACTGGGTCAGTCCTCCTAAAAAATGCAAAAATCATTACCATGAAGGGAGATGAAATTATTGAAGGAGGTGATGTGTATATTGTAAATAACCGTATAAAGGGAATTGGAAAATCAGGTACATTAAAAACAGATGCCAACACCGCGGTGGTGGACGTTTCAGGAAAAACAATTATTCCTGGTTTTGTTGATACACATGCACATATGTGGCCAAGCTGGGGCATTCATAAAAATCAAGCTTGGATTTATGCAGCCAATTTAGCGTATGGTGTTACCACCACGCGTGACCCACAAACTGCTACTACCGATGTGCTTACCTATAGCGATATGGTGGAAGCGGGTTCCATGGTGGGGCCAAGAATATACTCAACAGGTCCTGGGGTGGGTTATTGGTCCTATAACTTGAAGGATTCAGCACAGGCAGAATCCGTATTATCACAGTATTCAAAATACTTTAATACTAAATACATAAAAATGTATTTAGTGGGCAATAGAAAACAAAGACAATGGGTGATTCAGGCAGCAAAAAATCAACAACTTATGCCAACCACCGAAGGTGGGCTTGACTTTAAATTGAATATGACTAATTTATTAGACGGCTATCCTGGTCATGAACATTCCATTCCAATTTATCCTTTGTATAAGGATGTGATTAATGCTATTGCACAATCAAAAATGGCAGTGACACCTACCTTATTGGTGGCATATGGTGGACCATGGGCAGAAAATTATTTTTATGAAACTGCCAATCCCTATAACGATCAAAAAATGCAATATTTTACTCCTTACGAAGAGTTGGCTGCTAAATCACGCAGACGCGCAACCTGGTTTTTACCTGAAGAGCATGTGTTTCAAAAACATGCAGCCAGTATGAAAAGCTTAGTGGAAGCAGGTGGATTAGCTGGCATTGGAAGCCATGGTCAATTGCAAGGATTAGGCTATCATTGGGAGGTTTGGTCTATGCAAAGCGGGGGCATGCGTAACCATGACGCATTAAAAGTAGCAACGCTATTAGGTGCAGAAGGTCTTGGATTAGACAAGGATTTAGGCAGTATTGAAACCGGAAAACTAGCTGACCTTATCATTTTAAATAAGGATCCATTAGCGGATATTCACAATACCAATTCTATTCAATTGGTCATGAAAAATGGTCGTTTATACAATGGCGATAATTTGAATGAAACCGTAACAGGTAAAAAAGTATTAGACCGCTCAGAGTGGCTGGATATAAAACCTACAAAAAACACCAATGTAAAAGATTAAACTTTTGCATGACACACCTAACCCACTCCTTTACATAGGAGCTTAGGTATAAAAAGCACAATCATACTGGTTGTGCTTTTTTATTTTCCCTAACTTTAAGAACTCATCTAAAATTGTTTGTATGAAAAAAGTGCTCCATCTTCTTATAATTATTGTACTAGTATTTGTAGCTAAAATAAATTTTGCGCAAAAGGCAAGTAAAGGATTAACGACTCAACCAAAAATGTCCGCCTTACTTGATGAAAAAGCAAGATGGGAAAAACATGTTGCTCAAACTACTATCATAAGAGATGAATGGGGGATTCCACATATTTATGGAAAAACGGACGCAGATGCCGTTTTTGGATTAATGTATGCGCAATGTGAAGAAAACTTTCCTCAAATAGAAAAAAACTATTTAGAAATGTTAGGGCGTTTACAAGAGCTGAAAGAAAATGATATCGCAGTAGCTAAAAATGAGGATAAAATATATGCTGACCTAATGATGAAATTAATACAAGACAGCGTGGATGCAATAAAGGATTATCATAACAGCCCAGTTTGGTTTCAACAATTGTTACAAGCACATGCCGACGGCATCAATTATTATTTATCAAAACATCCCAATGTACACCCCGAAGTAATTACTCAATTTAAACCATGGTATCACTTAATGTGGACCGATGGTAGTGTTTCTCCCACAAGAACCGGAGGATTAGATGAAGCAGATGTAGCTTCATTTTATGGACAGGCAAAACTAGCAGGAGCACAAAATAAATTAAACCTCGTTTCCCCTTTTGATATGGAAGAGAAAACCTTAAAGGGTTCAAACGGTTTTGCTATTGCACCTATGCATAGTAAATCAGGCAATGCCATGTTGTATATTAATCCGCATGTTCCATTTTATTTTAGGTCAGAAATGCATATGGTAAGTGAACAAGGATTAAATGTATATGGTGCTGTTACTTGGGGGCAAATGTTTATATACCAAGGGTTTAATGAAAAATGTGGATGGATGCATACCAGTAGCTATGCCGATGTTGCCGATGTATATGAAGAAAAAATTTCAAAAACAAGTAATGGTTTTAATTATGAGTATGATCAAAAACAGCTACCTGTTCGCACACGTGAAATTGAAATAAAATATTATGACAATGGGATAC
>JACCDH010449007.1_pt1 | contig 17509 bp, 16 predicted proteins | sample 7442481 | NCBI WGS metagenome assembly JACCDH01 (sample SAMN15323433, study PRJNA562643) | freshwater metagenome | isolation source: river surface water | place: USA:Blue River Watershed | collected 2017-08-15
GGACAAGCAAGAGCAGCTAAGTTACAAAAAGCAGAAATTTTAGTGATTGGTGGCGGCTATGGCGGTGCTACTGCAGCCAAATACCTACGCCTCTTCTCAAACAATACCGCTCGCGTCACTTTGATAGAGCCTAATGCTTCATTCATCTCTTGCCCAATGTCCAACCTGGTTATTGGTGGCTCACGCAATATGGCAGAGATTACCTCTTCCTATGACAATTTGAGCAAGCGCCACGGTATCAAGATTATTCAAGATAGCGTTGTCAGCATTGACCCTGCTAAAAAAACCGTTAAGCTCGCCTCCGGAAAGACGCTGCCCTACGATAAAGCAGTAGTTTCTCCTGGCATCAGCTTGAACATGAATAGCATTGAAGGTCTCGCCCAGGCTAATAAAGACGGCGTTACCTTGCAAGCTTGGAAAGCAGGCGCAGAAACCGTTGCCCTACACAAGCAAGTTGCTGCTATGCGTGAAGGCGGTACTTACGTGATCAGCATTCCAGAGGCACCCTATCGCTGCCCTCCTGGACCTTATGAGCGCGCCTGCCAAGTTGCAAGCTATCTAAAGCAAAATAACCCTAAGGGTAAGGTATTGATTTTGGATGCCAACCAAGATGTTGTATCTAAGGGTGGCTTATTCAAAAAAGTCTGGGCTGAGCAGTACCCTGGCATGATTGAATATATGCCAAAACATAATGTTGTCGGTGTGGATGCTAAAACCAAGACCGTCAAATTAGAGGTACAAGATGACGTTAAGGCTGATGTACTCAATTTGCTACCTCAAATGGGAGCAGGCGAGATTGCAGTGAAATCTGGCTTAGCCAATTCCAATGGTCGCTGGGTGAATGTCAACTACATCAACTTTGAATCTACCGCCCAAAAAGATATTCACGTTTTAGGTGATGCTATTCAGATTGCTCCGTTGATGCCTAAATCTGGTCACATGGCTAATCAGCATGCAAAAGTGGCTGCTGCGGCAATTGTTGCTGAACTCAGTGGCTGGGAAGTTAACCCTGCTCCTGTGCTCACCAATACCTGCTATAGCTTTGTTAACAGCCGCGAAGTTGTTCACGTTGCCAGCGTCCATCAGTACAACGCTGCAGAGAAGACATTCAAAACAGTACCGGGATCTGGTGGATTATCACCAGCGCCAACCGTACTAGAGGGTGTTTATGCTTGGGGTTGGGCTCACAATATCTGGGCTGATAGCCTTGGATAATGCAAGCTAAGGGTCCCAATTAAAAAAGAGGCTTCGGCCTCTTTTTTAATTGCTACTGTGACTTGCTAATCGCAGTGATCCGTTTACGTCTGCGCTTACTAATCACCAAGAAAAGAATTGCCACGACAGGGGCCGCAACAGCTGCAATGATTTCAGGATGAATAGCCAGGCCAGCTTCTTTGCCACCCTTGGCAATATAGGCCAATAAACTGACAGCGTAGTATGTCAGCACGAGGACAGAGAGACTTTCCACTGTCTCTTGTAAGCGCAATTGCAAGCGTGCCCGTTGATCCATGCTGGCAAGTAATTTTTGCGTCTGCTCTTCATTCACAAACTCAATGCGGGTTCGCAAGGTTTGGGTAGTTCTTGAAATTCGATCAGATAACTCTTTGAGCCTGCGCTGCGTCCAAATACACGTACCCATTGCTGGCTGAAAGCGTCGATCCATAAATTCAGAGAGGGACTGCACACCAGGAATTGGCGACTCTGCCAGCTCAAACAGATTTTTGTTCAGCAATTGACTATAGGCTTCAGAGGCAGTGAAACGCAAACCGTATTCAGAAATCCATTGTTCAGCCCGCGATGCCAAATGGGATAGCTCACCCAAAAATTTACCGTCTTTTTCAGTGTGTATTCCAGGCTCACTTTGTAATTGAGAAATATTTTTAGATAAATCCGCTAACTCTGATTCAGCAGCGCGCAAAGGCATTGAGAGGCTCTTGGCAACCGGAAATGCAATCATGGCTGACATCCGGTAGGTCTCTGCCTCAGCCAATGCTCGAGCTACTCGCCCAGCCTGCCGGGAGCCCAAAATATCATGCGGAATAAGATAAGAAATGTAACCGTCTTGATCCAGACGTAAGTCTGTCCATAACTGAGCCTTCTTGCTGGCTAGAATATAGCTTCCCAAAACAGTATTGCCGTTAAAGATCGCAGAGACCTCTTGCGCCTCACTAAATAATGGGCGATGTTCAAATACAAGATCTAAGGCGGAGATTCTCTCGCCCCCTGCCTCAGCAATAACGGGACAATTTAACTTCCGAAATAAATCATCTAGGCTAGCTTCAAGTGCCAGTCTGGATTCAAGCAATGGCCCAGTAATTTTGACTGGGTTACGGGTGATGGCCGCAATCGTTGCAAATTCCCCGTGCAGTTCCCACTTGATTAAGACCCTCTCCGGCTCAGGCGCTAGAGTCAAAATCTTAAAAGCATGGTCTTTTTCGCTATCGTTTTCTACACCCAATGCTCTACTGAGGCTCTGAATCCACAAAATTTGTGACTGTCCAGAACGGGCGTCGAGCAAAAAGGATTGGGATAAAACCCGCTCGTTTGGCCACAGTGCAATAGGGGGGCGCGCGTGCACCTCTTCATGCAACTGCATTCTCATTGGGTGATCGTAAGGTCTCATGGTCTTCTTTACTGGCGTAAGTTCAATCTTGCCTAAATACTACTCTCATCATCTTGCAGTCGGTAAGGTTGAACCCCCCGGCTCAAACAGTTCCGCACATAATCAATACTGGTTCTTAAGGCGTAATAATCCCCAGACATACCCTTAGGAACCTCTAACTGAAGCGCCTCAAACTCTAACAAATCTAATTTTTTAAGATACTCATTTTTTGCGCTAGGCAAGAAATTCTCGGTAAGCTCTTGCTCGTAGGTCTTGAGCCTACTATAGAGCCTATTTAACCTTCGGCGCATCCGCTTATCTCGATAACCAGGAAGACTAATCAGCACTGGATAAGCAATGGCACAAAACGGTAAGAATACAAAAATCAAGCGATTGATGAGCTCGGCCAACCAAAATGGGAAGTACGTCATCAACCAAGGTGAACCATTTTTCTCGTAATGAATGGCAACTGGACTTTCCGGAAAGTGGGAGACCCCAAAGAATGGGAATTCACCCCGTTTCGCAAAAAAATTGGCTTTGCCATTAATGGCGTGCGATGCCTCTAAAAACAAGAATTGAAGTGCGGGGTGCATCCGATCATCAATCAATAGATTGGTCGTGGTTGATAACAACTGTAATTCAGCCTTTGGATTATTTCTAGGCAAACTAAAACCGCCAATAGGCACCTTTAAGATATGGAGATAAGGTAAATGATGGGTAAATGCCTCGGCTCGCTCAAATCCAATCAGATGAATTGTCGGATCATTGAGTAAGGCCTGTACATTTTCAGACTGATATCCATCAACTAAAAAAGCGGCATCAATGTCCCCCCTTTTGAGGGCGCTTACCGATTCATGGTTTGGTAGATATAAAAAGCGAGCCTCTTTTTGCAACCCAGAAAGTTCCAATAAACGCATAGCCTGGGCATGAGTTCCACTGCCAATGGCACCCACTGAAACTTTTCCCTTAAGGAAATATTTAATTTGGCTATTGGGCTCTCTAAACTTACTTGCATTTACTTCTGGTCCACGATAAAAAAACCAAATAGGCTCATAATCGACTGCGCCCAATGAGTCGATGCCGCCAATTCCACTTGGGTTAAATGTGCCAGCCTGCACAAAAGCTGCTTGCAATGGATCTTTGCGATCCGCAAGGCGTTTCAGATTTTCCTGGGCACCTTTGGTTTTGACTAACTCTAGCGTGATCCCTTTTTTTTCAAAGAAATCGACATATTTTTTAGCCAATAGTTCATATGAGCCACCCTCAGTTCCCGTGGCCATGAATACATGCCGCGGAGGTGGTGGATCGGCATAGAGCCAAATGCCGACCAATATACACAAAAGGAATACCAGAATGGGCCAAGTTTCTTTCAAAAAGCGGACAAAATCACCCCATCTTTCTTGGGCGGCCTCAGCAAATCCCAGGGCGGCTTCTTGAATGTCTTGTTTGATACTTCCCATGGAATGCCAATCAGCAAATATGTCAAAAGCTAATGATAATGTGCTTATCTCGTTTCAGAAAAGAACCGCTTTTATGATGACACTTCGCAGGGCCAAAGACCGCGGTTATGCTGATCATGGCTGGCTTAAAAGCTTCCACTCCTTCTCTTTTGCCGGTTACCACGACCCCCAATTTATGAACTGGGGAAATTTGCGGGTGATGAATGAAGATCAAGTCGCTCCAGGAATGGGCTTTGGCAAGCATAGCCATCGCAACATGGAAATTATTAGCTACGTACTCTCAGGAGAATTGGCTCATGAGGATAGCCTCGGCAATATCAAAGGTATCCCCCCTGGCGATATACAACGCATGAGTGCTGGTACTGGGGTTACCCATAGCGAATTTAATCATGCAAAAGACCAAACTACCCACTTCTTGCAAATCTGGATTGAGCCTAACATCTTGGAGATTGCGCCAAGCTATGAACAGAAGTCGATTCCCGTAGATCAAAAGCGAGGTAGGCTTTGCTTACTAGCCTCCCCTGAAGGCAGCGGCAATGCAGTAAAGATTCATGCTGATGCCAAAATGTATGGCGGGCTTTTCAACAAGGATGAATCATTTCGTTTAGAGCTCGACCCTAAACGTAAAGCCTATGCTCATCTGGTCAAGGGTGAAATCAACATCAATGGAGTGCTACTCCATGGTGGTGATGCTTTGATGATTGAAAATGAAACGCAGCTTGTCCTTACACAGGGAAAAGATGCTGAGATTCTGATTTTTGATTTGATTGGCTCTGAAGAAAATATCGTCAAGAGCTAATCTAATATATTGAATGGAAAATGAATGAGTGGGTATATTGGCGTTATTGGCACAGGTACTATGGCTGCGGGAATAGCGGCCGGATTTATATCTCACAGCATGCCGGTGGTGATACTAGGCAGAAGTAAAGAAAAATCGGAGTCCTGCATTAAGCAGGCGGTCTCACTGGCTATCCACATGGGCTTATCTGGTGAAAATGCCTCAAAGAGTCGCTCTGACCTTGAAGCATCTCAGGTCAGCGCAGTATTTACAGAATGGCAACTCTGGGATCAATGCTCATGGATTATTGAAACCGTCTCTGAAAAGCTTGAACTAAAGCAAGCCATCTTCAAGCATCTAGATGAATCTGTTCCCACAACCATTCCAATTGGCAGTAATAGCTCTGGTTTTCCGATCAGCAAAATTGCTTTAGGACTCAAGACGGCTCAGCGCATGATGGGTGCGCATTACTTCATGCCTGCAGAAGTGGTTCCTTTAGTAGAAATCGTATTAGGTGAAAAAACAGATCCGGCAATTGCCCAACAAGTTTGCCAACTGTATCGAGAGGTTAACAAGAAACCAGTATTGGTTAAAAAGGATATTCCTGGATTTTTAGCAAATCGCATTCAGCATGCATTAATGCGGGAAGCGCTTTCGCTGGTTGAGGAGGGAATTGCGAGCCCTGAAGATATTGATGATGCCGTACGATACAGTTTTGGATTTCGTTACGCCGCAGTAGGGCCAATGACTCAAAAAGAAATTTCCGGTTGGGACGGGATGGCCAATGCCGCAAAAGAAATCTATCCATCCCTGTCCAATATCTCCACCCTGCCCCCAAAACTAGCAGCACTCATGCAACAAGGTAAAACTGGTATGAAAGCGGGAGAAGGCTTTAGAACGTGGACGCCAGAAGAAATTGAGCAGACATCAGACGCCTACTCAACAAGATTAAGAGCAGCCTTTGATATATTGAATATGAAATAAGCAATAAAAGCACCTACCGAAAGCATGTCATGATTGAAACATCTGAAAAGAAATTAGCTGGCCCAATTATTCGCTTACATCCTAATGACAATATTGTTGTTGCTCGAGTGGATGTGGCGATTGGTGAATCAGTACCTAGTGAACATTTTGCTAGCCGCAGCCAGGTTCCGGCAGGCTACAAGATCGCTGCAAAGAAAATCCTTAAGGGCGAGCCCATTTTGAAATACAACGTTACCGTTGGCTTTGCGAATACCGATATTGAGCCAGGGACAATGGTTCATAGCCACAATACCGAGTTTCGGGAATTTGATCGGGACTATGCTTATGCCAGTGAATATCAGCCCACTGTCTTACTCCCTGAATCAGAGCGTGCAACATTTCAGGGTTATGTGCGCGCTAATGGCAAAGTGGGTACGCGTAATTTCATTGGTCTTTTGTCGACAGTGAATTGCTCAGCAACGGTAGTTCACAAAATCGCAGAATGGTTCACGCCCGAACGCTTAAAAGACTATCCAAACGTGGATGGCGTAGTTGCTTTTAGCCACGGGATTGGGTGTGGCATGGAAATGAGTGGCGAGCCTATGCAGTTGCTACGAAGAACCATGGCAGGCTATGCGCAACATCCTAACCTTGCAGCTGCTCTCATCATTGGTCTTGGTTGCGAACGTAACCAACTCAAGGGCTTAATGGAGCAGGAAAATCTTCAGGAAAACTCCACCTTGCACACCTTCATCATGCAAGAAACTGGGGGCACCCGTAAAACCATTGAGGCCGGCATTGAAGCAGTGAAGGCGCTTTTACCAGAGGCTAATAAAGCAAAACGTGAAACAGTTTCTGCAAGTCATCTATGCGTCGGCTTGCAATGTGGCGGTTCAGATGGCTTCTCCTCAATTACCGCTAATCCTGCACTGGGTGCTGCCATTGACATCCTGTCACGCCATGGGGGAACGGGCATTCTGTCAGAGACCCCTGAAATCTACGGGGTGGAGCATACCTTAACCCGCAGAGCTGCGAGTCAAGCGATTGGTGAAAAGCTGATTCAAAGAATTCGCTGGTGGAAAGATGAATACTCTGTTGGACGCGACGTTCAAATTAATGGGCAAGTCAGTCCAGGAAATCAAATTGGTGGACTCGCCAATATCTTTGAAAAATCTTTAGGCTCCTCTATGAAAGGCGGCACTGGACCGTTAATGGAGGTATATCGCTATGCCGAACCAGTCACTACCAAGGGATTTGTCTTTATGGATACCCCCGGCTTTGATCCAGTTTCAGCGACTGGGCAGATTGCCGGTGGCGCCAATCTCATCGCCTTTACTACTGGACGTGGCTCCATGTTTGGCTCCAAACCAGCCCCCTGTATCAAGCTGGCAACCAATACCCCAATGTATCAGCGACTGACTGAAGATATGGATATCAATTGCGGAGAAATACTGGATGGCACCGTTTCCGTTCAAGACATGGGGCAAAAAATCTTTGAACTGTTCCTCAAAATCGCTTCTGGGGAGCGCTCCAAGAGTGAGTTGCTAGGCTTAGGTGATCATGAGTTCGTACCGTGGCAAATTGGGGTCATGAGCTAGGGCCTCACTTGAAAAGTACTGTTACAGGAGCGGGCAAGCGCCCGCTTTTCTTTTATCGAGAAGCTAGAAAGTCGCCTTAAGAACTGTAGAATTAAGCTTATTGATTCAACAGGACTGAACCAAGAATATGAAATTTAGGGATTACTACGAAACGCTTGGCGTTGCCCGCAGTGCAAGCGAAGCAGAGATCAAGTCAGCCTATCGGAAGCTAGCGCGCAAATACCATCCAGATGTGAATAAAGAGGCTGGCGCTGAAGAGCAATTTAAGGCTGTTGGTGAGGCATACGCCGTATTAAAAGATACCGAAAAACGTGCTGCCTACGATCGGATGGGCGCCAACTGGAAGAACGGTCAAGACTTTACTCCGCCGCCCAATTGGAATGAAGGTTTTGAATACTCCGACGGTGGCTTTGGTGGCGCTTATGACGGCGATCAAAGTGAATTCTTTGAATCCCTCTTTGGTAGAGGCAAACATCGACAAGGTGGTCGCGGAGGCGACCCACGTCAGGGCATGAACTTTAAAGGTCAAGATCATCATGCCAAGATCTTGATCGATCTTGCTGATGCCTATAACGGTGCAAAGCGGACGATCGCATTGCACATGCCAACCCTTGATCCAAGCGGCCATGTTATTTCACAAGAGCGCAAACTCGATGTCAGCATTCCTAAGGGTATTAAAGCAGGACAAAATTTACGCCTCGCCGGACAAGGTGGTCCTGGAGTTGGTCAAGGCGGCGCTGGAGACCTATATCTAGAAATTGATTTCCATCCCAGTCCGATATACCGGATAGACGGCAAGGATGTTTACTTTGATTTACCGCTAGCCCCTTGGGAAGCTGCTTTAGGCACCACCGTCAATATTCCTACACCTGCAGGATCGACACTGGAACTCAAGATTCCTGCAAAAACGGCTGCGGGGCGCAAGATGCGCCTTAAGGGTAAGGGCATTCCCAGCAAAGAAGCTGGTGATTTATATGTAGTCCCAACTATTGCTCTGCCCACTGCAGATACAGACGCCCAAAAAGAAGCCTATCAAGCTTTTGAAAAGGCTTTTGATTTCAATCCTAGAGCTCACTTAAAGGGATAAGAACATGACACAAACCCATATCACTTGGATAGAAGGTGCCATTGTGGAGGATGAAGTTCACATGAGTATTGTTGAGCTATCCCAAGCAGCCCGGACCCCTGAAGAACTCATCATGTCCTGGGTCTCTGAAGGCGTTCTCAGTCCAGCAGGATCTTCACCAGAGGATTGGCGGTTTAGTGGTGAATCATTGCGTCGCGCTAAGACCGCCGCTCGACTGGCGCATGATTTAGAGCTCAATACTCCAGGGGTTGCTCTTGCACTGGATCTTCTTGAGGAAATTTCCAAACTACGCAGTCAATTGCATTCTCAAAACCTAGATTCATCCTATTGAGCGCAGACTTACTCAAACAGAATCCCAAAAAAACTAAGGCCATTAGCTTATTTTCTGCGACTGCTTTAGGTATTGGCGGCATGATGGGTGCAGGCCTGTACTCCCTTTTAGGTCTGGCCAGCTCCCATGCTGGCACTCATGTACCTTTGGCGTTTCTGGTCGGAGCAATAGCAGCATCGTTTTCTGTCTACTCCTATGCAAAGCTAGGCTCTGCTTTTCCGAGTAGTGGTGGAGCGGCTACTTTTACCGTGATGAGTTTTGGCCCAGGAGTCATTTCCGGCGGCATCAATATTTTTCAATACATTGCCTACCTGATTGCGGCTGCACTGTATGCGGCTGGCTTTGTGGAATACACCAACAGCCTCTTTGGCAACAATCTTTCTCCGATCACACTCAAATGCGTTACAGCAGCTCTTATCTTAATTTGCACTTTTATTAACCTGCTTGGACCAAGCCTAGTTGGTAAAGCCGAAACCCTTGCAATTGGTTTAGTGGTTATCAGCTTGCTGGTCTTTTCAGCAATAGGTTTTCATCAGGCAGATTTCAAGACTTTTCAGATGGGCGGGGGTTCAATCGAGGGAATTGCGATTGCGGCCGGTATTTTATATATCAACTTTCAAGGTTTTGGTGTCGTCACCAATTCCTCTTCTGCCATGAAAAGCCCTCAAAAAGAATTACCCCTGGCAATGTTTTCTGCCTTGATCCTCGTAACTGTTGCCTATATTGCCGTGAGTACCGCGGTGGTTCTCCTGATGCCACTCAATTCGATACAACTTCATAGCGGTCACGTTCTTGCAGTAGCAGCTCAAATTGTTGCCGGTAAGTTTGGGTTTATGGTGATTAGTATTTCTGCACTCTTAGCCTGCGCAGCTGCAGTCAATGCCACTATTTTTGCCGCCTCCAATATTGCTGCCGATGTAGAGCAAAAGATCATGATTTCAAGTGCCCTAGGCGGGAGTGTGCTGAAAAATAAGTTAAGAGCACTCACAATTTCATCCATTGGAGTAATTGCCCTAGCGCTTACTTTCCCATTGAATGAAGTCGGGCAAATGGCAAGCTTGGCTTTCCTCTTGGTATATGCGGCCATTACTTATGGCCACATTCGCATTCATCAAAAGACCGGCGCAAATCCCAAAGTCCTGTGGTGTGCGATTGTGATCAATTTGACACTCTTTACCGCACTGATGATCAATACAATCAAAGATTCACCCTCAAGTGCCATTGCACTCTTAGTCGCTTTAATTGCCTCTTTCTTGATTGAAGGTATTGCTCGGATCAAATCCAAACATACTGGATCTCTTTAAGCTTCAGAGCGGCTCAGTAAAAACTCCCAACGCTGCAACTTGATATCCAGATCAGCAGTGATCTCTGATAAACGCGCCTGCATACTTGCGGCAAGCTCTGGTTCATTCTTATAGAGATCAGGGTTGCTCATCGCAATTCCAATATCTGTCTGCTCTGCTTCCAAAATCTCAATTTGTGAAGGTAATAGCTCTAATTCTTGACGCTCCTTACCATTGAGTTTTTGGACTCCAGCCTTGACAGAAGCAGGCTTGGGCTCAGCTTTTACTTCAGCCTTCACTTCTACCTTTTCAGCTAACTTAGCGCCACTATTGGCGGCGCGAATCTTGTCTGAACGGGCTTTCTGAATTTTCCAATCTTCATAACCCCCTTCATACTCACGCCAAAAACCATCACCCTCGTTAGCAATAATGCTGGTCACTACGTTATCCAAGAAGTACCGGTCATGGCTAACTAAAAACACCGTCCCTTTATAGTCTTGCAGCAATTGCTCCAGTAAATCTAAAGTATCAATATCCAAATCATTGGTAGGCTCATCCAATACCAGCACATTTGCAGGTCTAGCAAATAACCTTGCCAAGAGCAAACGATTTCGCTCTCCACCAGATAAAGTACTCACCGGGGAATTAGTGCGCTCTGGTGCAAATAAAAAATCACTCAAATAACTTTTGACATGCTTCTTATTGCCATTGATCTCAATCCACTCGCTACCAGGACTAATGTAATCCTCTAAAGAAGCATTGAGATCTAGACCTTCGCGCATTTGATCAAAGTAGGCCACTTCAATTCGGGTACCCATCGTTGCGGCTCCTGAATCAGGCGCAATCGTTCCCAAAATGAGCTTCAGTAAAGTCGTTTTACCAGCGCCATTAGGACCCAAGAGACCTACCTTATCGCCTCGCAGAATGGTTGCTGTGAAGTCCTTCACAATGGCGCGGTCACCATATGACTTAGAAACATTCTGTAGATCGGCAACAATTTTGCCGCTCCGATCTCCAGCCGATACTGCAAGCTTCACTTGACCCATTGCATCTCGGCGCTGCGCACGACTTGCTCGTAGATTTTCAAGGCGGGCAATTCTGGCCACACTTCTAGTGCGCCTAGCTTCTACTCCCTTGCGAATCCAAACTTCTTCTTGAGCTAGTAACTTATCAGCCCTGGCATTAGCGAGCGATTCAGCATTAAGCTCTTGGTCTTTAAGCACTTCGTAGGCAGAGAAGTTCCCTGGATAGCTTCGCAAAATACCGCGATCCAGCTCAACAATCTGGGTGCACACATTATCTAAAAAAGCACGATCATGGGTAATCAAAATCACAGAACCCGTGTATTCCTTGAGCAAGTCCTCTAACCAAGCAATCGAATCTAAATCCAAGTGGTTAGTAGGCTCGTCGAGTAACAGGACATCTGGCATCTCTACCAAAGCCCGTGCTAAAGCCACTCGCTTTTTAGTTCCGCCCGATAAAGTATTAATTTTGAGATCCGCATCTAAATGCAAACGATCTAAAGTTTCATGAACCCGTTGCTCCCAATTCCAACCACTGAGAGCCTCTAATTGCGACTGCACTTCGTCTAAGCGATGGTGAGAGGCATCATCCCATTCACCAATGCTGAGGGCCTCATACTCCTCTCGCAAGGCCTTTGCTTGGGCAACGCCCTGAGAGACAGCATCAAATACTGTTTCTTCTGCCTCAAAAATAGGTTCCTGAGGGACATAAGCAATCCGCAGGCCCTGCTGATACTGCAAGAGCCCATCATCCATTTTTTCAATGCCGGCGAGAATCTTCAGTAGCGAAGATTTACCAGTGCCATTACGGCCAATTAAGCCAACCCGCTCCCCTGATTCGAGGGAAAAAGCAGTGTTAGCAAGGAGGTCAACATGGCCAAAAGCCAGTTTTGCATCAGTGAGTACGATTAAAGCCATGGCGACATTATCGTCACTTCATCAAATGGGGTAAGTTTTTCAATAAAGACGGGATCAAGAAGTAGAATTTAAGTAAGCTTTCTAGCCAAACTAAGAGATTAATGACCTGCAAACTATCCCCTGCCGCCCCACGCTTGATCCTCTTTGCAGGCCATGCTGGCACTGGAAAATCCACTCTAGCTAAAAAAGCATTGCCGCTCATTGTGGAAAAAACAGGGGAAGACTTTTTCTTTTTGGACAAAGATACTGTCTACGGGGCATTTAGCTCCCACGTGATGGAGCTCACTACCAATAATCCTAACGATCGCGACAGCCCCTACTATTTAGAACATCTCCGCAATTGGGAATATTCAGGCCTCATTGCTATTGCCAAAGAAAACCTAGAGCTTGGGGTCAACGTCATTCTGGTAGGTCCTTTTTCCAGCGAAATCCAAAGTGGCAAAATGTTCAATCCAACAGCGCTTGGTATTCCCAAGGAGACCAGTATCAACATTGCGTGGATTGATCTGGATGAGAATGAAGCCAAACGTCGCATGGTAAAGCGAGCCGATCCCAGAGATGAATGGAAGCTTGCGCATTGGGAGCAATACATCAAGCGCAGAGTCGAACCGCCTACTCACCCATCTATCAAACGCTTTGATAACTTCCATTTTGATGAGGATCAGTTGATGACTCTCATCAATGACTTGACTGAGTGATGAGCGCCTACGAAAAACGATTTATGTTGAGAGATAGTCAAGCGCTACTGCTTCAGCAACTTTAATACCATCAACACCAGCAGACAAGATTCCGCCAGCGTAACCAGCCCCTTCGCCAGCTGGGTAAAGACCTTTGATGTTAATACTCTGAAAGTTGGGCCCCCTACTAATGCGTAAGGGAGATGATGTGCGAGTCTCTACACCAGTCAGCACTGCATCCTTCATCGAGAAGCCTTTGATTTGCTTCTCAAACGCGGGGATTGCTTCACGTATCGCTTCGATTGCATATGCTGGCAAGCTTTCCGCCAAATCCGTCAAGTGAACACCTGGCTTATAGGATGGCAATACGGTCCCAAACTCAGTAGAGGCCTTACCCGCTAAAAAATCACCGACCAATTGACCTGGCGCTTCGTAAGTAGAGCCCCCGAGTTCATAAGCCTTTGATTCCAATGCGCGCTGAAAATCAATGCCTGCGAGTGGCCCACCAGGATAGTCGTCTGGAGTAATACCAACAACAATTCCCGCATTGGCATTACGCTCATTACGGGAATATTGACTCATACCGTTGGTCACTACACGATGAGGCTCTGAAGTTGCCGCAACTACAGTGCCGCCCGGACACATACAAAAGCTGTAGACTGCGCGACCATTCTTGGCATGGTGCACCAATTTGTAATCAGCAGCACCAATTAGTTCGTTACCCGCATGCGGCCCTAAGCGGGCTTTGTCGATTAAAGATTGAGGGTGCTCAATGCGAAACCCTACCGAGAAAGGTTTAGCCTCCATATACACACCCGCATCATGTAAGGCTTGAAAGGTGTCACGGGCACTATGTCCCAGAGCAAGAATGACATGATTGGCCGGCAGGTCGGAATGCCCTTCAATTTTGACCCCTTGAATTTGCTCATCTGCAATATCAAAGCCAATCACTTTTTGATTAAAACGAATCTCACCACCAAGACGAATAATTTCTTGGCGCATTTTTTCAACTACGCCTACCAAGCGGAAAGTACCGATATGGGGTTTAGCAACGTAACGAATCTCTTCTGGAGCACCAGCTTTAATGAACTCGCTAATGACTTTACGCCCATAAAACTTGGGGTCCTTGATTTGGCTATATAGCTTGCCATCTGAAAAGGTTCCTGCTCCACCCTCACCAAACTGCACATTCGATTCTGGGTTTAAGACATTCTTACGCCATAAACCCCAAGTATCTTGGGTACGCTCGCGGACAGGTTTGCCGCGCTCAAGAACAATAGGTCTGAACCCCATTTGCGCCAAAAGAAGTGCTGCAAAGATACCGCAAGGGCCAAAACCGATTACAACGGGACGCTCAAATGGTTGGCTATTTAATTGGCTAGCATGAGCTAAAAAGTGATAGCTGGTGTCCGGTGATGGCCGAATATGCACATCATTTGCAAATTGCTTTAAGACTTTTTCTTCATCTTTAATACTGAGATCGACAGTGTAAATAAAGGCAAGAGCAACATTTTTTCTGGCGTCATAACTGCGCTTAAAGACCTCAGTTCGAAGCAAGTCGATCGGCTTGATCTGCAAGCGCTGCAAAATCGCCTCTTCCAGCGCCTCGGGAGGGTGGCTAATAGGTAAGCGAAGTTCAGTGATACGGATCATGGGGCTCTACGGTACATAGTCTGTGAGGGCATTTTCTCAAATAATACTGGTAGAGAGGGTCAGGCCCTCATCAAAGCCCAAATAGAGGCGATAATGCCGCATGGCCCTAAGAGCAACTATTCACAAAGCCGACCTTCATGTCGCAGATTCTGACCGTCATTATTACGGCAGTCATTCCCTCACTATCGCCAAGCACCCCTCAGAAACCGAGGAGCGGATGATGGTTCGCATCATCGCTTTTGCCCTTCAAGCTCAAGAAGATTTGGTGTTTACCAAGGGCTTGAGTGAAACCGATGAGCCAGATCTTTGGGTAAAAGACCTTACAGATGCCATCAAACTTTGGATAGAAATCGGGCAGCCGGATGAACGTCGCATTCTTAAAGCCTGTGGTCGCTCCGATCAAGTCAAAGTGTATTGCTATGGCGGCCAAACTAGCAAAATTTGGTGGGATGGAATTGCCAATAAACTCAACCGCGCCCGCAATCTACAAATCATCTCCATTCCTGCCGAACAAGCTAAAGAGCTCAATAAACTGGTTGAGCGCAGCATGGTGCTTCATGTCAATGTTCAAGATGGTGAAGCTTACGTCTCATCGGATATGGGTCAAGTCACCATTACCCCGGAAATTTGGCGCAATCAGCAGTCATGAAGCGTTTTGTCTTAGACACCAATATCTTGCTCGATATTTTTGTCTTTGAGGATGCCAAAGCTCATGACTTGAAACGGGCAATCATTGATCAGCAGATAGAGGTCATTGCCAGTCAAAAAACCATTGCAGAATTAGCAGATGTTATCGCCCGCCCCCTATTTTCTATAGCGCCAAATCAGCAAAATGCAATCCTGATGCAATGGCAGTCACTCAGCCGCTTTCAGGATGATTCGAATTTGGCTCCCGCCCCTTGGAAGTGTAGTGATTCTGATGATCAAATTTTTTTAGATTTAGCCTTTGAACTTAAGCCAGCCACCATCATCAGCAAAGACAAGGAACTGCTCACGCTGGCAAGTCGTACTAAAAAAGATGACGTATTGATTACAGCAAACTACGATATCTTCAAAATCTAATTTACCCCTTAGATATATCTAAAATGGCGTATTAGAGCCAATTTGTTATTTATAGATCCCAACAAGAAAGAATTGATCATGAGCAAACCGAAGATGGCAGATGCCGATGATGGCCTTTTCAAGCCTGGTAGCAAACTCAGACATCTCAAAACTGGTGGGTTTTATAAAGTGGTCTTACTGGCTAATGTGGAAGCCACTTTAGAGCCAGCCTACGTATATGAATCGATGCAAACCCATGACTTTTGGATCAGACCAAAGGCAGAAATGGAAGATGGTCGATTTGTATTGGTTGATAAAGAATAATGGGGAATGTCTGATGACTGAAGATCGTATTACCAACCTAGAAATTAAACTGAGCTTTACGGAAGATCTCATTGAGCAACTGAATCAGACCGTCTATAAGCAACAACAGCAAATCGAATTTCTGTACCGGGAACTCAAATCACTGAAGGAGCAGACTGGAAGCAATGATCAGCCCAGTGCTCGCAACTTGAAAGATGAAATTCCACCGCATTATTAGTTCACCAATCTGCTGATACTATTTAGAGAAAATAAACCTCTCATTTCCAAATAAAGGGATGTCAATATGGGTAATTTAGTGCCGTTTTTAGTACAGTGGGGCTTAACCTCACTTTCACTTTGGGTTGCCAGCTATCTTTTTAGTGGCCTTCGCTTTGCTGATGGCGGATCCCTGTTAATTGCCGCCCTACTGCTTGGTTTTGCTAATGCGGTTGTTAAACCGCTATTAATTCTGTTTACCTTGCCACTAACCGTACTCACCATGGGTCTGTTCTTACTGGTAGTCAATGCCCTGGTATTAATGCTGGTATCAGCCCTTGTCAGCGGCTTTACGATTTCTGGCTTTTGGACAGCATTCTTCGCTAGTATTTTTATTTCTTTATTCAGCCTTTTTATCAGCGGTATGCTGTTTTAAATCTTATTGCGCCCCTGAGTAAATATCTGACCAGGGATGAAGCGCATCCCGGCAAGGGTGACTTTTTGAGCTAAGTGAGCGAGCATTCTCAGCCAGGATACTGGCGCCGCCTGTCAAAAAACCAAGGCCGATCGAGACGGCGCTATTAACCACTCCAGCCTGATTAATCATTGCCTTTGGATGGGAGAGCGTACCACCGACCTTCACTAAACCGGCTAAATCAAGGCCGGTGGTAAATCCCGATTTTTCTTTTGGATCAATAGTTAGATTTACTGCTTCATTCTTTAGATTAATGGAGCCTGCCAACACAACATTCAAACGGTCAGTCTCCATGCCTACAGTGTTAGCAATGCTCATTTGTCCATTATGAATAGGAAGATAGGCCACAGCACACTCTACGACTGTTTCGCTTGATTTTTTACGCAAGGGATTCATGGAATCCAGTACGGTAATGACAAAATCACCTGCATCATTCAAAAAATTACTTCCCATTTTTGCTTGATCAATACTCACTTGAATCTTGCCAGTCGAATTGGCAGCCATTTGATGCAGACTATTTCCACTCAGCTGCAGATCCAATGCCAGTTTCATATTGCCTCCGCTGACTTTAGAGCTGGGATCCAATCTCGCCAGCAGACTCTCTAAGGTGAAATCTTTCGTGGCACCCCTTAATTGAACTGTTGGGGCAGGACCATCAAGATTTGCCATCTTCATCTGTAAATCTGCTGTCCCTTTTCCCATCTGAAAAGTGAGCTGAGAAATATCAATGGCATTGCCTCGCAAAATCATATTTGCTTTAAGATTTTCAATAGGCTTGCGTGCAGGTAGTTCCAGTTCAGCAATATCAATACTGACCTTGCCCTGCAGCTTAGGAAGGCTATTGAAGGGCAATGATTCGTTGCTAAATAAATATGGGGATGATTTGCGTACAGGCTTATTTTCTGCAGATGAGACTGTTGTGCCAGCCTTAGAAGTAGCCCTATTTTGAGATGAGGCCAAGCCCAAGGTGGGCCAATCAAAGGACTTTGAGCTTAGCATCATGTCAAGCACTGCATCTTCCTTGGGATCCTTTTTGAAGTTTCCTTTAAGCGCCAAACTCTTTTTATTCACAACCATATTGAGGTCAACTGGAAACTGCACC
>JACCDH010221760.1_pt1 | contig 17483 bp, 17 predicted proteins | sample 7442481 | NCBI WGS metagenome assembly JACCDH01 (sample SAMN15323433, study PRJNA562643) | freshwater metagenome | isolation source: river surface water | place: USA:Blue River Watershed | collected 2017-08-15
ATCGCGCATGCTGCTGCCCCCCAAAAAGGTGGCTGCGGGCGAAGAGGCCGAAGACCCACGCGCCGAACTGGTGCGCCGCCTGCTCGAATACGAGCAAATCAAACTGGCCTCGGCCCAGCTGGGCGATATCCCGCAACAGGGCCGCGATTTCCTCAAGGCCCAGGTCTACATCGAGCAAAGCCTGCAACCGCGCTTCCCGGAAGTCAGCATGGACGAGCTGCAGTCGGCCTGGCGCGACATCCTCAAGCGTGCCCAACTGGTGCAGCACCACCGGATCAGCCGCGAGGAACTGAGCGTGCGCGAGCACATGAGCATCGTGTTGCGCAAGCTGCAGGGCCGCAGGTTCATCGAGTTCGAACAGCTGTTTGACCCCACGCTCGGGGTGCCGGTGCTGGTGGTGACCTTCATTGCCTTGCTGGAGCTGGCCAAGGAAACACTGATTGAGATCACCCAGGCCGAAGCCTTCGCCCCGATTTACGTGCGCCTGGCCTACACCCCCAACTGAGCGCCGCCTGGGACGTCCACCGCCCCATTGACAGGAATTTCCCCCATGAGCACCGCCACCCCCTATGGCACCCTGCCGCCCGCCTCGCCGGTGGCCGAACGCAAACCCGTGAGTCTGCCGCGCCTGGCCGAGATGCGCGCACGCGGCGAAAAGATCACCATGCTCACCGCCTACGACGCCACCTTTGCCGCCGTGGCCGATGCCGCGGGGGTCGAGTGCATCCTGGTCGGCGATTCGCTGGGCATGGTCTGCCAGGGTCTGAACAGCACCGTGGGCGTGAGCCTGGAGACCATGTGCTACCACACCGAAAGCGTGACGCGCGGCATCCGCCGTGTGCAGGGCACGGCTTGGGTCATTGGAGACCTGCCCTTTGGCAGCTACCAGGCCTCGCGCGAGCAGGCGCTGCACAGCGCCACCGCCCTGATGCAGGCCGGTGCCCACATGGTCAAGCTCGAAGGCGGCGGCTGGACCACCGAGACCGTGCGCTTTCTGGTCGAGCGTGGCATCCCCGTCTGCGCCCACCTGGGCCTGACCCCGCAAACGGTGCACGCCCTGGGTGGCTACCGGGTGCAGGGCCGCAGCGACGAGTCGGCCCAGGCCCTCGAACGCGACGCCCTGGCCTTGCAAGACGCAGGGGCCAGCATGCTGGTGCTCGAAATGGTGCCTGCCGCACTGTCTGCCGCTCTCACCCTCAAGCTGCCGCATTGCCACACGATTGGGATCGGGGCCGGCAAGGACACGGCCGGCCAGGTGCTGGTGATGCACGACATGCTGGGCGTGAATCTCGGAAAAAATCCGAAATTCGTGCGCAACTTCATGCAAGGCCAGGGCAGTGTGCTCGAGGCCATGCGCGCCTATGTGGCCGCCGTCAAGGACGGCAGCTTTCCCGAGAACCACCTCCACGCCTGGTGAAGCATGCAGATCGTCCGCACCATCGAAGAACTCCGCGCGGCCCTGCAGGGCGCCGCGCAGCCCGCTTTCGTCCCGACCATGGGCAATCTGCACGATGGCCACCTGCGGCTGGTGCAAGAGGCCGGCGCTCGTGGCGACAAGACGGTGGCCAGCATCTTCGTCAACCGGCTGCAGTTCCTGCCGCACGAGGATTTCGACAGCTACCCCCGCACCTTCGAGGCCGATTGCGCCAAGCTCGAGGCCCGAGGCTGCGATGTGGTGTTCGCCCCGCGTGAAACCGACCTCTACCCCGAAACGCAGACCGTCAAGGTGCATGCCGATCCGGCCCTGGGCGACATCCTCGAAGGCCAGTTCCGGCCCGGTTTTTTCACTGGCGTGTCCACCGTGGTCATGAAGCTCTTCATGAGCGTGTTCGCCGGCAAGCCCCGGGGCGTGGCGGTGTTCGGCAAAAAAGACTACCAGCAGCTGATGGTGATCCGCCAAATGGTGCGCCAGTTCGCGCTGCCGATCGAGGTCATCGGGGTCGACACCTGCCGCGCCGACGATGGCCTGGCCCTGAGCTCGCGCAACGGCTACCTCAGCGAGGCCGAGCGGGCCGAAGCGGTGCAGCTGTCCATGGCCTTGCGCGAACTGGGCCGCGACGCCCTGGCCGCCGCCTCGGGCCTGGCCGCCCACCTGCCGGCCCTGGAGGTCAAGGCCATGGAAGGCCTGCGCCAGCGCGGCTGGCAGCCCGACTACATGACGGTGCGCCGGCGCCAGGACCTGCAGGCTCCCCAGCCCGGGGATGCGCTGGTGGTGCTGGGCGCGGCGCGTCTGGGCAGCACACGCCTGATCGACAACTTCGAAGTCTGAGGCAGGTCAGGCCGTCTGCGCAGGCCCTGGCTCGTCCAGAAAACCCCCAGCACGCAGTGTGACCACCAGCGTGTCGCGCCAGCCCTGGCCATCGACGGGCTGGATCGGCGTGGTTTCGTGGATCACGCGCTGGTCATCGAGCAGCAGCAGCGACCAGGGCTCGCTCAAGGTAAAGCGCTGGCCACGCGGGCTGTCAACGTCAAAGACCCGGGTCTCCCCGCCCTTGATGCCGTGGCGTCCGATGAGGAAAACGGCCACCCAGTCGACGCCGTCGCGGTGCGCCCCCTCGGGCGTGGGCCGGCCGATGCCGTCGGTGGTGTCGATGCGGAACTGATGAGCTTCGGCATACCAGGGTTGCGGCCCCTGCACGCTGCTGGCCACCTGCCCCAGCCAGCGCAGCAGTTGCTGCCAGGCGGCCTGAGCCAGCACCGCGTCGGCCATGGGTTCGAACCAGCGCTTCATGCCGCCGTGCAAGGCGTTGTAGGACAGGGGCTGCCAGTGCGCGCGGTGCGGGGTCTGCCGCACCTGCGCCGCGTCGACCACCAGGCTGGCATGCCGGCGGCGGCGGTAGCGGCCCCCGTCCTTGAGGTACTGGTCGGGGGGCAGGTCGTCCCAGCTGGACTCCAGTGCCTGCAGCGCCGTTGGCGCCACACCGGCCAGTGCGCACACGCTGGCCGACGAAAGCACGGCAAAACCCTGCTGCGCCAGCGTGTCGGTCAGCCGGTCGGCAGGGGTCAAGGGCGGCGGCAGGTTGCGTTCAGGCATGGCACGGGCGAATCGGCAAAAGGCAGAGCATAAACCCCGCCAGACCGCGATCGGATCAGGCGTGACGCTGCGCAGCCAGCCGCGCGCCTTCGGCCAGGGCCTTGAGCTTGGCCTCGGCCACCGCTCGGCTCATGGGGGCCAGACCGCAGTTGGTGCAAGCGATCAGGTGCTGTTTGGGCACAAACTGCAGGGCGCGACCGATCGTATCGGCAATCTCTTCGGGCGTTTCGATGGCCGGGTTGGCCACGTCGATCACCCCCACCATCACGTCCTTGCCCTCGAGCAGCTGCATCAGCTCCATCGGCACATGCGAGTGCATGCACTCCAGGCTGACCTGCTGGATGCTGCTTTTGGCCAGCGCTGGGAACACCTTTTCGTACTGACGCCACTCCTCACCCAGGGTCTTCTTCCAGTTGTTGTTGGCTTCGATGCCATAGCCGTAGCAAATGTGGACGGCCGTGGTGCAGGTCAGGCCTTGCGCGGCCCGCTCGAGCGCCCGGACGCCCCAGTCGGCCGCATCCTCCATATAGACATTGAAGGCCGGCTCGTCGAACTGGATGATGTCCACGCCATCGGCCTGCAGCGCCAGCGCTTCCTGGTTGAGCAGCTCGGCAAAGGCCATCGCCATCTTGACCTTGTCGCCGTAGAAGCGGTCGGCCACGGTGTCGACGATGGTCATCGGGCCGGGCAAGGTGAATTTGAGTTTCTTTGTCGTATGGGCGCGGGCCAGCTGGGCCTCGAAGGCATGCACACGGCCCTTCAGGCGCAGTGGCGCCACCACCTGCGGCACCATCGCGTCGTAGCGGTTGTTGCGGATACCCATCTTGACCTTGTTCTCGAAGTCGATGCCCTCGACCTGTTCGACAAAGCCGTGCACGAAGTGCTGGCGCGCCTGTTCGCCGTCACCGATCACCTCCAGCCCCGCATCCTCCTGGACCTTGATCCACAGCAGCGTGGCGTCGGCCTTGGCTTGCTGCAGCTCGGGCCCCTGGGTCTTCCACTGGGGCCAGAGTTTTTCGGTTTCGGCCAGCCAAGCGGGTTTGGGCAGGCTACCGGCAATCGCGGTACGGAACATGGTGGGTCCTTGTCAGAAGAATGTCGAAGTGACGTGACTGTAGATCAGGCGGCTTGACCCTGCCCCGAGAGCGAGAACTCACGCGCCAGCAGTTCGTACGAACGCTGCTGCGCTTGCGGGTCGTACGTCCAGGTGATCAGCGCCAGTTCATCGACCTCGAGCTGGCGGGCCAGGGCGCGCAAGCGGGCCCCCACGGTGGCGGCCGAACCCACCAGGGCGTTGGCACGCAGCCGCTCGAGCGCCAGCTGCTCGGCGGGGCTGTATTCGCGCACCGCCTGTTCTGGCGGCAGCAAGGGCCCGAGCCGGCCCAGGTTGCGGTCCATGCGCCAGCGCGCGCGGCTCTCGAACAGGCGCCAGGCCTCCTCGTCGGTCTCGGCCGCCAGCGCCCAGACGCACAGCGTGGCCTGAGGCCGGGCCAGCCCCTGGCTGGGACGGAAGGTTTCGCGGTAGATCTCCAGGGCCTGTTCGGCCCCTTGTCCGTCGGTGATGAACCAGGCAAAAGCGTAGGGCAAGCCCAGGTGCGCCGCCAGCTGCGCGCCGTAGTCTGAACTGCCCAACATCCAGACCGCGGGCGCGGTCTCACTCAAGGGGTAGGCATGCACCCCATGGCCCGGATGGCCAGGGGGCAGGTCGCGCCCCTGCACCCAGGCCTGCAGCTCCATCACCTGCTGGGGAAAGCGCTCAGCGGCATGGCGGTCGGGGTTGAGCACCTGCGCGGTCCGCCCGTCACTGCCCGGTGCGCGGCCCACGCCCAGGTCGATGCGCCCCGGCGCCAGGGCATCGAGCACCCGGAACTGCTCGGCCACCTTGTAGGGGGCGTAATGCGGCAGCATGACGCCCGCGCTGCCGATGCGGATGCGCTGCGTGCGCGCCGCGATGGCGGCCATCAGCACCTCCGGCGCCGAACCGACGATGCTGGGGTGGCTGTGGTGTTCGCTCACCCAGAAGCGGTGGTAGCCCCAGGCCTCGGCCTGCGGCGCCAGCGCCAGTGTCTGGCGCAGGGTCTCGTCGTGGCCACGCCCAGCGGTGGCCACCGACTGATCAAGAATGGAAAGACGCACAGCCATGCTCAGGGCGCTTTGGCGGCATCCAGGGCCGCCAATTCCGCCTCCTGCAGCAAGCGCCACATGACCTTGCCGCTGCCGCTCTTGGGCAGGGCATCGACAAACTGCACGCTGCGGGGAATCTTGTAGACCGCCATGTTGTCGCGGCACCAGTCGATGATGTCCTGCTCGCTGAGCTGGCCCTGGTGGGATGGCCTGAGCACCACCACGGCCTTGACCGACTCACCGCGGTAGGCATCGCGCGTCGCGATGATGCAGGCCTCCTGGATGGCCGGGTGGCGGAACATGAGCGCCTCGACCTCGGCGGGCCAGACCTTGAAACCACTGGCATTGATCATGCGCTTGAGGCGGTCGGTCATGAAGAAGTAGCCCTCTTCGTCCACCCGCCCCATGTCCCCGGTGCGGAAAAAGCGCTTGCCCTCGAGCTCGAAAAACGCGGCGGCCGTGGCGTCGGGCCGTTTCCAGTAGCCCTTGAAGACCTGCGGTCCGTGGGTGACGATCTCGCCGGACTCGCCGACCGGCAATTCCCGCAGTGTGTCGGGATCGACCACGCGCGAGTCCACGCCCATGAAGGGGATGCCCAGACATTGGCGCTTGGGGGCATCGGGCGGATTGGTGTGCGAAGGCGCTGCGGTTTCGGTCAGGCCATAGCCCTCGACATAGCGCAAGCGGAACTGCTCGAACAGGCGCTGCGCGACCGCCTCGGGCATGGCCGCCCCGCCGCCACCGATGTAGACCAGGCTGGAGAGGTCATAGCGCTCCAGATGCGGACTGCCCAGCAGGTCGATGACCATGGTGGGGATGTTGGTCCAATGGGTCACCTGCCATTTGGAGATCAGGTGTCCGGCCACATCGCGGTCCCAACGCGGCATCAGCACCAGCGTTGCACCAAGGTAGATGCTGGCATGCATGACGCTGACCATGCCAGTGATGTGGAACATCGGCACCACGCAGAGGGTGACGTTCTCGGCCGTGCCTTGGCCCCAGATGCCAGACGACACGGTGTTGTGCATCACCGTCCCATGGGTGTGCATGCAGCCCTTGGGCAGGCCGGTGGTGCCGCTGGTGTAGGGCAGCACGGCCAGATCCTCCGGGCCGGCCTGCACGTCCGGCAGGGTCTGGGCATGGGCCTGGCGCATAAGGTCTGCCCACACGTGCACCTGCGCGTGCGCCAGCTCGGGCAGCGCGCGCGTGGGGAGCAGCCACTCGCGCCACGCCGCGGGCATCTCGGCGGGGTCGAGCGTGGCCGGATCAAAGACGTCGGTGAACTGCGTGACCACCATGTGCGCCAGCTGCTGCTCGCGCGGCAAAGCCGCACTGGCCTGCGCCAGCTCGGGCGCCAGATCGGCCGTGGTCACGGCCACCTTCACATCCGGGTCGGTGATGTAGTGCTGCAGCTCCTGGGCCTTGTTCATCGGGTTCACCGGCACCACGACCGCATCGAGCCGCAGGATGGCGAAATGGGCGATCACCAGCTGCGGGCAGTTTTGCATGTCCAGCAGGACCCGGTCGCCCCTGCGCACGCCCAGGCGCCAAAGGTGGCCGGCCAGTTGTTCGCAGGCGAGCATCAGGTCCTTGTAGGTCCATGGGCGGCCCATGAAGACCAAAGCGGCCTTGTCCGGATACCGCAGCGCGTTGATCGCCACATTGGTCCAAAGCGAGGTGGCGGGCGCGCTCATGCGCATGGGCAGCCGGGCTGGCCAGACGTGGGCATGACGGGGCATTTTGCGGGTCTCCTGGTATCGCCCGATGTTAATCAGGGCCACCGCGCTTGCCGCCCGGGCGTCTGTCGCGACAGGGACTGCGGGGCCGACATGGCCGGAAAAATGCCTTCGCTTATGTTATCTTAATGGTGTATTTGACATATTTAGTTATAAATAAATACAATCCCCGGTATGAACAACCCAAGCCCACCCGAACCCATCGAAAACTTCTGTGGCACCACTTACGCGTCCAAGTTGCTGGGCCTGTCGGTTGGAACCATTCAGGCCTTGGTGGAAAAAAACGAGCTGCAAGCCTGGAAAACACAGGGAGGCCATCGCCGCATCTCGATCCCCTCGATCCGCGAATACCAACGCAAGCACAACATGCCTGTGGGGGCAGCCAACCACCCGCACAAGCGCCTGCGCGTGCTGGTGGTCGACGACGATCCGGTGATCCGGGAGATGTTCAGCAACTACAGCGCCAAAGCCGACATGGCGGTGGACTGCACCATCATGTCTTCCGGGCTGGAGGCCCTGATCGACATTGCAAGCATCCAGCCCGATGTGCTGATCGCCGACCTGCAGATGCCCGGCGTAGACGGTTTCGAATTGCTGCGCACGCTGCGCAACCACCAGCCACTGAGCAAAATGCATTGCCTGGCGATCTCGGCCTTGTCTGCCTCTGACATCGAAAAGAAAGGCGGCTTGCCCGAGGGCGTGATCTTCATGCCCAAGCCCGTGAGCATGCACTGGCTCAACGGTTTTTTCGCGGCCATCATGGCCTCGCACCCAGCGGATTGAGCACGGCACCCGCACGGCCGTAGGCGTGCGCCCATGAAAAAGGGCCCATCGATCGATGGGCCCTTTGACATTGATGGTCGGCGTGGCGGGATTCGAACTCGCGACCCCTTGCACCCCATGCAAGTGCGCTACCAGGCTGCGCTACACGCCGTAGCCGACGATTATAGCCCGAGAACCGGCTCAGATCGTGAGCAGCGAGCGGATTTCTTGCAACTCTCTGTGCAGCTCCAGGGGCTGCGCCAACTCCAGCACAGACGAGGTCGACACAGCAGCCGCCGCTTCGGGCAACTGGATGCTGCCAGGCTCGATGACACTGGCCGCGAGCGGCGAGCGCTCGGTCTGGGCCAGTTCCTGCAAACGGTTGCGCGCGCCACTGATGGTGAAGCCCTGTTCGTACAGCAGATCGCGGATTCGGCGGATCATCAGCACCTCGTGGTGCTGGTAATAGCGGCGATTGCCCCGACGCTTGACCGGGCGCAGCTGTGTGAATTCCTGCTCCCAGTAGCGCAGCACATGCGTTTTGACGCCGCACAAATCCGCCACCTCACCGATGGTGAAGTAACGCTTGGCTGGAATGGGAGGCAGGGGCAGGTCCATCGGATTGCAAAAACGCGAAGGGGTGTGAGCTTACTTCAACTTGCAGCAGACGTCACGTGTCTTGAGCTGCGAACAGCGACCGTTGCCATGAAAAAAGCCGCTGCGTGAGCAGCGGCTTTTGTTTGGCGGAGTGGACGGGACTCGAACCCGCGACCCCCGGCGTGACAGGCCGGTATTCTAACCGACTGAACTACCACTCCTTGTCGGTTGTGACTTTCGCTGCGCTGCCTGAGCAACCCAGCCAAGTGCCACAAAACTTGGCGACCCTACGGGGATTCGAACCCCGGTACTCACCGTGAAAGGGTGATGTCCTAGGCCTCTAGACGATAGGGTCAAAACCTGGACTTCTCGAACCATGTGGTGGAGGTAAACGGGATCGAACCGATGACCTCTTGCATGCCATGCAAGCGCTCTCCCAGCTGAGCTATACCCCCTTTGGTTTGCCGCTTGGCATTTCTGCTTTCGCGCCGCACCTCGATGGTGTCGAGACCGCCATTATAGACAGAATTTTCAGCGCTTTGCAAGCCGCTCCAAAACTTTTTCGCGGCCGCAGAGGAAGAGCACCTGGTCCACAGACGGGGTTTGCGGCGTGCCCATCACCAGCACACGCACCGGCATCGCCAGCTGGGGCATCTTGAGCCCGGCCTCGGTCAAGACCTGCTTGAACGCCGCGCTGATCTCGGCCGTTGACCACTCGACCTGCTGGAGCCGCGCGGCCAGCAAATCCAGGGCAGGCCCAACGGCCGGCGTGATGTGCTGCGCCAGATCTTCGGGCCGGGGCTGCACTTCGGCATAGAAGGCGCGCACCCAGCCGGCCAGGGCCACCAGCGTCTCACAGCGGTCCTTGAACAGACCGCAAATGCCCGCCAGGCGATCATCGGTCAGCAAGCCATGCAGGTGCGGCTGCACACGCCGCGCCAGTTCCGCATCGGGCATGGCCTTGAGGTGCTGGGCATTGACCCACAGCAGCTTGGCGGCATCCCATTGCGCGGGGCTTTTGGACAGGTGCGTGCCGTCGAACCACTGCACCATCTGATCCAGGCTGAAGATCTCGTCGTCACCATGGCTCCAGCCCAGGCGCGCGAGGTAGTTGTTCATGGCCTCGGGCAGGTAGCCCGCTTCATCGTAGTTGGAGACCGCCACCGCACCCCGGCGCTTGGAGAGCTTCTGACCGTCGTCGCCCAAAATGACCGGCAAATGGCCGAACTGGGGCAGCGCCGCACCGAGCGCGCGGTAGATGTTGATCTGCCAGGGCGTGTTGTTGATGTGCTCGTCGCCTCGGAACACATGGCTGATGGCCATGTCCCAATCGTCCACCACCACCGCAAAGTTGTAGGTGGGCACCCCGTCGGCACGCTGGATGATGAGATCGTCGATTTCGGTGTTGCTGATGCTGATCGGGCCCTTGACCAGATCGTCCCAGCTGATCACGCCATCCACCGGGTTGGCAAAGCGGATGACCGGCTTGACGCCTGCGGGCACCGGGGGCAGCACCTTGCCCGGCGCGGGGCGCCAGGTGCGGTCGTACAGGCGCTTCTCGCCACGCGCTTCCTGCGCGGCCTTCATGGCTTCCAGGTCTTCCGGCGAGCAGTAACAGCGGTAGGCGGTGCCGGCCGCCAGCATCTGGTCGATGACGGCCTGGTAGCGGTCCAGGCGCTGCATCTGGTAGACGGGGCCTTCGTCGTAGCCCAGACCCAGCCAGTGCATGGACTGCAGGATCTGGTCCACCGAATCCTGGGTGGAGCGGGCCACATCGGTGTCTTCGATGCGCAGCACGAATTCGCCACCGTGGTGGCGGGCGTAGGCCCATGAATACAGGGCGGTGCGGGCGGTGCCCAGGTGCAGAAAGCCCGTCGGTGACGGGGCGATGCGGGTACGGATCTTGGTCATTCGTTCAAAGCGTGTCGAGGCCGCGCAGCAGGTCCGCCTTGAGGTCATCCAGGTGCTCCAGACCCACCGCCACGCGGATCAGGTTCTGCTGGATGCCGGCGGCCAGGCGCTGCGCCTCGGTCAGGCGGCCATGCGAGGTGCTGGCGGGCTGGGTGATGATGGTTTTCACATCGCCCAGGTTGGCGGTGACCGACATCAGCTGGGTGCTGTCGATCACATGAAAAGCGTTCTTGCGGCCGGCTTCGGGGGTGCTGCCCACCACGTCAAAGGACAGCACGGCGCCGCCCAGACCGGATTGCTGCGCCATGGCCAGCGCATGCTGCGGGTGGCTGCTCAGACCGGGGTAGTGCACCCGCGCCACCTTGGGGTGGGTTTGCAGCCAGGAGGCCAGCGCCAGCGCGCGCTCAGACTGCGCCTGCATGCGGATGCCCAGGGTCTCCAGGCCCTTGAGCACCACCCAGGCGTTGAAGGGCGAGAGGCTCATGCCGGCGCTGCGCATCACCGGAATGAACACCTCCTTGACCAGCTGCTGGCTGGCGCACAGGGCGCCCGCCACCACGCGGCCCTGGCCGTCGAGGTACTTGGTGCCCGAGTGCACCACGATGTCGGCGCCCAGTTCGATCGGGCGCTGCAGTGCGGGGGTGCAAAAGCAGTTGTCGACGGCGAGCAACGCACCGGCGTTGTGCGCGATGTCGGCCAGGGCGCGGATGTCGCACACCTCGGTCAGCGGGTTGGTCGGCGTCTCGGCAAACAGCAGCCGGGTGTTGGGCTGCACGGCGGCTTTCCAGGCGGCCACATCGGTCTGTGGCACAAAGGTGCTCTGGACGCCAAACTTGGCAAACTCCGAACCGATCAGCTTGAGGGTGGAGCCGAACACCGACTGCGAGCACACCACATGGTCGCCCGCCTTGAGCAGGCCCATGCACAGCAGCAGCACGGCCGACATGCCACTGGAAGTGGAAATGCAGGCCTCGGCGCCCTCCAGGGCGGCCAGGCGCAGCTCCATGCTGGCATTGGTCGGGTTGGTGAAGCGCGAATAGATGTAGCCATCCTCCAGCCCGGAAAAACGGCGCGCGGCCGTCTCGCTGTCGGGCTGGGTGAAGCTGGAGGTCAGGAACAGGGCTTCCGAGTTTTCCCCATACTGGCTTTTGTCGACCGCTGCACGCACGGCCAGGGTGTCGATGTGCAGTCCTTCGGGCAGTTTTTTTGCTGTCATGTTGGGCTCCGGCGCCTTATTCGGAAGCATTGGGCAGGGCCAGACGCGAATGGTCGGCCTCCCCCTCTTCCACCTTGGGGCGGTTTTCATTGAGGCGAACAATGTCGTCGGCCGAAACATCACCGGTCACATAGACACCATCGAAACAGGAGGCATCGAAGCCGTCGAGTGCGCGGGTCTGGCCCATGCGTGCGCTGGCCACCGCCGACTTCATGGCGTCCACGTCCTGGTAAATCAGGGCGTCGCAGCCGATGATCTCACGGACCTCCTCGATGCTGCGCCCGTGGGCCACCAGCTCGTCCTTGGTGGGCATGTCGATGCCATAGACGTTGGGATAGCGCACCGGCGGGGCGGCACTGGCCATGTAGACCTTGCGGGCGCCGGCATCGCGCGCCATCTGCACGATTTCCTTGCTGGTGGTGCCGCGCACGATCGAATCGTCCACCAGCAGCACATTGCGGCCCTTGAATTCGCTGGCGATCACATTGAGCTTTTGACGCACCGATTTCTTGCGCACCGCCTGGCCCGGCATGATGAAGGTGCGGCCCACGTAGCGGTTCTTGACGAAGCCTTCGCGGTAGGGAATGCCCAGCAGGTGCGCCAGCTGCGTGGCGCTGGGCCGGCTCGATTCAGGGATCGGGATGATCACGTCAATCTCGTGGGGCGGCACGGTCGAGATGACGCGCTTGGCCAGCGTCTCGCCCAGGTTCAGACGCGCCTGGTAGACCGAAATGCCATCCAGGGTGGAGTCGGGTCGGGCCAGGTAGACGAATTCAAAAATGCAGGGGTGCAGCCGGGGCGCCTGGGCGCAGGGCTCGCTGTGCACCTGCCCCTGCAGGTCCACGAACACCGCCTCGCCCGGCGCCACGTCGCGCTCGAACTGGTGCAAGGTCCCCTCCAGCGCCACCGACTCGCTGGCGAGCATCACGGTGCCGTCTTTGCCGCGGCCCATGCACAGCGGACGGATGCCGTGCGGATCGCGGAAGGCCAACAGGCCATGGCCGGCGATGAGCGCGATCACGGCATAGGAGCCCTGGATGCGCTGGTGGACGCCGCGCACGGCGGCAAACACGTCGGCGGGCTTGAGTGGCAAGCCCCGGGTGGTCTTCTCCAGTTCGTGGGCCAGCACGTTGAGCAGGACTTCCGAGTCGCTCTCGGTGTTGATGTGGCGGTGGTCAATCGAAAACAGTTCGCTCTTGAGCGCCTGGGCATTGGTGAGGTTGCCGTTGTGCACCAGCACCAAACCGAAGGGGGCATTCACATAAAAAGGCTGCGCCTCTTCCTCGCTGAAGGCATTGCCAGCCGTGGGGTAGCGGACCTGACCCAGACCGCAATTGCCGGGCAAGGCGCGCATGTTGCGGGTGCGGAACACATCACGCACCATGCCCTTGGCCTTGTGCATGAAGAACTTGTGGTCCAGCTGCGTGACGATGCCCGCCGCATCCTGACCGCGGTGCTGCAAGAGCAGCAAGGCGTCATAGATCAGCTGATTGACCGGTGTGGCACTGGCCACCCCCACGATTCCGCACATAGTTCAATCCGTTCCGTCATTCATTCAATAGCGAGCACTGCGCCTGCTGGGCCACAGGGGACTCAGGGCAAATAGTCCTGCAGGGCCAGGGGCAGCACCGGCTTGATGCCCAAGAGCAGCACTTCCAGCATGGGGGTCGCGCGCGAATCCTGCCACCAGTCCTGGTGGCGCATGCCCGTCAGGTGCACCAGCACCGCCAGCACCAGCAGCACCACCACGCCCCGAACCAGACCGAACAGGGCCCCCAGACTCCTGTCCGCAGGCCGCAGTCCCACCGTATCGACCACCTTGCGCAGCAGCCAGGAGGTCATCGCGGCAGCGAACATGCCGACCACAAACACCAGCACAAACGACAGGGCGTAACGCAACTGCGCGGCCGCCTCTTGCCAGACCGGCAACCACTGGGCCACATCGCCCGCCAGCCACTGGGCCAGCACAAAAGAAGCCACCCACCCCGCCAGGGACATCAGTTCAACCACCAGCCCCCGCCAGGCCCCCACGACCAAGGACAGCAGCAGCACGCCGCCCAACGCCCCATCGGTCAGAGTGAGGGGGCTCATGTCACAGCGAAATCACACTGGCCTGCAGGTCCAGCTTGCGGATGCGCGCGGCGGCCTTGTCGGCCTCGTCGCGAGACTCGAATGGCCCCACCCGCACCCGGGTACTGCGTTTGCCGTCCTTGCCGTCGATGACCTGGGTGTAGGTCTTGAGACCGGCCTGTTCGAGTTTGCGACGCACTTCGCGGACCTTCTCGGCATCGGTGAAGGCGCCAACCTGCACCACCAGCTTGCTGGCCTCGGCTGTGGCTTCCTTGCCTTCGAGCAAGGCCATGGCCTTTTGGGCCTCTTTCTTGCCGTCTGGCGCAGCTTCGGCCTTGGCGGCAGCCGCAGGCTTGGCCTTGGCGGCTTCGGCGTTGGAGCCGGCGGCGGCATTGGCCGATGGGGCCACCGCTTCTTCCTTGCCGGGTTCGAGGCTGGCTTGCACATGCACTTCGGCGGAGGCCGCCGGCAACAGGGGCCTGGCCGGGGCCTGGGCCGCCGGCACGGGCGCGCCAGGCGCCAGGGGCGCGGTGCGGTTGCGGTCGGGGATCACGATCGGCGTATCGACCGACACGGGTCGCGGCTGCGAATCGAACAAGAGCGGGAAGGCCACCACCGCCACGAACACCAGCACCACCGCGCCAAAGAGGCGGTGCCGGGCCCGGCGGCGAAGCACTTCAACGCTTTGGCCAGGCGCTTCAGACAGGCCATCGGCGGCAGTGACCGCTGTCTTGCCAGGGAGTCGGAACTTGAAAAAAGCCATGGCGCAGTGAGTCAGGCGTTCAGGTGTCTGGCGTGCAGGCGGGGAACACCGTCCTGGAGGACGCCGCCTACGGTGTGGAAGGAGCCAAAGACGACGATTCTATCAGCGGGGTCTGCCGCAGAGATGGCCGCCTGCAATGCGCTGTGCGGATCGGCATGGACGCTGGTGGTCACGTCCTGGCGGGTGTTTTGGGACTGCCAGGCCTGCTGGAGATCGCGCGCCGCAGCGGCGCGCGGCAAGGGCAGATCGGTGAAGTACCAGCGGTCAACCAGGGGGTTGAGCCTCTGCAGCATGGGCGGCAGGTCCTTGTCGGCCATGGCACCGAACACCGCATGGGTGTTCGGGTAGAAACCCATCGCATCCAGGTTCTCGGCCAGTGCCGCCACCGAATGCGGGTTGTGCGCCACATCCAGCACCAGCACCGGCTCGCCGGGCACGATCTGGAAGCGCCCGGGCAGCTCCACCATGGCCAGGCCATTGCGCACCGCCTGCGCGGTGACCGGGATGCGGCTTCGCAAGGCCTCCAGCGCCGCCAGCACCCCGGAAGCGTTGACCAACTGGTTGGCCCCGCGCAGCGCGGGGTAGGCCATGCCGCTGTAGCGGCGCCCGCGCCCAGCCCAAGCCCATTGCTGCTTGTCGCCTGAAAAATTGAAGTCGCGCCCGAAGCGCCAGAGGTCCGCCCCCAGGGCCTCCGCGCAGGCCGTGACGCTCTGGGGCGGCACCGGGTCACTCACCACCACGGTGCGACCCGGTCGCATGATGCCGGCCTTCTCGCGGCCAATCGTCTCGCGGTCAGGGCCCAAAATGGCCATGTGGTCGAGGTCGACGCTGGTGATCACGGCGCAGTCGGCGTCGATGATGTTGACCGCATCGAGCCGGCCGCCCAGCCCCACTTCCAGAATGACCGCGTCCAGCTCGGCGCGGCTCATGCGCCAGAGGATGGCCAGGGTGCTGAACTCGAAATACGTGAGGCTGACGTCGCCACGAACGGCCTCGACCGCGGCAAAGGCTTCGGCCAGGTCGGCGGGGGCCACCGATGCGCCCGAGAGTCGGCAGCGCTCCTCGAAATGCACCAAATGCGGCGAGGTGTACACGCCAGTGCGGTAACCCGCCTGCAGCAGGATGGCTTCGAGCATGGCGCAGGTCGAGCCCTTGCCATTGGTGCCGGCCACGGTGATCACCGGACACTCGAAACGCAGGGACAGCCGACCCGCCACCTCGCGCACGCGCTCCAGCCCCATGTCGATGGCCACCGGATGCAGGCGCTCGCAGAAGTCGAGCCAGTCTTGTAAAGTCTTCATGGCTGGCATTGTCTCAAACGCTGGCGTCCCACTTCTCCCCATGACCATGACATCCGCCATCATTTACGGTATTCCCAACTGCGACAGCGTCAAGAAAGCCCGCACCTGGCTGCAGGCCCATGGCGTGGCGCACGAGTTCCATGACTTCAAGAAGCAGGGCGTGCCTGCGCAAGCGCTGCAGCAATGGCTCAACGCCTGTGGCTGGGAAACCGTGCTCAATCGCAAGGGCACCACCTGGCGCCAGATCGACGCCCAAACCCAAGCCTCGGTACAGGACGCCGCCAGCGCCAAGGCCCTGATGCTCGAGCACGCCAGCCTGATCAAGCGCCCGGTCATCGCCTGGCCCTCGGGGGCCATCACCGTGGGCCATGTGCCCCAGCAGTGGCCCGCCTGACCCCCTGGCCGTTACGCATCTTTACAGAGCGGGCGGGGTTCTGGCGGCCGATGCCCGCTAAACTGGGCGCGCATTTTTCGATGCGAGGACCGCCATGAAAAACACCCCGCTTGCCGCTGCCCTGATCGCCCTGTGCGGACTGGCCCAGGCCCAGGAAGTCGCCCAGGTGCTCTCGCGCAGCGCCGTCTACCAGCAGGTGGCGGTGCCGCGCCAGACCTGCAGCCAGACGGTGACCCCCAACGCCCCCACCAGCGGCGCGGGCGCCGTCTCTGGCGCGCTCACGGGCGCCGTGCTCGGCACCATCCTCGGTGAAGGCAGGGGCGCGGGCGCCCTGCTCGGCGCCGTGGGCGGCGCGATCGTGGGCGACCGGATGGAGAGCAACAGCAACAGCCAGCCGGTGACGACCTGCACCACCCAGACGGTCATGGAAAACCGCCTGGTGGGCTACAACGTGACCTACGAATACGCGGGCAAGACATACAACGTGCAGCTGCCCCAGGACCCGGGCCCCACCCTGGCCATCCAGGTCACCCCGGTGGGCATGCCGTCCGCCGCCCCGGCGCCGGCGCCCCAGGTCAGCGTGGTCAACCCCCCGGTGGTTTACGCCCCGCCTCCCGTGGTCTACACCCAGCCAACCGTGGTGTATGGCCCGCCTCCGGTCTACTACCGGCCCTGGCCGGTGACGACCAGCATCCACCTGGGCGGAGGCTGGTATGGCGGCGGGCACCGCCACTGGCGCTGAGCCGTCCGGCCTGCCCTAAAATCACGGTTTGACCCACAGCAGGGGCCTTGGCGGCCCCTGCCCTTTTTTGCGGCCCGACCGCGCCTGACCGCCCGACACCATGACCACCGAAAAAATCGACGGCGTTTCCGTCACCACCCAAGCCAATGTTTACTTTGACGGCAAATGCGTCAGCCACAGCCTGACCCGGGCCGATGGCACCAAGCTCTCGGTGGGCGTGATCCTGCCCGCCACCCTGACCTTCAACACCGGCGCCCCCGAGATCATGGAATGCGTGGCCGGCTTCTGCGAATACAAACTGGCCGGGTCCGACACCTGGGTCAAATCTTCGGCCGGCCAAAAGTTCAACGTGCCCGGCCACTCCAGCTTCGAGATCCGCGTGACCGAGGCCTACCACTACATCTGCCATTTCGGCTGATCGCGCCATGAGCACCATCTTGCAACACCTGCCCAAGGGGCAAAAAGTCGGCATAGCCTTCTCGGGCGGCCTGGACACTTCTGCGGCCCTGCTGTGGATGAAGAAAAAGGGCGCCATGCCCTACGCCTACACCGCCAACCTCGGCCAGCCCGATGAGAGCGACTACGACGAGATCCCGCGCAAGGCCATGGCCTACGGTGCCGAAAAGGCCCGCCTGGTCGACTGCCGCACCCAGCTGGCGCACGAAGGCATCGCCGCCATACAGTGCGGCGCCTTCCACATCTCCACCGGTGGCATCACCTACTTCAACACCACCCCGCTGGGCCGCGCAGTCACCGGCACCGCGCTGGTCGTCGCGATGAAGGAAGACGGCGTCAACATCTGGGGCGACGGTTCGACCTACAAGGGCAATGAC
>JACCDH010703803.1_pt1 | contig 17478 bp, 14 predicted proteins | sample 7442481 | NCBI WGS metagenome assembly JACCDH01 (sample SAMN15323433, study PRJNA562643) | freshwater metagenome | isolation source: river surface water | place: USA:Blue River Watershed | collected 2017-08-15
CGACGGCGAGGACGACGGCGACGGCGACGGCGACGACGACGGCGACGATGACGGCGACGACGACGGCGACGACGACGGCGATGACGACGGCGACGATGATGGCGACGATGACGGCGACGATGACGGCGACGACGATACCCGTCGCCCCCCGACCGTTGACGCTCAGGACGCCGATCCTCTGACAACCAACACCACCAACCCCTCGATCACGGTTACCGGCACGGGTGAGCCCGGTGACAAGGTCAAGGTAACCATCGGCGGTGTGGTCGAGGAAACGACGATCAACGCAAATGGCACCTGGTCGGTGACCTATCCCTCGAACGGGCTGCCCGGCGATGGCTCGCACACTGCGGCGGTTGTTGTCACCCAGCCCAATGGTGTAACGCACAATCTGACGGGGCCGGCCTTTGTCATTGACATGACCCCCCCGGCAGTGGAGACGACCTTTGGCACCACCGCCCAGGGCGACGTTGAAAACCTTGCGGAATATGCCAATGGCGTGAGCCTTGGCGGCACCGGTGAGGTTGGCGCCAGCATCAAGGTGGTCATCAACAACCAGGTGCAAGAGACTACAGTCGGCCAGAACGGCCAATGGTCGGTGACCTTTACCCAAGCCCAGCTGGCGGGCGGTCAATATCACGAACTTGCTGCAGTGATTACCGCAACCGATGCGCTGGGTAACCGGACGGTGCTGAACCAGACGATCGCCATCGACACGCTGGCCGAAGTGGCCGTGACGCCTGGCCAGATCGGCGGCGATGACCGCATGACGATGTCGGAAAGCCAAAGCTTCAACCTGACCGGCACGGCCGATCCGGGGGCGACGGTGAAAGTGACTTTCGAAGGCCAGTCCGTCACCGTCACAGCCAATGGTGATGGCAACTGGACGGCGCCCTTTGCCTTTGCGAACTTTGGCCTCGCGACCCGCACTGGCACGGTGCAGGTGGAGGCCACCGATACGGCAGGCAATACGGCGCCCACAAGCCACACGATCCAGATCGACACCGAGGTGAAGAATTTCCGCCTGACAGCGGTGGACGATCTGACCAGCCTTGCGGCCGGTGCCGATGCGGTCAACGCGAATGAGGCGCTGAACGGCGTCACCATCACAGGAACGGTTGAACCGGGTTCGACGGTCACCGTGACATGGGGTGGCACTACCCTGCCCGCCTCGGCAGTCATGGTCAGCGCGGCCGGCATCTGGACCGCAACCATCCCGGCCTCTGCCATCCCGACCGGCCAAGCCTCGGTTCAGGTCACGGCGACAGCCCGCGATCAATACAACAACGTCTCAAGCACGTTGACCCAGGACGTCGCGATTGACCGGATCGTCACCCCGCTGACCCGCGACGGCGGTCTGATCGGCGGCGACGGTTTCATCAATGCCCAGGAAGCCGCAGCCGGAGTGACCCTGACCGGCACGGTCGAGGCAAACTCGACAGTCTGGGTGCGCGTCAACAACGGCGCCCCGATCGAGACGACGGCCACCGCCAACGGCACCTGGACGCTTACCCTGGCCAAGAACCAGCTGCCGGAAGGCAATGACATTCCGGTCATGGTGCAGGTCTCGGCACGGGACTGGGTAGGCAATATCCGCCACCTTGAACCTGAAACCGTGCGGGTCGATACCGTTGCCCCGTCAGACCCTGTGCGCATCGGCGATGCGGGCATGGGCAACCAGCTGATCGGCATCGCCACAGCAGTTTCGGCGGATGATTACACCTATCACAGCGTCAACGCTGCAGGCACGGCCACCGAACTGACCCCGGCCTCTGAGTTCAGGGGCACGGTGGATGTCAACGGTCAAAGCGTCAACGCGAACTGGGCCATGTTCAGCACGGCAATCCCCGATGGCACCTATCTGGTGATCAACAACGAGGATTCTGCAGGCAACCAGTCCAGCACGCTTTATCTGCGCAACACCACCGGCGAGGTGACGGTGGATCTGTCGCGCAGCGGTTTGCAGACCTTTGACTTCGGCACGATCGACCTTTCGGCCGCAGATGCCAATCTGACCATCACGCCGGAACAGGTTCTGGCGCTGACGGGGGCAGACAAGCAACTCACCGTGGTCGGCGGCGCGGATGATGTCGTAAACATCTCGGGCGTCACCAGCGTCACCAACGCTCCGGACGGCTTCAAGCTCTACACGCTTGGCGCCAACGGGCCTTCGGTCCTGATCGACGAGGATATCCAAGTCAACAGCACCGGCGTCTGATCGCCAGCGGAGACAGGCATCATGCCCATGGACCGCATCATCGGGTCCGGCGCAGGGGTTGCATCCCCTGCCCGGACGCTGGCCGCGCTTGGCCTGGCGGCTGCCCTTTTGGGCGGCTGCGTCGGTCTTGGCGGCGAGGGCGGCGGCATCGCCAGTCGCACCAGCCAATCGCCCTCGGGTCTGGCCGCCCCCCTGACAGGAAATCTGGCCAGCGATCCAGCCGGCGCACGCGCCGAGGCGGGTTCGCCACTCATTTCCGATCTGCAAGCCCGCCGGTCGGTCCTGCCGCCGGGCGGGGCCTATGCGCGGGTGGCTGACGCGGTGCTGCAAGCCGATTCCGGCACCTCGGCCGCCGAGTTGCGCATCGCCCGCTTGCGATCCGAGGCGCGGGCGAAGAACTGGCTGCCCAAGCTTGGCCCCACCGTCAGCCTGACATCGTTGAACGGTCTCGCAGCAGGGCTGTTGCTGGAACAGGCACTTTTCGACCATGGCAAACGCAAGGCCGAGCGCGCCTATGCCGCCGCCGATGTCGAGGTGGCGGCGATCACGCTCTCGACCGACATCAATCAACGGATTTTTGAAGGTCTGACCCATTACATTCGGGCCGAGCGTGCCCGTGCCCAGGGGGAGATTTCTGCCAGGGCCCTCACCCGGATCGAGGACTTTGCCGAAGTCATGCGTCAGCGCGTCAGCGGGGGCATGTCGGACAATTCCGAACAGCAGGTCATCGCGCAGCATCTGGCCGAAATGCAGGCCACCGCCGCGACCGACCGCGAGGCCGAAATCTCGGCCATGGCCGAGTTGAACGCGATGTCGGCACCCGGCCTTGAGGCTGTGCGCGGTATCGAACGGCTGAACGTGCGCGGCCATCGCGCAGAACCGCTTTCAGTGGTCAAGGTGCGTGGCGAGGGCCAGCGCAGCCTTGCCGAAAGCCGCATCGCCCGTGCCGGGCTGATGCCGGGTCTTGGTGCCAGCGTCGATCTGGCTGCCGATGGGCTGAACCCCGGCTTGCGGCTGGGCGGGTCGGGCCTTTTGGGCATGGGCACGCGCGAGGAATTCGCCGCGCTGAATGCCACTTCGGATGTGGTGGCCCGTCGCAGCGCCGAGGCGGCCGAGGCGGCGGACCGGCGCATTGTGGCGCTGGAGCGCGAGATCGCCCAACTGGAAAGCCGCATGGCCCAAGGGGCAAGCGTCCTTGCGCAGACCGAGGCCAACCTTGGCCTCTTTGTCGAACAGTACAAGCTTGGCCGCCGAACGCTTCTAGAGCTTGTCGGCCAATATGACAGCTTTGCCCGGCTTGAACGCGATCAGGCGGCCTTGCGGTATGAAATCGCCTTGCTGGAGGTCGAAATTTCCCGCGATCGTGGGTTGTTGGTGGATGGGGCGCGAATGTGACGGAAAAGGTTGTCGCCTTTGACATGAACGCCACCAGCCGTGGGCCCGCCCTGCGGCCTGCCGCGGCCGACCAAAGCGCAAAGCCTCGTTTCAGCAATCGTGCTTTGGCACGGGCGCAGCTTGTCTCGGTTTACGCCGGGCTGATCGGCCAGGACCTTGCGGTTGCGGATCTGCTTGAGGCGCTGCATCCGGCACAGGCCGCAGGCCGCCTTGGCCTGCCCGACCTTTCCGAGGCGTTGCGGGCCTGCGGTCTGAATGCCAAGCTTGAACAGGTGGCCGAGCTTGCCGATGGCAAGCTTCCCGCCTTGGCCGAGATGACCTCGGGCCAGATCGTGCTGGTGCTGTCCCGCGATCGGGCAACCGTCCAGATCTATGACACCACCTGCCCCGACATGCGGGCCGAGGTCCCGGTCGAGGATTTCGCAACGGTATTCACCGGCCGCATCCTGCGCGCCAAGACCACATTGGCCGATTTGGAAAGCCGCCATCAGGTCTCTCCGCGCAAGGGGCACTGGTTCTGGTCGGAACTCACGCACTATCGCCGTCAAATGCTTGAAGTCGCGGCCGGAAGTCTCGTCGCGAACCTTCTTGCCGTCGCGGTGTCGCTGTTTTCCATGCAGGTCTATGACCGCGTGATCCCCTATCAGTCCCATGCCACGCTTTGGGTTCTCGCCCTTGGCGCGCTTTTGGCCATCGGGCTGGAGGCCGCGCTGAAACTGGCCCGCTCGGGCCTGATGGACATCACCGGAAAGCGCGTCGAACTGACGGTGCAAAGCCGCCTGATGGGCAAGCTTCTGGGCATGAAAACCGGGCCCGGCCAGAAATCGCCCAGCCAGGTTTTCACCGCCATGCGCGAGTTTTCCTCGGTGCGCGAGTTCTTTACCTCGTCGACCATAGGCACTCTGGCAGATCTGCCCTTCATCCTGATCTTCCTTGCCCTCGTCGCCTCGATCGGTGGCAATCTGGTCTGGGTTCTGGTGATCGGCGGGATATTGATGGTCTTGCCGGGTTTTCTGCTGCAAAAGCGCATGATGGCGCTGACGGCGGCAAGCCAGGGGGCCAGCCAGAAATCCTCGCGCCTGCTCTACGAGGCAGTCTTCGAGTCCGAAACCGTCACCACCCAGCGTGGCGAGGACCGCATCAAGCGTATCTGGAACGAATTGACCGCCCTTTCGGCCGCCAATTCCGCCGATCAGCGCAAGATGACAGCCGTTTTGGGCTATTGGGCCGCTGCCGTGCAGCAGGCGACCTATGTCATCGCGGTGATCTTCGGGGCTTTTCTGGTGTTCAAGGGCGACTTTACCGTCGGCACGATCATCGCCATCGGCATCTTGACCGGGCGCACGTTAGGGCCGCTTGCCGGGCTTTCGGCCACCTTGGCGAAATGGACCAATGTCAAACAGGCGCTTGAGGGGCTTGATGCCATTGTAGAGGCGCGTCAGTTCGAAGAGGAAGGCCGCCACTACCTGCGCCGCAGCCGCCTGTCGGGGGCCTATGAGTTGCGCAATCTGGAATTCCGCTACGATCAAGGCGCCGCCCCCATCGTCGAGATCAATGCCCTTGCCATCCCCCAAGGCCAGCATGTCGCCATTCTTGGCGCCAATGGTTCGGGCAAGTCCACGCTGCTGCGGCTTTTGGCCGGGCTATACGAACCCGCCAGGGGCCGTATCCTTTTGGACGGGGTCGATATCGACCAACTCCATCCGCGCGATCTGCGCCGGGGGGTAGGCTATCTGGGCCAGGATGTACGCCTTTTTGCAGGAACGCTGCGCGACAACCTGAACCTGACCCAACTTGAACGCGATGACGAACGGCTGTTTCAGGCGCTGGACTTCGCGGGTCTTGGACCCTTTCTGCGCAATCATCCGCGCGGCCTGGATCTTGAGATCAAGGAAATGGGCGAGGGGCTTTCGGTCGGGCAACGCCAGTCCATCGGCTGGGCGCGGCTGTGGCTGCAGGATCCGGCGGTTGCGCTTTTGGACGAACCGACCTCGGCTCTCGACCAGACGCTTGAAAACACACTTGTGTCCCGCCTTGGCACATGGCTTCAGGGCCGCACCACGGTGATCGCGACCCACCGCGTGCCCATCTTGCAGCTGACCAGCCGCACGCTGATCCTGCAAAACGGCAAGCTGGCGGTGGACGGTCCGCGCGAGCAGGTTCTGGCCCATCTCGCCAAGGCCCAGGCAGGGGGCAAACCATGACCGCATTGGATTACGAAGACGACCTTGTCGGGCGCAGCCGCGGTCCCAGCCTGGTGATCTGGGCCATCGCGGCGACCCTTGTGATCTTTCTGGTCTGGGCCGCCTTTGCCTGGGTGGATGAGATTGTGCGCGCGCCGGGTCAGGTGGTTTCGTCATCGCGCCCCCAGATCATCCAGAACCTTGAAGGGGGCATCCTCGCCGAATTGAACGTCGCCGAAGGCGATATCGTCGAAGAAGGTCAGATCCTCGCCCGGCTTTATGGCACCCAGTATCAGGCCACCGTGGACGAGCTTGATGACCAGATCGCCGCACTTGATATCCGCCGCCTGCGGCTGGAGGCCGAGATGGTGGGCGCGACCGAATTCGACATGCCGACCGAGCTTGAGGCCCGTGTGCCTGCGATTGCGGCTTCGGAGCGCGCGCTCTTGTCGGCGCGGCTGACCGAATTCGAAGCCCGGGTCGACGGGGCAAAGGCCGTGGCCGAGCAGACGGGCAAGGAGCTTGAGCTGATCCAGCGCATGTTTGACCGCGAAATTGCGCCGTTGATCGAGTTGACCCGCGCCAAAAAGGCCCATTCAGACGCTCAGAACAAGCTGAGCGAAGCCGTCACCACCACCGAAAAGGAACGTGCGACCGAGTATTCCAAAACTCAGGCCGAGTTGGCCTCGCTGCGCCAGCAGCGCAAGCTATCGCAAGACCAGCTGTCGCGCACCACCCTGCTTGCCCCCCTGCGTGGGGTGGTCAACAAGCTTTCGGTCACCACGATTGGCGGCGTGGTGCGCCCCGGTGAAGAGATCCTGCAGATCATCCCCTTGGATGAGGAATTGTTTGTCGAAGCCAAGGTAAAGCCCCGTGACATCGCCGCCGTGCGCATGGGCCAGACCGCAACGGTCAAACTGTCGGCCTATGACTATACGATTTACGGCAGCCTCAAAGGCACCGTCACCTTTGTCTCGGCCGATACGTTCAAGGACGAACACGCCCGCAACCCCGATGCCGAGGCGCATTACAAGGTGACCCTGGCCGTCGATCGCGACCAGTTCACCGAACGCCAGAAATCGCTGGAAATCCGCCCCGGCATGCAGGCCGAGGTGGAATTACAGACCGGCGGAAAGACGATCCTGACCTACCTTACAAAGCCGCTTTACAAGGCGAACGAGGCACTGCGCGAACGCTAATGCCCGAAAAAGCCGCCAAATTCCCTAAAATGCCCGACCTTAACCCCGCCTCAACCCTGATCCGCTAGACCTGATCACGGGTGTGAAAACATGGGTGTGTGAATGGCCGGGCAGGGGAATGCCGCGCCAGTCATCATCAAGCGGAAGAAGGTCGTTCAGGGCGGCGGGCATCATGGGGGTGCCTGGAAAGTCGCCTATGCTGACTTTGTCACGGCCATGATGGCCTTCTTCATGCTGATGTGGCTGCTGAATGCGACGACAGAAAAACAACGCAAAGGGATTGCGGATTACTTCAATCCCACGATCCCGGTGAACCGCGTCTCGGGCGGGGGGGATGGCGCCTTTGGTGGCGACAGCACCTTCACTGAAAACACGCTGGCCCAGAACGGCACCGGTGCAACCGCCGCCCATCCGACCGACTCTAACCAGGCCCGTGGCGAGACGGGCAACGCCGAAGCCGAAGGCGGCACCACGGCGGAAAACGAAGCCTTGGCCGAGGTTGAGCAGGCCCTGACCGCCAAGGGCGGCGAGAGCATGACGATGGAGCGTCTGCTGCGCCACGTCGTCACCCGCGTCACCGACGAGGGGCTGGTCATTGAGGTTTTCGACATCGAGGATGCGCCCCTTTTCGATGCGGAAACCGCCGAACCGACCGCAACCACCCGCGAGATCGCCGCGCTATTGACAGAGGTGCTGGGCCTTGCCACTAATGACATTGCCGTGAACGGCCATGTGCGCAGCTATCCTGTCACGCTGCGCAAGGATCCAAGCTGGGATCTGTCCACCGAACGCGCCCAGGCGCTGCGGCAGCTTCTGGAAGGCAGCAAGCTGCCCACGACGCGCATCGCCCGCGTGACCGGCCACGCCAACCGCAAACCGGCAACCGCCGACCCGACGGCTTTGCGCAACAACCGGATCGAGATCATTCTCTTGCGCCGAAACCGATGAAACGAAACAGCGCGAATTTTAGCTGTTAGGCCGATCTTAACGCGGCTGTCTCAGGTTGGGCGTCACCAGAAGTCGAAGCTGCAGAAAGGCGCCATCGATGACGATCTCCTCCTCGCTCAATGCGGGGGTGGCCGGGCTGAACGCGAATGCCAACCGGCTTGCCACCATTTCCGACAACATCGCCAATTCAGCCACCTATGGCTATAAACGGGCGCAAACCGATTTTCATTCGGTGGTCATCCATGGCAACTCGAACACCAGCTATTCCGCCGGCGGGGTGCGCACGACGAACTTCCGTCTGATCGATGATCGTGGCCCGCTGATCGCAACCACCAATTCCACCGATCTGGCCATCGACGGGCGCGGCTTTCTGGCCGTGACCGATGCCAGCGCGGTGGCGACATCGGCAGGCGGCTTTCCGATTTCACTGGTCACGACAGGGTCTTTCCGCGCGGATTCCGACGGTGTCTTGCGCACTGCGACCGGGCAGGTTCTCATGGGCTGGCCCGCCAATCCCGATGGCAGCCTGAACACCTATCCGCGCGACACCATGGCGGCTTTGGAACCGGTGCGCATCAATGCCAATCAATATGTTGGCAATCCCACCTCGCAGATGCGTCTTGGGGTGAACCTGCCCGCCTCGGAAAGTGTCGCCGGATCGGCCGGCACGCCCCATAACCTGACGGTGGAGTATTTCGGCAACCTTGGAACATCCGAGGCGCTGGAGTTCACCTTTACCCCCACCATCCCCGCCACCGGTGCATCCAACACCTGGACAATGGAAGTGCGCGACAGCGCCTCGGGCGGGGCGGTGGTCGGGGAATATGTGCTGACCTTCAACAACACGCAGGTCGGCGGCGGCACACTGGCCAGTGTAACGGCAAGTTCTGGCGGGGCCTATGACCCCGTGACCGGCCAAATCGCGCTGACAGTGGGCGGCGGCAGCATTTCTCTGGATATCGGTGAGATCGGTGAGGCCAATGGCATGACCCAGCTTGCCAGCACCTTCTCGCCGGTCGCCATTTCAAAGAACGGCACGACCGTGGCCACGCTTTCCTCGGTCGAAGTGGATGAGAAGGGGTTTCTGTATGCGGTTTATGACCAGGGCTTTACCCGACGCATCTTTCAACTTCCCGTCGTTGATGTGCCCAACCCCAATGGCCTGATCGCCCGCAACAACCAGACCTATCAGATCTCGCCCGCCTCGGGGCCCTTCTATCTGTGGGATGCCGGGGATGGGCCGACCGGGTCAACTGTCGGCTACTCGCGCGAGGAATCGGCAACCGACGTTGCCGCGGAACTGACCCAGCTGATCCAGACCCAGCGCGCCTATTCCTCGAACGCCAAGGTCATTCAGACAGTGGACGAAATGCTGCAGGAAACCACCAACATCAAACGGTAAGGTCGGATGAGCATTTCGGGCAGCCTTTCAAGCGCCCTTTCAGGGCTGACCGCCGCCGCCAAAGCGGCCGAGGTGGTGTCGTCAAACATAGCCAATGCCACCACCGAAGGCTATGGCCGCCGCGAGGTTGTAACCACCGCACGGTCTGTCGGGCAAAGCGGGCAAGGCGTGCGGATTATGGGCGTGCATCGCCATATCGATCCGGTGCTATTGTCTGACCGGCGCGGGGCCGATGCCGCCCAGGGGGATCGCACGACGCGCGCAGCCTTTTTCGCAAGACTGGAAAACGCCGTTGGAACGCCAGACAGCGCGCTTTCCCTCGGCGGGCGGATTGCCGAGTTTGACGCGGCATTGCTGGAAGCCGCCTCGCTGCCTGATAGCGAGGCCCGGCTGGCCCGCGTGGCCGAAACTGCGCGCAATCTGGCGGGTCAGATCAGCAGTGCGTCACAGGCCGTGCAAACCGCCCGCGCCGAAGCCGATGATCGGATCGAGGCGGATGTCAACCTTCTGAACCGCACCCTGGCCCAGATCTCCGAACTCAACAGCCATATCCGCTCAAGCTATGCCGGCACGCGCGACCCTTCCGCCCTGATCGACCAACGCCAGCAGTTGATTGACAGCATCGCGCCCCTTGTGCCGATCCGGGAAATCGCCCGCGACAACGGACAGATCGCCCTCTACACGATGGGCGGCGCCATGCTGGTCGACGGGCATGCCGGGGTCTTCGGCTTTGATCCGGCGGGTATTGTGACGGCGGAAATGAGCATTGCCGCGGGCATCCTTTCAGGGCTGACACTGAACGGTCGCCCGATTGCAACCGCAGGCTCTGACAGCCCGATCCAGGGTGGGCGGCTTGCGGCGCATTTTGCGGTGCGCGACAGTCTCGCGCCCGAAGCGCAGACCAAACTCGATGCCTTGGCGCGCGATCTGATCGAACGTTTTGCCGACCCTGCCGTTGACCCGACGCTCGCCCTGGGAGATGCGGGCCTTTTCACCGATGCCGGCGGCAACTTCCTGAACGCCAATGAGCTTGGCCTCGCGCAGCGCCTGCGGGTCCACCCCGCCATTGACCCCCGGCAAGGTGGCGCGCTCTGGCGGTTGCGTGATGGCATCGGTGCAGCGGCCCCGGGCCTTGCGGGAAATGCCGCAGGCCTTGTCGCGTTGCAGGGCGCCATGACCGAGGCACGCATACCCGCCTCGGGCCAGTTCATGACGGGTGCCCGCAGCTTTGCCGCTTTGCAAGGCGACATGTTGTCTGCCATGGCCTCAAGCCGCCTCACCGCCGAGTCAGAGGCAAGCTACGCCACGGCCCGCAGACAGGCGCTGTCCCAGCTTGAACTGGCCGCCGGGGTCGACACCGACCAAGAGATGCAATCCTTGCTGATGGTGGAACAGGCCTATACCGCCAATGCAAAGGTCATTCAGGCCATCAGCCAGATGATTGACACGCTTTTGGGAATGTAAGCCATGGCCATGACAGGATTCGGAGATCTGGCGCAATCGCATATGATGCGCCAGCACATGACCCAGACGAAGTCCGCGCTTGCACGGCACTCGCAAGAGCTAACCACCGGCAAGGCCGCAGACACGCCGCGTCATCTGTCGGGCGATGTCGGACCACTTCTTGCGCTGGATGGCGCTTTGGCCCGGCTGGCAGGCTTTGGCGCAGTGACACGGGAACTGGCCTTGTTTGCTGAGGCGCAGCAGGTCGGACTTGCCACCATCTCCGACATGGCGCTTGGCGCGGCCAACAGCCTGCTCTCGGCCTCGGGAACTGCGGCCTCTACCTATGTCGACACAGCCGCATCGGCCGCCCATTCAGCTTTGAAATCAACACTTTCAACGCTGAACACCCGGTTTGGCGACCGCACGCTCTTTGCCGGAATGGCGACCAATGGACCTGCCATGATCACGGCAGATGAGTTCATGGATACGGTCGAGACGATGCTTGCGGGCGCCGGTGCAACCGATGTCGCCACGATCGAGGCGGCGCTGGACAGCTGGCTTGCGACGCCGGGCGGCTATCAGGGCAGCGCCTATCTTGGGGGCGATCCCCTGGCGGCCGTGCCTGTGGCGGCGGGGGAAGCTGTCGCGCTGGAGGTCACCGCCAATGACCCCAGCCTGCGTGCCACGCTTAAGGGCCTGGCCATGGCCACATTGATCGACCGGGGTCTTTTGGCCGGGCAACCGGACATGGAGAGGCAGCTTGCCCAGCGCGCGGGTGAGGTGCTTCTGGCCGGCGAAACCGACCGCGCCCATCTGGTGGCGCGGCTTGGCGGGGTTCAGGCGCAGATCGACCGCGCCGAAACCCGCAACCAAAGCGAGGCTGCAGCCCTTGGCATGGCACGCACCGCCATGGTGCAGGTGGATCCCTATGATGCCGCAACACGCCTGCAGGACGCCGAAACCCAGCTTCAGCTCATCTATACCCTCACCGCGCGGATCTCGCGCCTCAGTCTCGCGGATTACATCTGATGTTCAAAGCCTTGCTGATCGGTCTTTGCCTTCTGCCTTCGCTTGCCCTTGCCGGGCCCGTCCGCATCAAGGATCTGGTCGAGTTTGACGGGGTCCGTGGCAATGACCTTGTGGGCTATGGCCTGGTCGTTGGCCTGAACGGCACCGGCGATGGGATCCGCAATGCGCCCTTCACCGAAGAGATCATGTCCAACCTGCTGGAGCGTCTTGGCGTCAACGTGGCAGGCGAGGAGTATAGGCCAAAGAACGTGGCGGCGGTCTTTGTGACCGCGAACCTTCCACCCTTCGCCCGGGCGGGCGGGCGGATTGATGTTACCGTCTCAGCCATTGGCGATGCCAAAAGCCTTTTGGGAGGAACCTTGGTGATGACCCCGTTGAACGGTGCGGACGGCCAGATCTATGCCGTTGCCCAAGGCACCATCATCGCCGGCGGGATCGCCGCCGAAGGGGATGCAGCGCGCGTGGTGCAGGGCGTTCCAACCGCCGGGACCATTCCCTCGGGTGCCTATGTGGAGCGCGAGGTCGAGTTCGACTTCACCGCCCTGAACGAGTTGCGCCTTGCCCTGAGGGCCCCGGATTTTACCACCGCTGCCCGGATCGAAGGCGCGATCAACGCCGATCTGGGGCGCGGTTCCGCGCGGATGCTGGATGCGGGCACTGTCATGCTGAACGTGGCCAGCATCGGCAGCGGGTCGCCAGCCCATGTGCTTAGCCGTGTTGAAAACATCGCGGTCGAACCGGAGACCCGCGCACGGGTTGTGGTTGACCAACGTTCGGGCACCATCGTGATGGGTCAGGAGGTGCGGATCAGCCGGGTTGCGGTTGCGCAGGGCAACCTGACCTTGCGTGTGGAAGAAAGCCCGATGGTGGTGCAGCCGAACCCCTTTGCCGAGGGGGAAACGATCCTCGTGCCGAGTACCTCCGCCAGCATCGAGACCGAGCCGGGCACCGGGCTTGCCGAGGTGACGGGTGGCACCAGCCTGTCAGAAGTCGTCGCCGGGCTGAACGCGCTTGGTGTGGCGCCGCACGACATGATCGACATTCTGAAAAGCATCAACGCGGCAGGTGCCCTTCATGCCGAGTTCTTGGTGAATTGAAGCGGTTGTAACCTAGGTGAGCTTGAGAACGAGGCACAGAAAAGCGTTGTTTGCCTTTGCGAAACCGCAGCCAGCGATCAGATGGGTGTAGCGAAATCCCACCTCGTGAAGGTGGCTGGTTTTGGGGAGAGTTGCCTGCAGGATGGATGTGATGCGCAGAGGCGATCCATTGATCGACCAGCGGGAGCGCTAGAAATAGCTGCGGACCAAAGCACCCGAAATCAAGGTCCAGCCATCGGCCACCACAAAGAATGCCAACTTGAAGGGCAAGGCAACAACCGCGGGGGGCACCATCATCATCCCCATCGACATCAGGACCGCCGCAACGACAAGATCGATGACAAGAAAAGGCAGGAAAATCAGGAAACCGATTTCAAAGGCGCGCTGGATTTCCGACAGGATGAAAGAGGGCACCAGCACAGAGAGCGGGGCCTCGGCAATCGTCGTGGCTGGCTGCGGCCGCAGCGCCTGAAGTGCCGCGAAGGTTTCAGGGTCCAGCCGGGCCGACATGAACACCCGGAACGGCTCAAGGATGAGCGGTATGGCCGCCTGCACATCGATCTGGCCGTTAGTGAGGGGCTCGATCCCTTGCTGCCAAGCCTCGGTCAGGACCGGGTCCATCACAAACCAGGTCAAGAACAGGGCAAGGCTGACAATCAGCATGTTGGGCGGCGATTGCTGCAGGCCAATGGCCTGACGCAAGATCGACAGCACCGTGACGATGAAGGGAAAGCAGGTGATCATCACCGCAAGTCCCGGCACGATCGACAAGATGGTGATCAGCAGTAAAAGCTGCACAGACCGGGTCGCCAGGGAAGAGCCATCGCCAAAGTCGATGGAAATGTCCTGCGCCAGAACCGGCCCCGCAGCCAAGGCGACAAAAAGGCCGATGCCAGGCGCCAGAAGGCTATCGGGCCGGGCGGACAATCTCACAATCCCCCCCGCAGGTTCGCAACCTCGGTCAGCCTGACCGCCAGCTGCCCAGCGGCGTCGCCGTCCAGCTCATGCAGTTCACCCCGGGCAATGAGACGATCCCCAACATAAAGCTCAACCGGGTCATCGACCCTGCGGTCCAGCGGCAGGATCGCATCGCGACCAAGGCGCAACAGATCCCGCACCAAGGGTCTTGCCTTTCCCACCGAGATCGTCACCTCGATGGGCACCTGTGCAAAAGGGTTCGTGTCGGCAGAAGGATCATCCATTTCAGCTCTCCTTGCGGTTCAAGTCGAAAAAGCCGCGCACCGCTGCAGCAATTTCCGTGGTGGCGCGATCCAGATCGACGAGGGTTTCTGTGCCACCAAAGCGCAGATAGACTTGGCCCTCGCCAAGCAGCGGTTCTTCCTCGATCTCAAGCGGAAGCCCGGTCGCATTGGCGATCAGCGGCTCGACCGCCGGGCGGATCGCCGGGTTCAACACGATCCGGACCGGCGCATCGGCCAGCCCTTCAGCCATGGGCATGAGCGCATCGAGAACCAGGCCGCCCACAGCCTCGCGCGCAAGCGAGGGCAACAACACCGTCACCATTTCGTCCAGAAGGGGTTCCAGCGCGCGCAAGATATGGCTGCGCGCCTCTTGGTAAGTGAATGAAAGCGCCTGAAGATTGCGGGCAAGCTCTGCATGAATGCGCGTCGCGTCACCTGACTGGGCAGCCGTTGCATCCTCCCAACCGGCAGAATAGCCGGCATCATAGGAGGCGAGCCGGGCCTCTTCGAGAAGGGCGGTATCCATGACCACGGTTTCCGTGCCGGAATGCGGCTCATCGCTTTCAAAGACTTCAAGCCGCACCACCATCAGGCCCGCTCCTCATCCTGTTCCATCCAGCCGCGCAGGATCTCGATCGATTCAGACTGCCGTTCCTCGATCAGGCGACGCAGGCGTGCGACCGGGTCCATTGGAAGATCCTCGGCCGTGCCCCCGTCGATCGCAAAACCGGGACCTTCTTCAATCTCGCCGGTCAGCGCCTCGCGCATGGGGTCAGCCATCGCGGCGCCGGCGGCCAAAGCCCCCATCGAGCTTGCCGGAAGCGCAAGGGGTTGCGACTCGCCGGTCAGGCGGGCTTGACGCATCTGCGACATGAGAACAGGCCGGATCACGAAAAGCCCGAGGATCAGCGCAACCAGGCCAAGCACGACAATCTGGATGACCGACATCAGGTCAATAGGTCCCAAGGCCGGCAGAAAACCGGCCTCGACAAGCTGGCCACCGGTTGGGTCAGGTTGAAAGGCAAGCGACTTGATCGTGAGAACATCGCCTCTCGCCTCATCGATCCCGACGGCAGAAGCGACAAGATCGCGCAGCACCGCCAGCTCTTCGTCGCTGCGCGGTTGCACGGTTTGCGTCCCGTCTTCTGCAACCACAACCTCACCGTCGACCAGCACTGCAACCGAAAGCCGTTTGACCGCGCCGGGGGTGCGCAGGATCTCGCGCTGCGTTTCAGAAACCTCATAGTTCACGCGTTCCCGGCTTTCGCTGTTCTCGCTTTTGCCTGCCGCCCCGGCGGCTGCATCGCCTTCCGGCAGGTTCGAGGCAACCGTGACATCCCCGCCGGGCTGCGAGGCGGTGCCGCTGCGGCTTTCGGTTTCCTGTGAAATGGCGACACGACCTTGCGGGTCAAAGGTGCGCTCCGTGATGGCCTCACGCTCGGTAAAGACATCAACGGCAACTTCGACCACCGCCTTGCCGGGCCCGACGCGCGCGGCAAGCAACCGCTCGACATTGCGGCGCAGCTCGTCTGCGCGGGCCTCACCCAGGGCATCCGGGCGCAGGCTGGACTCATCGCCAGGCAAGAGCCCGGCCACGGCATCAATCACGGCCACATCTTCGGGCACCATGCCGGGCACCGCCGCCGCAACCAGATGACGCAACGCGCGGGCCTGTTCTGCCGGCAACCCGGCGGCAGCCGTCGTCACCGTGACCGAGGCCTTCGCTTGCTGATTGCCCTGAAACGGGCGTGAAGGGGCCTGGGCAATGTGCACCCGCGCCGCACGGATCAGGGGGTTGGCCAGAATTGTTCGGGCAATCTCACCCTCCTTTGCCCGCCAATAGGCTGCATCGAACATCTGAGAGGTTGTCCCGAAACCCGACAGACCATCGAGAAGCTCATAGCCGGTGCCGGAATTCGCTGGCAGGCCCTGCGCGGCCAGCACCATGCGCAGGCTGTCGCGACGGCTGCTGTCGACATAGATCGAATCACCGCGCACTTCGAAGGCGACGCCATCCTGTTCCAGCGCGGCCACCACATCGCCCGCCGCCCCTCCTTGCAGACCGGCATAAAGAAGCGACATGCCCGGCGCGCTGGCAAACCTTGCAACGCCCAGAACGGCAAGAAAAACCGCAATCGTCGCCCCCGCAACGATGATCCGTTTCTTGGCGTCCAACGCTTGCCACAGCGACATCAGGTTCTGCACGCGTCACCTTCCCTTTGCGGACTTCTGTCCATGGCCAAGGTTTGAAGCACGCGTCTTAACAATCGGTTAGTGACCTTCGATCTATTTTTGTTCTCACCGACGATTCCCCCCTGAGACGGAGCATGACCTTGGCCGATGCAGAAGACCCACAGGCCGAACCGCCGCCGAAACGGTCAAAAAAGCCGCTGATCATTGGGCTGATCCTGGCGCTTTTGCTGGGTGGGGGCGGGTTTTATGCCACCTGGTCGGGCCTGATCCTTGGGCCAGACGACCATCTCCCTTCGGCCGAGGCCGAGGTGGGGGCCCTGCCCGATATCGCCTTTGTGCCCGTGGATCCTTTGGTCATCACATTGGGCAGCGGCGCGGCAGTTCGTCACCTGCGCTTTACCTCGCAGATCGAGGTGGCCGCCCCCCATGCGGCAGAGGTGCAGATGCTACTGCCCAGAATCGTCGATGTGCTGAATGGCTACATGCGCGCGATTGACGTGGCCCAGCTTGAAGATCCGGCGGCCTTGGTCCGCATCCGCGCCCACCTTTTGCGGCGCATCCAGATTGTCACCGGAGAGGGGCGCGTTCGCGACCTGCTGGTCACCGAATTCGTCTTGAATTGAAAGGGCTGCGGGATGGAGTTGATCGCAGATGTCTTGATGGCCTCGGGCGCCTTTGCCGCGGCCGTCTATTGTTATGTGCTGGCCGGACGGCTGAAAAAATTCACCACGCTTGAAACCGGGATGGGCGGGGCGATCGCCGTTCTGTCCGCGCAGGTTGATGACATGACCCGCGCGCTGGAACAGGCGCGCGGGGCGGCAACGGGCTCGGCTTCCAGCCTAGAGGCGCTCACCGCGCGGGCTGAAGCGGTGGCAGGGCGACTAGAGCTGATGCTGGCGGCCTTGCATGACCTTCCAACGGCTGAACAAAGCGCACCTGCCGAACCTGCAGCGGATGATCGAAAACTGCGTTTTGTCCGGCGGCGCCCCGGGCGCACCGGTGTGGAGGCAGCCGAATGAAGCGGGCGGGCCGTGGAGCATTGGTAATCCTTGCGCTTTTTCTTGCCTCCTCAGGCGCGCTGCGGATCGGGGGCATCGCGGGCGAGGCAATGGCCAATGCAAAGAGCGAACCGGATCTGGAGACAACCGCCGATCCTGCCCAATGCC
>JACCDH011843595.1_pt1 | contig 17470 bp, 7 predicted proteins | sample 7442481 | NCBI WGS metagenome assembly JACCDH01 (sample SAMN15323433, study PRJNA562643) | freshwater metagenome | isolation source: river surface water | place: USA:Blue River Watershed | collected 2017-08-15
CTGTCACTTCACCATCGAGTGCGCCATACACGGTGTAGTCGTAAGCACCAATCATCACGCGAGTAGGCAAGCCGATGCGCAAGGCAGCCCGGTCGTCTGGGCGCACACGTGCTTCAACAGCGAGAGGTCCTTCGCTGGGGGTGATTTCGAGAACCGGCTCTCCCGCTTTGACCACTCCACCGAGCGTATTGAAATACAAACGGTTCACAAAACCCGCCGTTGGAGCACGCACCTCGGTTCGACTGACACGGTCTGTATCTGCGCCTACAGCGGCTTCAAAACGTTGAATTTCGGCAGACACCTGGCTTAATTCCGTTCTTGCTTCGGCTCGGAAACGGGCGTTGGCTTCATTCAAGCGTGCGCCTGTTTCAGCCTGGGCAGAGAGCAACCTGGGCAATGAATTGACCACATCACGGTATTGCGTATTGAGCCGCTCACTGCGACCCTGGGCATCCAGAATCTCCATTTGAGAAGCAGCTCCTTTCTTTTGCAGGCTTTCCATCAAATTGGCCTGTTGCCGCGCCAATTGAAGCTCGCTGGACAAGCTCTGGGTGCGCGCTTGTGCTTCACGTAACTCAGCACTGCGTTGAGCCACTTGTTGTTGCAGCGCGGACTGCTCTGACTGCATTCGGGATCTGCGTTCTTCAAAAACTTTCTGCTCCAATGCCTTGAGTTCAGCGGGTATGTCGGCAGCGAACTGCGGCACACCTCCCTGGGCTTCGGCCTGCAAGCGAGCTTGTTGTGCTTTGAGTGCCAGCAATCGGCTCTGACCTTGCTGCAATGTGCTGCTGGCATTGATGTCTGACATTTGCATCAGAACTTGACCGGCTTGCACTTTTTGGCCTTCACGGACCATGATTTTTTGTACGATCCCGCCTTCGAGGTGTTGCACCACCTGTGCGCGGCCAGCTGCAATGATGCGCCCCTGGGCCCTGACAATTTTGTCCATAGGCGCCAGTGCCGACCACAACAGCAACATGACCAGGAACAATGCCATGGCCCACATCAAGCGTACCTCGCGTTCGCGCTCCAATGCTTGCCGCAAAGTTGTCGGCAAGAGCACCTGGATCAAGGCGTTCAAGCCACGCCTTGTCGGAGGCATGATTTGGGGTGCATTTGTCACGGCATTAACCTGACCAATACCCGCGCGTTATTGGCTGAGGCACCTTCGGCCTCAATGACGCGCATTTCGATGTCTTGCGGGCTGGCACCATTCTTGATGAGAATATTGCGCAATGCGTTGAGTCGGTAATAAGCCAGACGTGTCGCCTCTGAAAATCCTTTGGGTGAGACCACCCGCAACTGCCACCGTCCACCACGAATAGCACCGCCGGTCGAAATTTTGGTGACCAAATCCGTGATCTCAGCTTCTGACAGTTCAATCACATCTGGCGCAAACACCACCACCACCCCACCAGCTGTGAGGTCTTGCAGTTCGTTTTTGCCTTGTACTGCACGCCGTGTTTTTTGATTGGCCTGAACAACTTGTGACTTTTCCGCCACATCGGTCGTGGTACCCCCGTCGTTGTCGTTGTCTGCCATGACTTTGGGGGCAGCTTGTGCCGTGCGACCTTGTGATTTAGCAATGCGCGCCTGTTCGGCTTGGGCTTGCTTCTCCAGCTCTTGTAACTTCTTTTGCAGTTGCTCTACATTGCTGGACAAGGCTTTTTGATTTTGCAGGGATTGCTCCAGTGCCTGCTCTGCCTGCTGCATGGTTTGCTGCACTTGCAGTGCGGTTGATGACGGCGACAACCTGGCTTGCGCAAGAGCCTTTTGGGCCTGCTCCAAAGCCTGCTGTGCTTGTTGACTGGCTGCGCTGGTCGCTTGTGGTTTTACCTCTTGGACAGTGGCATCTTGTGGTTTCATTTTTGAAATTTGCAATATTGCGGTGATGACCACGATGGCCATGACCGCAATCACAAAGAGCAAGTTAATGGCCAAATTGGTCACGGCGTCGACATAGCCAGGCCAGAAAATTTCAGATGCGTCGTCAGAATTGGATGCGCCAGCCATAGAAAACTCCAAAATTTGAATGAATTATTTTTGTGGGGCTGTCAGGTTGCCTGACGATAGAGGTTCAACTTTTGAGCTGGTCTGCGCATTGGGCGCAGCAACTTCAACACGGTTTGTGGTTTCTGTACTGGACGCTGACTCAGGTGTCGTTTTCATGGCTGCTTGAGCATCAGGATTTTTGCTGTCAGAGATCGAATTGGATGCAGACTCCAATTCGGCGCTGGCCGTGTTTTGCAAATCACTGAGCAAGCCCATGCGTGCCAACAATTGCGCTTGTGACTGCATTTGCTGAGCCAGCGTTTGGGTCAATCTTTGACGGGCGGCGAAATGACGTTCGTATGCGTCCAAGGCTTCGAGCAATGACCCAATGCGTCCAATCCGCAATTGCTCATTGACAGACGACACCACAGTCGCACTGGCCAACTGCTCTGCTTGCCCCGCTGCGACGCGCAGTGTTGCAGATTGCAAAGCTGCAAAATCAGCATCCACTTGTTGCATCAGGCGCTCGCCCTGCTCCGTGAGTTTGGCCTCTCGATTGCTTAGTTCAGAGGCCGCCGCACTGGCCCCATAGATTTCACGCCCACCCAAGGAGAACTCCCATGACACAACGCCCATGACACGCTGATCTGTTTGACGCGCGTTCTCACCTCGCACGTTACGGGATGCATCACGCTCCAGACTCAAACCCACCACAGGCAATAAGCGTTGTTGACTGGATGCCAATGTGCGACGTTGTGCTTCGATGTCGTTGCGCAGTGCGCGCAGGTCGTAGCTCTGAGTCCAGACCATGCGGCGCATTTCACCGTGTGTGCTGGGCAGTCCGGGCAATTGGTTCAGGAATGGCAATCGCAAGGCTGCTGGCGTTTGACCCGTCAGGCGCTGCACTTCCAGCAGTGCATTTTTGTAGTTGGCCTGTTGTTCTATGCGAATTTGTCTTGCCAACAACACGCGACCGCGTGTTCTTTCCAGGTCGGCCGTGCTGGCTGCGCCCGTTTGTGCACGAGTTTGCACATATTCGAGCAAGCGCGAAAAATTGTTCAATTGTTCATCGGAGTGTTCAAGCACGAGTCGAGCCGAAGCCAAATTCAAGGTGGCCTGTGTTACCGCTAAGGCGACTGACTCTCGCGCAGCGTGCATGCGCCAATTGGCCGCTGCTTCGTTGCTCAGTTCAGCCATCCAGTCAGAAATCACCGGCAAATTGAAGATGGGCTGTGTCAAGCGCAGCGATTCGCTGTAGGTTGTGTGACGGTTAGTACCATCGGGTTGAACGTTGGCACCTCTGGATGTTTCAGAGCCTTGGCTTTGCCGGACTGACAGCCGAGGAAACATGTCTGATCGTGCTTGTTTGCGGCGGTTGATGGCGGTGTCCAACTGCGCCAAGGCTTGATCCATGACCGGGCTGTAACTGATGCCCACGTTGACCAAATCAGGCAAACCCAATGCATCAGACGGATTGACATCGACGCGAGCAAGGTCCCGCTTGGGGTTGAGGTCGGTCAATTCTTGTTGCGGCAAATCAATCAAGACTCGCCCGGCCATGAAGCCCATGGTCAAGCGCTGACGGGAGAAATCAGGTGTGTATGCCAAGCGCCCGGTACTTTCTGAGCCCGGTGATGCAGGGCGCGGCAGCACCTTTCTTTCTCCTGTATGGCGTGGTTCGGGCCATTGGATGTTTTCAAGATATCGAAGACCCTCAGGTGTGGAGCTTGGAAATGACGAAGACTGTTGAACTTGAGCACGGTCTTGCCAAAGGTTTGTGCGATGACGTGCTTGGTTGGCATCCAGATGGGTGCCCAAACCGCGTGCATCGTCAAGCGCACCCGGTTGTTCGGCTCGCACTGCCTCAATGGCTTGCCGTGTGCGCTCACGTGTGCTTCGCAAATCTTCAGAACGGTTGACCGCATTTGTCTGGGCTACGGAGGTAGCACAGTAGCCGGTTAGCAGGATGAGATGCCCCCATGCGAGTGCCGACAAACCCAGTTTGCTTGGAATGGTCAAGAGTGATTTTGAGGGAAGTTTGTGGTGGTTCATAAGGATCAACGTTCACGCAGCGCTTCACGAGCGCGCAACACAGGTTTAAAGAGGTAAGACAAGACAGACTTTCGTCCTGTCTTGATGTCAACATAGGCTTGCATGCCGGCAATGATGGGCAGCGTTTTGCCATCTGGGGTTTTAAGAGCTGCGGCGTGAGTGCGCACCATGACTTTGTAGTAGGTTTCATCGCGTCGGACTTCGTCACGCAATGTGTCGGGGCTGATTTGAACAACCTCACCATCTAACCAACCGTAAATTCCAGAGTCGTAAGCCGTGATCTTGACGGTGGCTGGCAAGCCAGGTCTTAAAAAGGCAATGTCGACTGGGCGAATGCGTGTCTCGACCAGCAAGGTGTCATCAACCGGAACAATTTCCATGATGTCTTGTCCCGCTTGAACCACACCGCCTTGAGTGTTGATGCGAATATTTTTGACCACACCACGCTTGGGCGAACGCAAAATGGTGCGTTTGAAGGCATCGGTGCGCCCCACCAAAGTAGCTGTTTGAGAACCCAGTTCAGACTCGATTTTTGCCAATTCGGAAGCAGCATCGGCGCGGTACTTGGCTTGTAATTCGCCAATCCGCCCGCGAGACTCAGAAATGTTTCTTTGGATACGCAACACATCCATCTCGGACACCAATCCTTTTGCGGCCAAGGGCTCTGTGAGCTTCATCTCGTCTTGAGCCACCTTGAGTGACTGCTGCAAGGCTGTGATGCTGGTGTCCAGCGATTGCCTGCGCGCGCGGTAAGTGTCTTGCTCGGAGCGAACCAGCTCAGGATTGCGCTTGATCAATTCGGCAGGAAACACCAATGCAGCGCCATGTGCTTCGGCTCTCAAACGCACGGCAGCGGCTTGTAATCCGTTGATACGCGCTTGGCTTTCCTGCATGTTGGCTCCCAATCGGACATCATCAATGCGTACCAACTCTTCGTCGGCTTGCACCAACTGTCCCTCGTGCACCAAAACCTCTGCCACAACACCTGCTTCTGCGACCTGGATCACCTGCTCACGGCTGGTGGGCACGATCTTGCCCAAACCCGTGGTCACCTCGTCCAATGTGGTGAAGAAAGCCCACACCAAAAACACCAAGAGCACCAAGGTAACTGCCTTCAGACCATAACGCAGCATCTTGTCTGGCGGTTGCAATTTCAACAAATAGATGTCGGAGAGCTGATCCTGCATGGCCAAGCGTTGGTTGGCGCTGCGCAAGGCCTGTACCTTGGTCATCAATTCCAGATCTGGTTGCCCTAATGGTGCTGTTGGCGTGGCACCTGTCGATGGCTTCGGGGTCATGATTTTTTTCAGCAAGCGCTCCAGCCAAGAAAAAATTCCCGATGAACGTTGAGGTTTTTTCATGCTGCAACTCCGTGTGCCGAATCATTCACCATGGTGGTGGCGACACGGGTGACACGCCCCTTGGCAATGGCTTGCAACACCTCATCTCGCGGGCCATCTGCAATCAGTTGCCCTGCGTCCAACACCAGCAAACGGTCTGCCAACGCCAATGGGCCAGTTCGATGGGTTGCAATCAGAACCAAACGACCCACAAACTCTGTGCGCAAACGGGACATCAGCGTTTGTTCAAAATCCATGTCCATGGCACTGGTCGGCTCGTCCAGCAGCATGACAGGTGCATCGCTCAGCAGCGCCCTGGCCAATGCCACCCATTGCCGCTGTCCACCAGACAAGGCTTGCCCCCCCTCGCCCAGCGGCATGTCCAAGCCTTGTGGATGTGCGGCAGCCAATCGATCCAAGCCACACAAGCGCAGCACATGCAGAAACCGCTCGTCACTGACTTGCGGGGACGCCATCAGCAAGTTTTCACGCAGAGTGCCACGAAACAGCACGGCATCTTGACCGACCCACGCAACGTGCGCACGCCAATCGGCTGGAGAAATTTGACTGGCAGCTATGCCACCGAGCAACAACTGACCTTCTGTTGGCCACTGCAAGCCTGCCAAAACACGCAACAAAGTTGATTTGCCTGATCCTACGGGACCCGTCACGGCCACCACTTGCCCGTGCCCCAAAGTCAACTGATCGATGTGCAACACATCCACATCGGTGCGTGGATATCGGAATTTCAAGCCCTGCAAAGCCAGTAAAGGTCCCTGTGATTGGTTGGTGTTGGGCCAAGTGACATAGGTACGCAGAGGATCATTGCGCAATGGCAGCTGCATGATCTTGTCAATTTGTTCATAAGACATGCGTGTGGTTTGCCAACGTGCCATCAAACCCGCAACCTGGGCAAGCGGTGACAAGGCGCGCGACGCCAAAATGCTGCAACCGATCAAAGTGCCTACCGTCAGTTGCCCAGCCACGATGGCATAGACACCAACCACAATCAGCACCACATTGGCCAACTGCTGAATGGTCTGTGAAGCATTGCTCGTCAATGCCGAGGCCATGCGCATGGTCATGGCACTGCGTGCCGCCGCAGCACACAAACGCTCCCAACGATTTTTGACCATAGGTGCAGCACCCAGCGCATCGATGGTTTCAAGACGTTCAAGGGTTTCGATCAAAAACGCATGTTTTTGTGTACTCTCATATTGGTACTGTTGAACCGATCGACGAATGGGCCACTGGGTCAAAACGCCCACCAACACAGTCAACAGGGCAGCCACCAGCGGGACCCAAACCAAATGCCCACCCATCCAGGCGATGACGCCCAGAAACAAAACTGCAAAAGGCAAATCCGTCAGGGTGACCAAGGTGGTTGAACTGACAAAGTCTCGGACTGAATCAAATTCGCGCAATTGGCTGGCCCACTGACCACTGGAGACAGGGCGATCAGCTGGCCGCAAGTTCAAGGTTTTTTTCAACAAACTGGCAGACAAGGCCACGTCGGCTCGCTTGCCCGCATCGTCCAGCACGTGCGCACGTAAACTTCGCAGACCCAACTCGATCACAGCCGCCAAAATCACGCCAATAGCCAAGGTCCACATGGAGTGCATGGCTGCATTTGGAATGATCCGGTCATACACGTTCATGCTGAACATGGAACCTGCAAGCGTCAGGACATTGACCAAAACAGCGGCCAATACACAATCACCATAATGGGCCCGCAAACGCGAAAACACATCCCAAAACCAGTCATGTTGGCTGGTTGAAGCACTCGCATCTTCTTGCCATGATGCTCTTGAACCTTGCTTGTCGGGCGCTGCAACTGAGATGTCAATGCACAGGCCGTCGTGAAGGGTGTTGAGCTTGTCGAGGGTCCAGTGTTCAGAGTGGGGCTTCACCTCTTGTTGGTTTGGCATCCATTCGAAGGTTGTGACCTGAGCCCCCTTGGATTCAAGGGCTGTGAGCAACACCCAAGTGGGTCCACCAGACAAACGCAAGGCCACCGGTAAACGGATACTGGACAGGTCTTTGACAGCGTCTTGAGTTTGAAAGGCGCGTGCCTGGAGTCCATGTTCGCACAAACTCGAAACCGCAATTTCAGCCTGCACGTGTCCTGGCACTTCAACTGCATGTTGCGCGAGGTCACGCCACGATACACGGCGATCATGTGAGAGTGCCAATGCCTGCAAGGCTGCCCAAATCATGGTGATTACAGCCCCAACTCTTCAGCAATCAAACCGCGCAAACTGGTCAAACGCCATTGGGCCATCTGCACATCGATTTTGGACGTTGCAGTATTGGAGCGTGCGGTGAACAGCTCATTTTCGGCATTCAAGACATCCAGCAAAGAACGTCTTCCAATCTTGAATTGCTCTGCGTAAGATTGGGCAACCGATTGGGCTTGCTCGGCATAAGTTTGGTAACTGCCCAGCGATGCCTCTGCAGCCTTGAGCTCGTACCATTGTGCCTCCACCAAGGCACGAACACGCAAAGCTTGGGTGTCCACCGCGTCCTGCGCTGCACGCATGCTCTCCATGGTTGCTTTTTGACTGTATCGATCAGCAAAGGAGAAATTCCATTGCAAATTCAATCCCGCATACCAGGTGCGCTGATCGCCGTAGATGCCCCCAAAATTGTTGCCGCGTCTGTCACTCAACTCTGCTCCCAAACGAGGTTTGGATGCGGCTGCTGCAACACCAACGGCTTCTTGCGCAGAATGGAGATCTGCCAATGATTTTTGCAATGCAGGATGCACCGTGATCGCCTCTTGTACAGCCGCCTCGATGGTCAATGGGAGATCGACCAAAGGCAAATCACGCAGCACGGCAGCGAGTGGGAGAACAGCTGATTCTTCTGGTGAAGGCAAACTCGTGTGCGCACGCCATTGGACACGGGCTTGCTCCAGACGCTGCAGGCGACTGGTCAAGACAGACTCTGCCAATGCCACCCGAGATTGCGCGACTGGAAGATCAGAGGCCCGGCCCAGATCAACCCTCGCGATTTCTTTCATTTGAGAGACATACTGACGGTGCAATTTCAAATTATCACGCGCCAGTTCGGTCAGTCGTGATTGACGAACCAACTCAGCGTACAACTCAACAGTACGCAACATCAACTGCTCCCGAACCTGCACCAAGGCCCAGTCGGCCCCCCACGACAAGGCGCGTGCCTGACGGGTGCGAGCGATCACTCCAGCATCGTACAAAGGCTGGGTCGCCCGCAATTGCAAAGAACGCTGATCGGCGTAGCGGTTGGTGCGCGTGTCGAGGTTCTGGGTTTCTTGTCCAAGTGATGCAGCCAGCGTGAACTGCGGCAGCACACCTGCCCGGGCTTCATCCAGCCGGGCACGAGACAAACGATTTTCTGCTGTGGCTTGGGCCAGTTCTGGTTGACGCACAAGAACCTGCAAAACCAGCTCACGCAACCAGGCCATATCAGGTGAAACCGGAACCGAGGCCTCCACAATGCCTGCCGCTGGTGAAGGCACCCCGGTCATGGGTTGTGCTGTCGCCTGCAGTGACAAAAACACCAACGGCATCCACCAGCGTGGATGTGTACAACGACAAATCATCTCTGTCCCTTAAATTCAAAACACTTGCCCGGAAAATTAAAATGACCCCGGGTTTTTTGGGCAAGGTCATTCATCATGGATAGGACGCCGAAAAACCAGCGCCCATGCAGCTGGCTCACCGATTCACGGCACCTTGAACTGGCAGTAAACCGTACTCAATGTCGAGCGTGTTTTTGCCAGCGGAGTTGACTTCAACCCAAATGACGCGATCATCACGTTGAAACTGGAATGACTGGTGCATGCTCACACGCCGATTGAGAAGCATCTTCCAGCCTTTGCGCTCAGCGTCCTGCAGCAACATGTCGCGGGCCATGTCCAGACAAGTTGGCCCATTGCACTGAACCCCTGCAGCATGCAATGTCGGTGTGGGCGGTGTATTCACAGGCACCACCACAGGATCAACGACTTTGGTGTCGGGCTTGAACCAGCGGGAAATAAAGTTCCCGGTCTTGTGTTGCTGAGCGGCTGCTGCAACGACTTCGGGCGTTGGTTTGACGGGTGCGGCAATCGCACCTGTGCCGAATTCCACCTTGGCAAACAAGCGACCGAACATCTTGTCACCAACACCTACGGTCGTTTCTTCATTGACACGCGCAGGCTGAGCCCCTGCGATCCAGGGAAAGTCGTGCTTCGGATCAACAACCCAATTCTTGGGTGGCAGACTTTCGCTTGCGGTTGGCACGTAAGGGGCAAACAACATCTTGCTCGGCTCTTTGACTGCCGGTTGCGCCGGCACTGCTGCTACTGCTGGCGGCACAGTCGATGTTTGTGCAACGGCTTCTGTTGTCAACAGAGGTGCCGTGACGGCAGGGGCACGGGGCAGCCGCAAATCATCGGGTACTTGCAGCAGGCGAGCCTGTCGTTGAATGGTTGGCGGGGGTGGTGCATCATCGTCCACCGAACGCCACAAACCACATCCACTCAAAGACAAAACAGCCCCCATGGCGAATAAGCCGCCCATTACACGAATATTCATCTTGATTCCTTCAAAAAACATAGATAGAAAAATTGTTAGCGCTTCGCGGCAGCACCAGCAGTCGGGGTTGTGGTGTCAGGCTGCTGCTGATTGAGGGTGACCGAATACACGGCGTCCACACCTTCCGGGGTATTGAGCAAACGAATATCCAGTAAGCGCAAGCCCTTTGAAAATGTCAGCACGTAATAAGTGCCGTGACGCAATGCCGTTTGCAGTTTCCAACCTTTGTCTTGGGCATCAGTGACCAACAACTGTTGAACCTGGTCGCTATAGGCTTGACCCAACTTTGCAAAAAATAGACCTGTCTGCTGCTCGCCTTCTCCAAGCAAGATGGACTGTTCATGCCTTACAAGTTCAAGTCCTTTGGCAAGAGGGTAATTTCGTGCTTGAACCTCAGGCCATTGCGTTTGCGCCATGGCCATCGCACTCCATCCCAAGACTCCACCAACCAGCCAATTTCGTAATTTCATATCAACCTCTTTCAAATGATCTCAATCAAAACAATCCTGCATGAACGCAAGACTTCAAACAATGCGATGTCTCAAAGGACATCTGCATTGAATTCCGAACACTTCAGGCGTGGGCCACCACCAGTCTTCCCTCCTGCAGCATTTTTTGCAGCAACTCACTCGTGGTTTCAGTACCTGTGATGCTGGTGTCCGAGCCGGACAAGGCCGTATTCACGCCCTGGATCGTCACCATGCGGGCAAAGGCGCTGGCCCCGACACTGTCCTTGCCGTCGCGGTCCACCCAAACCTCCCAATCGGTCACATCACTGCCGCCCACTCTGCGCAGCACCGCACGGATATCCATGTAGCCATCGCTGAGCGTGGCCGCATCGGTGGCCGCATGGCCTGTGAACAAACTGGCGTTCGTGCTGCCCGTGCGAGTGTCCGGAAACAAGGTCCGCAGATCCAGTCGGTCTGCTTCTGTCGCGCTGGCCACACCGTTCTTGACGCCAAAGTTGAAGTCGGTGATCACATCGCCCACGGTGCCGCCCAGATTGCCGTCGCCGCCCGAATTGGCAATTTCGTTGACATAACGGAAAGTATCGGCCCCGGCCCCACCGGTCAGTGTGTCTCTGCCCAGGCCCCCGATCAGGGTGTCGGCGCCACTGCCGCCCACCAGCACATCGCTGCCTGCACCACCAAGCAGCGTAACCCCTACAGCTTGCTCGGCCGCACTGAGCACACTGGCATTGAGTCGGTATGTGGTCACACCCGCAGTGGTGCTGTCGGTGTCGTCGCCATCGGTGCCCACCAACCAGACCTTGCTGCCCATGGCGCGACCCGCCTCATCAAGCAGTTGCGAGGCGTCCGTCTGGCCATAGCTGATCTTGAGCGGCCCGCCCAAGGTGCTGCCAAAAGCAAACTGCAAGCCCTGCCGCGCATTCACCTGTGCCACCGAGACCCCGGTCAGATTGGCTGCCCAGCCCAAGCCACTGATGCTGAAGTCGCCGGCGACCACCGAGCCATAGGTCATAGCGTGATCAAAACCCAACTGCAACAACTGCCCTGTCAGTTTGAATTGGCTGAGTGTCGGTGCCTCGTCGCCACCCTGGCTGTAAAGCGTGAGCGCCTGCCCATCCGTGCTGGTGGCGGTGTAGCGTGTGTCGTACCAGCCATCTTGCACTTTGAAGACGCCCCGTTGCGCATTGCCCAAGCCTTGGGTCAGGAGCACATCGTTGCGACCCAGTCGGACTTCGAGCGTATTGGTCTCAGACAGTTGGTTGACATCATCGGCCGCCACCGTCAACACCTGGCGTGATGTGCTGAGGGCCGTGTCCATCACCTCAAAACCCTGCAGCTTGTGGTAACCCGCCGCATTGACCCGGATATTGGCCGTGGCGTCGCTGCCCATGCCGCGTGAGTTGCTGACAAAGTCGGCCAGCACAATCGTGCTCGCGCCTGTGTAGTCAGCGTCCAAAGCGAAGGTGTCACGACCCAAACCGCCGTCGAGGGTACGGAAAAACAGGTCTTTGGCTTTGACCAAGTCATTGCCTGAGCCCGTGTTCACGTAATCGGCTCCAGCAGTGATCACGGCGTCAGATCCCCCCCCCAAGGATGTCAACTGCAATTGCAATATCTCATCCATCAATGCAGTGCCATTTTGCGCCGAAAGGTCGTAGATCGCTGCGGATTGTGTGGCAGCGACCACCCGTCCAACCGATTGGTACTTCGCTGCGAGGTAGGTAGAGACCTCGCCTCTCAAGGCATTCGTGATCCCTGTATTGAACCCAATCTGGTCTGCCATCAAAGCGGTCACCATTTGTCCTCCGAAAGAATTGGAAGATGTAGCGCCGTCTTGTGTGCCACCAAAAATGAGCGCAAATTTCGCCTGCGGGGTATAGTTTCCAGCCGTAACGCCTCCTGTTGTTGCAGAAGTCACGATCCGTGTCGCTAACGTGTTGGCATCCACAGCGACGTTCATGGTGTTAGTGCTTGCTGTGGCACCAGTCGAAAAGCCACTGAGCACCATCCAAACGTTTGCCGTGGTTGAATTGCTTGGCGTAGTCAGTGACCACCCCCCCCCATCACTAGAGAAGTGTGAGGTAACACCATAATTTGTAGCAGTTCCAAAGTGGTGTCGATATGCTGTTGTTCCAGAGCCATTGTCCAGATACCGCGTCATGGTGTATGACCATGTATTCACGGGCGTGATCGTTTTGAACATGCTGAAATCACTGTAACCGCCACCGATGGCTGGTCGAGCAATGAAGTCGGTGCTGTTGAGGGTTGCAGCCCCGTTGAACCACAGCATGGTATGGCCAGATGCGTCAGTTATCTTGATGACGGCGCCGTTTCCCTGACTCACGGAAAGCGCACCACCCGCTGCAGTGCTGCCTACACTGGCATTCCAAGAAGTCACCGTAGCGCCATTGCCTACGGTCAATGTATCTGGGTCGAACCAAAAAGTCCCTGGCACCGCTGCAGACCAGTGGGCTTGGTCCGCGTTGATATAAACACTGCGAGGGCCAGAAACCGTGCTAATGGTTCCTCGTGTGACGGAACTGGTCAAATTGCGAACACCATCTGCACCCCATTCGCCTGCAGCCATTGCAAACACCACCGTGGTCTGTCCATCACTGGATACGGTTATGTTGCCACGCTCTTGCCCATCCATGAACAACTTCACCACATCGCCAGCCTTGCTGCCACTCAAATTGACCGTGACACCCTGACTGACGCCCCTTTCACTGAAAGAAATGACGTTGTCACTGGTGACATTGGCAATCACAGGCGTGCCCGGTGCGGCAAACACATCTCTGTCCAAGGTGACTGAGACACCCGAACTGCCTGAACTGCTGCGCGTATTACCGGCTTGATCGGTGGCCGTTGTGAACGCCAAGGTTTGGCCGGCTGCCAAGTTAGCACCAGAACCCAAGGTCACTTCCCAGGTGGCACTGCGCCCATCAACCGCAGCCACGGCAATTGCGGTTGCGCCTGCACCAAATGGCACAGGCAGACTGCCGGAGACACCACTGATCGTCAGCGTTTCATTGAAAGTGATGCGAACCTTGTCACCGACATCGGCCAACCCGAGCGTGCCCGCATCCAGCACAGTCTCGATGCTTTTGACGCCTTGAACAAGAGCGGTATCCACCGTGACCGTTTTGGGTACAGACATCAAAGAGGTGGCTTGACCATCGGTCGAGACCAACTGTGCAGTCAAGGTCTTAGCGCCCTCAGTACCCCAGGTACTTTGGCCTGTCAAAGTGAATGTGGTGGATGTTGTCGTCGAGCCCGGGGTGCTTCCAACGGTCGCCGTCGCAACCATCAAGCCATTGTTGAGCAAATTGATTTTGCTTCCTGTGGCCACAGCTGCATAGGTGTAGAGGATTGACGTGTTTCCCAGGGTTTCACTCAGACTGATCAAATTATCATTGTTACTGGAGATATTCAAAGGAGGCACGGGTCTGCTGGGCACTGTCAAATCAGGCACCACAAAACTTTGTGCCGTGCTGGCGGTGTTGCCGCCCACGTTGACGATGCGGCTCTGCACCACGCTCACCACATCGGCGCTTGTCACCGTAGCCCCCGAGCCCAGGTAGATCTTGTAGTTTTGCGCAAACTGCACGCCGTTGATGGCACTGGAGTTCACGGCCTCAATGCGCGCACCGGTGCCCCAGCTCTTGCCCACCGGCAGGGCAAAGGCCAGCGCTAGGCTCGACAGGTCCTGCACGCGCACAGCCTCGGTGAAGCTCAGGCTCAAGCCGTCGTTGTTGGCACCGTCGCCGTTGGCATCAAAGCGGCCCACCGTGCCTGTCAGTGCCGGAGCGGTGGTGGTCACCAAAAACTCTTGTGTGGTTGGTGCCGATGTGGTCCCCGACTGGGTGGCGGTGACATTGAAGTAAGCCTTGTAAGTCGACAGGCCACCGCTGGCAGCTTTGAGCGTGTCAAAGTCAGCCGCCGTGAGTGGTACCGACCAGGCACCATTGGCATTGGCCGTGGTGCTGCGGGTCAGTGCGAGTGTGGCGGTGCCATCGGCCTTGTAGACATAGACCTTTGTCTCGATGGCGGCCTGGCTCAAGCTGTAGCCGTTGAGGTTTTGGGTGCTGCCCCACTCGGCTGTGCCGGCCTGGGTGCCGCCCACCACGTTGTCGCCCGCAAACGTCTCCAGCGTGGGGCTGGGCGTGCTGAGGCTGATGGTGAAGGCGCCAGTGGTGGCCACAGAAATGTTGCCTGCACGGTCGGTCTGCACCACCGAATAGCTGGTGGCACCCTCGCCCAGCACCTGGAAGTCTCCGGGGGCCACGTCTGCGCGGTAATTGCCGCTGGCATCGACCGCCGGAACATATCGGATTGTCTTGCCCGAGGCACCCCGGATGACAATTTCGACCGAAGCGCCCGCCTCAATTCCTGAGCCGCTGAAGACCTGCACTGTGTTGGTCTCGTTGCCGTACACACCGTCGATGACGGTGTTGATGACTGTCTGACCGGCTGCGTTCACATAATTGCCCACTGTGACCTGTGCAATGTTGGTATCCAGCCCCAGGACCAAACTGGCCGAAGTGCCGGAAATGTTGCCGCCACGGTCTTCGATCAAGGCATACACGGCGAGCGAAGGTTGCGCAGACGCAGCAGACGACTGCAGCACCAGGGCGGGGTCGGGTTCGATGGTCACAACCCCGCTGAGCAGGTCGGCCGCCGTGATGGTTTGCTCGATGTCGTTGTTGAGCCCTTTGATGCGCACCACGTCTCCGACATTGGCGCCCGTGCCCCCGACGCTGACCAGAATTTTCAGCGTCTGAGCGTCCTGTCGGTTGATCCAGCCATCGTCGGCCAGAGCGATCAAGGGGGTGGCTGGTGGATCAGGCCTGACGGTGTCTTTGTAGTAGCGTGCGCTGACCCATTGGCCCGGGTTACCCCGTGCGTCAATCTGCCGTACCTGGACACTGAAGTCTCCATCGCTGATGGCGGACACCAATGCCTGCAGTCCTGTCGTGGCGTTGTTGCTCAATGTCCAGCCACCATTGCTGACACTGATATCCGCAGCAGACAACTGGTACTCGCGCACACCCTGGACCAGTTTGGCCTCTACCGTAGCGCCAGCTTCTGCACCGCTGCCTGACAAAGTCTGAATCGCTGCCGCTTCGCTCTGGTTGATGCGGTCATCGCCCATCCAGCCGCTGTTGATGTCCAGCGCTGCAGGCGCCTGCGTGTCCACGTCCACTTGTCGTTCAGGGGTGTAGACGCCAGGGTTACCCGACTGGTCTACCAGCCGCACTTGCAAAGCGGCTTTGCCGGTGTAACCGTTGGCGGCGGTGGCGACCACATCATTGGGCACATACACCGTGGCAAAGCCATTGGTCAGGTCAATGCCTTGCAATACATACGTCACCGTTTCCCGTGCATCCAGGCTGCGGTCGGCAGGGTTGACCATGCGTGTCCACAAGACCTCGATGCTGTCACCCACTTCAGCGCCCGCTTGGGTGGGAATGCCCACCTTCACCGCCACCGAGGCGCTGGCCTCTTGGCGGTTGATCCAGCTGCCACCCGCACTGCCGTCGGCCAAGGCAGGTAACGCATTGGACAGTGTGGCGTCGAGCGTGACCGCTCCCGGCGGCGCTGTGTCCACCCGCGTGCTGTCGGGCGATTTGTCTACCAAGGTGAGCAGTGCCGGGTTGCCTTGCGCATCTTGCACACTGGCGTTGGGAGGTAGCAGCAGCGTGCTCACGGCGCGCAGCGCCCCGGCTGCCGCCACATCGCCATCCTTCACCTGGTAGCGCAGCACCATGGTGTTGGCGCCGCGAGCGGCACTGAGCACGGCGTCGTATACGGCTTCGCGGGTGTCGGTACCTGCGCTGCCAAAACCCGTGATCACCACCTTGGGTTGGCCGCTGACCAGCAAGTTTTCACTCGCTGTGAGTGTCAGTTCCAGCCAGTCTCCGGTTTTAGCGTTGGCGTTTTGACCTGTGCCTGCCAACTGGACCGCCAACCAAGTGGGTACCACAGTGTCGATGGTGAAACTGCTGCTGTTGCCTAAACGCAAGGAGCTGCTCACCGATTCATTGAGCAATCCACCGTCGGTGGCGTATTCCCGTGTGCTGGCCGTCATGCTGGCCAAGCCTTGCCCCAATGCAGCAAACTCTTGCGCACTGAGGGTTTTGGTCCATTGGCCGCTGGCATTGACTGCCACATCGTAGGCCTGCGGACGCCCAGCCACGGTGATGACCAGGTGCACTGTGGCGTTGGCATTGCCTGTGCCCTCAATCACCAGGGGTTGGTCTGGGTAGGCGACGTCAGCAGCGTTGATGATCAGGTCGTTGCCGCCGTTGCTCGCCACGCTGCCCAGGCCGGTGACCTGGCTGAAACTGGGCGGTGTGATTTCGATACTGCTGTAGGTGAAGCTGCGCTCAGGCGAGGGCGGTGAAGGGTTTTCCGCTACGTCGAATTGCTCCGCGCTCACGCGCACAGATCCCGTAGCCCCACCTGTGGTCAGGGTGTCAAAGTCTGATGCCGTCAGCTCGGCACGCCACTGGCCCGTGGCGCTGCTGGTCACCGATTTGCGCACCACATTGGCACCGCGCACAAAGCTCACGCTGACGCTCGCCAGGGCTTCGGCCGTGCCTGTGAAGACCTGGGTTTCACGCGTCTGGGCGTAAGTGTAGTTGGCCTGTGGTGTATCCACCGCAGGCGCACCAGGCGGCTGCAGATCGATCTTGAAGCTGCCGTTGGTCGCTACCGAGGCATTGCCGCTGGCTTCGACCAGGTTGTCAAACTGAATGACACTCGCTCGCACTGCGCCGTTGCCTAGCAACGTTGCTTCATTGGCGGTCAAAGACACATGCCATGCGCCAGTGTTTCCAGCCGTGGCGGTCTTGACCAAGGTGGCCCCCTCGGCCCCCACCAAGGTGAGTTTGACCAGCGCCCCGGACTCGGCGGAGCCGCGCACTTGCCAGCCCCCTGACACCTGACTCTCAGCCAGGTTGAGCCATTCGCCAAAGTCCCAGCTGGCCAAGGCTGGCGCGGGCGGCACGGCATCGACCTTGCCAGTCCACACATGCTGCGTGGCCCCTTGGTTACC
>JACCDH010345755.1_pt1 | contig 17468 bp, 16 predicted proteins | sample 7442481 | NCBI WGS metagenome assembly JACCDH01 (sample SAMN15323433, study PRJNA562643) | freshwater metagenome | isolation source: river surface water | place: USA:Blue River Watershed | collected 2017-08-15
ATAAAACCCAATCTACTCCACAATCTGACCATCACGCATCACCAGCTTCCTGTCGGCCATATTGGCGAAGTCCTCGTTGTGCGTTACGATGACAAAAGAGGTTCCGAAATCATCTCTTATCTTTAGAAACAAATGGTGCAATTCGTTGGCGTTTTTGCTGTCCAGATTACCACTTGGCTCATCGGCAAATACAATTTTAGGTTGATTGATGAGGGCGCGGGCAACAGCGCATCTCTGCTGTTCGCCGCCGGATAATTCGTTGGGCTTATGGGTAAGTCGGTGACCTAATCCCAAGTATTCCAACAATTCTTTGGCTCGTTGCTCGGAAGCTTGCTTGTTTTTACCGGCAATAAATGCAGGCATACAGACATTTTCCAGACAATTAAATTCGGGCAATAACTGATGGAACTGAAAGATGAAACCGATGTTTTGGTTTCTGAAATCTGCCAAAGCAGAAGATTTAAGTTTGGCGACATTGACCCCATCGTAGAGAATTTCGCCGGTTCCGGCCGAGTCTAATGTGCCCAGAATTTGCAGCAAAGTGGTTTTACCGGCACCCGAATCACCCACTACCGACACAATCTCGCGATCGGCAACGCTAACATTGATGCCCTTCAGCACCTGAAGTTGACCGTAATGCTTAACGATATCCTTTGCCTGAATCATGGATTGCGAAATTGCCTCATATTTTATTCATATCAAAACAATATTTTTTGTAATTTCGCCCACGTTTTTTCGAATTAATAAATTATCATTAAATGAATATTCACGAATATCAAGCAAAACAGATCCTTAAATCCTATGGTGTAGCCATTCAGGAAGGTATTGTTGCAGACTCTCCAGAAGGAGCAGTGCAGGCAGCTAAAGACATCCAGGCCCAGACTGGCAGTTCTTGGGTGGTGGTAAAAGCCCAAATCCACGCCGGCGGTAGAGGTAAAGGTAAAATTGAAGGCAGCGAACAAAGAGGTGTGGCAGTTGCCAAATCTTTGGACGATGTTAGCACCATTGCTAAAAACATGCTTGGCAACACTTTGGTAACCATTCAAACTGGTGCTAAAGGCAAAAAAGTGAATAAAATTCTCGTTGCTCAGGACGTATTCTATCCTGGTGCCAGCGAACCTAAAGAATATTACATGAGTGTTTTGCTCGACCGTGCCAAAGGTCAGAACGTGATCATCTACACTACCGAAGGTGGTATGGACATCGAAGAAGTAGCAGAACACAGTCCTGAAAAATTACACAGAGAATGGATCGATCCAAAAATCGGTTTCCAAGGTTTTCAGGCCAGAAAAATTGCTTTCAACCTCGGCCTTAGCGGTCAGGCGCAAAAAGAAATGGAAAAATTCGTTACTGCTTTATACAGAGCGTACGAAGAGACTGACAGTGCCATGTTCGAAATCAACCCAGTATTAAAAACTTCTGATGACAAAATCATCGCTGTGGATGCCAAAGTTGACTTAGACGAAAATGCTCTGTACCGTCATAAAGATTACGAAGCTTTAAGAGACGAAAGCGAAGAAGATCCAACAGAAGTAGAAGCTAAAAAATTCAATCTGAACTATGTTAAACTCGACGGTAACGTTGGTTGTATGGTAAACGGTGCTGGTTTAGCGATGGCTACTATGGATATCATCAAATTAAGTGGTGGCGAACCTGCTAACTTCTTAGACGTGGGTGGTACAGCTAACGCAGAAACTGTAGAAGCTGGTTTCAAAATCATCTTATCTGACCCTAACGTTAAAGCTATCCTGATCAATATCTTCGGTGGTATCGTAAGATGCGACAGAGTGGCTCAGGGTGTTGTGGATGCCTACAAAAAAATGGGCAATATCCATGTGCCTATCATCGTAAGATTGCAAGGTACTAACGCCGAAGAAGCTAAAAAACTGATTGACGAAAGCGGACTGGAAGTTAAATCTGCCATTCTTTTGAAAGAAGCTGCAGAGTTAGTGAAGTCAGTTTTAGCGTAATACACTTTTTAAATTTTTTTTGAGGGATTATTCCTTCAAAATCGTAATTTTCGCCCTGAAACAACAATAATTAATTATGGGTATCATTACAGAATTTAAAGAGTTTATTAACAAAGGCAATGTCGTAGACTTAGCCGTAGCCGTTATTTTAGGCGGTGCATTCCAATCAATCGTAACATCCCTCGTGGATGATATCATCATGCCAATCATCGCTATGATGGGTGATTTTGATAAGATTGAAGATTTAAAAGCCGGACCTTTTACCTATGGTAAATTTGTAGCCGCTACTTTTAAATTTTTACTGATTGCGTTTGTATTGTTCATGATTGTTAAAGGCATGAACAAAGCCAAAGAGAAAGCTAAAATTTAAACGAATTCAAATTAAAAAAAATGCCAGGACAAACGTTCTGGCATTTTTTTAACCTTATCGCATCATGAAACACTTAATTCTATCAGCACTACTACTGGGCGCTAGCGCTGCAATGGCCCAAAACCCTTCCGACGAAGACGTCAAGAAAAAAGCAGCAGAAGGCAATGTGATCAAAGACATCAAAGACACCGGCTGGGTGCGTGGTGGTTTCTTTAGCACCAATATATCCAATACATCATTCTCATACTGGGCACAAGGCGGCACCAACAATACTTCATTCATTGTTACCTCCAGTTTATTTGCCATTCACCGAAACGCCAAAGGCAATCAGATTTGGGAAAACTACCTCGACCTGGCCTATGGTTTAATGCGTAACGGGAAAGCCAAGATTGACGACCCATCTAATCCCGGCAGTCGCATTACCAATCCTTTTATCAAGAACGAAGACAAGCTGGTTTTCCTCTCAAAATTTGGTAAGAAAATCAATGATAAACTTAATTATTCAGTGCTTTTTTCTTTGAATACGCAGATGTTCCCTGGCTACGAAGCCACTGATATCCTTAGAAGAAACAACCACGTTTCCAATTTCCTGGCACAAGGTTTTGGCTATCTTTCTGTGGGTATCGATTACAAACCTAAGAAGTTCCTATCCTTATACGTCTCTCCTATTACCGCCAAATACACGGTGGTGAGAGAGCAGCGTTTGGCTGATTTAGGTCTATATGGTATGACGCCCGCCACTTATGACACCACTGGCGCATATCTGGGTCAGGCGCCCCGCAAATTAACAGACGGACAGACCTTTAGAAAAGAGTTGGGATGGTATATCAACGTCACGTTCAACAAAGAGATCGCCAAAAACATCACCCTTCAATCGCGCCTCGAATTCTTCCAAAACTACAAAACTTTGGCACCTCAAAAAATTGATGTCAACTGGCAAAACACCCTCAACATGAAGGTCAACAAATACATCACAGTTGCTTTAATCAATCAGATGATTTGGGATTATGATGTTGACACAGTTGGCGACGAAGAAGGTGTTCAGAGAAACATTCAGTTAAAAAACTTTTTCGGTGTCGGATTTTCCGCGAAATTTGGAGATAAATTATAGTTATGCCAATATTAGAATTGTATCCCGACAATCCCAACGATCGCTATCTCGAACAGATGGCGACTGAACTACGTGCAGGTGAAGTGATCATCTGCCCGACGGATACAATTTATGCGTTTGTATGCACCTTATCGAACAAAAGTGGCATCGAAAAAATCTGCAAACTGGTAGGTAAAAAACCCGAGAAGGCCAATTTATCTATTATTTGTTCCGACCTCAAGCACATCAGCGATTACACCCTTCAGTTTGACAAAACCATTTACAAACTGATGAACAGGAATTTACCCGGACCATTTACATTTATCCTTAAAGCCAATGCTAAGGTACCGAAACTGTTCTTAAACAATCGTAAAACACTTGGTATCAGGGTACCCAACCACAAGGTGCCACTCAAATTGGTGGAACTTTGCGGTGAGCCATTGGTAAGTGCCTCGGTTCATGAGCCAGGGGTTAGCGACCGCATGCTGAGCGATATTACAGAGATTGAAAACCATTACAGACATTCAGTCAACTGGTACATCGACAGCGGTGTTGGAGGAACACAGGGATCGGCTATAGTAGATTGCAGCACAGAGACCCCAGAATTGCTGAGAGAAGGCCCTATCCCTATTATTTAACATCTATTTGATTAACAAATACATACCCCTTTGAGCTTAGACAAATACTCAAAGGGGTTTCTTTTATGTAAAAAAACGGGTTATTTGAAAAAAAATGCTTAAACTTGCATTTGAATTAGCACTGTAAAAGCGTGCTGAGAAAAGCAAGTAACAAATGGCCTCTAACGACATCTCAATAAAAGTGAATATAGGTGACAGAGTGTATCCACTGAGAATACAGGCCTCTGAAGAAGAATATGTCAGAAAAGCTGCAAAGCTATTGAATGAAAAAATGGGATTTTTCAACAGCAATTTCTCTGTAAAAGACAAGATCGACGGCCTGGCTATGGCTGCACTTGAGTTTGCAGTAGACGCCTTGAACAAATCGAATGAAAACATACAATATCAGCACCAGATGCCGGATTTAAGCTCAATTGAGACGGAGCTTAACGGCATTGAGGAGATTCTGCAATCTTAAACCCCGCTTTTTTCGGAACTTTTACGACTAATTCAATATTAAATAACTATTGAAATGAGCGTACTATTTATCGCAATCGGACTGCTAGTGGGACTTGCCGTCGGCTATTTTGCCGGAATGCCACTGGTAAGAAAGCAACAGCAAGCACAAGCCAATCTATTACTGGAAGAAGCTAAAACAAAAGCAGAAGCCATCAAACAAAGCAAAATGCTGGAATCCAAAGAAAAATTCCTGGCATTAAAATCAGAACACGAAAAAGAAGTTCAAAAAAGAAACTCCGAAATTCAGGTAGCTGAAAACAGAATCAAACAAAAAGAACAATCTTTAGACGACCGTATTCGCACCTACAAAACCAAAGAGGATGAACTTGAAAAAGTAAAATCTCAACTGGCCGCTCAGCAAAATGCTTTGAGCAAAAAGGAAAACGAAATCGAGCAAGCCCGTCAACAACAAATCAAAATGCTTGAAAAAGTAGCCAATCTGTCGGTTGAAGAAGCTAAAGCACAAATGTTGGAAGCAGTAAAAGCAGATGCCCACACCGATGCCATTGCACAAAGTAAAATCATCGTTGAAGAGGCTAAACTGAATGCTACCAAAGATGCCAAACGTATCGTTCTGCAAACCATTCAAAGAACAGCTGCTGAAACAGCTATCGAAAACACCGTTACTGTATTCAACCTCGAGAACGACGACATCAAAGGCCGTATCATCGGTAGAGAAGGTCGTAACATCAGAGCTCTGGAAGCTGCAACTGGTATCGAAATCATCGTGGATGACACCCCTGAAGCAATCGTTTTGTCTGGTTTCGACCCAGTAAGAAGAGAGATTGCCCGTTTGTCTTTACACAGACTGGTAGCCGATGGTCGTATCCACCCGGCCCGTATCGAGGAAATCGTTGAAAAAACGAAGAAAGACATCGAACAGGAAATCATCGAAATCGGTCAGCGTACTGTTGTCGACTTAGGTATTACCGGTCTGCATCCAGAATTGATCAGAATCGTTGGTAGAATGCGCTACCGTTCTTCTTATGGTCAGAACCTCCTCAAGCACAGTAGAGAAGTTGCCAACCTTTGTGCCACTATGGCAACAGAACTTGGCCTAAACGCAAAACTTGCTAAACGTGCAGGTTTACTCCACGATATTGGTAAAGTTCCGGAAGATGATGCCGAAACACCACACGCATTGTTGGGTATGAAATGGGCCGAAAAATATGGCGAACACCCTGAGGTTGTAAACGCTATCGGTGCCCACCACGACGAGATTGAAATGACCAGCATGCTCTCTCCTATCGTTCAGGCTTGTGACGCTATCAGCGGTTCAAGACCAGGCGCAAGAAGAGAAGACACTGAAAACTATATCAAACGTCTTAAAGACCTCGAAGCATTGGCCATGGGCTTCAAAGGTGTCGATAAAGCCTTCGCTATTCAAGCCGGTCGCGAACTCCGCGTTATGGTTGATAGCGAAAAAGCTACAGACGCCGAAGCAGACAACCTGAGCTTCGAAATCTCTCAGAAAATCATGAAAGAAATGATTTATCCGGGTCAGATTAAAATCACCGTAATCAGAGAAAAAAGAGCAGTGAACTTCGCTAAATAGCGAAGTTCTTTTTTTATCATGGCCAATCATCTCGGACATAGTTTAGTAATTACGTCGTTTGGTGAATCTCACGGTCCCCTTACCGGTGTTATCATCGATGGCTTTCCTTCAGGATTCCAAATCGATGCTCAACATATCCAAAATGAACTCAAACGCAGACGTCCGGGACAATCGAGCTTAAGCACCGACCGTTCTGAAGAGGATGTTTTCGAATTTGTTTCAGGAGTGTTTGAGGGCAAATCTACCGGCGCTCCGATTGGTATCATGATAAAAAACACCTCGCAACGTTCGACAGATTACGATGCGCTGAAAGATGTATACAGACCTGGTCACGCCGACCTGGTATACACTGAAAAATATGGCCACCGCGATCATCTTGGTGGCGGCAGAAGCAGCGCCAGAATTACAGCAGCATGGGTAGCCGCAGGTGCATTAGCCAAACAACTTTTACAACAACAACACAACATCAGCATACAATCTGTGGTGTCTGCGGTGCATCAGATAAAAGTTGATAATGTTTTCGAACTTAACTGGAACCAGGCCGAAAGCAATCCTGTCAGATGCCCAGATCCAGCCAAAGCTCAGGAAATAGCCTCCCTCATTTCTGATATGAAACTTTCAGGAGATAGTGTGGGTGGCATTATCAGTACACGCATCAGCAATTGCCCTCCGGGATTAGGCGAGCCGGTATTTGATAAGCTCAATGCCGATTTGGCTAAAGCGGTCTTCAGCATCAATGCCGTTAAAGGTGTCGAGTTTGGCGATGGCTTTGAAGGCAGCAAACTCAAAGGCAGTCAGTTTAACGACACGCCTGATAAAATCAGCAACCACGAAGGTGGCATCAATGCAGGTATCAGTACCGGAAAAGACATCCTTTTCAACACCGCTTTTAAACCTGTCTCCAGTATCAAACAAACACAAAAAGCCCTTAATAGCAGTGGTGATATCATCGACCTTAACATAGAAGGCAGGCACGACCCCTGTGTATTGCCCAGAGCAGTCCCTATAGTAGAAGCTGTTGCCGCCCTGGTGCTCGCCGATCACATGTTGTTGCACCTAAAATACAAAAAATGACACAATTATGACAGAAGTTTTACCACTTCCGAAGTCTAACCATCGAATAATAAATTTTACAGAGCATACAAAATGAAGCAATTAATTTTAATCAGTGTTTTATCTCTTTTTACCACCCATGTTTACAGTCAGTGTTTAACCGACCATTACCATAAAGAAGCCAAGAAAAACAACCCTTCTATTGAGTCGGCAGAAAATGCCTTTTACGACAATGTCGAACAAGTTGGTTCCAGTAAAAGAGCCACCAAGTACATCATTCCGGTGGTGTTCCATGTGATCCATACTAACGGTCCAGAGAATATTTCTTTGGCTCAGATAGAGAATCAGATCCAAATTCTTAATCAGGATTTCAGTTTTAACAATCCAAACAAAACGGCTATTCGCTCTCAATTTACCGGAGTGGCAGCTGATGTTCAGATTGAATTCAGACTAGCCAAAATCGACCCATCCGGCAATTGCACCAATGGTGTAAACCGTGTTTACAGTCCGCTACACGTCGATGCCCGCGACAATGTTAAATCGATTGCCGGCGCAAGATGGGACAACAGACGTTATTTAAATATATGGACGGTGAGTTCTATTCAAGACCTTAGCGGTTCTGGAGGAACAACCTTAGGCTATGCTTATTTGCCACAATCAGTTGCCGCAGGTTTATCCAATATGGATGGCATTGTGATGCGTGCAGACTATGTTGGTGTCGTTGGTACAGGTTCTGTATCTGGCGCTGGCCGTACCCTTACCCACGAGATTGGTCATTACCTCGGCCTCTTACACACCTTTGAAGATGGTTGCAATGGAACAGGATCCAGCAAAGGCGACAGATGTGCAGACACCCCTCCGGTAGCTGGCACTTTCACCAATGCCAACTGTCCTAGCAATGGCAATTCTTGCTCTACCGATGTACCCAACTTAATCGACCAATGGGAAAACTACATGGATTACTCTCAAGGTACTTGTCAGGCCATGTTCTCTGCTAATCAAAAGAGCATCATGCACAGCACCCTTACCAATTACTCTTTCAGAGTATCTTTAGTTTCTGCTAATAACTTAATAGGCACAGGTGTTGAGAATGGCAATGTGGCACCGGTAGCGTATTTTGCCAGCAGTTCAAGAGTTGTATGCACAGGTCAACCAGTTTCTTTTTATGACATCTCATGCAAAGCACAAGTAACAAACAGAATGTGGACTTTTGATGGTGCCAACATCACCAGCACCAATAAAGACACACCAATTATTACCTACAGCACCCCAGGTAAATACAAAGTAACTTTAATGGTAAGTAATGGCAATGGATCTAACACATTAGCCGTAGATGAATACATCACTGTAAGACCAAGAGTGGCAATTGACAAACCAAGTGTAACCCAAGATTTTGAAAGCAGCTTATGGAATGTTGGTACAGGGTGGTCGGTATTAGATGCAGGAACATTTAAATTTACCCGCGATTCTACAACGGCCTACAGAAACACCTCATGTTTAGTTGCACCAATAAGCACTTCTGTTCCAATGGGACAGCGTTTCCAATTGGTAACTCCGCCTATCGACTTAAGAAGTTTGGCTGGCAAAAGCCCAAAATTATCATTCATGGTAGCCTATTTACGCCAAAGTACTGCATCGGTAGAGGAATTACGCATTTATCACTCCAGAGGATGCGAAAATAACTGGACACAATTTAACTACAGAAATGCCTCTTTCATGTCTTATGCCAGCACCACTTATCAAACCGGTTTTAAACCGAGCAGTAAGTCGCAATGGAAACAATTAAGCTTTGGCTTAAACAATTTTGAAAACGACAGCAATGTCTCTTTCATGATTGAAATTACCGGTAACCAAGGCAATCCTGTATACATTGATGCGGTGAATATCGGACAGTATAACACTGATTTAACGGAGATTGAGAAATCAATCGAGTTGAATGTTTATCCAAATCCTGCAGAAGACAAAATCACTATCGAGTACGAAAACGAATTTGGTTCAACCGAAATTTGGTTAGAGAACATGGAGGGTAAAAAAATTGCCAGCATACTTCCTAATAAGGCTCAAACGGGAAGTATAGAGGTGACATGGACCAGAGAAAACAGTATTTCTACAGGTATTTATTTGTTAAAAATAAAATCAAATGACCAAGTTATCAATAAAAAGGTAATATTTGCAAATTGATTTTATCACCTAATGACGAAAAACTTAGTTATTGTAGAGTCACCTGCTAAGGCAAAAACCATTGAAAAGTTTCTTGGTAAAGACTACACAGTTAAGTCCAGTTTTGGACATATACGCGACCTTGACAAAGGTGACAATGCCATTGATATAAAGAACGGGTTTAAACCCAACTATATTATCTCTCCTGACAAAACGAAAGTTGTTGCAGAGTTGAAAAAGCTGGCCAAAGAAAGTGAAACTGTCTGGCTGGCATCGGATGAGGACCGCGAGGGAGAAGCCATTTCATGGCACTTATTTGAGGTACTGGGTTTGAAAGAAGACAATACCAAAAGAATTGTTTTTCACGAGATCACCAAGCCGGCCATTGAAAACGCGATTAAAAATCCAAGAAAGATTGACAGAGCATTGGTAGATGCCCAGCAAGCACGTCGTATCCTGGACAGATTGGTGGGTTTTGAACTCTCTCCAATTTTATGGAAGAAAGTTAAACCATCGCTTTCTGCCGGCAGAGTGCAATCTGTGGCTGTTAGATTAATTGTAGAAAGAGAAAGAGAAGTCAACAATTTTAACAGCGAAAGCGATTATAAGATTGTTGCCGAGTTCAATAAAAAAGACCATTCTAAAACCATTAAGGCCGAATTGCCTCAGCGTTTTAAAACGGAAAAAGAAGCCATCGATTTTTTAACTGCTGCTCAAGACAGCTCATTTAAAATTGAGAATATAGAAGTAAAACCAGCACAGCGTAAAGCAGCTGCTCCTTTTACCACCAGTACTTTGCAACAGGAAGCTTCCAGAAAACTAGGGTATCCTGTGGCTAAAACCATGTTGTTGGCTCAGAAACTATACGAAGCTGGTCATATCACCTATATGAGAACTGACTCCGTGAATTTATCTGAGACAGCCATTAAAGGTGCCGCCAGCGAAATCATTCGCGCATACGGTAAAGAATACAGTATGCCGCGTAATTACACCACCAAGAACAGCAGTGCTCAGGAAGCGCACGAAGCCATTCGTCCCACTTATTTCGAAAACCACACTGCTGGTTCTGATTCTCAGGAAGTAAAATTGTACGAACTGATTTGGAAACGTTCTATCGCGTCTCAGATGGCCAATGCCGAACTGGAGAGAACAGTGGTAGACATCAGTGTTAGCAAAGCCAATAAAAACTTAAGAGCTGAAGGTGAAATCATTCGCTTTGATGGTTTCTTAAAAGTATACATGGAAGGTAAAGACGATGAAGACGATGAGGAAAACTCTGATATCCTTCCCCCATTAAATGTAGGCGAGATGTTAGACCTGGTGCAGATGACATCTGAACAAAAATTCAGTCGCCCTGCCCCAAGATACACAGAAGCCAGTTTGGTTAAAAAGTTGGAAGAACTGGGTATCGGTCGCCCTTCTACCTATGCGCCGACAATTTCAACTATCCAAAAACGTGGCTATGTTATCAAAGACAACCGCGAAGGTGTAACCAGACATTACCAAACTGCTGTTTTAAAAGGTGGTAAAATCACTGTGAAAACAGCCAGCGAAAAAACCGGTGTTGAAAAGAGCAAGCTCTTCCCTACCGATATCGGCACTTTGGTTACCGATTTCTTAAGCGAACATTTCAAACAAATCATGGACTATGGCTTTACAGCTATGGTAGAAAAAGAGTTTGACGAGATAGCTCAAGGTATGATTGGCTGGACCAAGATGATCAATAGCTTCTATACGCCGTTTCATAAAGATGTCGATAATACATTGGCAACTGCTGAAAGAGTTAAAGGCGAAAGATTGATTGGCACCGATCCTGAAACCGGTAAACCTGTCACTGGTAGAATTGGTAGATACGGTCCACTGGTGCAAATTGGAGAAGCCGATGACGAAGACAAGAAATTTGCCAGTTTGAGAAGCGGTCAAACATTAGAGACCATAACCCTTGAACAGGCATTGGAATTATTCAAATTACCTAGAGTAATTGGCGAATACAAGAACGAAAAAGTAAGCGCTGCCATTGGTAGATTTGGACCATATATCAAATTTGGAAGTCTCTTTGCTTCAATCCCTAAAGACAGAGATATCTTTGAAATCAATATCGAAGATGCTGCTGAAATTATTGAAGCCAAAATTCAGGCGGAAAAAGAAAAGTTGATTAAGATATTCCCAGAAGACAAAGATCTGGAAATCCTAAAAGGCAGATGGGGACCCTACATTGCTTATAAGAAGAACAACTTTAAAATACCAAAAGATGCTGCGGCCGATAAACTGACCTACGCTCAGGTAATGGAGTTAATCGACAAACAAGGCGGTGTTAAAGAAAAGAAAGGCGCTAAATCAGACGCTGCTCCGAAAGCTAAAGCCAAAGCAAAGGCAAAAGCCAAGTCAAAGAAATAATTAATTCTGAACCTTCATGCTTGAATTACAAAAAATAAAAGCATTGATTTCATTGTTAGACGACCCAGATCCTCAGGTATGGGAACCGGCTATGAATGAATTATCCAATGCCGATATACAAATTAGCGATACGCTGAAAGAATTACTGGAATCAGGATTGGAATCCAGCGAGCAACACCAACGCCTGGAAGCCTGTATTGAAGCTATTCGATTTCAGCACATCGGTCAGCAAATTATCAACTGGAAAAATCAAGGCGGACAGAATTTACTGGAAGCCATTGCATTGATATGCCAATTAAAATACCCAGATGTCACTGAAGCGGATTTGCAGGAGCGTCTGGAGGCATTACGACTGGATGCATGGTTGGAGTTTCACTACGATCTCACATCGTTTGAAAAAGTTAAAATCCTCAATTATATCCTATTTCAATTGCATGGTTTTAGAGGCGACGAAGAGAACTTCCTACACCACGACAATAGTTTCATCAATAAAGTTCTTGACAATAAGAAAGGCAATCCTATTTCATTGTCTATTATCTATATGCTGGTTGCTCAGCGATTAAATGTTCCGGTATACGGCATCAACCTACCAAGACATTTTATTATGGCTTATGTAGAAGATGAAGAAACGGATACCATAGAAAACTTTAATGACAAGCAAGAAATTGGCGAAGATGCCAGTGGTGAAATTAAATTCTATATCAATGCCTATAATGGTGGTGGTGTGTTTAATCTATCGCAATTAAAAGGCATATTAAAAGACATGGAACTGGATGAAAAACCAGAGTATATGATGCCTTGCACCAATGCAGATATTATATTAAGGGTATTAATGAATCTGTACAACAGTTATTTGTCGCAAGACAAACCAGATGCAGAATTATTCGACCGCATCATCCAAAAATACACGGCCTGATAAGTCGTTATAATGTTAAACCTTTAGGAATAAATTTGGTATAATCGCCCTTGTTGGCAATGATATCGCGTACAATGGTACTGCTGATATTGGAGTAAGACGGACTGGAAAGCAAGAAGATCGTTTCGATATCCGGATCGAGTTCTTTATTGGCAAAGGCAATACTTTGTTCGTATTCGAAATCCAAACCAGAACGCAGGCCACGGAGGATAAAACCAGCATTAACAGATTTACAGAACGCCACTGTGAGTCCCTCGTATGGCACTACAGAAATCTGAGGATATTGAGAAAAAACCTGCTGAATCATAGCGATGCGCTGCTCTACAGAGTACAAAGTTTTCTTAGATGAATTTACACCAACACCAATGATGATTTTATCAAACAATTCGAGCCCCTTAAGGACAATTTCGTAGTGACCTTTGGTGATGGGATCAAATGAACCAGGAAACAAAGCGATTTTTTCCATGTAATTATTGTTGGTTTCTAAATCCGGTGAAAGACGTGTTACCGTATTGCTTTTTCAAAAATACGGTATTGTGGTTAAATACCAATCGATCGACGTGCTCTAAAATAAAAACACCATTGGATTGAGTAAACCATTCAGATTGTAAGATTTTATTGACCAGTTCGTGTATGTTCGGTAAATCGTAAGGCGGATCGGCAAAAACCAACTCACCTTTCAGACCACCGGCAACAACAAACTTCATCACATCGGATTTAATAATTTGCCAATCTTCAATTTTAAGTTGTTTTTGAATCGATTTCATATAGGTAATATTGGCACCAAAATGATCCACACTTTGCAAAGCACTGGCACCCCTCGACAAGCATTCCAAACCAACATTGCCCGTACCTGCAAAGAGATCAGTAACTGTAATATTTTCGAAATCGATGAGCGGCTCGAGGGTATTGAACAAACTCTCCTTCACCAAATCGGTGGTTGGACGAGTGTTTGATCCGTGGTAAGGCGGAAATTGAAAGCCCTTATAGCGACCGTGAATTATACGCATAGAGCAATTAAGTGATTCGGCATAAGAAGTTCTGGCAGATCTTCAATTTCCGGATCCGGATCCTCAAATGGCACCTTCAGTGTTTGTACATGTTGAAAGTAAGGTGAGAGAAATTCGACTAAGCCATATTTATGAGAACAATGATAATCCAAAACAAGGGTTGTTTCTTCCTGTTTAACTCCGCTTACTTGCATGGCGTTGACCACAAAATACAGCAGCTCTGTTTGATCTTTATAATTAAAACTATTGGCGAAAAGACAAGAAGTATTTTGGTAGACTAGAACTGTAAGAATATCATTTACTGAAGCGATGAAGATACGCACACCAATGTTATCTTGCATCCATCGCTGAATACCATATAGGATATGAATACCATTGCCTTCGTGTTGAACAGTAAAATCCGTTCCATAATTTGAGGAAGCAGATGACTGAAAAGCAGAAGGCACCAAATCAAAATCGGGATTAAAACTAGCGTGGTATACGGCATTAAAACCAGCATTGTTCAACCAGGCATCATGGGAGGCAACTTCGGCTGTAAGTATTTTATATGCTTCCAGACGTTTGCTCAGAGAAGAGTAAAGAGAAAGCACTTTAAAACCGGCAATATCAGAAACAAAAAGGTTGCAGAGCGATAGCACCACACCGGCATCGGGTAGACGTTCTGCTATGATATGTTTTTTACTTCCAGTTTCCATTGGTAATGGTATTGTATTTATCCCCCACTTTAAAAGCCGGTCTTTCTGTTCTTTCAAAAGGCTCTTTTATTTCAAACACCGGTACCTTTTGTTGATTGCGGGAAATATGTCCTGCAAAAATAAGGAAAGTGTCAGTATCTGCGGGTGGCAAGAACTGATACTTTTCAATATTTAAAGGAATATGTCCAAATACGGTTTGATACACAGGTATTGGTGGTGTTTTGCTGATGGTATCTGCGGGAATGCTATCGGTTAAAACACAATTAAAAAGCGATTTAAAGTTATCGGCATATTGACCATTGACACGACAGTATTGCACCTGCATGAGAGCAAGGGTATCCAATCGCGATTGAATCAGTCTATCCTCTTGTAAGGTATCATTTTTGGACAATTCAGGCGACAGGATGCGCCAGATCATCAGAATCAATACCAGGCAAAGAACGATCAGAAAAGACATCAACCAGGATTTGCGCATAACACTGCAAGTATACAGAAATAAAATGAGACGGGGTATTGGGTATGAAGATGAATACAAACAAAAACCCCGCTAAAAAGCGGGGCTTTGTAAATTTAAAAACAAACTTTAAAAATGATGATATTATCCTTTTTTCGCTTTCAGAGTGATACCGATTTTAACTTCATCATTGATGGCGTTATCACCGATTTTTTTAGCAATAGTAACTGGCGTGGTAGCATCAACGTGACCGTAAGCCATACCCCATTGCATTCTGTCGATAACTACTGAACCAGTAGCAGTAACATTGTCACCTTCAACAGCAACCTTGATTGGGAAAGTGATGTTATGAACTGAATCTTTAATGGTTAAGTTACCAGAGATTTTATGTGTGTTACCAGCAGCATCGTTGCTTAATACTTCAGAAGCAGTCACTTCGAATTTACCGGTTGGGAAAGCAGCAACGTTAAAGAAATCTGGAGACATTAAGTGACCTACTAATTTACCGTTGTATTCAGCATCAGTTAAATCTACGTTTTTGATGGTGTTCATGTTGATAGTGAAAGCACCTGACATGATGTTGCCATCTTTAATGTTTAAGTTACCACCACTAACGTTGATGGTACCGTTGTGAGCACCTACTTTTTTAGTTGCTTCCCAAGTTAAAACTGAACCAGCTGTATCAACTGTGTAGTTGGCACCGGTTGTATCTTTACTAACTTCAGCCGCTGCATTTGTTTCAGTAGCTGTTTGATTGTTGCATGATGCAAATACGCTTGCAACGGTTAACATTAATATTACTTTCTTCATGAGGACAAAATTAGTGTTATTATTCGTTACAACATATATCTATTTCCTATCCAGATATAGCGTTTGTTTATAAAGTCGGCATTCGTGAATGTAGCATTGCCTGAAGGGTTACCACCACTTACGTGTAGGTCACTGAATGCTGCGTGTTGATTAACGAAAGCTGCGCCAGTGAAGTTGAAAGACACAGGAGTAAATACGCTGTTCATTTCATCTTCGATGCGGTCCATTACTGCTTTGTCGGTAGTATAGGCCAAACAAGTGATGGCACCATGTGACTCAGCGGAATGTTTAACTATCGATAATGACTCGTCGAAGCTTTTAGTTTTAACAACGAAGATCAGCGGTCCGAAACATTCTTTCATATAGGTTGCCGTATCTGCAGAGTTTGTGCTGATGATAGCAGGTACTTTAATACGGGCATTTTCAAATTCGGCATTGGCCACCTGAACATCCAATTGAATGGCTTGCGCTTGATGTTGTTTGATGGTATCGTCCACTCTGCTGATGGTCGCATCGTTTTGGATAGCGCCCAGTGTTGGAGCAGCAGCTTTAGGATTTTCCATTAAAGCTTTTACAGCATTGCTGATACCAGCCAGAGCATCCTCGTAAGAAATAGTTCCCTCTGGCGTTTTAACGCCCGTCTCAGGAATGTAAATATTCTGAGGTGCGGTACACATCTGCCCAGAGTATAATGACACAGAGAAAGCAATATTTTGAGCCACTGCATTAAAGTTGTTGCAAGACTCAATGAGAACAGAGTTGATACCGGCTTTTTCAGTAAAACAGGTTTTACCCAAAGACTCTACATAATCACCGAAGGCATTACCGCCGGTGTAATCTATTAACTTAACTGAAGGGTGTTCAGCCAACAATTTAGTAATTGGGGCAGAACTGCTATCTGCAGCTAATTGAACGATATTGGCAGGCAATCCGTTTGCGATGAAACATTTTTGAAGTTCTTCAACAAAGATAGCAATAGGATATACCGCTTTAGGATGCGGTTTAACGATGGCGGTATTACCGGTAATTAAATCGGCGTACAGACCAGGCACGGTATTCCATGTAGGAAAAGTAGAACAACCAATGATGAGTCCCACCCCTTTTGGCACCGGCTTATAGTTCTTGTGTAAAACAAGATCAAATTTACCCATATTCTTCACCCAATCCACTTCAGCAGGGTAATACCCTAATTGATCCATTGCGCTTACCATAACCTCCAGAGATCGGTCTGCAGCATGCGGACCAGACGCTTGGAAACTCATTAGGAAACTCTGACCAGTAGTATGCATGGTAGCATAGGCCATTTCGAAGAATCGTTCACTGACTTTATTAAGCGAATCGAATAAGATATCGAAACGTTTTTGAGGATCGAGTTTACGCCACACATCGAAAGCAGAGCTTGCCTCAGAGATGAGCGTATCGACACTGGTTTTAGGATAATGAATACCCAGCCCTGTTTGTAGATAAGGTGACACCTCTTCGCCGTAGTATTCGGCATTAGGCGAGCCAGGCAATTCGTAGTTAGAGTTCAGTCTTTTTTGGAAAGTTTCCAGACCTTTAGCCATGAGCGATTCGTCGTAGGCTTTAGGGTTTTCGTTATAGTGGGCAAAGAATTTTCTTTCCCTGTTAGCTTTAATTAAATCGGCGATTTGCATGGTACAAAAATGCAGAATTTTAGGGGAAATAAATAGAGAGGAGATAGAAAATACGATGGAAATAGAAAAGAAAGGGCATAAAAAAAACCTGTACTTTTCAGTACAGGTTTTGTAATAAGTTTGGCAACGACATACTTTCCCAGTTTTAACACAAGTATCATCTGCGCTACGGGGCTTAACTTCTCTGTTCGGAATGG
>JACCDH010508143.1_pt1 | contig 17460 bp, 11 predicted proteins | sample 7442481 | NCBI WGS metagenome assembly JACCDH01 (sample SAMN15323433, study PRJNA562643) | freshwater metagenome | isolation source: river surface water | place: USA:Blue River Watershed | collected 2017-08-15
AAAAAGCTGCTCCTAAAAAAGCTGCTAAGAAAGCTGCTCCTAAAAAAGCTGCTAAGAAAGCCGCTCCTAAAAAAGCTGCTAAGAAGAAGTAATTCTCTTCTTATTTCTCAAGCAGAAATAGATTTAATGCCCGTTCCAATTTTGGAACGGGTTTTTTATTTGACCGAACGCAACCAAGTTCATAATTTTCCAACATGATAACGAATGATGAAATATCCAATAATTTTTCCTTGTTAGCCAAACTAATGGATATTCATGGAGAAAATCCATTTAAAGCCAAATCTTATGCTGCTGCGGCTTTTAGCGTAGACAAAATAGCTACCCCACTCTCAGAAATGCCCCCCAATTCCATTTTTAGTATCAAAGGAATTGGAGAAAGTGCGGGTAACAGAATTATTGAAATGTTGCAAACAGGAAAACTTCAAATTTTAGAAGACATCATTCAACAAACGCCCCCAGGCATTTTAGAAATGCTCAAAATAAAAGGAATCGGTCCTAAGAAAATTGCAACCATTTGGAAAGAACTTGAAATTGAAACACTAGGTGAACTATTGTATGCTTGTAATGAAAATAGATTGACTTTATATAAAGGCTTTGGAGAAAAAACCCAGCAAAATATTAAAGAGTCCATTGAGTTTTATATGGGCACAATGGGCAGGTATTTATTTCAACAAGTCGAAAACTTTTCAAAAGAATTAGAAAAATTATTGACTACTTCTCTCCCATTTAGTTTTCAGTTAACGGGAGAAATGAGAAGACAATTGGAAATAATTGACTCCATTGATTGGGTAACCAATGGGAATGCAGATCAGTTAATTGCTTTTATGAATTCCATCGGATTTCCATTAAAAGAACAAAATTCTTTTAAAATTAGCTTCAAAAATGAACAGAATATCACCGTTCAATTTTGGCTAGCCAACCAAGAAAACTTTCAATCTGTTTTATTCGAAACAAGTTGCAGTGAAGATTTTTTAACCGAGTGGATTAAAACTACCCAATGGGATAAATCGGCTATATATCCATTAGAAGATTCCATTTTTTCTGCTTACGATTGCTGCCCCATACCACCGGCTCAAAGAGAATCGGCAAGTATAATCCATCTAGCCAAACAAAATGAATTAAGCAGTTTAATTACACCTGATGATATTGTAGGGATTATTCATTCACATAGTACCTGGAGCGACGGAGGAAATAGTTTAACTGAAATGGCAAAAGCAGCCATTGAAAAAGGAATGCAGTATTTAGTCATTAGCGATCACTCAAAATCTGCCTTTTATGCAAATGGTTTGAGCATAGAAAGAGTAGCTGCTCAGCACCAAGAAATTAATCAAATTAACCAAGAATTTGCCCCTTTCAAGATTTTTAAAAGTATAGAAAGTGATATTTTAAACGATGGAAGCCTAGATTATCCCGATGAAATATTAGCAAGCTTCGATTTGGTCATCGCTTCTGTTCATTCAAATTTGAAAATGAATGAAGAAAAAGCCAATGCAAGATTACTCAAAGCGATTGAAAACAACTACACGAATATATTGGGTCATATGACTGGTAGGCTCTTGCTTAGTAGAGCGGGTTATCCAATCAACCACGAATTAATCATTGATGCATGTGCAGCCAATGGAGTAGTGATAGAGCTGAATGCGCATCCAAGAAGATTAGATATAGACTGGAGATGGATCGAAAAAGCCTTACAAAAAAATGTACTTATTTCTATCAATCCAGATGCCCATACGATTGATGGCTATGAAGATTGCAGATTTGGCGTATTGGTTGCTCAAAAAGCTGGGCTTAATAAACAACAAAACCTCAGCAGTTTTAATTTGAATCAATTTGAGCAATTTGTACATCAACAACAACTCAAAAGAAGCTAGTTCATAGTGGTAGTTGGCAGTTGAATGGTGAACTCAGTCCCTTTCCCGTCAATTGATTGGTATTGAATTGTCCCATTTGCTTGCTCAACAATACCTTTACATATTGCCAAACCTAATCCTGTTCCAGCAGATTTTGTAGTAAAATTAGGCCTAAACATATTCTCTTTCATTGCTGCCGGAATGCCTCCTGAGCAATCGATGATTTGTATTACAACAAACTCATTTGAGTTGCTTAACTGAATGGTTATCTCTGCCTTACCATTCCATTCTTTTCCCGCTTCTACTCCATTTTGAATCAGATTCATGAACAAACGATTTATTTGAACCTTATCAGATTCAATATATGGATTGATGGACTCATCAATCACACTTATACTTACTAGTGAATCACCTGCATAAAGGTTTTGCAAAGACTGTATGGTTTGAGCTACAGAAAATCGTTCCAACTTAACAATGCCAATATTAGCAAATTGAGAAAAGTCTCCGGCAATTTTTGCTAATTGATCTATTTGCTCAATCAGTGTTTTTGCAAGATTTACACTTAATTCATTCACATTAGGAGCACCTTGCTGTATAGCGTGTTGCAGATATTGAATACTTAATTTCATTGGGGTGAGTGGATTTTTAATCTCATGTGCCACTTGTCGGGCCATTTCTCTCCAAGCACCTTCTCTTTCAGTTTTTGCAAGAGATGCTGCACTCAATTCAAGTTTGCGAACCATTGTATTATACTCATTCACTAATACCCCAATTTCATCGTCTCTATTCCATTCAATTTGTTGATTTTTGGAACCTAAACTCATTTTTTTCATGGTAGCACCAATCAAACTCAGCGATGCAGTTATTTGATTCGTGATAAAAAAAGCGATTGCTCCAGCCAGCAAAAATATAAAGGCGTTTAAGTTGATTAAAGTAGCTAGAAAACCAGAGATTTCTTGGTTTAAATCAATTTGAGAATTAAGATAGGGTATATTTAAATACCCATAGGTTTCTCCAGTATCAGTCATCAATGGGATATAAATACTCAAATAACCAAAACTCCCAATTGTTTCAGATTGAATATACCTGATTCGATTTTCACGATGCATCTGCATATATGCAACTGGATCCATCTTTTTACTCAAAAGATTCTTATTGTAAATATAGGGTTGTGTAGAAATGAGTAAATCTCCTTGCGCGTTGTAATAATTAATGTCTACATTATGCAAGTCAGAAATTTCAGCAATCACCTGCTCCAACTCATTCTTAATACCAGAATTATTGGGTTCATCATCTAGGGCTAAAATACTTGCAACTTTAGCGTTTAACTCATTGGCCATTACCTGAATAGACTTGGAAAGTCTCTCTTCATTTGACCGGTTATATCGATAAATAAAAAATGAAATAGTAGCAACGCCAATTACTAAGAATGAAAAAACACTCACAAAAATAATCGTAGCTTGAATTTGAGTGCGAATGTTGAACCGAAGCAACTTTTTTAATTCGCCTAATTTAAACTTTGCTTTTATAATCAGTGAACCAATATGAAAAACACCAATGATTAATAAAAAAGAACAAAACAAATAAGCAAATAAGGTAACCGCTTCTATTACCCAAGTATTTCTTTTTGCTACCACCACTTGCCTATCATTACCAGCATTAAACCACAATTCAGAATAATTATTTGCTATTTTATATGTAAACTCAAATTGTGGCAATTTGAAAGTACTTAGCTGGGTTGGGAAATTATAATTATTAAAATGATTGATTATTTTTCCTTTATTATATATGGCATAAGCATAATTACTATTCAAATCTGCTATTAAATCTTGGGATTGATTAAATAACTCTGGATACAAGGCTTCGCTTTTGTAACGTTTAGCATTCATAATGATAAACAAGTAACCAATAGGAGAATTATTTTTTTCTACCATCACTTGATAGATATAATTTACTCCTTCGAAACTATTTTCGTAAGTAAATAAATTAGGGACATCGGTACTATTTGACTGATTTAAAACAATTGTTTTTATAGAGGAATAATTCAATGAATCTTCATTAAACAATGGATGAAACAGACTATCAAATGTGTAAATTCTGGTATCATATTTATTAAGATACCCGGAAAAATTTTGGTTGATTAAACTATCCTTAATGAATTTATTGGCATATTCACTTTCCTGAAAGCGATAAAAGTTTTCACTTAAAAAGTTATTATTAAAATTGGTGGCTGCAATTTTTAATAAATTTTCTCCAGAAGGATCCGACTGAATGGCCAATTTTTCGGCAATCCGCTTTCGCTGCTCAAATTCAACCAATCGATTTTGATAAATTACTAATGCAGCAATGGACATTGCAAAAAGCATTATCCAAAATATAAAAAAAGAAGACGTTATAATCTGAATTTTCAAGTCAGCAGTTCTAAGTCTTAGCAATAACAGGAAGAGCAGTAACCAAACAATTACAATAAAATGAAACCCAATTTGAGCAGCATCGTATTGAAATAATATATTTACAAACCCACTAATTACGAGTATTACAATGGGCCATCCTAATGATTCCTTGGGTTTTATAAGGGGAACTAATAAAAGTTCAGCGAGGTAAAAAAAACCTAACACCAAAAAACATAGTACCACTATACTAATAGTGCTATAAATAGTTAAACTAAAAAAATTGGTTACATCAAAAGAAATTTTAGCGTCTCTAATTAAGCTCTGAATAATACCTACTATAAAAAATGCAACAGTTGTATAAATAAAAATTCTAAGCGATTTTATTAAAACAGATTGTTGAATAGTCTGCAAATCAATATTGATGGAATAATGGTTTTTTACAAACCGCATAATCCAATAAAAAAGTATTGCATTCAACAATAAATCACCTAAAGATGGGTGTAATACATTTGATGCATATATGGAAGGATCAAAAAGAGCCAACTTGGAGTAGTCAAATGGGAAGGGAAATAAATAAGAAAATAATCTGAGTAAAAAAATGCAAACTACCAGAAAGAAGAAACTTTTTTTAAACCCAATCTGATTAATCAAATCTCTAGAAATAGCATCGATAAAAAATAATAAGAGAAGAATTGCTGCTATTCTGAATAAAATGGTAATGATATCATAAGAAACAAACTGCTTTCCTTCTTTTAGTTCAATACTAAAAAGATACATCCCATCTTTGCTATAAATGGGGATATCGGCTAAATCATTGGTAATGGCATATTGCTCATCCAGATCCGGAAAATCAACAAAATCAGCACTGAAATATTTATTTTCAATAAAGTAAGACCACTTAATAGGCAACACATTGGCTATAATGAAATTTTTCCCTCTTAAAAATATTTTTTTCTTAGACAATAAAAACTGCCCATTAGAACTATTAAAAAATTGGATGGATGATTTACTATTTAGAAAACTAGGAGGAACAGTCATTTTATTGGTACTCCAATACAAATCCTCCCATTTAGATTGAATAGACGCTTTGTAAACAAATACACCAGATTTGCCTCTCTCCAATTTTATTTCAATATCGCTTTTAGAAGAATCAAAAATCAACTTTGCAAGCTGAATCGTATCAGCAGCAAACTGATCAAAAGCATTCTCTTCCTTTTGAATACGTCGTTCAAGGTTTTGCTTAACTTTTTCTGGACCAGAATTATAACTAAAGTAATTGGAGAAAATAAATGAAATAGTATATAGCCATGCTGCTGTTATTATCAAATAACCATGCTTGAAACTTGCATTTTTAATACTGTTTAACAACTTATTCGGTTTTCTTTTTTACTAAATTCCATAAATCATCCATTTCAGTAAGGCTTAAATCAGCTAACTGATTCCCCCTGCTTAATGCAATGGCTTCCATTGATTTAAAGCGTTGAATGAATTTCTGATTGGTCTTTTCTAAGGACGCTTCAGGATCTATCTGCAAAAACCGTGCGTAATTAATTAAACTGAATAGAACGTCTCCAAACTCGTCTTCAATTTCCTGTTTATTTCCCTGTTTTTCTGCTACTTTTAATTCTTCAATTTCCTCATCCACCTTTTTCCAAACATCTGCTTTATTTTCCCACTCGAAGCCAACCTGCTTTGCTTTTTCCTGAATTCTAGCTGCTTTTACCATAGCTGGAAGTGATTTTGGAACTCCCTCTAAAATAGATTTATCAGTTTTGCCTTCAGCCTGTTTAATTTTTTGCCAGTTTCGCTTTACTTCATCTTCATCTTGCACTTTTATATCCCCATAAATATGTGGATGACGTCGAATCAGTTTTTCTGCAATACCATTTAAAACCTCTTCTAAGTTAAACTGGTTTTCTTCAGCACCTATTTTAGTATAAAAAAGCAAATGGAGAAAAAGATCACCCAATTCTTCTTTAATGCCAGGCCAATCATTGGCATCAATGCTATCGACCAATTCATACAATTCCTCAATAGTCATTGACCGAAGGGTATGTATGGTTTGTTTTTGATCCCAAGGGCACTGTTCTCTTAACTCATCCATAATCTTTACCAATCGTAAAAAAGCAGTAGCATTATTATTCATTGTATTATATTATCATAAATGAAAAGAGAATAAAAAGCAAAAAGAGCAATGAAAAAACAATTGTGTTCATTATTAACAGTAAAACAAATTTGAGAATTGTTTTCCGTCTGGATTGATTGTAAAACTTTCTTAGCGATTTATACCAATAAAAAGCAAGTAACCAGGAAGTTAAACCAGAAGACATAAAACCAGATAAATAATTCTTGCCTCCGCTCTTTTCATATTTGTACAACCCAATTGCTTCAAAACCTAAATTTAAGCACATGACCATAAAAATGAGGATAAAGAATGCAGCATATAGATGGAGGGTATAAACAATATGGTCTGAATAAAAATATTTTCCTTTTCGGGCATATAATAAAAACAATACAAATGCAAAAATGGGCAAAGACACAAAGAGCATTTTGGGGAACTGATGCGTAAAAACATCAATCAATTTTACCCATAAATCTTTACCATTAGGGTACTTATCCTTCAAAACCAAATTTTGCCTAGTTATTTTAGCCAAGATAAATCCATCTCTTTCCTTTTTGGGTAGCGCTGCCTGCACAGAATCGTATTCTTTTACTCCTGAATAGCTTTTATCTAAATTCACTAATTCATTATAAGTAGTATCATTAGAAGACTTGTTCATCTTAATTTCCCCTGTGTTGCTATTGACTGAAAAGTAAAACAGAAAGAAAAATGCAGAGGTAAATATATATAAGCGAATTGGATGCAAATAATCTGCTCTTCGACCCTTAAGATGCTCCTGTGATAAAAAACCAGGTTTCAACAATAAAGCCCTCATTGTACTAAAAAACTTCCCATCAAAGTGAAATAAATCAAATACAAAGTGAGCCAACATATGGCTGAATTTCTCTCTGGGCTCTATATTTTCTTGACCACAAACATGACAAAATCTGCCCAATACGACTGCGTTACAATTTAGACAGGTTTTCTCTTGACGTTCTTTAAGGTGAGACAATGTTCAATTTTTATGTAAAATACACAATTAGTGGCTTTCATGGAATACCCATTTAAGATTGTACTTTTGAATAAAGAAAATTCATGAAGTGGTCCCTGCTTTTTTGTGCCTTTCTCATTGGAAATTCCCTTTTGGGGCAATTTTATTTAAATGATATTATTGGATTGAAGGTTTCTCAAGAAAAGTACCAGTTGATGCGGAAGAATAAAATTAAAAAAATTACAGCCAATAGCGTTGAAGCGGATGGATCAAATACAAAGGGATTTATCCTAACGCAAGAACTACAAATAGATGGGAAAAAAATGGTCACATTTATTGAAAATACAGCTAGTCCACTAGAAAAAATTACTAATAATTATGAACTGAGTAAACTAAAAAGAACAACTGTAAATCGATCTAGTATTGAATCAAAAACCGATTATGTTTACGATGAAAAAGGACGCTTAAATAGAATCATTTCTACCACAGTTGACACTGTTCAAAAAGTCCCGGTTTCAGAAACCCATTTGTGGTTTTATCAAGACAATGGTACCCCTACACGAATGATTAAATTTGGAAATGGCATAGATACAGTTACTGTTGAATTTATTTCAGACAGTGCTGGTTTAATTATTGAAGAATATTGGTTTAAAAAAGGTAAGAAAATTGAAACCTATTATTATTACTATACAAAGAATCAGCTCACTGATGTAGTTAGATTTAATTTAAAAGCCAATCGATTGATTCCAGACTATGTGTATGAATACAATCAAGAAAATCAGTTAACCAATATGATACAGGTCAGCTTTAATGGCAGCAAAGTGGTTCATTGGACTTATACTTATCATTCAACTGGACTAAGAGAAACTGAAACCGCCAGAGACAAAGAAAAAAATATCATCGCAAAAATCACCTACAGTTTTGAAAAACAATAACTACCCTACCCCTCCTATTCAAACAGCTATACTTTCCTTTGGTATGTCAGGTAAAGTATTTCATGCCCCGTTCATTCATCATCACAAAGGATTTAATTTAGCAGGAATAGTAGAACGAACTAAAAATGAAGCATCGTCCATATATCCAACTGCGAAAATTTATAAAAGCATCGAAGCAGTTTTAGCAGATGACACGATAGATTTAATTGTAGTAAACACACCTACCAATACCCATTTTGAATTTTCAAAAATGGCATTAGAAAAGGGGAAACATGTTGTTGTAGAAAAAGCATTTACAACAACTGTAGAGGAAGCCAGTATTTTGACCAATATAGCCAAAGAGAAAGGCTTGGTTCTATCCGTATACCAAAACAGAAGATGGGATAGTGATTTTAGTACAGTTAAGAAAATAGTAGAAGATGGAAATGTAGGTGCAGTCATTTCAGCGGAATTTCATTTTGACCGATACAAAGAAACACTAAGCCCTAAAGCACATAAAGAAACGCCCAATGCTGGAGCTGGATTATTATTAGATTTAGGTCCGCACTTGATAGACCAAGCAATTTACTTGTTTGGGATGCCCAAAGCTATTATGGCAGATATCAGAACCGTTAGACCCCATTCACTGGTAGACGATGAATTCTCACTTGTATTTTATTATGATTATTTACGTGTGACATTAAAAAGTAGTTTAATGGTAAGAGAACCTTTACCCGCTTATATTATTCATGGAAATAAAGGTTCATTTATCAAAAAGAGAGCTGACATTCAAGAAGCTGCTCTTTTAAATAACGCTATCCCTTATACGCCTAATTGGGGACAAGAACCCGATTCTGAAATGGGTTATCTGCATACCCAACTGAACAACACGCTGATAAAAGAATATATACCAACATTACCAGGTAATTATGGTGCTTTTTATGATGGACTCTATGAAACCATTATTAATCAACAACCCTGTTTAGTTACGGGAAATGATGGATGGAATGTGATGAAAATAATTGAAGCTGCGCAATTAAGCAATCAAGAACAAAAAATCATCCCCATCATTGCTTAATCATTAGCAGCAATTTTAGACTTATCCCAAGCGCTATCCGGTTTATGTTCCATGAACCGTTTATCTTCTGCCAGTAATCGTTCTTGTTGCGCAATTTCTTCTTTTACATTTTGAACATAATTATCAGAATCATGTCTATGTTTTGATAACTTATGTAAAGCTTGATTGTCGTGCATAATGAAGTCATTCGCCTTTCGTAAACTGGTATACTTTCTAAAACCCAATTCACTTAAAATATCCACCCCCATATAAACAGAAGCATGAATAGACTCTCGATAAATTTTATCTACTCCATTATCAATTAGTTCATAGGCATCTGTTCTGTTTTTTGCTCTAAAGAACAGCTTTAAATGTGGGTAGTGCTTTGCAACTAACTCTGACAATTCAATATTTTTTTCTGGAATATCTAGCGCAGATACCAAAATTTTAGCACGTGAAGCGCCTGCGGCTTCTAAAATATTGATTCTAGTTACATCCCCATAAAAAACAGTAAACCCCATTTTCCTAAGCAATAACACTTGGTCGCTATTATTATCTAAGATGGTTGCTTCAATTCCATTAGCGCGCAAAAATCTGCCCAATGTACTTCCAAAATGTCCAAAACCAGCAATGATGATTTCATTGTGTTCTTTTGGATCAACTTTATATTCATTGTCTGATTTTTCTGCTTTAAACAATTTGCCTGAGATATACTTTTCATCTATAAATAATAAAACAGGAGAAATAATCATACTCACAGTAATCACCGCCATGTAAAAATCTAACATTGGCTTACTAATCATATTGAGTTCACCTATTGAACCTAAGAGTATAAAGGCGAATTCTCCAACTTGAGAAAGTAATAGGGTAAATAAAATTTTCTGTTGTAACACTAATTTGAACAGCATGGCTACCAAAAACAAAACAATAGACTTGATTACCATAAACAGCAAAACTGCCAGCAAAATGGTACCAGGTTGGTCAACGATTAACCCAAAATTGATGGTAGACCCAACTGCAGTAAAAAACAATCCCAATAATATCCCTTTAAATGGCTCAAGATTACTTTCCAATTCATGTCTGAATTCACTATTAGCCATTAAAACCCCAGCTAAAAAAGCACCTAATGCAGCACTAATACCGGCCAGATCCATTAACCAAGAAACCGCAATAACTAAAAACAAGGCAGAAGCAGTGAATAATTCTCGCATATGTGCTTTTGCAATCCAATGTAGTAATGGACTGAATATAAATTTTCCAAGAAAGATGATGGTAGTAACCGCAACAATTATGGTAATGGTAGGGTATTGATCAATCACCCCTAAAAATCCTTCTCTTACGTCTTTTACTTTATTCTCTGTAACAGCTAGTAATGGAATAATCGCAAGGATGGGGATCACTGCAATATCCTGAAAAAGCAAAACAGCAAAAGAAGATTTTCCGGCATGGGTTTTATCGAGGTTTTTCTCCTTTAAAGTTTGTAAAACAATGGCTGTAGAAGACATCGCGAATGTGAGCGATAATGCGATGGATGTTTTGATATCAATTCCTTTAATAAATAAAAAGAATAAGAAAAAAAGTATCCCAGTAAATAACATTTGCATCCCCCCCATTCCAACTATTCGCCTACGCATTTTCCAAAATGACTGTGGATTCAATTCTAGGCCAATTAAAAACAACATCATAACTACCCCGAATTCAGCTGCATGCATGATATCTTCTCCCTCATTCCCTATAAACCCTAATACAAAGGGGCCAATTACAATTCCTGCAATGATATAACCCAATACACTTCCTATACCCAGCTTTTTTGCAATAGGTACAAATAATAATGCAGCTCCTAAAAAGATCATGGCATTTTGTAAAACTGATGCTCCCATTGGTCTGCTTTTAATTGGTTAAAATTCTCTACTAATTTTAGCTTGCTAACATCAATTTGTTCATTGAGCAAGAAATGAACAATCTGTGTATATCGAATCATGTAATCTTCAATTTCAGATTCGCTTAGCTTATTTGCTCCGGGCACAATAAAAGGAGGCAAATATTCCATCAGGCATAAATCTGCAGTTTGATCAAAAGAATTTAAAAACTCCCGATGGGTAAATCGATTTCTACCTTCTTTATGATATACATTGAAATCTCCCCCAGAAGAAATCACATTCATGGCCCACTTACCAGCTAACATTTTTCCATTTTTACCATATGCCCAACCATATTCAAGCACTAAATCGAGCCATTGCTTCATCAATGGGGGACAATTGTACCAATAAAAAGGATGATGCCAAATGATGATATCGTGCGCCAATAACAATGCTTGTTCTTCTTTAACATTAATATTGAAATCAGGATACAATTCATACATATCCCTGAAGGTGACATCGCGAAGTTGCTTAACCCCTTCTACCAATTTGGCGTTTACCCTACTATCCTCAAATCGTGGATGAAAAAATAATATCAGTAACTTTTTACTACTCATAACAACACTTAAACTGATTAATTACAATTTAAGTTTATTTGAGCGATTAACCAATTGTAGTATAGCAAAAATCGGCCCAATTGCGAGTATGGTCCATACCCAATAGAAAGGAATATACTCTTGTACTTGTCCGATCAATTGAATACTCAAAATGGTGATAAAAAACCCAATACAATTAACAATAGTTAAAGTGCTTCCTCGCAAATCAGCTGGCGCATGAGCAGCTACTAAACTAGAAAACATAGGAGAATCAGCTACTACCACTATCCCCCAAAAAATTAAATAAATAATATAAAGTTCATCCGAAGCATACCAGAAAACGAGCGGGAAAAGCAAGCAACAAGCAGCTGAAAAAGATACTGCAACCAAAGCAATATTGCGAATACTCCATTTTGTAGACAATAATCCACTGATAAAACAAGCCAATGCACCTGAGCCAATTATTACAAAAGATAGAAATGAATAATTATAAATCGGGGCATTGAGTTTTTTGGTTAGTAACAAAGGAACAAAAGTCCAAAAAGTATACAACTCCCACATATGACCAAAATAACCAAATGCGGATTGTCTTAGGGCTTTTATTTGAAATACTTTTCCAACTGCAGCAAAATGAATTTTACCTAGTTGCTTTCTGTAAGGACCATCTTTAACACCTAACATGATAAGCCCCCCTATGATAGACAAAGCAGAACTGGCATATAAAATACTTTCCCAAGATTGCTCAATGGATAAACTTTTAATGAAGTGTGGCAATGATGTTCCTAAAACCAATGCCCCAACTAAAAAGCCTAGCGACTTACCTAACCCTTTTTCAAAATAATCTGCTGCTATTTTCATCCCAACAGGATAAATACCTGCCAGAAAAAAACCAGTTAAAAACCTACAGAGTAAAATAGGATTCCCACTAACCCACTCAAAACTGATTATTCCATTGAAAAAGGCAGAAAAGAGAGCAGAAATAAAAAAAACCAAAGAAGGAGAAAATCGATCTGCAAAAGCCAATAAAGCAAATACCAAAGTGCCAATGATAAATCCAAATTGAACAGCACTGGTTAAATAAACCAAAAAAGCAGCATCTAAATTTTTAGCAATCGACAACTCAGTCATTACTGCATTTCCTGCAAACCAAACAGAGGTACAAAAAAATTGCGCAAGAATAATAATGACTAAAGTTCGATTCATGTGGCAAAATATTCAAATAAATCAGTTGGTGAGCAAAAACACTAGTAAAGAGTAAAACTTTTTTATACCTTGTTACAAATATTCAACTATGTACAAACATATTAGGGTTCTTATTTGCCTATTGGTTTTAGGCTTTTCAACTCAAGCACAAAAAAAACAGCTTAGCCCTGAAGATTATGGTAAATGGCAAAGTCTTGGACAAACAGAACTATCCCCTAATGGAGTTTGGATAGCCTATCAAATAATCGTGCAGGAAGACAATGATAGCCTTTATATTGTCAATAGATCTACCAATAAAATATATAAACTAGCATTTGCTAGTACCCCGGAGTTTTCCAAAGACAATCAATGGTTAGCATATCGTATTGGATTGCCATTTAAAGAAGCAGAAAAATTAAGAGACCAAAGTAAACCCATCGAATATAAAATGGGGCTGTTAAATCTAAATACTGGTAAAATAGAAACCATTTCAAATATTAGTCGATTTGGTTTTTCCAAGAATGGAAAAATGCTGGCTGCTTATTTAACACCACCCAAAGAAAACAAAGACAAAGGAAGTGTACTCCTATTAAAGAACCTGACCGATGGGAGCACAAGAACCATTGGAAATGTAACCGAATATGCTTTTAATAAAAAAAGTGATTATTTAAGTTATATAGTTGAGTCGGCAAATACAGCCGGAAACTCTGTAGAGTTGTTCAATTTAAACACTTATACCTTAAAAGTTATAGCCAGTGACACGCTGAAATTTTCTAAACTAAACTGGTCAAAAGAAGGTGATGGTTTTTCCTTTTTCAAAACATTTAAGAAGGAAGAGTTTGAAGAAGAAAATGCCCAAATTTACAGTTGTACCAATTTGGCAAATCCAACAATCAACATTTTTGACCCATTAAAAACAACAGGGTTCCCTGTTGGAATGCGGGTTTTCAACGGTTCATCTTTAAGGATGAGCGATGATTTAACAGCTGTATTTTTTGGCATTAAAGATTGGACTGCAAAACCTAAAAAAGAGGATAAAAAATCAGCAGACAGTTCAAAAACGAAAGCTGATAGTGCAAAACTAGCAGCTTCGAAATTGGCCCTAAAGTCTGACAATAAATTGGCAGATGTTTGGCATTGGAAAGATCCTGAAATTCAACCTCGTCAAAAAATCACGTATAACCAAGATAAGAATGCCAGCTATTTATCGGTTTGGAATACTGATAATAATCGTTTTTATCAAATTGCAACCGAATTATTTCCAAATGCTACATTGAGTGGTAATCAGAAAATGGCTGTAGTATCAACAGATAAAAAATACAAGCCTGCTTTCAAAGAAGATTATGCCGATTACAGTTTAGTAAATACTAAAACAGGGGCAAGTAAAGTATTGTATACCAAATTACAAGCAGGTTTTTATACTGCACCACAATCTTCTCCAGATGGTCAATTCCTAATTTATTTTAAGGATAAAAACTGGTTCACTTATAATATTGCTACCGATCAAAACACCAATATTACAGGTAATATTAAAAGTAGTTTTTGGAATACTAGAGACGATCATCCAGCTACTAAGCCCCCATTTGGTTTAGGTGGATGGATCAAAGGGGATAAGGCAGTTTTATTATACGACGAGTACAATATTTGGTCAGTTAATCCAGATGGATCAAACGCTCGTAAAATTGCAGAAGGAGATAAAGAGGAAATTGCATTCCGTGTTGCTAGAGTTGATTTTGAAGAAGCCTATTTAGACGATTCAAAACCCATCTATTTTTCCGCTTATGGAGATAAAACAAAAAAGTTTGGCTACTACCAATATGAGAATGGTCAAACAACTAAATTAATTTTTGAAGACTTGCAAGTAAATCGTTTGGCAAAAGCAATAGACGCCAATGTGTTTAGTTATATTAAACAGGATTATGATCTTTCTCCTGAGTTGTATATTTCTGAGAATTTTACCAAAGAGCAAAAAGCTGCCACTACCAATCCACAACAGCAAAATTATTATTGGGGCAAGAGTAAATTGGTTTCTTTCACCAATAAGTTGGGTAAAAAAATGCAAGGGGCTTTGTATTACCCTGCAAACTATGAACCGGGCAAACAATACCCAATGATTGTTTACATGTACGAGATATTATCTAACAACGTTCACAATTATGTAGCTCCAAGCATAAGAAGAGCTTACAACACTACCAACTATACTACCAATGGTTATTTCGTGTTTCAACCAGATATTGTGTATGAAACCAATGATCCAGGCATGAGTGCAGTCAATTGTATTGTTCCTGGAGTTAAAGAAGTTATGAAAACGGGCATGATTGATGCCAGCAAAGTAGGTATTATGGGGCATAGTTGGGGCGCCTACCAAACTTCTTTCTTGATTACACAAACAGATATTTTTAAAGCTGCAATAGCTGGGGCACCTTTAACTGATTTAATCAGCATGTCTCTTTCTATTTATTGGAATAGCGGAACGCCAGATCAGAAAATATTTGAAACCAGTCAAGGTAGATTTGATGGACCTTGGTATGAAAGAACAGAAGCACATATTCGCAACTCGCCCATGTTTAATGCTAGCAAGATAAAAGCTCCTCTATTGGTTACATTTGGAGATAAAGATGGGGCTGTTGATTGGCATCAAGGAATAGAAATGTATGGCACCATGCGTAGAATGGAAAAACCATTTGTAATGTTGGTATATGCAGATGAGAACCACAATTTCACTAAAAAAGAAAATCAAATAGATTATCAAAAAAGACAGAGAGAGTGGTTTGACCATTACTTATTAGGAAAGCCCGCAGAGAAATGGATTACTGATGGTGTTAGTTATGTAGAGCGAATGAAAGAAAAAGAAAAAGAAGTTCCAAAGAATTAGATAGTAGAACGTTAATAAACAATTCCTTTGGAGCCTACTACTTACTTAGACCCACTAAAACTGGCTTTTAAAAAAGCAGCAAACAAGGGGCATGCCATAGGCATGAAAGCCTATATGCTGAACCAGTTTGAGTTTTATGGAATAAAGGCGCCAGTTAGGGACAGCATTGTTCAATCTTTTTTAAAAACCCATCGAATTCAAAATGTTCAAACTTTGAAAAAAGTAGTGCAATTCATGTGGTCGCAACCAGAAAGAGAATGGCAATATGCAGCAATTGACGTTTTTAGATCACACCATCTTTTATGGAAAACTAGTGCATCGCAATTGATTCAATATTGTTTAACCCATAAAAGTTGGTGGGATACCGTAGATGGAATTGGGAGTGATTGGTTGCCTAAATACTTTTCTTTATTTCCCGAAAAACAAATTCCAATCACCCAAAAATGGAACCAGTCTAATAATATTTGGCTTCAACGAAGCAGTATCTTATTCCAACGGTCTTATAAAAAAAATACCCAAACCCATCTATTGGCTGAATACATTTTACAGCACCATTTATCCAAAGAATTTTTTATTCAAAAAGCCATTGGTTGGGCCTTGAGAGAATACAGCAAAACCAATCCAGCTTGGGTAAAATCATTTGTTGAAAGCCACGATCTAGCCCCTTTGAGCAAAAGGGAGGCCTTGAAAAAATTGAACTATTAATATTTTTTTATACTAACTTGATAGTTAAAAGTACTACAATGAAAAATATTTTTCTAACAACGTCTGTGCTATTTCTTTTAGTTGCTTGTAAACAAAATAATGCTGAAACTGATTTTAAAAAAATTGAAGTGAAATACCCCATTGCAAAAAAAGATAGCGCTGTAAAAGACATTTATTTTGGCACCACCGTTGCCGACCCCTATCGCTGGATGGAAAATGATACTTCAGCAGAAACCATCGCATGGGTCAAAGAAGAAAATAAAGTCACTGACGCTTATTTATCTAGTATCCCATTTTTATCTTCCATTCAATCTAGATTAAAAGAATTATGGAATTACGACAAGTATTCTGCTCCATTTAAAGAAGGTGAATACAATTACTATTCTAAAAAAACAGGGTTGCAAAACCAAGCGGTTATTTACCGCCAAAAAGAAGGGCAAAAAGAGCCAGAAGTTTTTTTAGATCCCAATACTTTTTCATCTAATGGAACTACTTCATTGGCAGGCATGAATTTTTCTGCGGATGGTTCTTTATGTGGTTACCAAATTTCGGAAGGTGGTAGCGATTGGAGAAAACTCATTATTCTAAATGCGATTACCAAAGAACAAATTGGAGACACATTAACCGACATAAAATTTAGCAGTGTTGCTTGGAAGAAAAATGAAGGTTTTTATTATAGCAGTTATGATAAACCAAAAGAAGGAAGTCAGTTAGCAGGAAAAACCGATCGTCATAAATTGTATTACCATCGCTTAGGCCAACCGCAAAGTGACGACCAGCTTGTATTTGGAGGAGATATCACTCCAAGAAGATACATTGGAGCAAGTATATCTGAGAATGAAAAATGGCTATTCATTTTTGCTGCCAACAGTACTTATGGCAATGAATTATATGTACAAGATCTTACCAAGCCTAACGCACCGATCATTCCGGTTGT
>JACCDH010768977.1_pt1 | contig 17458 bp, 5 predicted proteins | sample 7442481 | NCBI WGS metagenome assembly JACCDH01 (sample SAMN15323433, study PRJNA562643) | freshwater metagenome | isolation source: river surface water | place: USA:Blue River Watershed | collected 2017-08-15
TATAATTATGATTAATTTGTTACCATATAGGTTCTCTAAATGTGGTTATTTTGTAGACATTATTTTATTTGTCAGTGTAACAATATTTACATTATGTAAATAATTATTATATAAAATAGTAATAATTATGTACTCTTTATTATGTAGTCATTTAAATAAACCAAACAAAAAGAGCAAAAAAATAAGAAAAAATTATGCAGTGGTATTTTGAATCATTTTTTTGGGATTGTGAGCAGTACAGTCACACCTCACTTTTTTGGGAAAACTTTCTCTAGGTTTTTATTTTTGGACATTTTTTGGAACAAGGAAAATTGTCCATTTTTTCAAACCTACCTTAAAAGTTTTCAGGATTTTTATCATAAATATATTTATCAAAAGTACTTAAAGAAGACATTATAAAACAAGAAATATTTATCTTTTATAATATATGACATCTAATATGGTAACAAAAATAAAAATTCATATTAACAATCCATAATAGACTTTTTGTAATCTGCAATGGTATTTAATAAAGCAATATTTCTAATAACTTTATTATATTTTTTCAATTCATCTTCCTGAGAAGAATTGCTTACATTTTTTGAAATTTTTAACCATAGATTGTAATCATTTGTATCTAATATTGTGCAATTTGGATTATCTTTCATCCAAGTTCCAACACTATAAAAACACTTATCTCCAATCTTCTCAATACTATTTTTTAATATTGGATTTCCATTACTATCTTTAATCCATTTTCCATTTTCTTTTACATGTATAATTTCTCTTTTTGTATCTGTACAATGTAATGGTCGTTTATATACCCCACATGCTTCTAATTCTCTTTGTATAATGTCAGTAATACCATTTACAAAACCATTTCTTCCAATACTTTCTAAATCATTATTAGTAATTTGTAAATTATCAACAAAATCAGAAATATTCATAGCATCTTTACATTGATTATTTAAGAAAAATCCAAGGTTAAAATTATTATTTTGTATATTATTTGTTGTACATCCATTATTTTGTATGTTAGTTTGCATACATCCATTATTTTGTATATTATTTTGTATATTATTTTGCATAATAATATTTGCATCAGTAGACACAACAACTGATTTTAGAATTTCACTTATTATTTCTTTATTTTGAAGAATTTGTTTTATAGTTTCTACTGCAAAAATTTGTTCATTAGATGATTTTTTTTCTGTAGTTTCTTTATGTTTTTCTTTACATTTTTTTAAATGAACATACAGAGTGTGTCTACTTGCATATATTTTTTTACAATAATTACATTCTCTTTTTATCTCCTTTATTTTAGGTGTTGGTTTTGATAGAGTATTATTTTGTAAAGAAAGTTTGGTTATATGTTTATTTGTTTTAATATGTTTTTCATAATTGCATTTTTTTGTTGTTACAAAGTAACATAATTTACATTCATAAATTTCCATTTTATTGTTTATATAATATGTTACATATATTTTTTATATCAGTTTGCTCCTTTTTAATTTTATATAATTTTTATTATTTAAAAGATATTTAATCCTATAATTTTATTTTAAAAAATATCACCATATATTTGTTCTAAATGTAGGTATTTTGTAGGCATTTTTGTGAACATTGTAGCAAATTTCAGTTTGATATTTTTTTTAAAATAAAATAATTATTACCATTTTATATAATAAAAAGTTGCTCTTTTTTTGTAGTCATTATAAAAAATGTACATTTTCTTGGGCAAAAAAAAATGAAAAATTATGCAGTAGCATTTTGAATCATTTTTTTGGTTTTGTGAGCATTTCAGTAACAACTCACTTTTTTGGAAAAACTTTCCCTAGGTTTTTATTTTTGGACATTTTTAAAATTGTCCATTTTTTCAAACCTACCTTAAAAGTTTTCAGGATTTTTATTGTAAATATATTTATCAAAAGTATATAAAGAAGATACCACCAACTACACTAATTATTTTCTTTCCATTTGTATTACAACTGCAATTCTAGTGCCATTTTTTAAAGGTAATGCTCTATGTTCAACATCCCCCGAAAACATCAAACATTTATTCTTCTCCGTTTTTATGACATAATTTTTATTAGTTTTCTTATATTCTATTTCAAATTCTCCATTATTTGATGTATTTTCCAAATAAATAATCAATGTATGAACCTTACAATTTATACCTCCATAATCATCTTTATGCCAATCAAATAATGGCTGTATTTTGGTTCCATCAGAGGTTGCATAATGAATTTCAACACAGTTATTTGCTGGTAGAAAATAATTTTCCGAAACTTCAAATCCGTATTTTTCAAAATATTTCTTTCCAAGTTCTATAAGTGTTTCTTTTTGCTCATAATAAAGAGTTCTATTATTAGTTTTTGTATATTCAATTTCATTAACACCCACAATATTCAACTTATCCCAAAAATTATTTTTGCAAAATTTTGCAATTTTTCCATTTTCTTCTCCATAAAATATTTCGCAAAACATCTGTTTTGATTTTATCAATAATTCATCGTAATCATCTAATAATACATCTATAAAACAAGGATTAGAGGAATTTATGCCAAATATAGATCCAATAAAATTCATTTTCTAGTTGTTATATTTTTCAATTACCAGATTCAGGTGTAATATTCGAAATAAAATCAATTTTTCATCTACCCACCCCCAAATAAATAATATTGTATACCAATATAAAGACAAACCATTATTTAACTATAATTTAAAAATAAAAATGTCAATAACTTCCGAAGATAAACGCCGAGTTATTCATAACAAAATCGACGAAATTTTGGACAAATATGAAGATGACATATATATGAATACAAGAACATTTAATTACATTGTAGGTCAATTGCCAATTATTCTTAATAATATAAAAATTGATCATGATCAAAGAACACAACGAATGGAGGACTTATCTGCAGATCAAGATGTTTTTATACAATCTTTCCTAATGATTAATCAATATTATTATTGCCAAACCTCGGAAAAATTCTTTCTATATGACGGTCTTCATTTTAAAGTTGTCAATGAAGACGATGTTATCCATCATATATTAAGAACCATCAGAAATGACAAACAATTAATGTGTTGGAAAGAAAGAACAAGAATATATATAATGAAACGAATCCGAGAAAATAGCTTATTGGGTTGTGTGCCAGAATCAGAAACAATTCAGTATGTTTTAGACTCATTATATCCAGCAATATTTTCTACAAAATCAGAAGCCAAATATTTTCTCTGCATTTTGGGAGACAGTATTATGAAAAAAAATACCGAATTAATTCATTTTTTGAATCCAAAATCCAAAAAATTCATTAGAGAATTAAACAGCATTTGTCAGCTTCTTATCGGAACAAATTTGTCAAATACAATTCGTCATAAATATTATGAACATGATTATACAAATTGTCGAATATTAAATATAAATGACTGCATTTCTGCTGACAATGTTTGGAAATCTATTGTAAATGAGGTAGCATTAGATTTAATTTGCGTGGCATGTCATTATTCAACTCGATACAATAATTCCGATGAATATATTTTGCAATCATGTAATGACCCATTTTTAGTTGAAAAGAGTTTTTATTTGAAAAATACAACTCAAAATGATTTATGTTTAATGTTTGTTACAGATTATTTGCAGATACAACGCAAACCTAGAAGTAATTCTGAACCCGATACTGAAATTTTGGCTAATGTAACTAATCAAATAACATGGAAAGATATGCAATATTTGTGGAAACAGTTTCTTTATTCAAAAGAATTACCTCAGATAATGTTTTTGGCAACACTTAAAAACAATTTAATAAATCAGTTGTCAGATTTTTATCGTGAATCATCAGATTCTTTTGTTGGAATAACATGTGTGCATTTGCCAATTATTCGCCGTTTTTTGTCTTTTTGGGAATCGAATATAATTATTGATAAAGAAAATGGAATGCAATATGAAATAGGAGAAATTTGCAATTTAATTAAAAAATGGAATAATGGTGGAGAAGATTTTGGAAATTCTTCGCGAAATATTGGGGAAAAACAATTATTGGATTTAATTGTGGATTTTTATCCAAATGTGACAATTGAAGGCCAGAAATATATTTATGATATTCGATGTAAATTATGGGATAAAAAAGAAGATATTCAATTTATGATGAATAAAATTAGAGAAGATTTGCGAGAAAAACACAAAAATATTACAGAAAATCAGACGGATTATTCACCGCTTATTAATATATGCAGAGCATATAAACAATATTGTAAAATGGCAACTGAATATTATTCATCACATGATAAAATAGTGTCGAAATCATTTTTTGAGGATTATGTTAAAGAATATATTGAAGAACACATTATAGAGGAAAATTGTATTTCGTCTAGCTGGATTATGTAGTGCCTGTATGTGTAAAAAATATATTATATTTTATTTATAATATATTTATTTATTACCTTCTATTTTTTGAGTTTTTCTTCTTTGAGAGTTTCTTCTCTTATTTTTGCCACCTTTATTTGTTCTTGTTTTCTTCTCGAAAGATTCTTTTGCTTTTTTAAATTCTTCTCCAATCCAATACAAATTTGGATCATTTTCTTCATTTGGCTTATATTTATAATGAGTTATTGTTTCTTCTAACTCACTTATAACATCCTTTTTATTTTGTATATCTGAATCACATGAAGTTCTATTATCAATAAAATAACGGCAAATACCTTTTTTAAATCCAGCTGGACGTCCAACTTCTTTAAAAGGGTTTACAAAAAATATTATATTGTCAAAATAATCATATGTTCCAGTTTTTTTTTCTCCAAGATGATCCGTGAAAGTTTCCGTTTTTGTATGTGTATATTTTCCATGATATACTGTTCTTTTATTTTTATTTTTACGATCCATGTGTTCAATATAATAATAACATCCTGGTTTCAGATTTTTTGTTTTTTTTACATCAGATATTAAATTAAAAAAATCTTCATATGTATTTACCATTTTATTTTATAGAATATTATGTAATATATATTATATCACATAATATATTTTTTCGGTTATAGAATAATAGAGAAGAAATTACATTATTTTGTTTCAGTAGATGGAGTGTCAACTTTTGTAGGAGTGGCGGGTGCATCTACTTTGGCGGGTGTGGCGGAATAATCAGAAAATGATAAAGAACCTCCGCGTTTTTTGGCTGTTTTCTTTGGAGTACGTTTAACATAGCCAAATTTTCCTTTTTGGGCAAAATAACCGTATTTTTCGAGACGTTTTTCCTTTTTGGCAGTCTTGTATTTTTTGGCAGAAACAATACGATTATGCTTATTCATGATGAAATCTTTTTTTGTGAGATTTCCTAGAGTCTTATACGCAGTTCCATTCCAAACTTGGATACGAGAACCTGTTAATTCTTTATATTTTTTGCCGTCAATGTGGAAATAACCATCGGAACTTCTGTGTGGGCGTTTCATCCTAAATATATATATTATATATTAGATATAAAATATATTGAAAAATAGGGGGGAAATTATAATCCATTTGTATATAAATTATTAATATCACTTGTTGTTAGTGGAATTGTATAAAATCTAAAATTATCTATATAACCACTAAATCTTCTATCTACACTATTAGTTCTTTTTCCTATATAAAAATTATTACTATTTATAGTTTCTGATACATATGCAAACGCTGAACTTGTTACTTTTGAAACATTATCTAAATATAAAGTAAATGTAATTGTATTTGTACTTGTTACATTACCTACAACTACTAAATGATGCCATGTTTGATTATATACGGAAGTTCCCAAATCAACATTAAATGGATAACCATTTCCTGTACTAATATTATAATACATATTACAACTAGTAGATAATGAACCATAAAATTGTAGATGTGTTGCACCAGCATGAGCTGTAGTATTAAATCCTAACATATTTTCGATTTGACCTGGTCCATTTAATGTAGCATTAGTTCTAAACCAAAATGAAATTGTATATCCATTATTAATTGTTGTACTTGATGGTAATATTATTTGATTTTGATAAATACCAAAATTATCATTTCCACTAACACTTAAAGATGCATTTGCACTTTTAAATTGAGCTGTAGATATACATGAAGAACTTAAACTGCTATTAGTATATAAATTTAAATCATATGTACTATTTGCATTATTATATAATGTAGTTCCATTTATATCAGATGTATTAAAAGTATAATACATAACTAATGGGCCTGGAATAAGTTTTGTTGCTGTCGCATTTCCAGATGTTCCATACGCATTTTGAGAATTAAGATAAATTGTATAAGTTGTTCCATTTGTTAACCCAGTTACACTAATAGGACTTGTAGATGTTAAACCAGTTGATACTTGTGTTGCCCCATTGAACACCCACCAATTATTTGTTATTGATAAAGCTGTTCCCCCTGCTGAACTGGTTGCTAGTGTAAAAGGTATAGTTAATTGTGATGATGTTGTTGTTATTGTTCCAATTGTTGGAGGATCAGGAATTGTTCCAATATCTCCTCCTAACCCAAAACTTCCATTTGGAACTAAATCTCCTGACACAAGATTTCCATTTATTGGACGTAAATCAAATCTATATAATCTATTAGGATTTAATCCTAATACAACAAAACTGTTATCTATTATATAAGCTACACTTTGTCCTTTATATCCTCCTCCAGATGGATCGTAACTTGCACTAGTTCTTCCAAAAATTTGAACATAATTATAACTTCCATTAATATTTTGTATTTTTACACTTGTATTTCCACTTTGACCATATGATGCACTAGTCATTTGAGACAATGTATATGCTCCCATTCGATTTATTCCTGTTCCAACACCATTTCCATTAACCATTGAAATATCATAATAATACATTGTATTTGGCGATAAACCTGTCACATATAAATTTCCAATTACACTTGAAGTTGTTGATGATGGTGAATTATAATTGTTTCCAGTTCCTGTTAATGCAGTCGAGCTTCCATCTTGATATGCATATACATTTGTATATGTTCCACTCCAATTTATTTGCATACTACTCGATGTCAAATTATTAGGAGCAGATTGAGTTCCACTCGCTAATGTATATGCTCCAACTCGTCCTATATATTTTCCGACACTATTTCCATTATTTAATGAAACATCATATGCATATAATACATTGGTACTCAATCCAGTATCATAAACATTGCCATTTATTATTGTTGAGCCATTTCCATTCGAGTAATTATTTCCAGCTCCAGCTGTAAAAGTTCCACCGCCAACAACTCTCGCAATTGAAACTGTATTATATGCAGCACTGGACCAATTTAATCTCAATGAAGATGATGTTTGTCCATCAATGGCATTTAATGTACCAGAAGCCAGTGTATAAATACTTGCAACAACATTTGCACCAGCAGTAACATTTCCAGCAACACCTGCAGTATTATATGGCGATAAATTATATGTGTAAACCGTATTTGGACTGCTTACACTATTTGCACTAATATCATCATAACTTTCAGTATTATTTAAAATTGTTTTTAAGACAGTTCCACTACCCGATCTATAAATATTTACATTTGCATATGAACCAGTTACCCCAGATAAAATAATATTTCCACTAGTTTCTGATAAAGTGACCCCAGTTAAAGAAGAAAGAGTATATGTACTAATATTGTATCTATTATTTTGCGTATTATGTCCAGCAATTCCATTATATGAACTACTTCCTACTGCCAAAGTTGATATTTCTCCAGCAGTTAAAACGCGTTTATACAATCGGAAATCGTCAATATAACCGTTAAAATAATAATCAGCTCTATTTGATGCATTATTTGTAATATTATAAATATTTAAAATTTCTGCTGCACTTAATGCTCTTTTATATAATCTAATGTCATCCATATATCCTGACATAAATTGATTTCCACCATTATATGCACCAATTTGAATTCCCGCATTTTCTGTATAATTTCCATTAAATGTTCCAGTAAATGGAGTATTATTATTAATATATAAACTTACAGTACTTGTATTTCCAATTACATTATATGACACAGTTGCTGCTATAAAAATCCATGTATTTAATCCTCTATCTGTTGTATCTTGAACTAATACATTTTGACCAGTAACTCCATAATTAGGATGAGTTCCAATTAGATTAGAATTATTTGAATACCAAAAAGGCCATTTTGCACTACTAAAAAAATTACCAGGACGTGTTTTTGCGTATATCCATAAGCATTTTGTTACATTTTGAGAGACAGATATTGATGCAGTAGTTAACCAATTAGTACTATTAAAATTTAATACATATCCTCTTGATGGATCATTGAATGAAGATACTGGGGTTGCAGATTGTGTTAATGAAGTAGTATTACCATTTACTGTAACTGAACTAGGAACTGTTGCACTAGACAATTTTAATCTAAAATAATAGTCATTAATATCAGTAGTTGTATTATTATAACCTATATAACAATTCGCCTTTGTTCCGCTATTTATTGTTTCATATCCAACAACACTATTTGCTACTAAAGAACCATTAAAATATACACTTGTTTTTCCAGATGCATCAAATGTTGATGCCAAATGCAACCATGTATTTTTCGATAATACTCCTGAAGATATCACACTTAAATTTCCACTACGGGCAACAATATTTGCGGAATTTAAAGAGTATAATGAAATAAATGATGAATTAGTATCATATAATGAAACAATAGGATCAAATGTATTTGTATTCGTTGCCGATAATTTAATCCATGCGGAAAAAGATAATCCATTTGTTCCTGCCGTAATTGCTGGTAATTGACAATATTGATTTGTTCCATTTAATAAAAGAGACCCACTTCCCAATTTTTTATCAGCCGATGTAATTAAAGAAGAACTTCCAGATAAATCATATACTGCATTACCCGATCCATAATTTGCTATATTTCCTCCACTAGAATCTCCTACATTAAATCTATAATAATTCGTCAAATTTGTTGTATCTATAACAGATCGAACATAAGATAAACTATCAGGTCCATTATATGGTAATAAATAATATGAATATTGATAATTTGGATTAAGAGATGTAACTGAATATGTGCCAGTAGAATCCGCGACATTTCCCAATAAAGTTCCATTCGTACTTAAATCATAAATTTCCATTTTACTATATCCATTTTGTCCAGTAATACCAGAAATAGTAATACTATTTCCTGTTGACGTAATACTTGCAGATGATATATAAGCCAAAGAATAAGTGCTTCCCACTGCAAATGTACTTCCAGCAATACCATTTCCTCCAACTCCATCATTATTATAAGGCATTAATGTATATGTATATTGAGTGTTTGGAGAGATTCCACTTAAATCTGTAAAACTAGTTGCCGTTCCAGCATAATATGTATTTCCACTAGTAGTATTATTAATTTGTATATTAGAATATCCACCTCCTGGAGAAACAATATTTGTAATTTGAATTGATGAAGATGATAATGGATTTAATGTTGCCGATGTAATAGTTGATAATGAATATACTCCAATTGTAACATTCGAATTTAATGTCACATTACCAGTTAATCCAATTGCATTATAAGGAACCAAATTATACCCGTATAGTGTATTTGGAGCGGCTACACCTGAAGCACCTGGATAATTATCTGTTACTGTATTTCCCGAATTAATTATTGTTCCCAAAAGAGTTGTATTTCCACTTTTGTAAACTTGAACATTTCCATATGTTCCTGTTACACCGTAAATTACCACATTACTTGTATTAACTGTATATTGATATCCCGTTACATAAGATAGTGTATGTGTACTTATTGTCAAATTTGCTCCGCCCACAACATTTCCTGCAACTCCTCCACTATTATAAGGTAATAAATTGTAAGTAAATTGAGTATTTGGATTGCTGATACTATTTGCCAAAATATCCACGTAAGAATCTCCACTAGCAGTAATTGCAGTAACAACTGTTGCATTTCCACTTCTATACAAATTGACATTTGCATATCCTCCTGTTATTCCTGATATCTCAATATTTCCACTTCCAGGATTAATGGAATATCCCGTTAATTTTGATAATGTATATCCACTTACAGTAAGATTTGCCCCTTCTACAATATTTCCTGCAACTCCGTCTGAATTATATGGTAATAAATTATATGTAAATTCCATATTAGGACTACTTATACTGTTTGCTAGAATATCCGTATAAGAATCTCCACTGGCAGTAATTGATGTAACAACTGTTGCATTTCCACTTTTATACAAATTGACATTTGCATATGATCCTGTAATTCCATTAATAACAACATTTCCACTATCTGCATTAAAATTATATCCGCTAATCTGCGAAAGTGTATATTTACTTATTGTCAAATTTGCTCCGCTAACAATATTTCCAGCAACTCCAGCCAAATTATAAGGCAATAAATTGTAAGTAAATTCAGTATTTGGACTACTGATGCTATTTGCTAATATATCCACATAAGAATCACCACTAGCAGTAATTGTAGTGAGAACAGTTGCATTACCACTATTATATAAATTAACATTTGCATAACCACCATTAATTCCAGATATTACAATATTTCCACTAGTTCCTGTTATTGCATAATCAGTCAATTTTGATAGAGTATATCCACTAACAACTGTATTTGCATTTCCGACGACATTTCCAGCAATTCCTTCCACATTATATGGAAGAAGATTATATGTAAATTCCGTATTTGGACTACTAATACTATTTGCCAAAATATCTGTATAAGAATCTCCACTAGCAGTAAATGTCGATAATAAATTCCCAGAATAATATAAACTCACATTTGCATAACCTCCGCTCACATTTGATATAACAACATTTCCACTACCCACATCAAAATTATATCCGCTAATTTGTGAAAGTGTATATTTACTTATTGTGAGATTTGCTTCTATTACTGCATTTCCAGAAACACCTTCTCCATTATAAGGCAATAAATTATAGGTAAATTCTGTATTTGGATTACTAATACTATTTGCCAAAATATCTGTATAGGAATCTCCACTACCAGTAAAAGTGGTAAGCAAATTACCTGAATAATACAAATTAACATTTGCATAAGCTCCGCCAACACCACTCAATATAATATTTCCCGAGGTTGAATCAATAGAATAACCCGATAATTCAGAAAGAGTATATTTATTTCCTACTGAAAAATTGCCTCCACCTGTATTATGTCCTGCAATATTCGCCTGATTATATGGGATAATATAATAACTATATTGACTATTTGGAGATAATCCAGAAGAATCCGTATAATTTGATACTCCACTTCCAATATTTCCGATAAATCCCGAATTTCTATATATATCAACCATTGAATATCCATTTATTCCAGAAATATTTCCTATTTGGATTGATGATGAAGTACTATTTCCAAAATCCGCAGTGGAAATTGATGCCAAAGTATATTGACTTTGTGCTGTCAAATTACTTCCAACATTATTACCATTTTGCATAACAAATGTATAATTATATTCTGTGTTTGGAACTAGTCCAGAATCAACACAATATCCGATTACATTTGTTTGAGGAGAAGATGAAATAATATTTGCTTGATCCACCACATTTCCAGAAAAATCTTCTCCATTTCTATAAATTAAAATGTCCGAATATATTCCGTTCCAATTTGTTTGAATTGAAGAACTACTAAGTGCAACTGCTGGTGAACTTTGTCCACTTGTTAAAGTATATCTGCTTACTTCTGGAATTGATATAGATGTTCCATTTCCATTAACAAATGAAATATTATAATTGTATAATGTATTTGGATCCAAACCACTATCTATGGCATTTCCCGCAACATTTGATTGAGAAGATGTGCTATTTGGGTAATTATTTCCAAAAGAATCAGAAACACCCGTAATTCCATTTCTCAAAATATTTGCCGAGCTGTAAATTCCCTGCCAATTTATCCCCAATGCATTAGCTGATATATCAGAAAATCCTGAAAAACTTCCACTCGCTAATGTGTAACGACTTTGTTGTAAAAGTGGGGTTTGAACCCCCTCCATATTTACCAACGAAATATCATATGTGTATAAAGTGTTAGTATTTAATCCGATGTCCACTGCATTTCCTGTCATAAAACTTGAAGGCGTTATGTCGCCTGGCAAATAATATGCGGAAGAATTGCCAAAAGTGAACGTTCCTCCGCCACCAGATCGTGTAATTAAAACATTTCCATAAGTTCCTTCCCAATTTACGAGTAAAGCATTTGAAGAAATATCTGTTGGAGTAAGAGAATTTCCAGATGCAACTGTATATATAGATTTTGTTGCCAATTGATTTAAACTAGCATTTCCAGCCAGTCCAGCAAAATTGTATGGCATAAAATTATATGTATACTGATAATTTGGAAGAGAAGCACTCATGTCCATTATTGTATCCGCCGATGATAATATATTACCAATTAGACTGCCATTTAAATCTGCTCGATAAACTAACACATTCATATATCCATTAATTCCTGTAACATTAAAAATAGATATTCCATATGGATATAATGCGGCGGCAGAAATTTGTGATATTTCAGAGAGAGTATATTGCGAATTTACAAAGTATTTATTATTATATGTAATATGTCCTCCAACAGAATTTATATTATATGGCATAATCCAATAATTATAAAGAGAATTTGGAGATAATCCCTGATCCGTATAGTTTGCAGATGAAGTGTTTTGAGAAGATATTAAAGAAAGAGAAATATTTGAACCATTTCCCCTATAAAAATCCATTGCAGAATATCCATTTATTGCTACAATTGAATCTATTGAAATTGAACGAGATTGAATATCAGATAATGATGCGGATGAAATTTCACATAATGTACATGTATTTCCTTCTATTCTATAAACATTACCAATTTCCTGATGCCCATATATTCCACCACTATTTTGCGGTAATAACCCATAAACATACTGTGTATTTGGAGATAATCCAGTGTCGGCAATATTTCCAGATGATCCTTTATCCAAAATTGTGATTAAATTCATTCCATTGGATTCGTATCGATAAAGTTGGACATTATTATATCCTCCTTCCGATAAAATTGGATCTATTGATATTGTAGTAGATGAAAAATTCGCAAAATTTCCATAGGCCGTACTAGTTATATTACATAAAGTGATAACATTTCCTGATAATCCAAATTTATTTCCCACAGTTTGATGTCCAGAAATATCCAAGAAATTGTAAGGTAATAATTCTATTGTATATGGAGTATTTCCTGATAATCCAGCAATTGTTGAAGTATTTATTGGAGAAGAAATCAAAGAATTTCCCGCAATATTTCCATCTTCTCCCATTGCAAAAACATTAACAGAATTATATCCATTTGTTGCATTAATATCGATTATTTGTATTTGCGAATTTGTGTATGTTCCAACTGTGGCTCCAGTAATTTCACACAAAGTATAGGTATTTCCAATAGTATATGTATTTCCAGGTGTTATATGTCCACTTACTAAATTTCCATTGTATGGCAATACAGATAAAGAATAATAACTGTTTGGATTTAATCCACCCAAATTATAACTTGAATCCGTAATTTGAGAAGAACTAGAAATTAAACTATTGCTAATATCATACGATGAAATATTTATTGCACTGTATCCGTTAATTGCGGATATATCTTGAACATAAATACTGCTTGAAGTTGTAGTGGAAATATTTCCAGATGTAATTTCACATAGTGTATATCGACTTTGACGTGATAATCCAATAGAATTTCCTGTCTGGTTATTAAGAGATATATCATAAGTATATAAGGTGTTTGGTTCTAATCCATTATCTTGAATATTTCCATAAATTGTTGATGATGGTTGAGAAGATGTTGAATAATTTTGCGAATTTCCTATATCCAAATTTGCGGTTCTTCCAACTCCTCTAACAATTGCACTAGAATATATTCCTGACCAATTTAATAGTAAACTAGAACTTGTTTCATTCGATGATGTTAGAGAAGAACCCGCTGCCAAAGTATAAACATTTCCTAGTGTTAAACTATTTCCCGACATTGGAGTATTATTACCATTATATGGTGTAAGAGAATAATAATATTCTGAATTTGGAGATAACCCCGTAGAATCAGTTCCAAATGTATTTGGATAAGTAATTGAAAGAGAACTTGAGGTTGAACCATTGCGATAACCATAAACAGTATTATAACTTCCATCTAATGAAATAATTTCAATGCTAGTTGCGGTAATATTTCCATATGATGCACTTCTCAATGTAGGAAGAGTATATGTTGATCCCATTAAATATGTATATCCAAAACTAGTGGGATTATTATATGGAACCAAATTTATCGAATAACTCTTATTTTCTATTAGCCCAGAAATCACATATTCGGTTGAATTGAAAGAAAAATCGACAGTTTCTCCACTAAATAATGGCACTGCATTTCCAGTAATATATGTATATGAACCCAATATATTGCGAATCTCAATAGATGATGTGGTTAAATTTCCAAATGATGCGGAATATATTGTAGGAAGAGTAATATATGCAATAGAATTACCGACTAAATATTCGTATCCATCTGCATTAAACATCTTAACTGTATAAAAATAGGAGGTTCCTGGGAGAAGATTTTGATCAATAATATATCCCGAAATATTTTGAGAAGGTGCAGGTGAATTTGGGTAATTTCTTAAAACAGCCGTTATATCTATATTTCCTAATCCACTATTTCTCACAATTGATATTGTATTATAATATCCAGACCAGGATATTTTAACAGATGATAGGGTTACGCCAACAACAGAAGTCACATTTCCTTGTGATTTTGTATATACACTTGATAATTGGAAAGAATCCCCCGAATTATTTGATGTATTATAGGGGGTCAATGAATAAGAATAATTATTATTTGGTAAAAGATTTTCATTTGTAAAAACATGAGTTGGAGAAGATATGGTATAAACTTCTCCATCATTTCGCAAAATATTAAGAGTGTTATATATTCCAGAAATATCCATTGAAATCTGATTACTAGAAATATCTGTATATGATGCAGTATATATAAGAGGTTTTGTGTATACTATTCCCAAATTAAATACATTTCCACTGGCATCATTTTGTCCATATGGAATTATTGTATATGTATATCCAGAATTTGGCAATAAATTCTCGTCCGTTGTTGAATTTGTTGGATAATTTAATGTTATATTAGAAGAAACTCCATTTCCATCAGTTTTTGTTATTATTACATATTTGTATCTTCCTGTAATATTTGAAATACTTATTGAAGATGTTGTTATTGTACTAATAGTGGCATTTGTTATTGAGGGAAGTGAATAAATTGGTCCCAATGATACCGTATTTCCTTGAACATTTTCATTATTATATGGAATAAATGTATAATTATAACTGGTGTCTGCCTGAATTGATCTTGTATCAATATATGTAAAATTTGAAGAGAAGATATTTTCAGTCGTATTTATTCCAGATAAATTCGTTTTATTTACAGTAACATACTGATAATTTCCATATAATTCAAATCGTATTGAATTTGCAGTTGAACTATTATATGTTGGATTTACATTAGGTAATGTATAGATTGAACTTACAAATGGAGTTGCTGATAAATCATTATAATTATATGGCATTAAACTATATGTATATTGTGTATTTGGTGTTAAAGATGTAACATCTGTAAAACTGGTATCATAAATTGCATCACTAGTATAAATTCCTTCAGTTCCACCAGTTCGAATATATTTGAAAAATTTGTAATTTCCTACAACTGAAGTTCCCAAAATTCCAAGAGTAGTTGCAGATAATTGAACTCCAGTAATTTGTCCCAAAGTATATATTGGAGAAGAAAAAGTGAAACTTCCATAACTCGTACCATTTACATTGTATGGAACAATTATATAATTATATCCCGTATTTGGAGTCAATCCAGTAGTATCTGTTCCCGAACTGTCACTCGAATAAATAGTGAAATTACTTCCACCATCTGTCCGAGAAATCACACTATAATAATATGATGAAGATGGGTTTATTTGTATTCCTATTGAATTTCTTCCAATATTTGTAACATTTGCCCCAGTTATTTCGGGGAGAGTGTATATTGTGCCATCTTCTCCACCTCCTCCCACGGAAATTGTATTTCCAGATAAATCATCGTAATTATAAGGAGTAATTACATATGTATATTGTGTATTTTTTGATAGTATGGTAGAATCTACGAAAGAATTTCCTGTAAGAAAATTACTCGTAAAAACCCCCTCAGTCCCTCCAGTTCTAGTGTATTTAAATTTCGTATAATATCCAGTTATATTTTGGACGGAAATATTACGAGGAATTGTTTGGACAGAATAACTCGCGGAAATTAATGCTGGAAGTGTATTCGAAGTTATATTAGACAAAGTATTTGAATATAAATTTTCATTGTATAATTTAATACTGTATGTATATGCCGTATTTGGTAATAATCCAGTATCTACAATATTTCCTACAACTTGATTTTGAGGACTTTGAGAAGTTGGATAATTTGAACCAGAAATTGACAATATTGTAGAATTTCCACTAGATGTTATGCGAGTTATTTGAGAAGATGAATAATATCCATTCCATGTTAATTCTATTGATGTTTCACTTATGGGTTTACACAAAATTGGATTTCCATTGGCACCTGAATATATATTTCCCATGGCAAATAATTCTCCAGAAACTCCTGAAAAATTTAATGGTAATAGTTTATAATTGTATTGATTATTTGGTATTAAACCATTGTGGTCATTAAAACTGGTTATATTTCCGACTAAGTTATATGATGCATCTAATACTGTATTTTTATATCTATAAATGCTAAGATTTGAATAAATTCCATTTATATTTCCTATTAAAACATTTCCACCAATTGGAGATAAATATTGCGCGGAATTTATTTGTGGTAATGTATAAATATTGCCCAATCCCGTGTATAAAACTCCAGGAACATAAAAAGAATTAACATTTAATGCATAAGGAAGAATATTATAGGTGTATTTTTTATTTGGATTTAATCCAGTATCAGTATATGATGTTATTGTATTATCATTAATATCGAAAGTTATTGTTGGACCAGTTTCAGGAATCCTTTGAATTTGATATTTTTCATAATATCCACTAATATCAGATATTGTAATTTGATTTGTTTGAACAGAAGAAAATCGGGCATTTAAAATTGCCGATTTTGTTAATCCAGATAAATTATTTGTTAGAGATAAAGGAATATCATCACCATTAAATAGATCAATTGAATAAAAATATTGTGTATTATAATTTAATCCAGTATCTGTTACATATCCATTAACTTCTGAATTAGGTGTCGAAGAAGTTGGATAATTTGCAGATGGAATACTGGAAGTAAATGTTCCCAATGAATTGCGGGAAATAGATACTCGGGTATATGTTCCTCGCCAATTTATTTGAAGAGTTGTTCCTGTTTCATTAGAAGTATATA
>JACCDH010535798.1_pt1 | contig 17450 bp, 20 predicted proteins | sample 7442481 | NCBI WGS metagenome assembly JACCDH01 (sample SAMN15323433, study PRJNA562643) | freshwater metagenome | isolation source: river surface water | place: USA:Blue River Watershed | collected 2017-08-15
CCATCGCCATCTGCACCATTTCGTCGGCATGCGGGTGATACATGAAGGTGCCGGCGCGTTTGGCAATGAATTCATACACAAAGGTCTTGCCCGGCCCGATCGCGGGCTGGGTCAGTCCGGACACCCCGTCCATGCCATTCGGCAGCCGCTGCCCGTGCCAGTGAATGCTGGTGTGCTCGCGCAGGCGGTTGGTGACAAAGATGCGCACACGTTCGCCCTCGACCACCTCGATGGTCGGCCCCGGCGACTGACCGTTGTAGCCCCAGAGCCGGGCGGTCATGCCGGGCGCGAGCTCACGCTCGACCGGTTCGGCGACGAGGTGAAATTCCTTGACGCCCTGATTCATCCGCCACGGCAGTGACCAGCCATTCAGCGTTACCACCGGATGGAAAGGCCGCCCGTTCGGCGGCAGGGGTGGCGGCTGTGTCGCCGCGCCCGGCGCGACGATGGCCTCCGGCAGCGAGGCAGCACCCACGCGGCTGACCAGACCGGCGCCCAGCGCGAGTGCGCCGGCACTGGTGAAAAACTCTCTTCTCGATACCATGATCTTGTCCTTTCTCAGTGCGCCGGCGCATGCGGAGCGCTGGCGGGCAGCATCGCGCCGCCTGCGGGTGGCATACCCGTCGGGACCAGCAAGCTGCCGCCATGCATCGCAAATTGCAGCTCGGTGTCAGCGACCCAGAAATCGCGCTGCGCATCGATCGCTGCACTCACGCTCGCAATCTGCGCGCGAGCATCCGCCAGTAATTCGAAAACGCTGGCGAGCATGCCGTTGTAGCGCAGCAGCACCTCGTCCGATACGCGCTTCCTCGCGGGCACGATGTCGTCGCGATACTGGCGCGCGACCTGATAGCTGCTCTGGTACGCCGAGTGCAGTTCGCGCACCTCGGACTGCGCCTGCACCGCCACCTCGGCCGTGCGCTGCAGTGCGCGCCGGTAAATGGCCTCGGCGCGCCGCGTGCGCGCGGTGCCCCAGTCGAACAGCGGCAGCGACAGCTCGACCTCGTAGCCATTGGCTCGCGGGCTGCCACTGGCGCTCTCATTCTGGTAGCCGATCTCGAGCACGTTGACGAAACGGGTGGTGCGCGTGAGCCCCAGCGATCGTGCGGTGCTCTCGGTCTCCAGCTTCGCGGCCTGCACATCCAGTCGCCGGGCGAGCGCGCGCGCTTCGAGGCGGTCGGGGCTGTCGGTGGTCGCGGGCAGGTCGGGCAGGCGATCCGGCAGCTTCAGCGACGCATGATCGTCGGACAGGCCCAGCAAGCGAACCAGGCGCTCGCGGGTGGCGCGTGCCTGATGAGCGGCGCGGGCGACCTGCGCATTCACCTCGGCGCGAAAGGCCTGTTCCCGTGCCTCTTCCAGCTTGCCCCAGTTGCCCGCTTTCGCCATGCGCTGCGCGAGCTCGGCGCTGGCCTCGGCAGCGAGACTGGCCTGCTGCATCATGCGCAGGGTCTGCTGTGCGGCCACCGCCTGAAAATACGCACGGCGTGCCTCGGTCGCGATGCGCACGGCCTGCAGCGCGGTCTGCAGTTGCGCTTGCCCGAAGCGCCGTTCCTCGATCGCGCGCCGCAGCGGCAGGGTCAGCAAGCCGCCCAGATCAAACAGTACCGCGCGCTCGATCTCGGTCTCGCCATTGCCCGACAAACGTCCAAACGAAAAGCCCGGGTTGCGCAGCCGGCCCGACTGCACCAGATCCGCTTCAGCAATGCCCAGCTCGGCCAGTGCCACACGCAGTCGCTTGTTGTTCAGCAAGGCTAACTCGGTGGCGCCGTCGGGCGACAGGGTTGTGGACAGCAAGGCGTCCAGTCTTTGCCTGAGCGCCTCGGGTGCCTCGGACGCGTCAGTCGTCACGGCCGGCACGACATGGCCAGTGCGCTCTTTGCTGAGCGCCGAGACGCGGTCCAGACCACCATCAGGCGAGAAGCCGGCGCAGCCTGCGAGCAGCAGCGTGAGTGCCAGAGGCAGTGGCAGCAGACGGGCATACCGGACAGGCGCAGGCGGCAGCCCGGTTGCCACAGGGGGATACATCATGAGTGAACCTCCGTTGCGGGATCATGCGCAGGCCTCGCCTGCGCGCGTGGCTGCCGCTGGCGCGGACAGCATCCATATCGCTCAGAGCAAGCGAGGGCGCGGAGGTCGGTCGGGCGCGTCCGGCACGAAGCAGGACAAGGTATCAGAAGAAGCAGCGAAAGCGGCACGGGTCGCCATGACACTCAGGGTCAGTGGCAGGCGCATCGGCGGCGCAGCAGCACCTGCAAGGCAGCACTTGGCGACACTGTCGCAGCCCTTGCCAGAGCGCTGGTGCGTGTCGCCTTGCCCGCTACCTGCCGCGTGTGCGGCATGGCTGACATCGGTCGTAGCAGGCAGTGCACCGGCGTGGTCAGCTGCCCCGGTCGGGTGATGCGCTGCAGGGAAGTGCCCGGCATGCGCCAGCGCGATCTCAGGCTGAACGACGGGCGTCGTCATGGCCTTTGCCGACACGCTCAGCAGCGAACCGGCGCCGCCCTTCGAGAGCATGGCCACGGCGCGCGTGCTGGCGAGCGCCCCCTGCAGCGGAAGCAGCAGCACCAGCAGGGCAATCAGCATGGATCGAACGACATGTCGCATGGGACGACGTTACCACAAGCCCGTCGGGGCGGCCAGTTTGCTGCAGTCAACGCGCGGCATTCCCTGCCTGAACACGGGCTCAAACCCAGTCGCTCAGAAATCGCGAGTCAGCCGCAGATTGCCTGTGCGAGCGGTCGTGGGCGCGCTGCCATCACCGAACTGTTTCTGACTGACCGACAGCGAGCCACTGAGTTTCCAGCCATTGAGCAAAGCGCGATTGGCTGACAGCGACAGCGCCTGTGTCCGGTTCAGAACAGCATCGTCGAGCGACGCCGAGCGGCTGACCACCTGATGGAGATTTCCGCCGAAGACCAGTCGCCAGTGGTTCGGCAGGCTCGCCGAGAACTGAGCGAAGGCCTGCGCGCCCTCGCTCACTTCGAGACTGTGGTCGATGGTCTCGCGGCTGCGCTCCAGCCCGGTGCGCAGTGAAAATTTATCGTTGAACGTGTGCCGCCAGCTGAGTTCGACCGACTTTCTGGAGCGGCTGGAGCGGGTGCTCGCATGCTCTGATCGCGTACCCGCCCTCGCCTCGAGACGGATGCTGTCATTCGGCCCCAATTGCACGGTCATGCGCGGCATACCGGTCGCCCACTGCGTTTCACCGCTCGAAGAAAATGCCTCATGCCCGGCCTGAACAGGTAACGCGAGTTCCAGCAACCCCCAGCGCAACTGGGGCCCGGTCGTCAGGCGCGCAGACTGGTTACGGAACAGCATGGCCTGCTCATAGCGCGCTCCGGACAGGCCGGTCGTCGTCTGCCAGTTCAATCCGGGACGCAGCTGAAGGTTGCTCTCGGAGGCCAGCTGTCGCTCGCGGAATTCACCGGGCAGATAGCGGGTGCTGACGGTGCTGGTCACGGGCACATCGGCGCTCGACAACGGGGAAGAAAAAACGATCAGCTGCGCATGGGCGGATCCTGCGATCAGCATCGCCATCATCAGCGATGGCGAGCACAGGCATGAACGGAGAGCGCGCATGAATGTCCGGCAGCAGCCCCGGGCGGGGCGATAGGAGTGGGCTGACGGAATTATACGGTCAGGCAGGCAGCGGCACCTCTCAGCGCGCCGCCACCTCGGGCACCACCTTGAACTCGAACTTGTGGCGGCGGCAGTTCATGGTGTTGATGTAATAAAAAGAGAACCGCCGGCCCGTCTCTGCACCGGCGCGCAGCTTGAGCCGTCCGCGCCCGACGATATCGCCGTCCTCGTCGCGCACCGCGACATTCAGCACACCATGGAACTCATCCTGCCCGCGATTGATCAGCACGCCCGACAGGTCGAAGGCCACGCAATAGACGCTCTTGACCACGATATTCGGATCATTGGTCTCCAGCGTCTCGGCACGGGACGACAGCGGCTGCAGCAGCGGTGCCAGCACGAACAGCATCATCAGCGTCATCATCCATGGCGCGCAAGAAGCCCCGCGGCGACAGACTTTCCACCAGCGTTCCATCGTCATTTCTCCCGAAAAGCGAAGCGGCTCGGGCCGCTTCGCGGGTCCGGGTCGCTGCATTTACGTCATTGCATACCTGGCGACAGCATCCTCATTCCAGCCGATGCCGAGGCCAGGCCCTGTCGGCGTCACCTTGCCATCGACGACGGCATAAGGCTCGGCCAGTATGTTTGCCGCAAAATCCATGAACTCCAGCCAGTGACAGGTCGGCGTCACCGGCAGCACATGGCTGCTGCCCTCGATGAAGATATGGCTCGACACCGGAATCGATGCCGCGCTGGCCATGCCGGCCACGCTCATCCATCCGGTGATGCCGCCGATCTTCATCAGGTCGGGCATCATCATGTCGCAGGCGCCGGCGCTCAGCGCCTGCTCGGCATCGCGCGGGAACCACCAGTTCTCACCGGTCTGTATGCTCGCGCTGACCGCCTGCCTCACCTTCGCATGCCCCTGCAGGTCTTCCGCCGGCACCGGCTCCTCGACCCAGTGAATGTCATAGGGCTCGATCATCCGTATCCGGCGGATCGCTTCATCCGGCGTGAGGCTCTGGTTGTAGTCCACCATCAGCGCCACGTCCGGCCCGATGATGCTGCGCACCTCTGCCACGATCTGCAGGTCGCGCTGCGCGCCATCGCCCAGCTTGATCTTGATCGCCCTGAATCCCTGCGCCAGCGTTTTCTCCAGCGCCTTGGCGTCCCGGACCGGATCGACCATGCCGTAGCTGTCATACGCCGGCACCGGTTTCGCCTCGCCGCCCAGCAGCTGCACGACCGGCATGTTGGCCGCCTTGCCCAGCGCATCCCAGTACGCCATGTCCAGCGTCGAGACCAGCATGCCCAGCAGTCCCTGCAGGCCCAGCAGGCGGAAGCGCTGCTCCATCTGGCGCATGCGCTCGACCGGCACCACGGCCTTGCCGACCAGCTCGGGCCTGACCTGCTCGATCAGCGACATCAGCGGCTTGAGCGTCAGCGGCGTATAGCCGAAGAGATAAGCCCGCCCGGTGATGCCCTGCTCCGTCAGCACATCCAGCAAGATCAGCGGCGACACCTCGATAGAGCCCGAGGCCGTTCGCAATGGCCGCACCAGCGGCGCCGTGACAGCCCGCGCGCGCAGGTCGCGGATAGTCAGAGTAGTCATGTCATCCTTTCTGTGAATCGACAGTTGCCAGCGTTGTTTTAGTTATTTAAAGGTGGGGGGCTGGCAAATTACCCGCGCAAGCGTTTTACCATAGCGGGGCACGAAAAAAGCGCCCGCACGCTGCACGACCCAGCCCCCGGGCGATGCACTGTCCGACAAATCAAGGGCTTAGTGCGGCTTTTTATTTCGCTAGTGTTGTGTTTTCTATCGAACATCGGCGGCAAGCGCTTGCCGCCTCGACGGCGGGGCGTTGCGACCGCCGCCAACATTCAGTGTCATCATGGGATCACCGCATCATTCATTTCGATAACGATAAAGGAGAGAACGCATGGCCACCACCCCCCTCGTCCAGTACGCTGATGCCAGCCCGGAAGCACGCGCAGTATTCGACAACATCATGCAGACCCGCAAGGTCGATGACGTGAACAATTTCTGGAAGGCGCTCGCACACTCGCCCGCCTTGCTCAGCCATGTGTGGGAGCGTGCGCAGGAAGTGATGAAGCCGGGCGCGCTGGATGCGCTGACCAAGGAGCTGATCTACATTGCCGTATCAACCGCGAACAGCTGTGAATATTGTCTGCACTCTCACACGGCCGCCGCGCGGGCCAAAGGCATGACGCCGGAACAGTATGCCGAACTGCAAGCCGTGATTGCGCTGGCCAGTACGACGAACTCGCTGGCCACCAACATGCAGGTGCCGGTGGACAAGGCGTTTGACCAGCGTTGACATGGGAGTGCCGGCTCAGCGCCCGTCTTCCGGCGGGCGCTCGGCATCCTGCAGTTCATAGGAATCCGACGTGTACTGCGGGCCTTTCATGATCATCACGATCACACAGCCAATGGCGACCGTGAGCACCATGGTCAGATGGAATATCGCCAGTCCGATCAGTGCGTATTCAAAGGTTTGCGACTTGTGCGCAATGTCAACGGCATCGCCCTCGAGCGGCCAGAGTTTCAGCGCGATCCAGGCCAGCCCCAGCACGACGAACCCGATCAGTGTCAGGCGCGGAAGCTTCCTGAACAGCCGCCACTCCAGCCCCGCCGGGGCGCGCACGGAATCCGGATTTTTCTTCATCACACCACCTGCCTGCGGAGACTGTTCACTGATGCTTTGACAGCGTCATGGACTCCGCCGTGCGCCAGACCACCGCCGAAAGGCGAACCTGACGTTATCGCGCTCTGGCGCTTGGCTACGCATCACCGCGACCGATACATTCCGTCATGCGATGCACGACGCCATCCGGTTTACTGCCTGCACGTCATGATCAGGGAAACCGCACCCAGCCCTTGGTGGATGGACCGTTGTCCTCGACAGGCGCGGCCTTGGCCTTCGGCGCGGCGGCTGTCTGCGCTGCCTGTGCTGCCTGTGCTGCCGCGGGCTGCACGACCGGTGCATCGTGACCCATCGCCGGCTGCTCGGGCATCGCAGAGGAATGATGGCTGGTAATCAGCCAGTCGCTACCGATCTTCTTGTACGAGAACGAGTAGCGTGCCTTCACCCGGGTGCCGTCCGCGAAGCGGAAAGTGTACAGGCCGGCATCGGTGGCGCTGTTGCAGTCCACTTCGATCAGGCGGTCATCGATGCTGCCTTCCGGACGTTTCATCAGGAAGTGCGTGAAATAGTCTTCCTTCTCGGCGATAGTGAATCGCGCGCGATTGGATACCGTGGGCAGCAACAGCGAATTGGGCGCGTAGTTGGCGACCACCCGGCGCGGATCGCCGGTGCGCAACGACGCATTCCAGCGATCGAACAGCGCGGCAATCTCGGCCTTCAACGGCATGTCGCATTCCTCGGCGGGGCGCGCAGCGGCCACCGTCATTGCGGCATGGCCGGAATGCGCGGGCAATGCTTTCCCCGGAGCGGCAACTGCCGTCGCCGGCACGTCATGACCGGTGTCGGCGTGGGCCTCCTTGGCGTGGGCATCTTTCGAATGATGGGTGTCCTTCGAATGACCGTCAGGCGCGTGCGCCTCTTTCGCGTGAGCCTCTTTCGCCTGCACCGCCGGCGCGGCTTTTGCCTCCGGCGCTGCGTGATGATCATGCGATACCGGCGCCGCATGAGCGGCCGCTGCGGGCGGCGCATCATGGCCGGCCGGCGGTGCGGAGGCAGCAGCCACTGGTGCTGCAGCAACTGGCGCAGCGGCGAGCGGCTTCTTCAGTTTCAGGCGCTTGTTGCTCTCGGCTGCCGCCGGCGGTGTCACCAGCGCATGCGGATCGACCGGTGCAGGAGCTGCTGCGGCGGGCGCGTGCGTGTCCTTCGCATGGGCATCCTTCGCATGGGCATCCTTCGCAGGCGCGTCCTTGACCGGCGCGGCCGCTGCGGCAGGCGCGTCTGGCGTGCTGGCTGCGGCAGGTGCGTGCGCATCGGCAGCCGGCGCTGCCTGAGCATCGACCGAAGGCGCATGAGAGTCCGCGGCCAGCGGCTTGCGCAGCTTCAGCCGCTTGCCAGGCTCGGGGGCGTGCGCTGCCTGAGCAGCGTGCGGGTCCGCAGCTGCCGTTGCCTTGTCAGCATGCGCGCCTGCGTGAGCATCGGCGCCGTGATCTTTGCCATGGGCATCCGCTGCCGTGAGCGCGTGGGCCTCTTGCGCAGCTGCTTTCTTAGCCTTCTTCGCACGCTTCTTTTTCGGCGCTGGCTTGGTCTCTGCGGCTGCCGCATCGGCATGCACCTCTGCCGCAGGCTTGGTCTCAGCAGCCTTCGCATCGACGGGCTTGGCGTCGGCCGGCTCGGCCTCAGCAGGCTTGGCATCCGCCGCTGGCGCCGCATGCGCGGCACCGTGATTGTCATGCTTCGCGTCCGCGGCCATCACTGCCGGGCACCCAAGGGCCAGCAGCATCGCAGGAATCATCAGTTGTGCGTTCATCATGGTGACCTTTCTCTCAGGTCCTTGCAGGCCGGTGGGAACCGTCTCAGCCGGATTATCAAATTGAGCACGCCAATAAGCTGGCACGCGACCACGCCTCCATTATCCGGGGCCGATGCATGCAAGGGCTCTCGTTCGTATTAATCGGGACGGCAGCGGAATTCTGTAGCGCGAAACGCGAGAATATTAGAAAGCAAAGCTAAAGAACCACAATGCTGGGTTCGATTATCCGGACAAGATTGAATGTTTTTGCGTAAATCCCGCAAAAGTATTTCAATTTTATTATTGAAAATCATGCAAGCGTATGAGCGGCGCATTATCCTTGTGCCGTTGGAAAAACTCGTCGGGCCGTCATGCTGCCATCGGGTTCCGCAGTCTTGTATTCATAAGGAGAATCAACGTGTCCGATAAAACAATTCACACACTGGACGATCAGGCGCACGATGCTGGTTGCCCCTGCTGCACGACCTCAGCGCTGGCCGGTCACACCGGTCTGTCGCGCCGACAGTTCCTCGCGACCGGCGCTGCCGTCATGGCCGGCGGCCTGATGGGCTTTGTCCCCGGACGCTCGATGGCCGCAGGCGGCAATTACGAGGCCATGCTGGTCAACTGCATCGATCCGCGTTTCACCACGCTGAGCTGGCAGTACATGGGCCTGCTTTCCGGTGTCGAGCGTGACAAGCTGGGCGACAACTACAGCCACTTTGTGATGGCCGGTGGCCCGATCGGTGCCGTGCACCCGAAATTCGCTGCCTGGCACAAGACCTTCTGGGACAACCTCGACATCACCGTCGGCCTGCACCATATCAAGCGCGTGGTCGCGCTGTCGCATCGCGATTGCGGCGCCGCCAAGCTGGCCTTCGGTGCGAATGCGGTCGGCGAAAAAGAGATGGAAACCGGCTCGCATGGCGAAGCACTGACCATGTTCCGCAAGGAGGTCAATGCCCGCCATCCGAAACTGAGCGTCATCACCGGCATCATGGACACCTCGGGTCGGGTCGATCTGATCGGTTAATTCCTGAAGACCCGCCTGTTTTGACCTAGGTCAAGGCGATATTCATGCTGCAAGGAAATACTGGCTCCTCGAAACGCTGCACACAGTTCAGCGGTTTTTGAGGAGCCAGTGATGTTTTTGGATCATGCCGTTCTCCGCAAGCCTGCGCCACTCGCCTCGATGAGGTGAACCGCGACCGCGCGCTCATCCCACCACGATCCACGCTCCCCCACCTGCATCACACTTCCTGACCATGAACACACCAATCGCTTCACTGCTCGCCGCCGGACTGATGATGACCGCGACCGCACAGGCCGAACAGATCCGCTTTATCTGCAGCGGCACGCATGTCGAATATGACGGCTGGGGCAAGCGGGTCGAACAGATGAGCAGCCTGAAGGAAGACCCGGTCGATCTGATGGTGGATACCAGCGCCGGAAAAATTTACTTCAGCACGCTGTATGGCGGCGCCGTCACGGCCGATCTCAAGACCAGCGCGGAATGGTATGAAGGCGAGGTCGCGATGGACAAAACCGTCATGGGACGCAAGATCGCACAGGTCAGCGTGAAAGTCGGACGAATCGCCTGGGGCGCGATGACGGTCTATACGCTGGAGGGCAAGGATGGCGAGAATCATCTCGCCTATGCCGGCGTGTGCACGCCCAAGACGGTGTCCTGAGTAGCGGTCATCATCACGGCAGGATGCTGCATCCTGCGCGCTGCAATGATCAGGCGTTTTTCCTCGCTGCGATATAGCTGACGCCCGCCGGCCCGTAGGTCTCGGTATGAGGCACATGCGCATCGAGCTGGAACAGATCTCCGGCACGGCAATGCTGGGTCTTGCCCTCGGCGACGATGGTGATCTCGCCCGTCAGGATCAGTGCACGCGCCTCGAAAGGATGGCTGTGCAGATCCATCGCGCCGGCCGCACGCTCGACCCGCGCAATTTCATAGCCCTGCTGACGCATCTGCTGCTCGAATTCTTCAGGTGTCATCACCATCTCCTTTTACCGCTCAGTGCTGAGCCTGTGATTTGCTGGATAACAGCTTCACCAGCGTCAGCAACGTATGGTTGACCGGCGTCGGCACGCCGTGCTTTTTACCCAGCCGGCAGACATAGCCGTTCAGGTAATCGATTTCCGTCGGCTTGCCGCGAGCAAGGTCCTGCGCGGTCGACGAGTATTGCGTGGCCATGGTCGAGGCCAGCTTGCGCACGGTCTCGTACATATCCCCCGGCACACTGATGCCCTCCTTGCCCGCCACGGTCAGGCATTCGGTGACCACCGTCTGCATCAGCTCCGGCACGCCATCCACCTGCACCATCTTTCCGTACACCTCTTGCGAGATTGCCGAGACGGCGTTGTACGCGCAGTTGATGATCAGCTTGCCCCACAGCGGCCCCATGACATTCGCCGATACCTCGACCGGCACACCCGACTCGCCAAACCAGTGGGCGATATCGGCGCTCTCCGGCGAATCGCCAATGACCAGCTCGCCACGACCATGATGCTTCACATGACCGGGACCGGCCATCTCGGTGGCGACATACACGACCGCCGGTATCACCCGGTGCGGCAGCACATCGCGCACGATCTCGGGGTTTTCAGCGCCATTCTGCAAACAGAGGATGACGGCGTCCGGCTCGAGATACGGCGCCATCTGACGCGCAGCCTGCTCGCTGTCGGCGGACTTCACGCAGAACAGAATGACTTTGGCACCGGCGACGCCTGAAGGCTCGATGCTGGCCTGCAGGGGCACATGTTCGGAAAACGTCCTGGCCTCCAGCCACAGGCCGTCGCGATGGACCGCATCGACATGCGACTGCCGGCCAATCAGGGTGACCGGATAGCCGGCGCGCGCCAGCATGCCACCGAAAAAACAGCCGACCGAGCCGGCTCCCATGACCGCAAAGCGCGGCTTGGCTGATGCATTCATGATCTCTCCTGTTTTTCTAACAGCGCCTTCTGTAGGACGCATGCGAACCGGAACTATACCTGAACCCAATCACGCGGCGGGACAGGAGAACCGGCACTCAGCCGGCGGCATCGATCTCGGCAAAGACTTTCTGCGCGAGCGCGAACGCAGAGTTTGCCGCTGGCACGCCGCAATAGATCGCGGCCTGCAGCAGCGCTTCCTTGATCTCGTCGCGCGTGACGCCATTGTTCGAGGCAGCGCGCAAGTGCAGCTTCAGCTCTTCCTCGCGATTGAGCGCGACCATCATGCAGATCGTCATCAGGCTGCGGGTATGGCGCGGCAAGCCGGGGCGGGTCCAGATCTCGCCCCACGCATACCGGGTGATCAGGTCCTGAAAATCTCCGGTGAACGCGGTGCGGTTGGCCTGCGCACGATCGACATGGGCATCCCCCAGCACCGCGCGGCGCACCTGCATGCCGGCCTCGAAACGCTCTTTCTCATTCATGGTGGTCGCTCGCTGGTTGGCTTATTGATTGAGCAGAAAGGCCAGTAACTGCTGGGTGAATGCCTGCGCGACTTCCCAGTTGGACAGATGGGCAGCGTTCAGCTCCACATATTTTGCACCCGGTATCGCGCGCGCGATCAGCTCGCCATGCTCGGGCGGCGTGGCCTTGTCATGCTTGCCGCCGATGACCAGGGTGGGCGCGGTGATACGCGCCAGCTCGGCGCGCTGGTCCATGTCACGCACAGCCGCGCAGTTGGCGATATAGCCCTCGGCCGGGGTAGTGCGCAGCATCTGCTTGACGCGCTCGACCTGCGCCGGTGCGTGCGCAAGAAAGTCGGCGGTGAACCAGCGCTCGAGCACGCCATCGACGATGCTCTCCATGCCGTCCTGCTTCACTTTGGTGATGCGGGTGTTCCAGACCTCGGGCACGCCGATGGCGGCGCTGGTGTTGCACAGCACGAGCCGCTTCACGCGGCCGGGTGCATGCACACCGAGCCAGATGCCGGTCATGCCGCCCATCGACAGCCCGCAGAAATGCGCACTCGGTATCTTCAGTCCGTCGAGCAGGGAGATCACATCGCGGCCGAGCTGGGCGATGCTGTACGGCCCCGGCGTGACATCGGACTGGCCATGGCCGCGTGTGTCATAACGCAGCACACGAAAGTGCTCGGTCAGCGCCGGCAGTTGCGGCAGCCACATCGCCAGTGTCGTGCCGAGCGAATTCGACAGCACCAGTACCGGCGCATCGGCCGGCCCGTCGATGTCGTAATGGAGTTTGCCGGTACCGGTATCTAGGAAAGGCATGTAGGCTCCTGTGGCTGCGGGTGTCGGGCTGGTTGGTGTGGGCTCGGTGGTTCAGGCTCGGTAGTTCAGGCTCAGTCTTTCAGGATTTTCGCTTCCGGTGCAGTTCCAGCACCCGGTCAACGAATGCGGTGGCCTCGCCCAGATAGCCGGCGGGGTCGAACAGCTTGTCCAGCGCCTCGGGGCTGATTCGCTGCGTGACGCGCGGATCGGCGCGCATCACCTCGCGCAGCGGGCGCGCTTCCTGCAGTGCCTGTCTGCACGCGGCCTCGACCAGTTCATGCGCGGCGGCGCGTCCGAGCTCGCGGCCCAGTGCCAGCGACACGGCCTCGGCCATCACCAGCCCGCGCGTGGCATCGATATTGTTCCGCATGCGCGCCTCATCCACCTGCAATCCTTCGATCACGGCGCGCATCTGGCTCAGTGCCGCGCCCGTCAGTGCTGCGATCTCGGGCAAAGTGTCCCACTCGGCCTGCCAGCCACCGAGCGCACGCTCATGTTCATTCACCATCGCAGAGAGCAGGGTCGAGACCAGCGCGGGCACGCGCACGGACGCAGTCAGCGCCGCAGCGCAGCCCACCGGATTGCGCTTGTGCGGCATGGTGGACGAGCCGCCCCGGCCGGCCGCCACCGGCTCGGAGAGTTCGGCGATTTCGGTCTGCATCTGCAGCGAGATATCGCGCGCGATCTTCCCCAGCGTGCCGGTCAGCAGGCCGAGGGTGGTCGCGACACTGGCGATACGATCCCGGTGCGCATGCCAGGGCGTCGCGGGCAAGTCGAGCGATAGCTGTCCGGCCAGCGCATGCGCAACGGCCAGTCCCTGATCGCCGAGGCTCGCCAGCGATCCGGCGGCACCGCCAAACTGAAGCACGCTCACTTCCCGGGTCGCAGCAGCGAGCCGGTCCTGATGACGGATGACCGCATCAAGCCAGCCGGCGGCTTTCAGTCCAAAGGTGATCGGCAGTGCATGCTGCATCCAGGTGCGGCCCATCATCAGCGTGGCGCGGTGCCGGTGCGCAAGTGCCGCGAGCGCATCGGCCAGTTCGGCCAGCTCGATGGTCAGCAACTGCAGCGCGTCACGAACTTGCAGCACCCTGCCACTGTCAATGATGTCCTGACTGGTGGCGCCCCAGTGCACATAGCGCGCGGCCTCGGCATCATGCGCCGTGACGAGCGCGGTCAGCTGCCGCACCAGCGGTATCGCCAGATTGCCCGCCTGTCCGGCCTCCCGTTCCAGTGCGGCGAGGTCAATGCGCTCTGCCCGGCAGGCGCCGGCGATGGTCTCCGCCAGAGCGGCGGGCATCACGCTCTCGGCGGCGAGCGCCCGGGCCAGCGCCGCTTCCACATCCAGCATGCGCTGCACGGTGGTTCCGGAAGAGAAGATGCGTGACATCGCTTCACTGGAAAACATGGCGCGGCTGAGAGTGGGGCTGGTCATGGGAAAACACTCATCCTGTCTGCATCAGATTTGGATCAGAGATCGAAGAAGACGGTTTCATTCGCATCGCCGCCCAGCAAAATATTCCATTCAAACACACCGGGCTGTCCATCCACCGCGTGGGCGATCAGGCTGCCGCGACGCTGCGCCGGCACCAGCAAGAGTACCGGATCGGCCGCATGATCATCCTCCGGCAAATAGATCCGCGTCACGAGCTGTTTCAGCAGGCCGCGTGCGAACACGCTGACCATCAGGTGGGGCGCCTGCGGCTGCCCGTCGGCAGCAGGCACGCTGCCCGGCTTGATGGTGGAAAAGCGGAATCCGCCATTCGCGTCAGTGGGCGTGCGGCCAAAACCGATGAACCCTTCGTCCAGAGGCAGTGAACGTGTGTCCTCCGGATGCGCATATCGTCCATGCGAATTCGCTTGCCAGATCTCGATCATGCCATCCGGTATCGGCGCGCGGTCGGCGTCGAGCAGTCGCCCCTGGATCACGATGCGCTCGCCGCTCACGCCGGGCGCCGCGAGTTCGGTCGTGTTCAGCCAGTCAAGGCCGATATGCAGATACGGGCCGACGGTTTGCGAGGGCGTGAGCATGGACAGCGTGTTTAGGGTGCTCGCCGGGTGAGCGGCGTGTTCACTGGCAGCGCGGCTCATCTCAGGTCTCCATCGGGGTGGCGTGACGTCCGCGCAGGACGATGTCGAAGCGAAAGCCCAGCGCATGCTCGGGCTCAGTCAGTTCGAGTTCGAAGCGCGAGATCATGCGCTGGCGCGCCTGTTCGTCGGGCACGCTGTTGTAGATCGGATCGAACGCCAGCAAGGGGTCTCCGGGGAAATACATCTGCGTCACCAGCCGTGTCGCAAACGCATTGCCGAACAGCGAGAAATGGATATGTGCAGGTCGCCATGCATTCGGATGATTGCGCCATGGGTAGGCGCCGGGGCGAATGGTGACAAAGCGATAGCGACCCTGCTCATCCGTCATCGTGCGCCCGGTGCCGGTGAAATTCGGATCCAGTGGCGCATCATGCGTATCGTTCTTGTGCTGATAGCGGCCTGCGGCATTCGCCTGCCACACCTCGATCAGCGTGTTGCGCACCGGGCGCCCGTCTTCGTCCAGCACGCGGCCGGCGACGATGATGCGCTCGCCGAGCGGCTCGCCGGGATGCTGGCGGGTCAGGTCGGCATCGGCAGGCGCAATGCGCTCATGTCCGAACACGGGGCCGGTCATTTCCGACAGCGACTGCGGCAGCAGGATCAGCGGCTGCGAAGGCGAGCGCTTGACGGTGGACGCGTAAGGCGGCGACAGGTAGTCGGGCTGGATGCCCGTTCCCGGCCGGCGATAGGGGTGAAGCGGTGACATGCGGTGTTTCCTTGTCTCGGAAATTCGGATACGGTCTGAAGCGTTGGTTATTGGTTTTTTGGGTCTGTTTATTGTTCTTGTTTGTTTTTTATCGGTCTTTTTTCTATTGTCGCCGAAGGGGCGTCGAACACCAAACGAACCGGCCGGGCCCGCCGGCTCGGCTGGGGTCAGACCCGCTCGATGATCAGCGCAATGCCCTGCCCGACGCCAATGCACATCGTGCACAGTGCATAACGGCCGCCGCTGCGATGCAGCTGGTACACCGCGGTCGTAACCAGCCGCGCGCCGCTCATGCCCAGCGGATGGCCGAGTGCGATCGCGCCGCCGTTCGGGTTGACCCGGGGATCATCATCAGCAATACCCAGTTGGCGCAGCACAGCCAGACCCTGTGCGGCGAAGGCTTCGTTAAGTTCGATCACGTCCATCTGCGCCAGTGTCATGCCGGTTTGCTGCAACAGCTTGTGCACGGCCGGCACCGGGCCAATGCCCATCACGCGCGGCGGCACACCCGCCGTGGCCATGCCGACCACGCGCGCCTTCGGCGTCAGTCCGTAGCGGCGCGCATGCTCTTCGTCGGCCAGCAGCAGCGCGCACGCGCCGTCATTCACGCCGGACGCATTGCCTGCGGTGACGCTGCCCTCGGGATGCACCACGCCTTTCAGCCGGGCCAGTGCGTCGGTGCTGGTCGCACGCGGATGCTCATCCTGCAGCACCGTCAGCGGATCGCCCTTCTTTTGCGGAATGATCACGGGCACGATCTCGTCGGCCAGCACGCCGCTGGCCTGTGCAGCGGCCGCCTTGTTTTGGCTGGCGACGGCGAACGCATCCTGATCGGCGCGACTGATGGCGAAATCGGTCGCCACGTTCTCGGCGGTCTCGGGCATGGAATCCACGCCATACAGCGCTTTCATCTGCGGATTGATGAAGCGCCAGCCTATCGTGGTGTCAAAGATCTGTGCATTGCGCGAGAACGCGCTGTCGGCTTTGCCCATCACGAACGGCGCGCGGGTCATGGATTCGACGCCGCCGGCGATCATCAGGCCGGTCTCGCCGGACTTGATCGCGCGCGCCGCGCTGCCGACCGCATCCATGCCAGAACCACAGAGGCGATTGATCGTCGATCCGGCAACCTCGAGCGGCAGACCCGCGAGCAACGACGACATGCGCGCCACATTGCGGTTGTCCTCGCCGGCCTGATTGGCGCAGCCAAAGATCACTTCGGCGACCGCCGACCAGTCCATCTCGGGGTGGCGCGCCTGCAGCGCGCGCAACGGGATCGCGCCAAGGTCGTCAGCACGCAGGTCTTTCAGCGCACCGCCAAACCGTCCGATGGGGGTGCGAATGGCATCGCAAATGAAGGCTTGTTTCATCAAAGTGTTCCGTTCAGTGCAAGGGGCAGGCCCGCGATCTGTTCAAGCTCGGGCAGGGTGATACCGTCGGCCATCTCGCGCACGAGCAGCCCGTCGGGAGTAATGTCGATGACGGCAAGATCGGTGTACACGCGGCTCACGCAGCCCACGCCAGTCAGCGGGTAGGTGCACTGCGCCACCAGCTTGCTCTCGCCGGTCTTGGTCTGCAGTTCCATCATCACGAACACTCGCTTGGCGCCGATGGCCAGATCCATCGCGCCACCGACTGCGGGTATTGCATCGGGCGCGCCGGTGTGCCAGTTCGCCAGATCACCATGCCGCGACACCTGAAATGCGCCCAGCACGCAGATATCCAGATGACCGCCGCGCATCATTGAAAAGGAATCCGCATGATGAAAGTACGCGCCACCGGTCAGCAGGGTCACCGGCTGCTTGCCCGCATTGATCAGGTCGTCATCTTCCTGTCCGGGCTGTGGCGCTGGGCCCATGCCGAGGATGCCGTTCTCGCTGTGCAGCAGCACTTCCTTTGACGGGTCGAGATGATTGGCCACCAGCGTCGGCAGACCGATGCCGAGGTTCACATACGCACCGGCGGGAATGTCGCGCGCGACACGCTGCGCGATCTCGTCTTTGCTGAAACGTTTCATGACGCACTCCCGGCAACCTGAACGACGCGCTGGACAAAAATGCCGGGCGTGACAATGACCTCGGGATCCAGCGCACCCAGCGGCACGACCTCACTGACCTGAGCGATCGCGCAGGTCGCGGCCATGGCCATGATGGGGCCAAAATTGCGGGCTGCTTTCCGATAAACCAGGTTGCCCCAGCGGTCGCCCTTCTCTGCGCGGATCAGCGCAAAGTCCGCATGGATCGGATATTCGAGCACATAGTGCCGGCCCTCAATGACCCGCGTTTCCTTGCCTTCGGCAAGCTGGGTGCCATAGCCCGTCGGGGTGAAGAATGCACCGATGCCGGCACCGGCCGCGCGGATACGCTCGGCGAGATTGCCCTGCG
>JACCDH010800451.1_pt1 | contig 17442 bp, 12 predicted proteins | sample 7442481 | NCBI WGS metagenome assembly JACCDH01 (sample SAMN15323433, study PRJNA562643) | freshwater metagenome | isolation source: river surface water | place: USA:Blue River Watershed | collected 2017-08-15
ACACCTCCATCACCTTGCACAACACCCACAGATCAAGCTACTTCTTTAGTTTTATCGTCAATAACAGGAACTTCTCTTTCAGGAAGTTTTACCGCTGCTAGTTCATCTCCTAGTGGTTATTTAGTTGTAAGAAGTACAAATAGCTCACTATCTTCCAACCCTGTTGATGGTACTACCTATGCTGCTAATGCAAGTATAGGTGGTGGAAATGTAGTACAAACTCCGGGATCTAATACAAGTTTTACTTCTTCGGGTTTAACAGGTAATACTCAATATTATTATTTTGTTTTTTCATATAATAATACCAGTTGTTCGGGTGGCCCTAAATACTTAACTACAAGTCCATTAACAGCAAATGCTACTACCTGTCTATCAACACCAAGCACTCTTTCGGCATCTTCTATTTCTACAACTGGTTTTACTGCAAACTGGAGTTCTTCATCTGGTGCCTCTGGGTATTCTTTAGATGTTGCAACTGACGCATCATTTACTAGTACAATCTCTGGTTCACCATTCACTTCTGCAACTAATTCATATACACTAAGTGGTTTAACATCAGGAAACACCTATTATTATAGAGTTACTGCAACAGGTGGTTCATGTAATAGTACAGTATCTTCAAATGCAAACACTACATTAACATGTATTGCTCCCACATCATTAGCTGCATCAGCAAGTTCAAGTTCTCAGACTTATACAACTATAAGTGGGGCTTTTACTGCAGCTTCTAGTTCAACGCCTACAGGATATATAGTTGTTCGTTCAACAAGCGCAACAACTCCAACAACCTTAGCGTTGGGAACTGCATTACCAACAGTTGGTAGTACAGTTTATGGCGCTGGCACCAATGTTGAATATGTTAATACTTCAGCAGGATCATGGACTTCATCAAATTTAGTTTCTGGTACTACGTATTATTATTATGTATTTTCATATAACAATACCACTTGCAATGGAGGTCCTGCATATAGTGCCTCTGCAACAAGTTTTTCTCAAAGTACCTTATCGTGCCCAACCTTCAATGCTACTATTAATATAGATGGTCAAACAGCTGTGCCTGGTTCTTCTTATCCTACCTTTACAGCAGCATTAAGTGATTTGACTGCATGTGGCATTACGCAAGCAACCACTTTACAAATTACCTCTAGTTACACTAGTGCCTCAGAAACCTTTCCAATAACCATAAACTCAATAACTGGTTTAAGCTCAACTAATACACTGACCATTAAACCTGCTTCTGGGGCTACACCAACTATTTCGGGAACTAATACAAAAGCAATTATTGTGTTGAATGGTTGCGATTATGTATCAATAAATGGCAGCAATAATAATACAAATACTAGGGATTTAACTATCACTAATACAAATACGGGAACGTCTTCTGCAGTTGTATGGATTCAAACTAATAGTTCTGATGGAAGTACAAATAATAGTATTAAAAATTGTACAATTAACGGAAGTGGAGTAACACAAACTTTATTTGGAATTGGATCGGGATCAAGTTCAATATCAACAACAAGCTTAGGAGCAGGTAACAATTCTAATACTATTCAAAATAATAATATAAATGGTGTTCAATATGGTATATACTCTCAAGGAGCATCTATTGCTAATAAAAATACAGGCAATATCATTTCTGATAATAATATTAGCTCAAGTGCAAATACAAAAGGTGGTATTTGGGTAGGATTTGAAAACAATATTTTAATCTCATCAAATACTATTTCAAATATTGCTCAAGCTTCTTCTCCAGATGTTTTTGGTATTAGTTGTGGTTTTGGCACAAGTGTGTCAGCAACTTCAAATGCAGGTAATGAGGTTACAAACGCTACAATTACTAAAAATAATATTGGAAGTATAGTTAATTCAGGAACTTTTTCTGCATATGGTATTGGAATAAGTAATTCATCTTCAGGTACTAATTTAATTTCTAATAATTTTATATATGGAGTAGCTTCTAACGGCACTAGTGGGGATTTTGCTTCAGGAATTATAATTGGAGGTGGGACATGTACAACGAATATTTATAATAATACTGTTTCAATGCAAGGAACAATCACAGGTAGTACACCAGCGTCACAAACAACTTCTTGTTTTTCTGTTACAATTTCAACAGAACCAGTTATAAATTTAAGAAATAATATTTTTTCGAATACTCAGATTGGAAATACAAGTGCAACTGTAAGATTTTCAAGTATTGCATTAGCATATACACCAAGTACAAACACTACTTCTGATTATAATAATTTGTATTGCTCTGGATCTGGACCAGGTACCTATCAAATAGGTTTAACCGGTACTGTAGTTGCCGGTACAGCACGTACAACTTTAACAAATTGGAAAACAGCTACAGGTAAAGACGCAAATTCCATATCTTCAGCACCTAATTTCACATCAACTACAGACTTACATTTAAATGCAAGTAGTAATTGTGCATTAGAAGGTGCTGGGACTCCTATTTCGGGTATAACAACCGATTATGATGGAGATACTAGAAATACTTCATATCCCGATATAGGTGCAGATGAATTTTCTTATTCAGGTAATAACCAATGGTCTGGTGCTACTTCTACTGCATGGTCTACAACTTCTAATTGGTCATGCGGATCAGTACCAACTGGTACTATGAATGTAGTAATTCCATCCTCTGGGATTACCAACTTTCCTGTATTGTCTTCAGCAACAGCTATCAAAGATATAAATATTGGATCGGGCACTTTATCCTTAAATGGCCAAACACTCACTATCAATGGTGCAGTTACCGGTACTGGTACTATTTCAGGATCTGCTTCATCTAATTTAGTCATAGGAGCTAATGCTGGCACTTTAAACTTTACGAGCGGCTCTAATACCCTTAAGAATCTAACATTAAATTCTGGCTCTTCTGCTACCCTTGGTAATGCTCTAAATATAGCTACGGGTGCTACACCGGGTGTACTAACCGTAAACACTGGTGCTACACTTACTACGGGTGGTTTTTTAACTCTAAAATCAGATATTACGGGTACAGCACGCGTAGCTAATAGTGCCGGTTCTATTTCGGGTGAAGTGAGCGTAGAGCGTTATATACCACAAAACAGCAATAGAGCATGGAGAGCATTAGCTGTGCCTACTTACAGTGCTACGCAAACTATTGCTAACTCATGGCAATTGGGTACGCTTATTACTGGTCCAAATGGTAATGGTTTGGATCAATCTACCGGTGGTTTCTCTATGATGAGTTATGATCCTGCTACAGATGCATTGGTGGGTGTAGGCAATATGTCTAATGTAATATCTGGCAATACGGCAGCACCAGCAGCATATTATTTATATGTAAGAGGAGATAGAAATACCGGAGTTGCTAATACAAATCTTAACCCTACAGCTACAACATTGAGCTCTAAGGGCAGCTTATATCAAGGTACTGTAACTGTTACGGCAGCTAATAATGGATCGGGTACTACCTATCACTTATTGGGTAACCCATATGTATCTCCAATAAATTTAAATAGTTTCTATACTGCCAATTCCTCTAATTTAGACAATACGTTTTATTTATTTGATCCGCAAATAGCTAATACTACTGCAGGTGTGGGAGGTTTAATAACCCTTACTGGTTCTGGCTCTTCTTATACACCTTCTGTTACAGGAGCATCGTATAGTGGAAGTATATCAGAAATACCATCGGGTATGGCATTTTTCATAACCAAATCTAGCGGTTCTGCAAGTTCTATTGTTTTTAATGAAAGTATGAAAACTACAGGGTCTACCATCAGTAATGGTTATAACGGACTTAAAACTACTGCTGCTGTAGATGGTCAATTACAAGTAAACTTAAATGTTAAAATAAATGACTCAACAGTAAGACCTGCAGATGGTATATTGGCTATTTTTGATGCTAATGAAAAAGTACAAGTAGATGGTGCAGATGCTAGAAAAATGAGCAATTTTGGTGAAAATATGTCTATCAATAATCATGGTGACTTATTAGCTATCGAAAAACGCCCATTGTTTAATCAAGATACCTTACACATCAATACTACTGGATTGACAAATAGATTGTACAGTTTAAGATTCAATCCATCTCAATTCCAAAATGCTTCTAGTGCTTTGTTGATAGATCATTATACCCATAGCACACAAAGCATTCCTTTACAATCGGCATCTGAATATGCATTTACCATTGATGCAAATGCACAAAGTAAAGGTCCTAATAGATTTGATGTAGTATTTGAGCAAGCTGCTTTACAAATAGCTACTACTAAAAAATTAATGGCTATAGAATTATATCCAAATCCTGTTAGTGAAGGCGTAATTAATATTTCTATGCATCAGCAGAAAGAAGGTAATTATGCGGTATCTATTGTAAATGCTCTTGGTGCAGAAATACAAAAAGAAAATTGGCATCATAGCAATGGCGATCAAATACACAGCATTAATGTGAACAAGCTTGCTAGCGGTATCTATTACTTAAAAATAAGTAATGAATTTGGTGACCAATCTATGCATAAATTCATTCAATCATCTTCTAACTTCTAAAACCTAACTATATGAAAAAGTATATCTTAATTTTAATTGTTTCAGTAGTTTGGTCATTGCCTGTGTCTGCACAGTCAAGTCAAAATGAAACTAATACGGAAGAGATTATTGAATCTGATTTAAACACTGAAGAAGTTAATTCAATTCAAGAACCTGGAATGAACCCTATGGGTATCATAAGTAGCATTATGAATGAGCAAAGCCCTGTATTGCCAGATCCTAGCAATACACCTGGTGATCCTGGAAATCCAGATGCTCCAGTAGATGCGCATATTTGGTTCTTACTGCTATTGGTAGCTGCTTTTGGATCTTATCAGTATAAAAAACAAAGCACAAAAACTGCTTAATTCGTGTTAAGTTTAGTTTTGTAACTATAAAAAAGCCAGCCTCATTTAGTGCTGGCTTTTTTTATTATTATTGGAAAAGTAAATTATGGTTTGGCATTTTTATGATAAGCATAGCCCATAAGCAAGAGTAAAACATAGCAGGCAATATCGAATAAGGTATGATGATCAATACTGAATAAGGTTAACTGTTTTGTATTGTGCTCTTGCACTAAAAGGATCAATACAATTCGGAAAATATTTAGTGCAAATAAAAATAGGCTTCCTATAATGGCCCAAATCAATTTATTTAATAGCCTATTTTTTAATGCTATAACAAAAGACAACCAAATACAAGTAATCCCAATAGCCAAACAACCATAAATAATATTTACGCCACCATTAGCTGTTTTAATATTTATTAATCCATTTCTCCATGCATTAATCTCTATAAACTGTAGGCTACTGACAACGGTATTGATAATAAGATCGGTATAGGCTTGTATAAAATTAAAATGCTCAAAAAGAAATTGGCTTTCAATAGTACCTCCAGGCATAGCTATGCCGATAAAAAACATAAAGCATGCATATAAAGAAAAAAATACACTGCAAAAACGAATTAAAAAACTCCATTTGCTTTCGTTATAATAGTAATGAATAAGTTTCTTAAGCTGTAGTATCATCTGTTTTTCTAAATTTTATGACTACTATATAAATGAATAAAATAACTAAACCTATGATCAAAGCCATTTCATCGAATAGGGTTACAATACGATTTAATACTACTAGGATAGGCAGTAAAAGAAAAGCCAACAAATAGCTGTATTTTTTAAAAATGCTTTTCATTATTATTTTATTGGTTAAGGATTGTTAGGGTTTTAAATCCTATGTATTATACAATTCCAGAAGGAGATAGAGTATTGTAAATCTAGTGCTTTTTATTGATTATTGTATTTTATAAAGCATTAAATAATTTATAGTAAAAGCATAGCTTATAGCATTAGTCTATTCCAATAGTTTATCCATTTACATTTCTAAAAGCAGAAGGGGTAGTTTTCTTCTTCTTCAAAAAAACTCTATTAAAATAACTGAGTGTTTCATATCCACATTCAAAAGATATCTGACTTATGGTTTTATCTGTTTGAGTTAATAACCTAGAGGCTTCATTAATTCTAATTTCATTTAAATAATCAGAAAAGGTTTTACCGGTAGATTTCTTAAAAAATTTACAGAAATTACTTTCCGTTAAATATAATTGATCCGCAAGCTGTTGAATGCGAATAGCGGTATTGAAATTCTTTTGAATAAATAGGCATATCTCATTTATTCTGCGTTCACTTTTCTTAGAAGCTATGGTGTGAAAGGTGTTAGGCGCAATAAATTGGTATTGCATTTCTGATAAATCATTTAAAATAGAGATCAATTTCAAAATTTTAGGATATCCATCCATACTAAGCATTTCTACAATAGCATTTGCGATTTCTTTATGCTCATCAAAGGCAATTCCTCTATTAGCGTTTTCTAGCATTTGCTTAATAGCTGCAGCTTCCTCACAATTAGTAAATGAATGGATAAATTCTTTTGAGAATTGAATAACAATTGCATCAAATAGTTCATTTTCTGTGGCCACACCTGTCCAAGTATGAGGTAAATTAGAACCCAATAAAACTAAATCTCCATCCTTATAATTCTCATAGGTATTGCCTACTATTCTATACCCATTACCTTTAACTATAAAGGTGAGCTCATATTCCGGATGATAATGCCACTTAAATTCAAAATTTGGAACTTGAAAACGATAGGCATAAAAACTTGATAGCCCTTTTTGTAATTTTATATCCTCAAATACAGCCTTCATAGTCTAAAATTAACTATTTAATATCAATAAATTAGATAATTAATTCAATATAGTATCATAAAAGGACAAATAAATGTTAATGGCTTAGCTTAGTTTACTGTAGATTTGAAGATAGCCATTACCGTCAAAATCAATAAAAATGCAACACTTACCTAATGCCATAAGGGAATTTTTGAACAGTCCATACACTTTAAGTGCAGATCAAATAGATTTTTATCAGAAAAATCGGTTTATTAAATTAAAGGAGGTGCTCAATCAAGAGAGCATTACCTTTTTCAATGAAGTTATAGCTGATCAAGTAGCACTCATGAATCAAGAGCAGACGGCCTTAGCGGATAGATCTACCTATGGAAAAGCATTTTTACAGCTCTTCAATTTATGGCTAGAAAATCCATTGATTAAAGAATTAGTCTTTAGTAAACGAATAGCCCAAATAGCTACTGCATTAATGGAAACAGATGGAGTGCGTTTATATCACGACCAAGCACTTTTTAAGGAAAGTGGCGGAGGTATTACACCTTGGCATGCCGACCAATATTATTGGCCATTAGAAACCGATAAGACTATCACGGCTTGGATACCCCTACAAGAAACCCCCTTGCCAATGGGACCATTAGAATTTAGTGCTGGAAGCCATGTTATAGTAGAAGGTAGAGAATTAGAGATAGGTGATAAAAGTGAAGAGCTCATAGATAAAAAATTAAGGGTAACTGATTTTAAACATGTTGTTGAAGCATTTGATCTGGGCGAAATTAGTTTTCATTCCGGATGGGTATTTCATAGAGCTGGTGCAAATACTACTGATGAAATGCGTAAAGTAATGACCATTATCTATATGGATAAAGATATGGTTTTGAAAAATCCAGAAAATAAAAATCAAGAACACGATTGGAATACTTGGTGTCCTAATGCAAAAATTGGAGCTGTTATTGATACGCCTTTAAATCCTATAATATATTCTAAATAAGGCATGAAAATAAAATATACGTGCACCTATTGGGGCAGCGAAAATTTATCGGCTAAGCAATTTTTACAAAAAGCTTTAGATCATGGATATGACGGCGTTGAAATTAATTTTCCCGACGACAGTGCATTCATTGAAGAATTTGAAGCTGAATTAAAACATATCAGAGCTACCCAAAACAAAGATTTTATTTTTATTGCCCAACAAGTACTGCCCAATAAATCGGAAACACTCGATGCTTATTGCAATAGCATAGAAGAGCGTTTATCCATGCTATGTAAGCTAAAACCTAATTTCATTAATTCGCATACCGGGAAAGACTATTATGACTTTGAGGATAATTGTAAGATTATTGAATTGACAGCGCAGCTTTCTAAAGCCTCCGGTATTCCTATTTGGCATGAAATTCATAGAGGAAGATTTTCTTTTCATTTAAAAACGCTGCTCCGTTATGTAGAAAAATTTCCTCAGTTAAAATTGATTGCTGATTTCTCCCATTTTTGTGTTGTCTCTGAAAGCAATTTAGAAGATCAAAGAGCACTTCTAGAACAAGTATATCCTACTATAAAACATATTCATGCAAGAATAGGGTTTGAACAAGCACCTCAAGTAAATAATCCTTTTGCACCAGAATGGGAATACTACTTAAAGCAATACACACATTGGTGGAAGGAAATTATAGCAATTAATAAAAACAGACAAGAGGAATATATTAGCATTACTCCAGAATTTGGTCCTTATCCCTATATGCCTCAAGAACCTTTTTCATTGAAACCACTTTCTAATCAATGGGAAGTAAATATAGCTATGAAAAAATATTTACAAGAAAATCTATAAGAAAATGAAAACAACCCATAATGCTTACTTACTTTTTATTGCCTTAAGTGCTGCTCTAGGTGGACTATTATTTGGTTATGATACCGCTGTAATATCAGGAGCTATTGGTAATCTCAGCAAATATTTTGATCTAAATGCTATTGAAACAGGCTGGGCTATTTCAAGTGCACTATTAGGCTGTTTAATAGGTGCTCTTTTCTCGGATTATTTAAGTTCCAAATTTGGTAGAAAAGCAACCATGTTTATTACAGCCCTACTTTTTATTTTAAACTCAATTGGAACCGCTTATCCAGATACATTTACCCTATTTGTAATTTTTAGAATAATTGGCGGTATTGGGGTAGGCATAGCATCAATGGTAGTGCCAATGTATATTGCTGAAATTGCTCCACCTAAGCGAAGAGGCGCATTAGTAGGTAATTATCAATTAGCAATTGTAATAGGCATTGTAGTAGTTTATTTCGTTAATTACTACATAGCATTACAAGGAGATGCAATTTGGAACTTAAATACAGGATGGCGATGGATGTTTGGATCAGAAATTATTCCTTCAATTTTATTTTTAATTTTTATCTTTTTAATTCCTGAGAGTCCAAGATGGTTAATACAAGAAAATAAAATAACTAAAGCAATTCAAGTATTAGAGAAATTAAACTCAAAAGAAGAGGCCAATGCAATACATAATGAAATAATAGCATCCTTAGAAATAGGATCTAAAAATCAATGGAAGTACTTAGTACAATCAAAATTGAAAAAAGCCCTTTTTGTGGGTATTGGGCTTTCCATCTTACAACAATTAACGGGTATTAATGCCATTCTATATTATGCACCAGAAATATTTAAGAATTTAGGTAGTAGTACAGATACTTCGTTATTAGAAACAAGCACTTTAGGTGTGGTCAATTTAATTGCCACTTTATTTGCTATAAGATTAGTAGATAAAATGGGCAGAAAACCTCTTTTATACATAGGATCCATAGGCATGGCGATATCCTTAGCGGTAGTAGGCATAGCCATACATTTTAATGCTTCTGGCAATTGGGTATTACCATTCTTATTGTTATTTATGGCTTCATTCAGTATTTCATGGGGACCTATCGTATGGGTATTATTATCTGAAATATTTCCAAATAAGATTCGAAGTTTGGCACTAGCCATTAGTGTTTTTATACAATGGGGAGCTAATTTTGCAGTTACCCAATTTTTTCCAAGTTTAGTAGAAAACCAATGGCTTAACGCACACTTTAATGGTGCTTTTCCTTTTTATTTATTTTCTGTAATCTGTTTTGTTTCTTTTGTATTTGTAAATAAACTAGTTCCAGAAACTAAAAATATTAGTCTTGAACAAATGGATACTTTATGGGATCAAAAATAAAAATTGTATGCATGTTCTTATTGCTGAGCGCTACTACTTTAAGTGCCCAGCATAATTCAAAATATGTAAATACGTTTATTGGAACGGATGGCACGGGTCATACTTTTCCAGGACCGTCGCTACCGTTTGGCATGGTGCAACCAGGGCCTGATAATAATATTGAAGGTTGGAATCATACTAGTGGTTATCAATACCAAGACACCTTACTATTAGGCTTTTCCCAAACTAGATTTAGCGGAACAGGCATTGGAGAAATGGGTAATATTCTACTGTTACCTTATAATGAAGAAAAATATAACTTGAAAAATAGCTATCTTAAAAATACTGAAAAATCAAGTGTAGGGTACTATCAACTTACAAAAAAAGATGGGGTTAAAGTTGAACTAAGTTGCTCAGAGAGAGTAGCCTTTCATAAATATACGTACCCCAATGAAAAAGGAAAATTATTATTGGATTTTCAACATGGCTTTCAATTTTTGAATGACAGTTTGGTTTTAGAAAATGATATTAAAATAGAAGATGCAACTACCATTTCGGGCTATTGTAAAACAAAAGGCTGGGTAACCAAAAAATACTTTTTCACCATAGTTTTTGATACCCCATACAGTAATATAATTGAGCTTCCAAAAGGTAAAAAACAGAATGCACCAAAATACATTTTGGATTTTAACTTGTCCAAAACAAACCTATTAAATATTAAAATTGCACTGTCTACCGTTGATATAAAAGGAGCAAAAGAGAATTTAAATGCTGAAATACCCCATTGGAATTTCGAAGCAGTGAGAGCCATTGCAGTTCAATCATGGGATACTTATTTGAATAAAATAAATATCCGTGCAGCAAGAAAACAAAAAGAGATATTCTATACCTCAATATACCATCTTCTCCTTCAACCGAGTAATATCGCTGATGTTAATGGACAATACAGAGGTGCTGACGATGCCATAGCAAGTGCTCCAGATAAAGCGTATTATTCTACCTTATCAATTTGGGATATCTATAGGGGAGCTTTTCCATTGCTTCAAATTATTGCACCTGAAAAGATTAACTCCATTATAAATACGCTGCTTTTGCATCATAAAGCAGTAGGATTTTTACCAATATGGACAGCCTGGGGTCAAGATAACTATTGCATGATTGGAAACCATGCTATTCCAATGATACTATCGGCATATCAAAATGGATTTAGAGGATTTGACGCATCAGAAGCATTTCAGGCAATGAAAATAAGCGCTACCGTTAATCATTTTAATTCTGATTGGGACTTATATACTAAGTATGGCTATTATCCCTATGATAAATTAGATAATGAAGCTGTTTCGAGAACATTAGAAAGTGGCTTTGATGATTGGTGTATAGCAAAAATGGCATCAAATTTAAATAAACAAGAAGATGCCAACCTTTTTAATAAAAGAGCAAATTATTACAAAAATTTATTTGATAGTACTACTCAACTCTTTAGAGGCAAAGACACAAAAGGAAATTGGAGAAGCCCGTTTGAGCCCTTAATGGCTACTTCACCAATGAATAATCCGGGCGACTATACTGAAGCTAATGCATGGCAATACTTTTGGACACCTGCACAGCACGATATAGAAGGAATGAAAAATTTATTGGGAGGAACAAGTGCATTCACCAAAAAACTAGATAGTTTTTTCAGCATACAAAGTATAAATCCAAACAAATTTTTAGGACAAGAAGCAATGATAGGTCAATATGCCCATGGCAATGAGCCAAGTCATCATATCGTTTATTTGTATGCCTTTTCAAATCGTCCAAAAACGGGTCAAAAATATATTCATAAGATCATAAATACTTTCCATGATAATTCTCCTAAGGGCATGATAGGAAACGATGATTGCGGACAAATGTCTGCTTGGTATATCTTATCAACTTTAGGTTTTTATCCTGTAAATCCGAGTAATGGTGAATTTATTATAGGGTCGCCACAAGTTAAAAAAGCGGTAATTCAAATAAACAATCAACAGACCTTTACTATTAAAGCTAAAAATTTCTCTAAAAATAATATTTATCAAGATCATCCATCTCTAAACAATGTCAAAATAGAAAATTCCATAGTACGCTATAATGAAATTATGAAGGGTGGTACACTAACATTTAGAATGACAAAAAATTAAATTAATCTATGCACCGATACATCATAATTGTTTTACTTACATGTTCTATTCAAACCCATGCTCAAAAAAGACCAATTGAAAAATATAAACCCATTTCTTTTGGAAGCATTAAACCATCAGGATGGTTAAAAACACAAATGCAAAATGACCTTGATGGATTTGTAGGAAACTTAGACAAATTAGTCCCAGAATTAATAAATGACCCTATTTATTCAAGTGGAAGATTACATAAAAATAGTGCAGCAAAAGAATTGGGTAACCTTAAAGATGGTGATGCAGAGGGTAGTGAACAATATAAGTGGTGGAATAGTGAAACACAATCTAACTGGTGGGATGGATATATAAGAAATGTGCTGCTTCTTAATAATGAAGCAGGGATAAGCAAAGTAAAAAAATATATTTATGATGTATTAAAATCTCAAGATAAGGATGGGTATATTGGGATTTACTCCAAAGAATTACGATATAATTTTCAATCAGAAAATGGAGAACTATGGGCAAAAACCACTATGTACCGTGGCCTATTAGCGTATTATGAATACACCAAAGATAAACGAGTATTTGAAGCTATTGTAAAAGCAATAGATAATGTAATGCTTAACTATCCTATAGGCAAATCAAGTCCATTTTATTCTGGTAAAAACTTTAATGCAGGTGTATCACACGGACTCACCTTTACGGATGTATTAGATAAAATGTATCAAATAACCCATGATACTAAATACCTGGATTATGCAAAATTTTTATACCTAGATTTTTGCCAAACGTATCAATCTGAGGAAGATGCCAAATTAGAAAACATTTTAAATCCTAATTACAAGCTCAAATCTCATGGGGTACATACCTACGAACACTTAAGACCCTTAATTGTAGCTAATTACGCTGCTCAAAATATGGAATTGCAAAAAGCACTTGCTATTTATTGTAATAGAATTGAAAATACGACTACATTAACAGGTGGTGCAATAGGCGACGAATGGATAGGAGAGAGAAGTTCAGATGCTACAAATACAGGCTATGAATATTGTTCGCTTCAAGAATTACTAAATAGTTATTCCTTATTGTTTCAAAAACAAGGGAATTACAAAACAGCAGAAACGATAGAAAACATTTTTTATAATGCCGCACAAGGTTCGAGAAACCCAGATCATTCCTGTATAGCTTATTTGAAAACAGATAATTCTTACGAAATGACAGGTACAAAAAATGGAGAAGAAGAAGCCAACAGGAAACAAATTAGATATAAATATTCACCCGCACATCAAGATGTAGCTGTTTGTTGTAATCCAAATGCTGGTAGAATTACACCATATTTCCTTGAATACTCATGGCTAAAAGAAAATGAAAACACATTAGTGAGTGCTTTACTATGTCCGAATATTCTTACTACTAACATCAATAAAAAACCTATAACTATTGCGCTTCTTACAGCATATCCATCTGAACATAAATTAGTTTATGCCATTAAAAATACCAATAAAGCAAATTTTGTTATAAAAATAAGAAAACCTAGTTGGGCAACAGCAATAGTAACCAAGGAACAATATACTATTGAAGATGAATTTATAAAAATAGATAGGAATTTTTCAGTGGCAGATACAATTCAAATAGAATTTAAAACGCAAATACGCATAAAAGAAGATGCTAAGCATGAAAAATACTTCAGCTATGGCGCACTTATATATGCTAAGCCAATTGCAGCAGAAGAACAAAAGGGAAAAACATACCTTATAGGTTTTGATGATTTAATATATAAGGCTAAAAGCAAAGAACATTATGAATTCATTGAAAACAATAATGCTGCATTTGAAAATAATCGAATTAAGTTAAATTTAAAGAATACAATAAGCAATCAGATAGAAGAGATTTCCTTAATCCCATTCGGAAATACCATTCTAAGACAAGTAAGCTTTAAGTAAATACTAACTAAGTTAAGGATAAAAAAAAGGGCTTTGTTAAAAGCCCTTTAAATTTTTAGTTACCTAAATATGTTTTTAGCAAATTGCATCTGCTAGCTGTTTTGAGCTTTGTAATAGCCTTATCTTTAATTTGGCGAACACGCTCTCTAGTTAGGCTAAACTTCTCACCAATGTCTTCTAAACTCATAGGGTGCTCTACACCAATACCAAAGTATAATTTAATAACATCTCTTTGTCGCTCTGTAAGCGTACTTAAAGAACGGTCAATTTCTAATCTCAAAGAATCATCGTGCGCTAATACCGTATCTGCGATATCTGCATTAGGGTTAGATAATACATCTAATAAACTATTGTCTTCACTATCCATAAAAGGAGCGTCAACGGATACGTGACGAGCAGCAACACCTAAGGTAGTTTCAACTTCTTCAATACCAATTTCTAAAATTTCAGCTAATTCTTCCGTTGAAGGCTCACGCTCAAATTCTTGCTCTAGTTGAGAATAAGCTTTGCTAATTTTATTAGATAATCCTACTTTATTTAAAGGTAAACGTACAATTCTAGATTGCTCCGCCAATGCCTGTAAGATAGATTGACGAATCCACCATACTGCATAGGAGATGAATTTAAACCCTCTTGTTTCATCAAAACGTTGAGCGGCTTTAATCAAACCTAAATTACCTTCATTGATTAAATCGGATAGGGATAAACCTTGATTTTGATATTGTTTGGCAACAGAAACCACAAAACGTAAATTAGCTTTTGTCAATTTTTCAAGGGCCTTTTGATCGCCTTCTTTAATTTTGATTGCTAATTGTACTTCCTCTTCTGGCGTAATCAAATCTACTTTACCAATTTCTTGCAAATACTTCTCTAAAGACTGACTCTCTCTATTCGTAATTGATTTTGTAATTTTGAGTTGACGCATCGACATAATCTGGACAAAATATTATTTAGGTGAAAAAATAAATTTACAAAGGAGGCAAAACTAATGGTTTTAAACTTTTTTAACAAAAATTTTTTAAAAACTTATTGATCCAAGCTTTATCTAGCTTTTGCACTATAAATAAGCATTAAAGTACATCCGGTTTTATCCTTCTATTGGTATTACGAGCTCAATTTACTTGCTTTTTGCAAATAATCGTCGAATTAATTTTGTTTTATTAATTCTTTTTATTTTATTGCAGCGTTATTGTAAATATAGTATAACAACACACAAATGGCAAAAAAGAAATTAATATATTCTCTAGAATTCCCTATACGATGCTCACCATCTATCTTATTTGAGTTTTTATCAACTCCTTCCGGATTACAAGAGTGGTTTGCTGATAGAGTAGAACAAACAGAAAATGAGTTCACATTCATCTGGAATGGCTCTGAAGATATCGCTGAAATGATTGAGTCTTTTGAAGATAACTATATCCGTTTTAGATGGGATTATTATGCTGCAGACGAATTCTTTGAATTTAGAATTGAGCAAAGCTCTATAACTAACGAAACATTATTACGTATTACCGATTTTGCTGATAAAAGCGAATTAAAGGATCAAGAGCAGTTATGGACCAACCAAGTCAATAACTTGAAACATAGAATTGGTAGCTAAACTAATTAAAACTCAAATTTAAAAATTTGAGTTTTTTTATGCCTTTTTTAAGCTACTATGCCGTTTTCTATTAGTATTTTTGATAAAAATTGACACCCTTTGATAAAACGTATTGATGCCTATATCATAAAGAGTTTTATTGGCCCATTTATAATAACCTTTTTTGTAACACTATTTATTTTAGTGATGCAATTTTTTTGGTTGTATATGGATGAGTTAATTGGCAAGGGCTTGGGTGCTATTGATATTCTTCAATTACTCAGCTTAATGTCTACCACCTTGGTGCCAATGGCTTTGCCTTTAGGCATATTATTGGCTTCCATTATGACATTTGGTAATTTAGGAGAGCATTTTGAATTGATTGCCATAAAATCTTCTGGTATTTCCCTTATCCGTTTTATGCAGCCGCTGTTTATATTATTGAGTATCCTTTCAGTTGGCGCTTTTGTATTTAATAATAACGTTATTCCCGCTGCCAATTTAAAAGCCTTTTCTTTATTGTATGACATGCGTAACTCTAAACCGACCTTAAATATTAAAGCAGGTCAGTTTAGTAAGGGCTTAGAAGGCTATACCATAAGAATAGGAGAGAAGGGTAATGATGGTAAAACCATCAAAAATGTGCTTATCTATGATCAATCTTCTGGAATGGGCAATGACCGAGTTATTGTTGCTGAATCGGGAGAAATGATTCCGAGCGAAGATGGACATTATCTAACGTTTAGGCTCCGTAATGGTTGTAAATACGAAGAAAAATTGAATACAGGCGGACCAGCAGCCAACGAACAAACACGCATGTATTTTAAACAATGGGATAAGATTTTTGATCTATCCTCCTTTAAACTCAATAGAACCAATCAAGATTTATTTAAGGGAGCTTATCAAATGATGAATATATCCCAGTTGAATGAGAGCATTGATAGCGTTAAAAAATATGATATAAAAATCAAACAAAATATAGAGTCCTTTATCAATCCTTATCTCTATATATTTAATTATAAAACATCAGCCAACTATACCCGCTATTATAAACAATTAGCTACTACCACAACAAAGATTAAGTACAGCAGCAGCATACTTAGCATGATGAAAGATTCCATTAAAAATGCCTGCTTACAACAATCGCTTTCTAATTGTAGAAATATTAAAGGTTTGCTAGACATTAATGTTAGTGATGCAAGCATTCAAAATGATAATCTATTAAAATACAAGATAGAATGGCATAGAAAATTCACCCTTTCCTTTGCTTGTCTATTATTATTTCTAATAGGCGCACCTTTAGGTTCTATTATTAGAAAAGGTGGATTAGGTATGCCCATGCTATTTTCCATTTGCTTCTTCCTTGTATTTCACATTATTAGTATTGTTGGCGAAAAGCTCTCTCATTCTGGCGCCTTGCCTCCATACGCAGGTATGTGGTTAGCTACCAGCATGCTATTGCCCATTGCCTTATTTTTAATCAATAAAGCAAAAAAAGACTCACAAGTATTTAACCTAGATACCTACAAAGTCTTTTTTAAGCGTATTCAACAACTCTTTAATAAGTCTAAATGAAGCAACTTTTCAACTATGCTCCATCCCTAAAAAGAGTAGCTCTACTATTTACAGTATGGTTATTTATAGGCGCTCTATTAAATTTATTATTTACACAAGAGCAGTTGTTTTTTGCCATAAATAGTCACTATTCTTCAGCATTAAATTATATCATGTATGGCATTACTTTGTTGGGAGATGGATTGAGCGTGTTTTTAATTTGTTTACTGATCTTATTTACTTCCAGAAAATATCAAAATATCCCATTGATTCTAAATGCAATTTTGGTTAATTATCTCCCTGGATTAGTAACGCAATATCTTAAGCATAGCTTCAATTGCGAACGACCATTGAAAGCCATAAAAGAACTTCAT
>JACCDH010205692.1_pt1 | contig 17439 bp, 13 predicted proteins | sample 7442481 | NCBI WGS metagenome assembly JACCDH01 (sample SAMN15323433, study PRJNA562643) | freshwater metagenome | isolation source: river surface water | place: USA:Blue River Watershed | collected 2017-08-15
CCGCACTCCACAGCGGCACCGCGACCGCGCACGCGGCCGTCAGCGACACCGGCATCAGCCAGTTCCAGGACCGGCGCGTGAAATAGCTCTGCAGGTAGGCCAGATGGGCGGGCAGGAAATCCTCGGCGAGATTGCGCACGCCAAGGAACAGGTTCAGCTTCGCGGACAGCCGCATGGTCCACAGCACCAGATAGGTCCACCAGCCCGTCTGGTTCGGCTGGTTCCAGCTGGTCGCGAACACCAGCAGCGCCAGCACAACGAGCGCCAGTTCGTGATGCAGGATGGTCTGCGTCGCATGCCACGCCCGCTTCCAGCCTGTGCTGTCGGGCGGACACTCGCTGCGGCGCGCGCCGGTCACGAAGCCGAGCAGGAAGGCGATCTCCTGCCAGCTCCAGACCAGTACGGCGCAAGTGAACGCGCAATAGGCCGACGCGACCGAGGTCCGTGATGCGGAGATGGTCATCCCAACCAGCGCAAAGCCCAGCACCAGCGTTGCCTTCAGCATGGTCCAGCGAAAAGTCCAGCGCGGCAGCCGGCCGAGGAACAGGATCACGCCGGTGGAAAACCACCAGACGAAGATCGTGAAGACCGCAGGCAGCAGGTACTGGCTCATCGTGATGCTCGTGCTTTCAACGCCGGATCACCAGCGCGGCACCAGCCGCGTCTTCGCGGGCAGGATGTTGGACTTCACCGGGATGAAGAACATGCGGGCGAAGATGGCGGCACCGGCGACGCTCCAGCACGCACGCTTGAGTCCGCCCAGCATGCCGCCGGCTGCCTTGCCCTCATCCGCCTTTGCCGCGCAGTACGTCAGCCGGTCAAGGTTCGCATGGAAGGCCGGATGGTCGAGGTCGAGCAGCAGCGGGAACACCTGCTTCGTGATCTCGTTGGTGATGCGGAACACGTCGAAGTCATACGTGGTCGGATCGAGGCCCATCGCCTGCTTCAGTTCCGGACGGCTGTGGTCGCGCACATACATGGTCGCGTACACGGCCAGCAGGAAGAAGCGTATCCACAGCTTGTTGGCGCCCTGCAGCAGGTGCGGATGCGCGCGCATGATCAGCGCGAACGATTCGCCGTGGCGGAATTCGTCATTGCACCAGCGCTGGAACCAGCGGAAGATCGGATGGAAGCGCAGCTCGGGGTTCTGTTCCAGCTGGCGGTAGATGCGGATGTAACGCGCGTAGCCGATCTTCTCGGACAGGTAGGTCGCGTAGAAGATGTATTTCGGCTTGAAGTAGGTGTAGTGCTTGCTGCGCTTCAGGTTACCGAGATCGATACCGAGGCCGTAGTCTTTCAGCGAAGAATTCAGGAAGCCGGCATGACGCGATTCATCGCGGGCCATGTACTCCATCAGCTTCTTGATATCCGGATTGTCGACGTGGCGCTTGATCTCGTTGTACAGCACGCAGCCCGAGAATTCCGAGGTCAGCGAGCTGACCAGGAAATCGAGAAACTCCTGTCGCAACTCGGGCGACAACTTGTGCTCGAGGTCGCGCACCTCCTGCGCGAAGGTCGCATCACGCTGGAAGTGATCATGGTTGTTGTCACCTTCGTACTCGGCCATCATCGCGTCCCACTCGGCACGCACCGGTTCGACGTTCAGTCGGCCCATCGCCGCATAGTCGGTCTTGTAAAAGCGGGGCGAGAAAACGGTATCGGTGATGGCCTTGCGGGCTGCATCTTCGACCGAATTGATCTCCTGGGCAGCGTTATGCATAGTCTTCTCCGTGCAGTTTGCCGATGGTGCGGGGCTGCGCGTGCGACTCTGCATCAGCGCCTTCATTGACAGGCGAGCGCAGCAGCCATACGTTCAATCCGATGAAGCCGGCCCAGAACAGGACCAGCGACGCTTCAATGATGCTCAGGCTGGTCATGGGCGCAGCTCCATTGCTTGTGAGGTGTAGAAACCGCTCGAGATCTTTTCAGTGCGTCCGACCTGCCAGTCGGCAAGGCTGTCACTGCCGGCGATCTCGGTGCGCAGTGCCGCCTCGGACACGGGCTCGATGAAGGGTGCGCGGTCGCCGCGCGGGAACATGCGGCCGACACGGATCATGGTCGCGAGGATCGGATTGCTCGGCGCAAAGGTGAACAGCACCGAATGCCCGGTGCGGGCCGCGAGGCCGGCCAGACCCAGTACCAGGTCACGCCGCTCGTAATGGATCATCGAGTCCATCGCGACCACATGGTCGAAGCGACCATAGGTGGTCGACAACATGTCGCCGGACACGAATTCCAGTTTGCCACCATGCATGTCGGAGGGCTTGCGCTCGCGCGCCAGCTGCACCAGCGTCGGCGACAGATCGACCGCGACCACGTCCGCGCCGCGTGCGGCCAGCTCGAAGGCCAGCGCGCCGGTGCCGCAGCCAGCATCGAGGATGCGGCGTCCATGCAAGTCGTTTGGCAGCCAGGACAGCAGGGTCTCGCGCATGCGATCCCGCCCCGCCCTGACCGTCTTGCGGATACCGGAGACCGGCGCATCCGATGTCAGCTTCGCCCATTGCTCGGCCGCCGTGCGGTCGAAATACTCTTCAAGGCGTTCGCGTTTTTCCAGGTAGCTTTCGTGTTCCATCATGACCTCTCGCCAGTCAAGCATCTTCCCGTCACATCCGGGCACTGCTGCCGGCTTTCATCGACCTTCAATCAAATCCGAGCAAATCAAAGATGTCGCGGTCTTTCATCGGATTGCATTCCAGCGGCTCGGCGCCCGCCCACAGCCGTTCGGCCAGCTGCAGGTATTCCTGCTGCACGGCCAGCACTTCGGGGGTCGGGTCCATTTCGAACAGCGTGGCCTTCTTCAGCCGGCTCTGACGGATCACATCCAGCGACGGAATGCGCGCCATGGTCTTGAGGCCGATCTCGTTATTGAACTTGTCGATCTGGTCGGTCGCGTCGGAGCGGTTCGCGATCACGCCGCCCAGACGCACGTTGTAGTTCTTCGCCTTCGCGCCGATCGCCTGCACGATACGGTTCATCGCGAAGATCGAGTCGAAGTCGTTCGCGGTCACGATCAGCGCGCGATCCGCATGCTGCAGCGGTGCCGCAAAACCTCCACAGACCACGTCTCCCAGCACGTCGAAGATCACCACATCGGTGTCGTCCAGCAGGTGGTGCTCCTTGAGCAGCTTCACGGTCTGGCCGACCACATAGCCGCCGCAGCCGGTACCGGCCGGCGGGCCGCCCGCCTCGACGCACATCACGCCGGCGTAGCCTTCGAACACGAAGTCCTCGACGCGCAATTCCTCGCTGTGGAAGTCGACCGACTCCAGCACATCGATCACGGTCGGCATCAGCTTCTTGGTCAACGTGAAAGTCGAGTCATGCTTCGGGTCGCAGCCGATCTGCAGCACGCGCTTGCCAAGCTTGGCGAATGCGACCGACAGATTGGACGAGGTCGTGCTCTTGCCGATGCCGCCCTTGCCATAGATGGCGAACACCTTCGCATTGCCGATCTTCATCGTCGGATCCAGCGACACCTGCACGCTGCCCTCGCCATCGCCCGGCCGCTCGCGGCGGATCTCGGTCACGGGTACTTTGGTCACATTCACTCGTTTGCTCCTTCGCTAATGCCTTCGAGCCGGTCTTCCAGCTCCTCACCCGCACGGCGCATCGCTTCCAGCATGTCCGCATCAGGTGTCCAGTACTGCCGTTCACAGGCTTCCATCAGGCGGCTGGCGACGCGCGCGGACGCGGTCGGGTTGAGCCGTGCGAGGCGCTCGCGCATCTCGGGGTCGAGCAGGAAGGTCTGCGTCAATTGCTGGTAAACCCAGGGCTGCACCTGGCCGGTGGTGGCCGACCAGCCCATCGTGTTCGTCAGGTGCAGCTCGATCTGGTGCACGCCCTCGAAGCCGTGCGCGAGCATGCCCTCGTACCACTTCGGGTTCAGCATCCGCGTGCGGGTCTCGAGCGCCACTTGTTCGGACAAGGTCCTCACGGCGCCGCCGCCGCGCGTCTGGTCGCCGATGTAGACCGGCGCCACGGTTGCGTCCGGCCCCTTTGCGCGCTTGACCGCGCGGCTGATGCCGCCCAGCGTGTCGAAATAGGTGTCGATGGTGGTCACGCCGACCTCGACCGAGTCCAGGTTCTGGTACGCCAGATCGACCTTGGCCAGCACGCTCTGCAGCAATTTCGGCTGCGACACCGGACGGCCCGACGTGCCATAGGCAAAACCCTTGCGGCTGGTATAGGTCTCGGCGAGTTCGTCTTCCTCATCCCAGCGACTGCAATCGATCAGGTGATTCACGTTCGCGCCGTACGCGCCCTCGGCATTGCCGAACACGCGCAGCGCGGCGGTCTGCATGTCACCGCCGTGTTCGGCGATATAAGCCAGCGCATGCTTGCGAATGAAGTTCTGGTCGACCGGCTCATCGGCCTGGGCCGCCAGCAGCGCAGCTTCGGCCAGCATGCGGATCTGCAGCGGCAACAGGTCGCGGAAGATGCCGGACAGCGTGATCATGACGTCGACGCGCGGACGGCCGAGCTGCTCCAGCGGCAACAGCGTCGCACCCGCCAGACGACCGTAAGTATCGAAGCGCGGTGCGCAGCCCATCAGCGCGAGTGCCTGCGCAATCGGGCCGCCTTCGCTCTTCAGGTTGTCGGTGCCCCACAGCACCATCGCGATCGACTCGGGGAAATTCGCGCCTTCCTGCAGGTGGCGCTCGAGCAGCTTCTCGGCCTGACGCGCGCCCTCTTTCACCGCGTACGCACTCGGCAGACGGAAGGGATCGAAGCCATGCAGGTTACGCCCGGCCGGCAACACTTCCGGCGTGCGCATCAGGTCGCCGCCGGGCGCCGGGCGCAAGTAACGGCCGTCGAGCGCGGACAGGATGCCATCGAGCTCGAAGCTCTCGTTCATCAGGTCGCTGGAAGCGGCCAGCTTTTGCAACAGTTCGCGGCGCTCTTCCGTCATCGGCGCGCTGCAACCGGTCAGCATCGCGGCGATTGCATCGCGCAAGCCCTCGTCGATGGTCGCGCCGTGTGCGGATTCGGCAATCGCTGCCAGCATGTCGATGCGCTCGGCCAGCGTCGGTGCCTTGCCGACCACATGCAGGCCATGCGGTATCAGCGTGTACTCGACTTCGAGCAGCTTGTCGTTCAGTGCGGCGATCGCGGTCTCGCTGTGCTCGTCCCATGCCGGCTCGGGCGTTGCCAGATCCAGCTCGCAGGCCTGCGCATGGATGTGCACGGCCAGACCGGGGCGCTCATGCGCTTCATCCGGGCCCAGCCCGCGCCAGCGCGACAGCGAGGCCTTCAGTTCATTCAGTCCGCGATACAGGCCGGCCTCAGCCACCGGTGGCGTCAGATAGGACACCAGCGTCGCATTCGCGCGGCGCTTCGCGATCGTGCCTTCGGACGGATTGTTGGCCGCGTACAGGTAGACATTCGGCATGTCGGCAATCAGCCGGTCCGGCCAGCACGCGCCGGACATGCCGGCCTGTTTGCCGGGCATGAATTCGAGCGCGCCATGCGTGCCGAAGTGCAGCACGGCGTCGGCGGCGAAATCTTCGCGCAGATAGCGATAGAAGGCCGAGAACGCATGCGTCGGCGCAAAGCCCTTGTCGAACAGCAGCCGCATCGGGTCGCCCTCGATGCCCATCGCCGGCTGTACCGACACCAGCACATTGCCGAGGCGCGCGCCGAGCAGGTAGATGCTGCGGCCATCGGTCTGATGGCGACCGGGTGCCGGACCCCATTGCGATTCGATCTCTTTGAGCCAGGTCTCGCGCCGCACATGGTCATCAGCACCGACTTTCGCGAATACATTCGCCTGCGTGCCATGCATCTCGGCATTGCCCTTCAGGACGGCGTGGCGCAACGCATCCACATCGTCCGGCAGCTCGACCGTGTAGCCGGCACGCTGCATCGCGGCCAGGGTGTTGTACAGCGACTCGAACACTGACAGGAAGGCGGCCGTGCCGGTGCTGCCGGCATTGGGCGGGAAGTTGAACAGCACGACCGCGACCTTGCGCTGCGCGCGTTCGCTGCGGCGCAGCGCAATCAGTTTGGCGACGCGTGCGGCCAGCATCTCGGCGCGCTCGATGCAGGACTGCATGTCCTGAGCGCCATCAGCCGGCGGGAATGTGCAGTTGCGGTGGCAACCGGTGCACGCGCGGCCGGTTGCATCGCTGCGGCCACCGTACACCATCGAGCCGCTGGAGCCGTCGAGCTCGGGCAGCGCGACCATCATCGTGGCTTCGACCGGCAACAGGCCGCGGTCCGAACCGCCCCAGTGCTCCAGTGTCTGGAACTCGACCGGGGACACCGCGAGATACGGCACGTCGAGCGCAGACAGCATGTCCTCGGCCGCCTTCGAATCATTGTATGCGGGGCCACCGACCAGCGAGAAACCGGTCAGCGATACGATCGCATCGACGGTCGCGCGACCATCCTTCGTGTAGAACTGCTCGATCGCGGGACGCGCATCGAGGCCGCTGGCGTACGCGGCACGTACCGACAGCCCGCGTGCCTCGAGCGCGGCGATCACGCCATCGTAATGGCGGGCATTCCCGGCCAGCAGATAGGAACGCATGACCAGCACGCCGACCGTGCCCTTGGCGCCGCTGACGGTGGGCAGGCGATCGAGCCGGTCCGACATACCCTTGTGCACGCCCGCGCCCTGCATGCGCGGGTGGTAGAGCCCGACCTCGGGATATTCAATCGGCGCGTCCGGTGGTGCCTTGCCGCGCAGGGCCTTGCGCGCGCCGTCGGCATAGCCATTCACCAGGAGCTGCACCATGCCGGCGATGTTCTCTTCGGAGCCGGCCAGCCAGTACTGCAGCGTCAGGAAATACGCGCGTACATCCTGTGCGGTGCCAGGGATGAAGCGCAGCAGCTTCGGGATACGGCGCAGCATCTTCATCTGCTGCGCGCCGGCGGTTGCGCCCGGCTTCTTGTCCTCGCTCTTGCCGCGCAGTTTCTTCAGGAAAGCCATCGGCCCGCGCGTCGTGCCATCCATCGTGAAGCGGCCGATGCGGGTCAGCCGCATCACTTCGCCCGCGGACATGATGCAGACCATCGCATCGCACTGGTCGCGGCGCGCCTGGAGCGCCGGCAACACCGGCAGGAAATGCTCTTCCATGAACAGCATCGCCGCCAGCACGATGTCGGCGCTGCCGATGTCGGCGATGCAGCGTGCCAGTGAGGATGCATCATCGGCCCATTCGGAGGCCGCATGCACGATCAGCTGCACACCGGGCAGGCGCTTCGCCAGCAGACGGTTCGCGCGCGCAGCCGCACCGGCCAGATGGCTGTCCATCGTGACGATGACGACGCGCATCGTGAGCGCGTCAGCGGCCGAAGTGGGCTTTCGCGTCATACAGGGTCTCGATGGTGATGGTCTGCACGCCGCTCTCTTTGGCGAAGCGCTCGGTATTGCGGCGCGCCTTGCCACGGACGAAGAACGGGATCTTGGACAACTCTTTCTCGGCGTCCGGCGCCCAGCGCGGGATGATCTCGCCGGCATTCGCGGATTCGACGATGGCCGCCGGCTCGACCACGGTATCAGGCACACTCGGCATCGCGCGCGGCGCAGATGCGGCGGTGATGCCGGCCTTGCCGAGGTGCGAGGGCGATGCGCCGTCGTGGAACTCGAAGTCGTCCTTGAACATGCCGAGCAGGTGCTCTTCGAGGCCCATCATCAAGGGATGCACCCATGCATCGAACAACACATTGGCGCCTTCGAGTCCCATTTGCGGCGAGTAGCGTGCCGGGAAGTCCTGCACATGCACCGGCGCCGAGATCACAGCGCACGGCAGGCCGAGGCGCTTCGCGATATGGCGCTCCATCTGCGTGCCCAGCACCAGTTCCGGCGATAGCTCGGCGATGCGGGCCTCGACTTCAAGATAATCATCGGTGATCAGCGCTTCGACACCATAGGTCGCCGCAGCAGCGCGCACCTCGCGCGCAAACTCGCGGCTGTAGGTACCGAGGCCGACGACTTCAAAACCCATTTCTTCGGCGGCGACGCGCGCGGCGGCGATCGCGTGCGTGGCATCGCCGAACACGAACACGCGCTTGCCGGTCAGGTAGGTCGAATCGACCGAGCTCGAATACCACGGCGCGCGCGCAGTGCCATCGCTGAAGACGGCAGCCAGCGCCGCATCGACATCCAGCCCGGCCAGTTGCGCGACCTCGGCGATGAATTCGCGCGTGGCCTGCGTACCGATCGGGATGGTCTTCGTGAATGGCATGCCGCGGTTCTTTTGCAGCCAGTTTGCTGCCTGTTGCGCAGTTTCCGGATACAGCACGACATTGAAGTCGGCGTTGGCCAGGCGAGCGAGACCGGCCGGGGTGGCGCCCAGCGGTGCCACGACATTGACGTCGATGCCGATGCGTGCCAGCAGCGCGCGTATCTCGCGCAGGTCATCGCGGTGGCGGAAGCCAAGCGCGGTCGGGCCAAGGAGATTGCAACTCGGACGAGCGGCGGGCTCGATCTGCTCGGCACGCGGCTGTGCCAGCGCACGCACCATCTGATAAAAAGTCTCGGCCGCGCCCCAGTTTTCCTTCTTCTGGTACGACGGCAGTTCCAGCGGTACCACCGGCACCGGCAGCCCGAGCGCCAATGCGAGGCCGCCCGGATCATCCTGGATCAGTTCGGCGGTGCAGGAGGCGCCGACCATCATCGCCTGCGGACGGAAACGCTCATACGCATCGCGCGCGGCATCCTTGAACAGTTGCGCGGTATCAGTCCCAAGATCACGCGCCTGGAAGGTGGTGTAGGTGACCGGCGGGCGCTTCGGCAGGCGCTCGATCATCGTGAACAGCAGATCGGCGTAGGTATCGCCCTGAGGCGCATGCAGCACATAGTGCACGCCTTCCATCGCGGTGGCGATACGCATCGCGCCGACATGCGGCGGTCCTTCATAGGTCCAGAGCGTCAGTTGCATGCGGCCTCCGCGACAGACCCTGCGGGCGAGAGCTTCTCGCGGCGCGCCAGCAACGCACGGCGCAGCAGCGGGCGCGCAAACAATTCGGCCAGGTCCGGTGCCTGTTCATAGCCATGCACCGGCGAGAAGACAAGTTCGATGGACCATTTGGTCGCGAATCCTTCGGCTTCCAGCGGGTTCGCGAGGCCCAGCCCGCAGACCACGAGGTCGGGTGCCTGCGCGCGGCAACGGTCGAGCTGCTTCTCCAGGTCCTGCCCCTCGGACAACGAGGTGCCGGCCGGCAGCAGCGCGAGTTCGTCGCGCATCAGTTCGCGGTGCAGATAAGGCGTGCCGACCTCGGCCAGTTCCATACCGAGCTCGCGCGACAGGAAGCGCGCCAGCGGCAGTTCAAGCTGCGAGTCCGGGAAGAAGAAGATGCGCTTGCCCGCAAGACGCTCGCGCTGCCGCTGCAAAGCGCGCGTCGCGCGCTCGCGTGCGGCCTGCGTGACGCTGTCCACGACATCGGCACCGATGCCGAATGCGGCGGCAGCCGCGTTGAGCCAGGCGGTCGTGCCTTCGACACCGAACGGGAAGGCCGCAGCAATGCGCTGCGCGCCGCGTGCCTCGAGCGCGCGCACGGTATCGCCGAGGAAGGGCTGCGCGAGCAGGAAGCGCGTGTTCGGCCCGACCGGTGGCAGTGCGCGCGATGAGCGCGGCGGGAAGAAGTGGACATTGGCAATGCCGATCTGCCGCAGGTGGCGTGCGAACTGGTCTTCGACCACGTCCGGCAGGCAGCCAACGATCATCAGAGCAGGTTCGGCAGCATCAGAGGCCGGCAGCGTCGGTACCAACGATGCCAGACAGGCATCCTCGCCCTGAGTGAACGTGGTCTCGATGCCGCTGCCCGAATAATTCAGGATGCGCACCTGGTTCAGGTATTCGCGCGACAGCCGCGACGCCGCGCGCGACAGGTCGAGTTTGATCACTTCGGACGGGCAGGAGCCGACCAGGAACAGCATCTTGATATCGGGCCGGCGCTCCAGCAGCCGGCGCACCACGCGGTCGAGTTCTTCATTGGCATCGGCGATGCCGGCAAGGTCGCGGTCATCGATGATCGCGGTCGCGAAGCGCGGCTCGGCGAAGATCATCACGCCGGCGGCCGACTGCACGAGGTGCGCGCAGGTGCGTGAGCCGACGACAAGGAAGAACGCATCCTGGATCTTGCGGTGCAGCCAGATGATGCCGGTCAGCCCGCAGAACACTTCACGCTGGCCGCGCTCGCGCAGCACCGGCGCATCGACACAGCCCGCGTCCTGCGATGCACGAATCGGGATCACGGCGTTCATGCGGCCACCTCGTTGGTGGACGCACCGACTGCCGCCTCAAGGCGCGCCGCGCGCAGCTTCAGCAGGAATTGCGCGGCATTGATCGCATAGGCGGCATACGCCGCCAGCGCCAGCAGCATCTGCTCGCGCACCGGCAGGCTGCCCGAGAACAGCGCGACAAGGTAGGCAGTGTGCAGTGCGAGCACCAGCATGCTGAACACGTCTTCCCAGAAAAAGGCCGGCGCGAACAGGTAGCGGCCGAACACCACCTTTTCCCAGATGCAGCCGGTGATCATGATGGTGTAGAGCAGCAGCGTCTTGATAACGATGGACACGGTCGCCGCGCCCTCGCCCTGCCCGGTCTGCAGGTAGCGCAGCACCAGCACGACACTAGCCAAAAAGGCAATGAACTGCAGTGGCGCGAGCACACCCTGCACGAGCGTCCAGCGCGTCGCATCACGCCGCGCACGCTCTTCGGCGGTGTACAAAGGCCGCGCGCCCCCCACTCCTTGGCTGTTTTCTGGCATCGGAAGGTCTCCGCCTTCGTGTCTGATGCCCTGAATGTAGGTCTCTGGACAATCTATGTCAATAAAAGTTTACATAAAGCCGAATTGACATTTAATTGACATCGAGCTTCAATCGGACATTAGTGACATATATTTTCTTTGACACAAATACCCGACCCGCGTAAAACGATGAAGAACAAGAGTTTTTCGGCGGTAATCCAGCCACCGAAACTTGTTCTTTGTGACCGCCAAAAAGGATCCATGCCGCGCCGGGCCATGCCTGACGACCAAAGAGACCCGCGCGTAGCAGGAGACATGAATGGACAAAGCCTGGAAAGGCCGCGCGAAGTTAATGGCGGCCAGCAGCACGGGGGCGCTGACAGAGGCAGAGGGTGGCAGGACCTTGCTCGACCTGGTCGAGGTCGAGATCATTCCGCGCCTGGTGCACGCCCACCGCGACCGACGGGAGTTCCCGTCGGAGCCCGATATTCTCTACGCAGAGTCGGTCGCTTTCGGCTGCGCGCTGCTCGAGCGCTCGCCCGCCCCTGCACGGCACATCGTGGATGCCTATCTCGAGCGCGGTACACGCCTTGAATCGATTTTCCTGAACCTGTTCACGCCAGCCGCCCGCTATCTGGGCGAACTGTGGGAAAACGACGAGATCAATTTTTCGCAGGTGACGCTGTGCGTATGGCGGCTGCAGAGCATGCTGCATGACCTGAGCCCGTCCTTCCACGCCGGCAGCGGCGGCGCGGAGCTGGCCCGCACCGCCGAGCGCCGCATCCTGATGGCGACCCTGCCCGACCAGCAGCACACGTTCGGCCTGTCCATGTTGTCCGAATTCTTCCGCCGCGAGGGCTGGGTCGTGCTGTCGATCCCATCGCCGGAACCCGGTGAGACCCAGGCGGCCCTGTCGCGCCACTGGTTCGACGTGCTGGCGCTGTCGGCCAGCATGGATTACGAAGTCGATGATCTCGCAAGGACCATCAAGGCGGCGCGCAAGACCTCGCAAAACCCGCGACTTGCGGTCATCGTCGGCGGCCCGCTGTTCCTGCGTCAGCCGGAACTGGCGACCAGCATCGATGCCGACGGCGTATCGGCCGATGCGATCGATGCGTTGCTGCTGGCCGAGCGCCTGATTCAACGCCAGAAGGACGCCCGCTTCAACTAAGAGCCTGCCTCGTGAGGCCGCTAGCGGCGTTGCGCCTCCTTGCCGTACAGGTCGTACTGCCTGCGTCGGCGCGCCTTGCTACCGACCTAACGAGACAGGCTCGACCTCCCGGCCTGTTTTCGGGCTGCAACGCGTCAGCGTTACATGACAGCCACGACTGACTAATCTCATTGATATATCAGGCAATTACGGTCACAATCCGACTCAAAGGTATTTTTATCTCCGGCCCGCTTCAATTTGTGCCGGCCCATGACGATATGCGACCTGGAACCGGCTCTCCTTACGTGACCCAATTCGAATCTCCCAAGCAATCGCTGTCCGGGCTCGGCACGGATGCGGTGGTGGCGCTGTTGTCCGCGTCCGCCGACGTGGTGCTGGTGCTCGACAAGGATGGCGTGGTGCAGGATGCCTCCGCACCCGGCGGTGTGCTGAACGATGCCGGCGGCCCGGGCGCGTGGGTCGGGCATCCGTGGGAATACCAGGTCACCATTGAGAGCAAGCCCAAGATTGCTCGCCTGCTGAAGGAAGCGGGCGACAGCAGCCGCGTCAACTGGCGTCAGGTCAACATACCGTCAACCGACGGCGCCGATATTCCACTGTCATTTTGCGCGATCCATGTGGGCCCGAAGGGCCGCGTGATCGCGCTTGGCCGCGACCTACGCGCGCAGGCCGAGTTGCAGCAGCAACTGGTCGATGCGCAGCAGGCACTGGAGCGCGACTACTTGCGCCTGCGCCATCTCGAATCGCGCTACCGGCTGCTGTTCGACCTGACCAGCGAAGGCGTGCTGATCGTCGATGGCAAGAACCTGAAGATCGTTGAGGCCAATCCGGCCGCGGCGGCGGCGTTCGATGAAACCGTGCTGAAGCTGGTCGGCCGCAGCATCCTCGACTGCATCGACAATGCGTCGCGCCAGTCCCTGGCCAAGCTGCTCGATACCGTGCATGCGAGCGGCAAGCCGGCGCAGCTGTCGGTGCGTCCCGGCGGGCAGCGCATCACGCTGTCGGTATCGGTGATGCACGAGGAAGCCGGCGAGCTGTTCCTGTTGCGTCTCGAAAGCCCGGCGCCAACGTCAGCTGCGGCCAATGACAGCCGCACCGAGGTCGTGATGCGCGTGCTCGAGCAATCGCCGGATGCGTTCGTGGTCACCGACAATGAGGGCGAGATCATCGCCGCCAACCGCGCCTTCGGCGAGATGGTGCAGCTGGTGCGCACCGAGCAGGCGCTGGGTGAATCGCTGGACCGCTGGCTGGGCCGCGCCGGCGTCGACCTGAAGGTCTTGCTGGCCAACCTGCGCCAGCGCGGCAGCATACGGCTGTTCGGCACCACCCTGCGCAACGAGAGCGGCGCGACCATCCCGGTCGAGATCTCGGCCGTGTCGGCGCCGCAAGGCGACAGTGGCGGGCTGGGCTTCACGATCCGCGATGTCGGTCGCCGCCTGCGCAACGAATCTGGCCGCCATGAGATCCCGCATTCGGCCGAGCAGCTGACCGAGCTGGTGGGCCGCGTACCGCTGCGCGAGATCGTTGGCGAGACCACCGACCTGATCGAGAAGCTCTGCCTCGAGGCCGCGCTGAAGCTGACCCAGGACAACCGTGCGACCGCCGCCGAGGTGCTCGGCCTGTCGCGGCAGAGCCTGTACGTGAAGATGCGCCAGTTCGGCATCGGCAACCTGGGCCAGGACGACAGCTGAGCGAAGCCGGAGCAGAGACAGAGCGAAACCTGCGCTCTGTTCCACCCTGTGGCCCGACCTGTGGCCCGACCTGTGGCCCGACCTGTGACCCAACGCTTGCGTCACCCTGTCGTCAAATACTTCTTACTAGATAGGGCGTCAATTTAGATTGACGCTCGTTTCCGCCGCGTGCCACAATTTCCGCATGGCGCGCCCCTCCCTTTCCGCTGTTGCCGAACTACTAAAGCCCATCACCTGGTTCCCGCCGATGTGGGCCTTTGCCTGCGGCGTGGTGGCCTCCGGTGTCGCACTGTCCGGCCAATGGCCGCTGATCGTGGTCGGCATCCTGCTCGCCGGGCCGATGGTCTGCGCGACCAGCCAGGCCGTGAACGACTGGTTCGACCGTCATGTGGATGCGATCAATGAACCACAGCGTCCGATACCGTCCGGACGCATGCCGGGCCGCTGGGGCCTGTACATCGCCGTGCTGTGGACCGGGCTGTCGCTGCTGGTGGCCACCGTGCTCGGGCCATGGGGCTTTGGCGCCGCGATCCTCGGCCTGTTGCTGGCCTGGGCCTACAGCGCGCCGCCACTGCGCCTGAAAAACAATGGCTGGTGGGGCAATGCGGCCTGCGGCCTGTCGTACGAGGGCCTGGCCTGGGTGACGGGTGCTGCGGTGATGGCCGGCGGCCTGATGCCCGGTGCGCGTTCGCTGCTGCTCGCGCTGCTCTACAGCATTGCCGCACACGGCATCATGACCCTGAATGATTTCAAGTCGGTCGAAGGTGACCGCCAGATGGGTGTCGGCTCGCTGCCAGTGCGGCTCGGCATCGCGCGCTCGGCACGCACCGCCTGCATCGTGATGATCATTCCGCAGCTGGTCGTCATCGGCCTGCTGCTGGCCTGGCAGCAGCCACTGAGCGCACTGGCCATCGTCGCGCTGGTGCTCGGGCAGTTGAAGCTGATGCAGAAGTTCGTGGCGTCACCCGTAGAGAGGGCATTGCAGCTCTCCGCATTCGGCGTGCCGTTGTTGGTGACGGGGATGATGGTCGCGGCCTTCGCGCTGCGCGCCATGGGGGGATGAGCATGGCAGGTAATCGATTCGGCTGGCTGCAGATTGTGCGGCTCGGCCTGGTACAGGCGTCACTGGGCGCGATCGTCGTGCTGATGACCTCGACGCTCAATCGCGTGATGGTGGTCGAGCTGGCGCTGCCGGCGCTGCTGCCGGGTGCGCTGGTCGCGCTGCACTATCTGGTGCAGGTGTCGCGGCCAAGGATGGGCCATGGCTCGGACCAGGGCGCGCGCCGCACGCCCTGGATTATCGGCGGCATGGCGATGCTGGCCGCCGGCGCCATCAGCGCCACATTGGCTACGGTCTGGATGCCGGACTCGCCGGTGTTGGGCATGCTGATGGCCGTTGCCGGATTCATGATGATCGGCCTTGGCGTCGGCGCTGCCGGCACCTCGCTGCTGGTGCTGCTCGCGATGCGCGTGGCGGATGAGCGCCGCGCAGCGGCCGCCACCACGGTATGGCTGATGATGATCGTCGGCTTCGCGGTCACGGCCGGTACCGCCGGCAAGCTGCTTGATCCCTACACACCGACCCGGCTGCTGGGCGTCACGCTGACCGTCTGCGCGATGGCGCTGGTTATCACGCTGATTTCACTGTTCCGGCTCGAGAATGATCCGGGCGATGAGCTGCTGCTGCCAGCAGAGTCCCCACCGCCGACCGAGGTCGTTCCGTTCCGCGCGGCGCTGGCCGAAGTCTGGCAGGAATCGGCAGCGCGCCAGTTCACGATCTTCATCTTCATTTCCATGCTGGCCTACAGTGCGCAAGACCTGATCCTTGAACCCTTCGCCGGCAGCGTGTTCGGTTTCACACCCGGTGAATCCACCAGCCTGTCGGGCGTGCAGCACGGTGGCGTGCTGGTCGGCATGCTGCTGGTCGCGCTGGTCGGCAGCAAGTTCGCAAAGGGCCGCGCCGGTTCGCTGCGGCTCTGGTGCGTTGGCGGCTGCCTGGCTTCCGCACTGGCACTGGCCGGCCTCGCCGTGGCCGGACACATGGGTCCGCCGTGGCCGCTGAAAGCGAATGTCTTCCTGATGGGTGCCGCCAATGGCGCGTTTTCGATCGCCGCGATCGGCCAGATGATGCGCCTCGCCACCCGCGGCCGTGCGCAGCGCGAAGGCGTGCGCATGGGGCTATGGGGTGCGGCGCAGGCAATTGCATTTGGTTTCGGCGGCCTGATCGGCACCGCCGCCAGCGACCTTGCGCACTGGCTGATCGCCGACAGCGGCGTCGCCTACGGCAGCGTGTTTGCGCTGGAAGCCCTGCTGTTCATTGTCTCTGCCCTGCTGGCCTCGCGCATCGCGATGGGCGAGCGCGACTCAACCCTCTCAGGAGAACGCTATGCAGCAGCATGAAACCTTTGACGTCGTGGTCGTTGGCGGCGGCCCCGCCGGTGCGACGGCGGCGCATGACCTGGCCCGGCTCGGCCGGCGCGTGATGCTGCTCGACCGTGCGGGCCGCATCAAGCCCTGCGGCGGCGCGATCCCGCCACGCGCGATCAAGGACTTCGACATTCCCGACCATCTGCTGGTGGCGAAGGCGCGCTCGGCACGGATGATCGCGCCCTCCGGCATGAAGGTCGACATACCGATCGAGGGTGGCTTCGTCGGTCTGGTCGATCGCGAAGTGTTCGACGAATGGCTTCGGCAACGTGCGGCCGGCTCCGGCGCAGAGCGCCGCGATGGAAAATTCGAGACCGTAGGTCGCGACGCCGATGGTATGGCCACTGTCAGATACGTCGATGGCCATGATGGCCAGGCGCGTACGGTGCGCGCGAAGACCATCATCGGCGCCGACGGCGCGAAGTCCGCCGTCGCTCAGCAATGCGTGCCAGGCGCGGACAAGACCAAATACGTGTTCGCGTATCACGAGATCGTCGAGGCGCCGGCCGTGAAGCCCGACGATTACGATGGTTCACGTTGCGACGTGTTCTACCAGGGCCATCTGTCGCCCGACTTCTATGGCTGGGTATTCCCGCACGGCGGCACGCTGTCGATCGGCACCGGTAGCGCCGACAAGGGCTTCTCATTGCGGAATGCGACCACCGCGCTGCGCACCGCCGTCGGCCTGCAGGATGCCGTCACTGTGCGCCGCGAAGGTGCGCCCTTGCCGATGAAGCCGCTGCCACGCTGGGACAATGGCCGCGACGTGGTGCTGGCCGGCGACGCGGCCGGCGTGGTCGCGCCGTCCTCCGGGGAGGGCATCTACTATGCGATGGCCGGCGGCCGCATGGCTGCTGATGCGGTCGAGGACTTGCTCGCCACGGGCGATACGCGCGCGCTGGCCAGTGCACGCAAGCGCTTCATGCGCGATCACGGGAAGGTTTTCTGGGTTCTGGGTATCATGCAGCACTTCTGGTACTCGAGCGACAAGCGGCGCGAGCGCTTCGTGACGATGTGCAAGGACAAGGACGTGCAGAAGCTGACCTTCGACGCGTACATGAACAAGGAACTGGTACGCGCGAAGCCGATGGCGCATGTGAAGATCTTCTTCAAGGACATGGCCCACCTGCTGGGGCTGGCCAAGGTCTGATCCCTGCCCTGCCCGCATCGCGCAAAAGCGATCACAACAAGCGCCGGCACTGCCGGCGCTTTTTATTTGGAGAGACAACATGACCGTGATGGCCATGAATGAACGCAAACCCGTCTACATCGCGATCCTGCTTGCTATCGCCGTCGGCGGTATCGGCGGCGCTGCGACCATCATCGGCCCCTGGTACTACGGACTGGTGAAGCCATCATGGCAGCCGCCGGACTGGCTGTTCGGCCCGGTCTGGACCACGGTCTATGTGCTGACAGCGACGGCAGGCGTGAAGGCGTGGCGCCTTGCGAACGAGA
>JACCDH011444998.1_pt1 | contig 17437 bp, 17 predicted proteins | sample 7442481 | NCBI WGS metagenome assembly JACCDH01 (sample SAMN15323433, study PRJNA562643) | freshwater metagenome | isolation source: river surface water | place: USA:Blue River Watershed | collected 2017-08-15
AGCCGATAAACAAAATGAGCAGGGCGAAACTGCTGGCAAAGATAATGCCGGCAATTTCGCCACCGCTCATAAAGATTTACCTCGCTGCGTAGTACTCAACGACCAGCTGAACTTCACAGGTCACTGGAACCTCGGCGCGCTTAGGGCGACGAACCAGGGTGGCCTGCAACTTGTCCAACTGAACACTTAGGTACTCAGGGGTGGTGGCTAGCACGTCAGCGTTACCGCCAGCTGCTGCAACCTGGAATGGCTCGGTCTTCTCGCTCTTTGCGTGAACGTGAATCATCTGACCAGGCTTTACGCGGAAAGATGGACGGTCAACGCGCTGGCCATCAACCAGGATGTGACGGTGCACAACCATCTGACGAGCCTGTGCCATGGTGCGAGCGAAACCGGAGCGAAGCACTAGAGCGTCAAGACGCATCTCCAGTAGCTCTACTAGGTTCTCACCGGTTAGACCCTCGGTGCGCTTGGCTTCCTGGAAGGTCTTGCGAAGCTGAGCCTCGCGAATTCCATACTGAGCGCGTAGACGCTGCTTCTCACGCAGACGAACTGCGTAGTCGGAGTCGGACTTGCGCTTGGTGCGGCCGTGCTGACCTGGTGCGTATGGGCGCTTCTCCATGTACTTTGCAGCCTTTGGAGTAAGAGCGATCCCGAGAGAACGCGACAAACGGGTCTTGCTACGGGTTCTAGTTGTCTTGGACAAAAAGGTACCTTTCGAATTTGTAATTGGGGCTTGTTCGTCTCCCAGCCGCTGGATCGGAACCTGGAAAGCTTACCAGTAGAGCCAATACGTGTCACTACTTGCCAAGAATTTCGTCGATCTGCTTCAGCCGCTCCGCGAGTGTCTTCTCGAATCCATGATTCGAGGGCTCGTAGTAGCGCTTATCTAGATCGGCATAGTCCTGTTTGAGTACGCCTCGAGGATCATCATGCGGGTATCGATAGCCAACTCCCCCAGTTGAACGGAGCTGAGGCGGTATTGGCTTCAGTTCCGAAGTCTCGAGGTCTTTCAAGGCTTCGTTTATTGCGTTGTAAGCGCGGTTTGACTTGGGCGCAAGGGCGAGGTAGATCGTGGCCTCAGCAAGCGGGATGCGACCCTCGGGCATACCAATCAACTCAACGGTTTGTGCCGCGGAAACTGCCAGGGAAAGAGCGCCCGGATCGGCTAGTCCAATATCCTCGCTGGCCAAAATCATCAAGCGTCTTGCTATGAACCTCGGGTCTTCTCCACCCTGAATCATGCGTGCCAGGTAATAGATGGCAGCATCTGGATCTGAACCGCGCACCGATTTAATGAAGGCGCTGATGGTGTCGTAGTGCAGCTCACCCTTGGAGTCGTAGGCAATCTGGTTCGCGCTGGCTTGCTTCGCACTCTCCAGCGATAAATCACCAGCTGCCGCAGTGGCCTCAAGTAGGGTCAATGCCCTTCGTGCATCACCCGATGAAATCTCGGCGATGTAATCCAAGGCCTCCGAGTCAGCGGCCTCAAGCGCGAGACCCTCCTCAGCCAGTGCAGCCCGATTCAGAAGCTCGATGAGCTGACCTTTGCTGAGTGGATCAAGGTGGAAAACCAAGGACCTGGAAATCAGGGGTCTGATCACAGAGAACGATGGATTCTCGGTGGTTGCCGCAACGAGAGTGATCAAACCACTTTCGACTGCGCCCAGGAGCGAGTCCTGCTGCGCTTTAGAGAATCGGTGGATTTCATCTAGAAACAAAATGGTTGGGCGGTCGAACACCTCTCGTTGACGTTTGGCAGAGTCGATCACATCTCTGACCTGGTTTACTCCCGCAGAGATTGCGCTCAGCTCGACAAAATCAGCACCTTTACTCTCCATAAGGAGTCGAGCGATTGTTGTTTTTCCAGATCCCGGTGGACCCCACAGAATTATGGAGTTCCATGCTCCCGATTGCTCGGCCTCAATAAGTCTTCGAATCGGAGAACCAGCGGCTAGCAACTTGCCATGACCCACCACATCCTCGATGGTCTTGGGTCGCATTCTGATTGCTAGCGGTTTGTCCACACTCAGATTGTAGGCAACGCCTAGAATTGCGAGTCGTCACTTACTCCGAGGTTTGAATGAAAAACAACGAGAAACTCGCTGCCTTCCAGGCAAAGCAGGAATTGGTCAAGCGTCGTTCCGAGAATGCACCAAAGGACAACCGACTTGCGATCATCGCGGCCGCTAGTGCTCTAGTTGTCGCCTTTGCAGGTCAGCTCTTTTATTTCAATTTCGGCCCAGGCTATGTTCCAACCGTCGAGGAGCTGGCTGGTGAGGAGACGAGCACCGAGTCCGAGACAGTGTCTCAGGCACCATCTCCTGAGCTTGCAGAGAATCGGGCTTGGAGCGGAAAACTCTCCCTGAACGGCTCACCACTTGAGTTTGAACTTGCTGGTGACCTTGCGCCTCAGGCGGTTGCAAACTTCGTGACCCTGGCAAAGGATGGCTTCTACGAGAACGTTAGCTGCCACCGACTAACCACAGCCGGAATCTACGTGCTGCAGTGTGGTGACCCGTCCGGCGATGGCACCGGTGGCCCAGGTTACAGCTGGGGCCCAATTGAAAACGCTCCCGCTGACGATATGTATAAAGAAGGTGTAATCGCTATGGCTCGCAAGGGCAGCGATGGATCTTCTATGGGTTCGCAGTTCTTTATCGTCTACCAGGATTCGATGATTCCGTCTGACATCGCAGGTGGCTACACCATCATGGGCAAGATCACCTCTGGCCTTGATGTTGTCAAAGCAATCGCCGCCAAGGGTGTCGCGGATGGCTCAAGGGACGGAAGTCCTCTCGAGCCGGTTTTGATGAGCGGTATTTCGGTAGAGTAAAACCTCAATCCCAAGGAGAAACAGATTGTCTAGCAACGAGTTTGGTCGCGTCGACTCTGAGAACAATGTTTTCGTAATCGACGCAGGCGTTGAGCGCCAGGTTGGTCAGTACCCAAACGTTTCTCCCGATGAGGCACTTGGCTATTTCGTTCGCAAGTTTGAGGATCTTGAGGCACAGCTGCGCATTCTTGAGCAGCGCATCGCTGCTGGAGTAACCGATGCCAAGAGTCTAAAGACCGCTCACGACCACATCGCAACAGAGTTGGTTGAACCAAAGGCCGTGGGTAACCTAGCCAATCTTCGCGAGCGTCTAGCAAAGCTCGCTCCAACTATTGAGCAGGCCGCAGAGAAGCTAAAGGCCGAGCGCGAGGGTGCGATTGCGGAGGCTATGGCCAAGAAGGAAGAGATTGCGGCGAAAGCTGAGCAGATTGTTTCCAACCTTGCCGCTATCAACTGGAAGAAGTCTGCTCAGGAAATGAACGATTTGTTCACCACCTGGCAGGAGCTGCAGAAAAGCGGCCCAAAGATTGCCAAGAACCTAACCGATCCAATTTGGAAGCGTTTCTCCCAGGCGCGTGCAAAGTTTGAAGCCGGTCGACGTCAGTACTTCTCAACTCTGGACTCCAAGTTCAAAGAGGCCAAGAGCGTAAAGAGCAAACTAGTTGAGCAAGCAGAGGCTCTAGTTTCCAAGGGTGGAGATGCCTCGGCCGACTATCGCAAGCTCCAGGACGCCTGGAAGGCAGCCCCCAAGGCTGGCAAGGTTGAGGACGCGCTTTGGGCTCGCTTTAGAGCAGCTGGCGATGCCATCTTCAGCGACAAGAAGGCCAAGGACGCTGAGCTCGCGGTTTCTCAGAAAGAGAATCTGACCGCCAAGCTAGCGCTTCTCACCGAGGCTGAAAAGATTGACGTGAAGGACCTGGCTAAGGCCAAGACCGCGTTGTCTGACATCCAGTCGCGCTGGGTCAAAATTGGACACGTTCCAAGGGATCAGGTCAAGGCCATCGAAGAGCGACTGCGCAAGGTTGAGAAGGCGATCTCGGAGGCGCAGGCTGATGAGTGGCGCCGCTCAGACCCAGCGGCCAAGGCTCGCTCAAACTCACTGGTTACCCAGCTCGAGTCGGTTATCGCAGACCTAGAGGCCGAGCTCGCTAAGGCTCCGGCGACCAAGAAGAAGGACATTCAGGCACAGATCGCTGCCCGTAAGGCATGGTTGGAAGCTGCTCAGAAGGCTGTTGACTAAGAGCTAATTGCTCTTCACTCGATAAACGTCGTAAACCGCTTCAATTCTTCGCACCTGGTTTAGTAGGTGGTCGAGGTGAGAAGGGTCTCCCATCTCAAATACGTAGCGACTTAGTGCAACCCGGTCCCTAGAGGTTGAAACCGACGCGCTCAAGATGTTCACATGGTTTTCAGACAACACCCTGGTGATGTCTGATAGCAGACCGGAACGATCAAGTGCTTCGACCTGAATCTGGACCATGAAAACTCCCTTGGAGTCCTCGGCCCAGCTGACTTCAACCACACGCTCCTGGTTTAGGGAGTCGACGTTCTTGCAGTCGGTTCGGTGAATTGAAACGCCATCTCCCCTGGTGATAAAGCCAGTGATTTCATCTCCTGGTACAGGCGTGCAGCAGCGGGCCATCTTGGTCAATACATCCGGTGAACCCTTGACCAAAACGCCTTGGTTTGGGTTTCGCGGACCCCGAAGTGACTTCGGTGCCTGGATTGGGATCTCTTCCGTATCTGGTTCTGAGGTCAGACCCTGGAGTACCTTAATTCGCTCGATGACGCTGGTGACTGAGATTTGACCTTGTCCCAACGCCGTGAACAACGCCTGAGCATCGGTGAGCTTGTGCTCCCCCGCAATTTTGCCGATCACATCTGAATTCAGAATCTGTTGAAGCGGTAATCCCTGCTTGCGAAGCCCCTTGGTTAGTGCCTCTTTGCCCTCTTCGCTTGCCAACTCTCGGCGTTCGACGGTGAAGTAGTGCTTTATCTTGGCTCTGGCGCGTGGGGAGCCGACAAAGTTCAACCAATCCTTGCTAGGACCCGCACTCTCTGACTTTGACGTGAGGACTTCGACAACGTCACCGGCCTGTAATTTGCTCTCAAGCGGAACTAGCCTGCCGTTTACCTTGGCACCAATGGTTTTGTGGCCAACCTCGGTGTGCACCGCATAGGCAAAGTCAACCGGGGTGGAACCAGCAGCCAACCCAACAACCTTCCCCTTGGGGGTAAAGACGTAGAGCTCTTTTGCACCGATTTCAAACCTGAGATTGTCCAGGAACTCGGTTGGATCTGAGGTCTCCTCCTGCCAGTCGCTGAGCTGCTTCAGCCACGCGAAATCGACCTCCTGCTCCCCCTTCGACGACCCCTGCTTGTATTTCCAGTGGGCAGCGACACCGAGCTCAGCGCGTTGGTGCATCTCATGGGTGCGTATCTGAATCTCTACCGCACGCCCTTCGGGCCCAACCACGGTGGTGTGCAAAGACTGATACAGATTCAGCTTCGGCATGGCGATGTAGTCCTTGAAGCGGCCGGGAATTGGTGACCATTTAGCGTGAATCGCTCCCAGTGCTGCATAGCAATCACGCACGCTGGAGACAATTACACGGATCCCTACAAGGTCATAGATGTCATCGAACTCTCTGCCTCGCATCACCATCTTTTGGTAGATCGAGTAGTACTGCTTTGGGCGGCCGTCGATTTTTGCCTTGACTCGGCTCTCGCGAAGTTCGTCATCAATCTCTTGGATCACACGCTCGGTGAACTCTGATCGCGATGGATTTCGCTGTCCAACCAGGTTCACAATCTCTTCGTAAACCTTTGGATACAGAACCGCAAAACTTATGTCCTCGAGTTCTGTCTTTATCGTGCTGATACCTAGGCGGTGAGCAAGTGGAGCGTAGATTTCCAGGGTTTCCTGCGCCTTGCGCTTTGCCGATTCCGGGGCAACGAAACCCCAGGTTCGAGCATTGTGGAGACGATCGGCGAGTTTGATAACCAGGACGCGAATGTCTTTTGACATCGCAACGACCATCTTTCGCATGGTTTCTGCCTGCGCAGAATCACCGAAGCTCATCTTGTCGAGCTTTGTGACGCCATCCACCAGCAGCGCCACTTCCTCACCAAACTCAGCCTTTACCTGCTCAATCGAGTAAGAGGTGTCTTCGACTGTGTCATGCAGTAGAGCTGCCGCTATGGTCGCGGGTCCGGAACCCAGGTCGGCCAGAATGCGAGCCACAGCCAATGGGTGGGTGATGTAATCCTCGCCACTTTTGCGCTTCTGGCCAGTGTGGTGATGCTCTGCGGTTTTGTAGGCACGCTGGATAAACGCTGAATCTGCCTTTGGGTGATTCGTTCTGACTATGCGAATCAGATCGGCAAGATCTTGCGAGTAGGCAGTTGAAGACCGGGTAAAAATCCTAGGCAGTCGAGATCTCAGAGATGATGCTAAATCACTCATCGAGACCTCCTACTTATTAGGAAGTATCTTACGCGCGGGCCGCTAGAACCTTCTCGGCTGCTGCCTTGAGGGCTGGCTCCTTCTCACGTAGGTGAACGTAGATTGGAGCAGCTAGGAATACCGAAGAGTAGGTACCGACGATGGTTCCAACAAACAGCGCCAAGGCAATGTCACGCAGGGTTCCAGCACCCAGGACGACCGACCCGATGAACAGAATCGAACCAACCGGCAGGACCGCAACGATCGAGGTGTTGATCGAACGAACCAGGGTCTGGTTTACTGCCAGGTTCACCATCTCAGCAAAGGTGCGAGTCTCGGAGAACTCAATCTCCAAAGTGTTTTCGCGAACCTTGTCGAATACCACCACGGTGTCATACAGCGAGTAGCTCAGGATGGTGAGGAACCCAATCACGGCTGCAGGGGTGACTTCAAAGCCAACCGCTCCGTAGATACCGATCGTGATGATCAAGTCATGTGCAAGTGCAAGCAATGCTGCGGCTGACATCTTCCAAGATCGGAAGTAGAGGGCCATCAAGATAGAGACCACGAGCAAGAACACAACCAGACCAATCAAGGCCTGGCGAGTTACATCCGCACCCCAGTTAGGGCCGATGAAGCTGGAGGCAACCTCTGAGGAATCAACTCCATAGGCCTCAGCAAGGTTCAGACGTGCAGCCTCAGACTCCACGTCCTCAAGTTGCTCGGTCTGGATGCGAATATCGCTCGCACCAACCTCGGTGACCACGACCTGAACTCCAGGAACAACCTCTTGAATGGCATCAACAGCAAGGCTCTGCGGTAGAGACTGCGAGTTGTTTAGACGGAATTCAGATCCACCGCGGAACTCAATACCGAAGTTGAATCCACCGCGTGCAGCAGGTAGGGCTATGGAAAGAATGACAACGACTAGGGCGATGGCGTACCAAAGCTTGCGACGTCCAACAAAGTTGATTGAACGCTCACCAGAGTAAAGCTGGTTTCCGAGCTCTCTGAACTTACTCATCACTACCCTTTGCTGCCGCTGCCTTGCGCTCGGCGATTGTCTGACGTTTCTGAGCTTCCTTGGAGGACTTGAGAACTTTGTCCTCTGCTACTGAAGCGGAGATGCGGAACTCGCCACGGCCACGGTATGAGGCTTTAGCGGCGCTTAGATCGAAGCCTGACCACTTGTGACCAGATGCGAAGAACTTATTGCGAGCTAGCAGTTGAACCATCGGGTGAGTGAACAAAGCCACTACCAAAAGGTCAATGATTGTGGTGAGTCCCAGGGTGAATGCAAATCCACGCACCGAGCTGCTGGTGAGTAGGTACAGGGTTACTGCCGCGGTGAAGCTAACCGCGTCCGAAACCAGAATGGTTCTAAACGCGCGCTTCCAACCCGCTTCAACGGCAACCTCAAGTGATTTACCATCACGAAGTTCATCACGAATACGTTCGAAGTACACGATGAACGAGTCAGCCGTAATACCCACAGAAACGATCAAACCTGCAACACCCGCCAGCGATAGGCGGTAGCCCTGTCGCCAGGACAGGAACGCGATTGCAAGGTAAACGAGTAGTGCAACGACGATCAGCGAACCTAGAACGACGGATGCGAGTCCTCGGTAGGTGAAAGTCATGTAGATAACAACGACAATCAAACCAATCAGACCCGCAATCAAACCGGCTCTGAGCGACTCGTCACCCAGGGTTGCGGAGATGTTCTCTTGAGACTGAACCTCGAAGCCGATTGGCAACGCACCATACTTCAACTGGTCTGCCAGCACGGTCGCTGTCTCCTGGGTGAAGTTTCCGGTGATCTGAGCGCGACCATTGGTGATCACGGCATTGGTCGATGGAGCCGTGATGACGACACCATCAAGTGTGATCGCGAACTGGTTCTGAGGCGATGGAAGGCCAAAGAGTCTGGAGGTTACCGCACCGAACGCCTCGGTGCCGGTTGGGTCAAACTCTAGGTTTACAGCCCAGTCATTAGTGGATGCTCCAGTGGTGGTTGTGATGGTGCCGGCGAATGCATCTGAGATGTTCAGACCCTTCACCTCGACAGGACCAAGCACGTACTTATAGGTCAGGGTTTCATCACAGGTGACAAGTGGCAAAGTCGCGTCATCGACCTGTCCTGGCTGGCGGAACGCCTGGGTGCAGTCCAGCGCGTCGAACTGAGCCTGAACGCGTTCGGTAATCCAAGCTGGGTCCGATGCATTCACAGGGGTGGTTGCCGGAGTGTTGTTTAGCGACTCGAGGTCAACTGCGGCACTTTCCGAAGCTGGAGTGTTTGCCGCAAAGGTTATTACCGGGCGGAACTCCAACAGGGCGCTCGCCTTGATCAGCTGAAGAGTGGTCTCATCCGGGGTTCCAGGGATGGCTACCACAATGTTCTGCTCGCCCTGAACGGTGACGGTTGCTTCCGCAACACCACTGCCGTCAACACGCTGTCTGATGATTGTGGCGGCCTGGTTTAGCTGCTCCAGGGTCGCCTCGCTGCCATCAGCAATGGTTGGGGTCAGAATGATCTGAGTTCCACCCTGAAGGTCAAGTGCTAGCTCCGGGGTTAGAGAGGCCCCGGCTTGGCCGGTAGCGGTTCCCCAGATCAAAAGTCCAGCAAAAAAGGCCGCAATTCCAGCGGTCCAGGTCAGCTTTCGCTTCGCTGACTGTTCGGTGCTTCTCTCCAAAACTAGTTCCCCTCAGTGGCAGCTTCGACTGAGCGAACTGCTTGCTTTACAACGGTTAGCTTCACACCGGGTGTGGTCTCGACAATTAGGTCGTCGCCATCGATAGCACTGATGGTTCCCTTGATTCCAGAGTGCAGCATGACCTTTGAACCTTCGGCAATGCTGGAAAGGAGCTTCTCTGCGTCCTTACGTCGCTTTCGGTTCTGGCTAACCAGTAGCAAAATCATTGCGGCGAGCACGCCAAGCAGAACGTAATCCAATAGCTTTCCTTACCGACAGATACCCCGAAATTATAGGCGAGAAACCCCGCTAGCCAGGAATGCTGTTGAGGTGAGCCTTTCCAGCTTCGGTTATCTCCCTACCACGTGGCGTGCGGTGCAGTAGACCCTGCCTAATTAGGTATGGCTCGATTACCGCTTCGATGGTGTCCTGCTCCTCGCCAATTGCGACAGCCAGGGTCGATAACCCGACCGGGCGAGCCGAAAACTTTGTTGCTAGGAGTTCAAGCAATTGCCGGTCTACCCGATCAAGGCCCGCCTGATCAATTTCAAAGATTCGCATGGTTTCAAGGACATGCTCGACCTCAATCGCGCTGTTGCCATTAACCAGTGCAAAGTCTCTGACGCGGCGTAGCAGTCGGTTTGCAATTCGTGGAGTTCCTCGGGAGCGAGATGCCAGAAGCTGAGCGGCTTGTGCGGTGATCTCGTATCCCAGTTTGTTGGCTGAGGTGACAATGACCTGCTCTAGTTCCTCACTCGAGTAATACTCCAAGAATGCGGTGAAGCCGAATCGGTCCCGCAGCGGTGTGGGTAACATGCCGCTTCTCGTCGTCGCTCCGACCAGGGTGAAGGGTTCGAGCTCGAGGGAGATTGAGGAAGCTCCCGGACCCTTGCCGACCATTACATCCACCCGGAAATCCTCCATCGCGAGATAGAGCATCTCTTCTGCAGAGCGCGACATTCGGTGAATCTCATCAATAAAGAGAACATCACCAAACTGCAGCGCCGAGAGTATTGCCGCCAAATCCCCAGCGCTTTGAATGGCAGGCCCGCTGGTTAGTCGCAAGGGTTTTTCGGACTCATGGGCAACGATCATCGCCAGAGTGGTTTTTCCTAGGCCCGGTGGCCCCGCCAGTAGTACGTGATCCACCGGCCTGGCGTGCAGTTTGGATGCGTTGATGATCAAGGACAGCTGGTCAGCAACCTTTTGCTGGCCAACAAACTCTGTGAGCGAACTGGGTCTGAGTTTTGCCTCTAGTTCGCGTTCCTCGTCACTCATTCGCCGCTAGCTTTCCTGCGGAGAGCTGCGCGAGAGCAAGCTTCAACGCCTTTGAATCATCGAGGTCAGCGGGTAGGGCCGAGACAATTTGCTGAGCCTTGGCCTCGTTAGTCCCAAGTTGTGCCAGAGCTTGAAGGACTGCTGGATATTTAGCCGAACCAAATTGAACCTTGCCACTGAGCGAGAGAATTATGAGCTTGGCGGTCTTTGGGCCAACTCCGGAGATTGCTCGGAACGCGGCCTCGTCTGCATTCGCGATGGCTTGGCGAAGTAAGTCTTCAGGAAGCCCAGCCAGCACAGCCAGTGCCAGTTTTGGCCCAATTCCGTTTACGGATACCAATTGATCGAACAATTCACGCTCGGATGCCGACTGGAATCCATAGAGGGAAAGCTCGTCCTCGCGAACCACCAATCTGGTGTGAAGGGTTGCCTGCTGGCCCTGCTTTAGCGACAGCGAGTGTCTTGGGGTGATTGCGATTTCAAACCCCACTCCTGAAACGCTTAGGTGCGCCTTGTCTAGGCTCAGGGCTATCAGTTCACCGGTTAGCGAGGAAATCACAGCCCTAACCTATTCTGCGATTTGCAGCCTTGGCGGCAGCAACCCACTTCTTTTGGGCACTGGTGCCGCCCATGGCGCCGCGTTTGCTGCCGCAGATCGCAACCGCTATTGCATCGGCTATGTCTGGCGGACCGGGGATCTCTTGCCCAGTCAGCCTGGTGACCATCTGGGCAACCTGAGCCTTGTCGGCACGGCCGTTGCCAGTGACCGCGGCCTTGACCTCGCTCGGGGTAAAAAACTGCAGCGGTATGTTTCGTTCAAAAGCAAGATGCATCAGTGCCCCAGAGATCTGAGCAACACCCATAACAGAGCGCAGGTTTGCCTGTGCAAACACTCGCTCGAGAGCAATTACCTCTGGTTTGTGCCGGTCCAAAACCATGGCCAGCTCTTGGGCTATTTGGCCAACCCGATCCCTTGGATCGGTTCCTGCCTGTGAGGTGAATAGACCGAAGTCCAAAAGCTTGACACCCTCAGACTCGATGACGCCAAACCCACACCTTGTGAGTCCTGGGTCGACACCGAGAATGATCACTTATCCCCTGGCTTCTAGCTCGCTGAGCACAGCTTGTGAGATGTCCATGTTGGTGTAGACAGTCTGGACATCGTCCAGGTCCTCAACGGCATCAATTAGCTTGATTACCTTCTCTGCACCATCGGCATCGAGGTCAATCTTCAGTGAAGACACGAACTCGACATCGGCAGACTCGTAGTCGATTCCAGCATTCTGAAGTGAGGTGCGAACATCCACCGTTGCCGATGGGTCACAGGTTAGGACGTGCGATTCACCAACCAAGGCGACATCCTCAATGTCGTGCTCAATGGTCGCCTCGAGAATTGCATCCTCGGTAGACCCATTGATGACAATGATTCCCTTGCGAGCAAACTGGTAGGAGACAGAGCCTGGATCGGCCATGTTTCCACCATTCTTAGTAACAGCAAGGCGGACTTCCGCGGCGGTGCGGTTTTTGTTATCGGTTAGGCATTCGATCATGATCGCCACCCCATTTGGACCGTAGCCCTCATACATGATGTTTTGGTAATCGACCGAACCATCATCCGCTCCGGAGCCACGCTTGATCGCACGCTCGATGTTGTCATTCGGAACTGAGTTCTTGCGTGCCTTATAGACCGCGTCGTAGAGGGTTGGGTTACCGTCAATATCGGCACCCCCGGTGCGGGCAGCGACCTCGATGTTGCGAATCAACTTGGCCCACAGCTTCGCGCGCTTGGCGTCGTTAGCAGCCTTCTTGTGCTTGGTGGTTGCCCATTTGGAGTGACCGGACATAATTCCTCTAAGTTACTTGGTTACTGTCTCTCGCACGGCCTGCAAAAAGAGCCTGTGGAGAATCTTGGCGCCTGTGATTTCGGGGTGAAAACTGGCTCCGAAAAGGTTACCGCTTTTCACTGCAACGGCTTCTCCATTCAGGGTTGCAATTACACTCGCCTTGCCCGTATCGAGAATCTTTGGAGCTCGGATGAAAGCAACCCGCTCCTTTTCTCCAGAAAACTCGACATCGGCCTCAAAAGAGTGTGTCTGACCACCGTAGGCATTTCTGGAGGTGCGAATCGGCAGACCACCGATGAACTCTTGACCTTGAATCGCGCCCTCGACTTGGTCAGAAAGCATGATCAATCCTGCGCAGGTCCCAAGAACCGGCTTACGCTTTGCAAACTGGCGCAGGGATTCCAGAAGCCCAAAACTCTTTGCCAAGTTCGAAATTGCGGTTGACTCGCCACCAGGGATAATCAGGGCATCGACACCATCAAGATCTGCTTTGGTTCGTACTTTGACTGCCTGCTCGCCCAACGTCTTGACGCTTTTGAGGTGCTCTCGAAAATCGCCCTGCAGTGCAAGGACTCCGATGCGCACTTACCAGCCACGCTCCGCAAGACGGTGTGGGGCAGGTAGGTCGTTCACGTTGATTCCAACCATTGCCTCACCCAATCCTCGAGAAACCTCTGCGATAACACTTGGGTCGTCATAGAAGGTCGTTGCCTTGACGATCGCGGCTGCGCGAGCAGCTGGATTGCCCGATTTGAAGATGCCGGAACCAACGAATACTCCATCGGCGCCGAGCTGCATCATCATGGCAGCATCCGCTGGGGTTGCTACGCCACCGGCAACAAAGAGCACAACCGGCAGCTTGCCCGTCTTTGCAACCTCGCGAACCAGCTGGTAGGGGGCCTGAAGCTCCTTCGCTGCTACGTAAAGCTCTTCCTCTGACTTGGCAGCGAGGGCGCGGATCTCAGAGGTGATGGTGCGGATGTGCTTGGTGGCCTCTGACACATCACCGGTTCCCGCCTCACCCTTTGAGCGAATCATGGCGGCACCTTCGGTAATGCGACGCAGTGCCTCTCCAAGATTGGTTGCACCACAGACAAACGGAACTTCAAACTGCCACTTATCAATGTGGTTTACGTAGTCAGCTGGGGATAGCACCTCGGACTCGTCGATGTAGTCGACCTCTAGTGACTGAAGCACCTGAGCCTCAACAAAGTGACCGATGCGAGCCTTCGCCATAACAGGGATCGATACGGTGTTGATGATCTGGTCGATTAGGTCTGGGTCGCTCATGCGCGCCACTCCACCTTGGGCACGAATGTCAGCTGGAACGCGCTCAAGCGCCATCACGGCAACAGCACCGGCATCTTCGGCAATCTTCGCCTGCTCCGCTGTTACTACGTCCATGATTACGCCGCCCTTGAGCATCTCTGCTAGGCCGCGCTTAACAAGTGGTGTTGCTTCTAGAAATTCTTCTGACATACCTAAATCCTAAACTTCGGTGACCCAGTTGTTGGCAATTGTTTCCCTGACCTCACCCAGCAACCTCGGCAAAGCCTTGGTTTGAGCAATGATTGGAAAAAAGTTCGAGTCCGTTTTCCACCTCGGCACGATGTGCTGGTGCAGGTGAGAGGCGATGCCCGCCCCCGCAACCGCACCCTGATTCATGCCGATGTTGAAACCATCGGTTCCAAACACCTTTTTCAGAGTGCGCATTCCCTGCTGAGTTAGCTGCCCAATTTCTTGAATCTCCGCCGCTGTTGCCTTGTCATAGGTGTCAACGTGGCGATAAGGACAGACCAGTAGGTGGCCGGTGTTGTAAGGGAAGAGGTTCATCAGGACGTAGCTGCTCTCCCCCTTGTAGACCACCAACCCTTCTTCAGGTTCTTTACCCGGTGCGAGACAGAATGGGCACTCTTCATCAGGTGGCTGCTGCCCAGTCTGCAGATAGACCAGTCTGTGTGGCGTCCACAGTCGCTGAAAGTTATCCTGCATCCCAGAGAATCCCTCGAGAAACTCGGTCATTTATACCTGTCGCTTCTGAGCAATGGCATCGAGAATCAGTTTCTTTGCCTCAGCGCGTGGAACATCATTGGTTTGCGACCCGTCACGGTAGCGGAAGCTAAAGGTGTTGGACTCAGCATCCCTTCCGCCAGCGAGGATCATGAACGGAACCTTCATGAGTGTGTGATCACGGATCTTCTTTTGCATGCGGTTATCGGAGCGGTCGATCTCGACCCTCACGCCCTCAGCGCGAAGCTCAGCTGCGAAATCCTCGAGGTAGTCGGCAAACTCGTCCGCCACCGGAATGCACACTGCCTGAACCGGAGCTAACCATGGTGGGAAATGACCGGCGTAGTGCTCGGTGAGCACGCCAAAGAATCGCTCGATGGAACCAAACAGTGCTCTGTGAATCATGATCGGGCGGTGGCGCTCACCATCGCTTCCCACATACTCCAGGTCGAATCGCTCGGGCAGGTTGAAATCAAGCTGGATGGTAGACATCTGCCAGGTGCGCCCGATCGCATCTTTTGCCTGAACGGAGATCTTTGGACCGTAGAAGGCAGCTCCACCTGGATCCGGCACCAACTGAAGGCCAGACTTCTCGGCAACTGATTGCAGCGTGCCGGTGGCCCGCTCCCAAATCTCGTCGCTTCCAACGAACTTTGGATTTTCTGGATCGCGAGTGGATAGCTCGAGGTAGAAATCGGTTAGTCCGTAGTCCCGAAGCAGGCCAAGCACAAACTCCAAGACGCTGGTGAGCTCCTGCTCCAGCTGGTCATTGGTCACAAACAGGTGGGCATCATCCTGGGTCATGCCCCTGACTCGGGTCAGCCCATGCAACACGCCTGACTTCTCGTAGCGATAGACCGAACCGAATTCGAACATGCGCAGTGGAAGCTCTCGGTATGAGCGCTGTCTAGATCTGAAGATCAAAATGTGGAACGGGCAGTTCATTGGCTTGAGGTAGTAGTCCGCCCCAGATTTCCTCAGTTGACCTGATTCGTCGAACTCGGAATCAAGCTTCATCGGTGGGAACATGCCATCGGAATACCACTGCAGGTGACCTGAGGTCTCAAAGAGCGTGGACTTGGTGATGTGCGGCGAGTAAACAAACTCGTACCCTGCATCTTCGTGTCGTTTACGGCTGTAGTCCTCCATTACCCGACGCAAGATTCCGCCCTTGGGGTGGAATACGGCCAGTCCAGATCCAATCTCGTCCGGGAAGCTGAATAGGTCTAGTTCAACACCAAGTTTGCGGTGATCACGACGCGCGGCCTCCTCGAGGCGCTGCATGTAAGCATCGTGCTCTTCTTGCGAGGCCCATGCGGTTCCGTAGATGCGCTGGAGCTGCTTGTTGTTCTCATTCCCGCGCCAGTAGGCTGCTGCACTTCTAAGTAGAGAAAATGCCTTACCAGCCATTCGCGTGTTGGGAAGGTGTGGTCCGCGACAAAGGTCACGCCAGGCAACAGTGCCATCTGGATTGAGGTTTTCGTAGACAGATAGCTGTCCGGCACCAACCTCTGCGGCACCCTCGCCAACATCGGAACTCTTCAGCGAAATCAGTTCAAGCTTGTATGGCTCATCCTTCATCAGCTCGCGAGCTTCATCGTCGCTAACCTCGCGCCTAACGAAACGTTGAGACTTACCAACCAGCTCCTTCATGCGCTTTTCAATGCGCTTGAGATCCTCAGGCTTGAATGGCTCAGCTACATCGAAATCGAAGTAGAAACCGTCCTTGATTGGCGGCCCAATGCCTAGTTTTGCTGGATCAAAAATCTCTTGCACGGCTTGCGCCATGATGTGAGCTGTTGAGTGTCTGAGGATTGATAGGCCATCGTCTGACGCAATGTGAACACCCTCAATGACGTCTCCGTCTTGGGGTTTATAAGCAAGATCCCGCAGCTCTCCGTTGACCCGGAGAGCAATAATCTCGCGTTCATGGAATAGCTTGAAACCGTCTGAGCCAGCCTCTAGCTCGGTTGCAACCGCATTGACTGTGACCTTCAAGTTCGCTCCTAACCCGCCAAAGTCTACCGATGATACTTAGGTTTACCTTGCTGGACGTCTCAATTTGGAGCTGGCTAACCTAGCGACATGGTTGATAAAGCACGGCACGAACTCGAGCGCAAACTCAATTGGCTGAGAGCTGCAGTTTTGGGTGCAAATGACGGAGTCATCTCTATCGCAGGAGTAGTAATGGGCATCGCGGGTGCTGGAGCAGATCGTGCAACCGTTGCTCTCGCTGGAATAGCAGCTTTGGCTGCCGGTGCTATCTCCATGGCAGGTGGTGAATACACCTCGGTTAGTGCTCAAAAAGACGCTGAGATCGCCTTTGGTAGACACAATCTTGAGATTGCTGCGAGCCCTTGGACTGCAGCTTGGGCCTCATTTGTGGCCTTCACCACTGGCGGACTACTCCCTCTTCTTGCCGTCCTCGGTCCTTGGCAGGAAAATCGCGTCCCCGTGACTGTGGTTTCTGTCATCGTGGCTCTTGCACTCACCGGTTGGTGGGCAGCTGAGCGGGGAGGCTCCTCGCGTCGCAGGGCGATCATTAGAAACGTCCTGGTGAGTGTCTTGACCATGGTCGTGTCTTATGGAATTGGTGCGCTTTTGGGTGTGACGATCCTCGCCTAGGCATTACCCTTATCACTTGTGTCAAACGTAGAGAGCTTCGATGTCGCGCTGATAGGCGGCGGCATCATGAGCGCCACATTGGGTGTTCTAATTAAAAAGACCAACCCGGAAGCACGAATCGTCCTCTTTGAGAGATTGCCTGAAGTCGCGCTGGAGAGCTCAAATCCTTGGAACAACGCCGGCACGGGCCACGCAGCTCTGTGCGAGCTGAACTATATGCCCGATAGCAAGGATGGCTCTCTTCCTGATGCTTCGAAGGCCATCGCCATCAACGAGCAATTTCAGGTGTCCAGGCAGTTTTGGTCCGCTTTGGTCCAGGAGGGAATTCTCTCGAGCCCAGAGACCTTTATTCGCACCGTCCCACACATGACCTTTGTGACGGGTGCAAAGGATGTCGATTACCTTAAGCGCAGACACAAAGCACTCAAAGATCAACCACTTTTTGCCGGGCTCGAATATTCAGAGGATTTGAGGACCATCGGCAAGTGGGCACCGTTGATTGCCGAGGGCAGAGCAAAAGGCGAATACGCTGCCACCTTTATCGAGCAGGGCACAGATGTCGACTACGGCGCAATCACCAGTCAGTTGATTACCTGGCTCAGAAGCGAAGGTGTCGAGGTTCACGCATCCACCGAGGTAAAGAAGCTTTATCAGTACCACGACAAGCACTGGAGAGTCACCGCGAAGTCGAAGCAGGGCCGCCTAG
>JACCDH011306413.1_pt1 | contig 17431 bp, 13 predicted proteins | sample 7442481 | NCBI WGS metagenome assembly JACCDH01 (sample SAMN15323433, study PRJNA562643) | freshwater metagenome | isolation source: river surface water | place: USA:Blue River Watershed | collected 2017-08-15
ATTACCATCTATTCATTTCATATAGAAAAAATTGAATTACCCATTGTGCATTTTCGGGTGGTTTGTTCAACAGGTACTTATATCAGAAGTTTAGCCAATGATTATGGAAAAGCCTTAGGGGTAGGAGGGTATATGAGCAGTTTAAGAAGAACCAGAATCGGGGATTTTAGTGTAGATCAGGCCCTATCAATGGAGGCATTTGAAAACAAAATTGAACAACTTAAAACATTAGAAGGGTAAACCAATTCCCAATTGCAATGCAAAGTTGGGCACTTTAATTCCATTGGGTCGAATATCATTCCAAGTAAAATCTTTAATACTCATCCATCCATTGTTTGCTGCCCTCAATGGATCTTTCAACTTATAAGCAAAGTCTAACCTGATTAAAAAATAAGACATATCAAATCTGAGACCTGTTCCAATCCCGATAGCCATATCCCTTGTAAAACTATTCAAAGAAAAGCGGGTGTCAGAGTCAGTTGAAGCGGCTCTTTTAATATTCCAAACGTTTCCAATGTCTGCATATAATGCAGAACCTATTTTAAAGCTTCCTATGGTAGCCAATTGAAAACGGTATTCTACGTTAAACTCCAATTGCATGTCTCCAAATCGATCCCGAAATGCATTTGCAGCAGTATCTAATTCACTTTGATTTGAACTACCAAGTCCTAATTGTCTCAATCTCCATGCACGCATACTATTGGGTCCCCCTGCTGAAAACTGTTTGTAAAAAGGTAAAGTAGGACCAATAATGGTATCGCCCCCATAATTGTATCCAATTCCAGCAAATGCTCGGTAGGCCAATTCTGATTTGGCAAACTTAACCGATTGTTTATACTCAGTTTCTACTTTAATGTAGCGATAAATATTTCCTTGTAAACCAGGTATAAATCCAAATAATCCTCCTGCTTCTTCTACAGCTAAACGATAAAATTTATTTTTATTTGGATTCTTAATACCATTGGTTGTTCTAACAAACGAGAGGCTTTGACTTACAATACTTCCTTCGTTAAAAGACGCTTTTAAGAAAGGGTTCTTAATAATCAACTGATCAAGTGAATCTAACTTGTCAATCGAATACAATTCAACGTTTATGGGTTTATATAAAAAAGAGTTATTCCCCTTTTTCCACTCATAACCAAAGCTGGTGGTCAAATTTCGAACCCTATAAAAATTTCTTCGGTCTACATATCCTCCGTTAATAGACCATAGCGTTCTTCTATTGTCTATTTGATCTAACCCTTTCCATCTTTTGAATGGTTGAATAATTCCTGGGAATATATAGGTATGTCCAATATTGATTAAAAAGGTCTGCAGTAATTGATCAGCTTCATTATTACTACTTAAAATATTTAATTCCACACCCGTTCTAAAAGTGGCAATAGATTGGATGGCATTTTTCCAAACATTTCTATTATTATAAGATAAATTAGTAGTGATACCCAATAAGTTGGTAACTCCAATATCTGCAATATTCCGGCTCGCTTCTAGGTCTACCGTAAAACTTTGTTTAACGGCTGGTGTCATGAAAAAATACATATCCAATGTATCCCTATTTCTAATTTCTGGTCGAATATCAATATTTTGCCAGGCAGATAATTGCCCAAGGGCATTGGCTGTTTTAAAGTATTTTTCTTCGTTATAAACGTCTCCTTTTTTAAAATATGTGTCCTCTTTTAAAGGTCTAAAATTGAATAGCCCTTTTTTATAACGCATAAAGGTAGATTCACTTTTCTTTTCAAGAAAAGTTTTATCTGTTATTAAACTATCTGGTACGTCGGTGATTTTAGTTTCTGGATAATAATATAGATTACCAATATGGTATTTGAATAATCTAGAACTGTCTTCTACTTCTCTTTGTCTGATGGCAATATCCCAATTGGGATTTTCTTTTTTTGCTTTTGCAATTTCCGATAAAAGTTTAGCTTGTTCAAAAGGATCAACTGTTAAGGCAAATAGTTTAGTATTGTTTGAATCTACATATGCATACACGTCCTCTCTTGTAATTTTATAGAATCCATTTTTTCTATAAATACCAACCATTCTATCTAATTCATTACTGATGATTTGTTTAGAATAGGGTTTGTTCTTTTTTAAGAAACTTTTTCCTGATTCAGCTACCGCAAGTTGCTGTAGGGTTGAATCATTCATTTCATAAGAAACTTGATCAATGGTGATATTCTTTCCTGCATTGATATCCATAAAAACACTAGCCCTTATTTGATCTTTCACAGTGTCTAAAGTGAACCGATTGGTTAATTCAGAGTAGTAGTAACCTTGTGCATTCAAATAAGAATTCATGAATAGGGTAGATCTTTCAATATTCGTACTATCAAAAACTGCTGGATTCTTTATTTTATAAAAAAGACCAAATTGTTGTTGTTTAGGAACTTTAAGGCTATCATCCCAATAATTTTGCAAATCAGTTAATAAACGTTTTTTCTCATCTTTGGTAAAATTACCATTAAGGCTAATTTGGTTATTGTAAACAAAAGGGGTGTTTTTTGGATAGTTTCTTACCCATGTTCTCTTTTGTTCAGAGCAAGAAAACAGCAATATTATTGCTGCGAACAAGCTAAAAAAACCAAAAAAACTCCTTTTTACCGTAAAATGCATACACAATGTTAAGCAAGATTGAGGCCAAATATATTCAAAGTTTATACCACAAAAAACAAAGGGATGCCTTAAGCCTGTTTATTGTAGAGGGAGTAAAGGGGGTAGATGAACTATTGAATAGCAATTTTGTGGTTCAAAAAATTTTTGCAGTGAACGATTGGACCCATCCTTTAATGGGCAAGACTACCACCATAAGGGTTACAGAAGATGAGTTGCAAAGAATAAGTGGGTTACAAACAGCCAATAAAGTATTGGCTGTTGCCGAGCAGCAAAATTTCACTGCTCAGAAACCAACAAAAGGGAAGATTACATTGGCCTTAGACGGAATTCAAGACCCAGGCAATATGGGCACATTGATTCGTATTGCAGATTGGTTTGGAATTGAAACCATTTTGGCTTCTAACGATTCAGTTGAACTGTATAATCCTAAAGTGATCCAAAGTACCATGGGCAGTTTTATTAGAGTGAAAGTTGTTTATGGTAATTTAGCTGAATTATTAAATAATGCGGGTATTCCTGTTTTTGGGGCTTTGTTAGAAGGGGATTCAGTTTACAATCAAACACCCATCAATGAAGGGGTATTGGTTATTGGAAATGAGTCGAAGGGAATTCATGCTGAATTACTTTCCTGTATTAGTGCCCCCGTTCATATTCCTAGAATTGGTGGAGCAGAATCCTTAAATGCTGCGGTTGCTGCCGGCATTCTGCTATCTCATTTAATTAAACAATAGTTGAACTATTTGAATTGAATTGCTTTTATTGGGTTCACTTTTTTTACCAATAATGCGGGTATTAACATCACCAAGAATGATACTAGAAATGTTGTGATGCATACTGCAAAAATTTGCCACCAAATAATCACCACAGGCGCGGTTTTGACATAATAAGAGCTCTCGTCTAAACGAATGAAGCCGGTATACTGTTGCACCAATACTAATCCCATACCAATAATCAATCCACCAATAATTCCTCTTAGTGCAATAACTGCAGCATAGTAAAGAAAAATTTGAATAATACTTTGATTTGTAGCTCCCAATGCTTTAAAAACGCCAATCATTCTGGTTCTTTCCAATATTAGAATAAGTAAACAAGAAACCATATTAATGATGGCTACAATAGCCATGATGATAAAGATCACATTGCGGTTCATATTTTGTATTTCCAGCCAGTCAAAAATATTGGGATAAATAGATGCCACGGTTCTGCTCATCCATTCAGTAGGCAGGTTATTCATGAGCTGCATATTTACTGAGTCTTTGTTGACTGTTGGGTCAATAAAAATTTCATATCCACCAATTTGGCCCTCCGTCCAATTGTTAATTCTTGCAATTAATTTTAAATCGGCCAGCAAAAAAACTTTATCGTACTCTTCAATGCCCGTTTTATATAAACCTGCAACGGTTAATTTTCTATAACTGGTATTGGTTTCATCTGTTCCAACAAAATAAACGGTTACCGTATCATTTAATTCAATATTCAATAAGTTGGCTATTTGTTCAGAAACTATTATTTCTTTGCTATAGCTACTGTCTGAAAAATGAATCCATTTACCGCGAGTAATGAATGGTTTGATTCTGCCACTATCATAGTTGGCTTCAATCCCCTTTAATAATACCCCTTCAATATTTTTATTGAATTCTAAAACGGCTGACTTCGTTGCAAAGGCCTGAATCTTGCTTACTTCTTTTTGTTGTTCAATCAATTTTTCTACCCCACTATCTCTATTAATGGGTACTTCTTCTGCCATCATTGATTTATCTGGTTCAAAATGTTGAACCCTGATATGTCCCCAGAAACTATATACTTTATCTGCTACCGTTTGTTGAAATCCGTTTACAAAACAAAGGGTAATAATCATTGCAGCAATACCTACAGTAGTTGCACCAACTGAAAGCCGTATAATAAATCGAGAAAACGACTGCTGTTTGCTGAAAGCAAGTCTTTGAGCTATGAAAAGAGAAAAATTCAAACGGTACGGTTTTTGACTATATCAAAGCTACTAATAATACAATAGTTTCAGTAAGTTTATCCTTTATGAAATACATCTTGTTGTTTTCTTGCTTATTTAGTTCAATTAGCGGATTTAGTCAACTAAAACCTGACCATGTTTTCATGCCATCTATAAGAACAGTTAAACTATTTCCTCAAAACAATCAATTGGCTTTACCCATTATTGGGTTGAATACGAGCGAACAACTAGAGCTGCATTTTGATGATTTGGGAGCATACCCTAAAAATTATTTTTATACTTTTCAATTATGCAATGCCGATTGGACTGAAGCGCAATGGAGTCCCTTTGATTATATCAGAGGGTTTCAACAAAATCGAATTAGTCAATACAGAGTATCTTCTATTGCTCAAGTTCAATATGTGCATTACCAAGCTATGTTGCCTGATCGTTCCGCTGTGCCAACTAGAAGTGGAAATTATATACTCAAAGTATTTCAAGATGCAGACACATCTAAGTTGTTATTTACAAAGCGTTTTTATGTGGTAGATAATAAAGTTGGAATTGCTGCTCAAATACAACAACCTTATAATTCTCAGCTGATACAAACACACCAAAAAATTCAATTGGGTGTAAATACATTGCTATTGAATGCAATTAATCCGCAACAAATACAAACCGTCATTTTACAAAATGGCAGATGGGATAACGCTGCACAAAAACTACAGCCCAGTTTTATTAGAGGCAATTTGTTGGAATACAATGCAGAACAAGATTGCTTATTTCCTGCAGGCAAAGAGTATAGATGGGTAGACTTAAGAAGTTTGCGATTTGAAAGTGATCGGGTAGAAAAAATTTCAAGAGTAAATATTCCAGTGTTGGTTTATGTAAAGCCAGACGCGATTCGATCAGGGCTGCGCTATTTATGGTATAGAGATTTCAATGGTTTCAGCGAAATTGCTACTACGGAGTCTGTTAATCCATGGTGGCAATCTGATTATGCTGAAGTAGAATTTACTTTAGCTCCAGAAAATAAACAAGCATTAAACGGGAAACAGGTTTATTTAGTTGGAGAGTTAACAGGCAATCAAATAAGTGATTCATCTTTAATGGAGTTTGATGAGCGCAAAGGGGTTTATTACAAGCGACTAACCCTGAAACAAGGATATTATAGTTATACTTATACTACAAAGGACCTTAAGAATCCGGCAATACAAGCAAATCCTGCTTTAACCGAGGGTAATTATTGGGAAACGGAGAATAACTATACCATTTTAGTATACTATCGACCATTTGGAGGAAGGCACGACGAATTGGTAGGATTGAGGCAAATCAACAGTTTACAGCCTAATTCGCGACTTTAACAATTAACTTTAGGGAGGGGAGCTTATTAACTGTATCTTTGCGTCCTTATTAATATACAATTTTTACAATGGACACACAAATTCAAGGAACTGTAAAGTTCTTTAACGAAGAAAAAGGTTTTGGTTTTATTAAGCATGATGATTCCAACAAAGAAACTTTTGTACATGCGAACGGTCTTATTGACCAAATTGAAGCTAACGATAAAGTTATCTTTGACGTACAAGAAGGAAGAAAAGGTTTGAATGCAGTAAATGTAAAACGTTTAAGCTAGTCTTAAATTACATACCTTACCTAAGGCCATCAGCTTCTAGTTGATGGCCTTATTTTTTATTTGAAGTATATTTGTCCTCTAATTTTTGAATATGTCCAATTTAATGAGCCAGTTGGCAGAGACCACTGCATTTGTACAAAGTAAAGTTGATTCAAAAGCCGAAATCGCTATCATTCTCGGCAGTGGTTTAGGTAATTTATCCAGTGAAATTAAAGTTGAAGTAAGTATCCCTTATAGTGAAATTCCTCATTTCCCAGTTAGTACTGTTGAAGGTCATGGGGGCAGTTTAATATTAGGAGAATTAAGTGGTAAGAAAGTATGGGTAATGAGTGGTCGATTTCATTTTTATGAAGGGTATACACCACAACAAGTAACATTTCCAGTAAGGGCAATGCATTTATTGGGCGTAAAAACCTTGCTTTTATCGAATGCAGCCGGAGGTGTTAATCCTTCATTTAATGTAGGAGATTTAATGGTCATAACCGACCATATCAGCTTATTTGTATTGAATCCATTATTGGGTAAGAATGAGGAAGCCTTGGGTACCCGTTTCCCAGATATGAGTGAGCCATACAGCAAAGAGTTGGTTGCAAAAGCAATGTTGATTGCAAAAAATAATGGAATTGAACTAAAACAAGGAGTTTATACTGGCGTTACTGGTCCTACATTTGAAACAAGGGCGGAATATAAGATGATCCATCACTTGGGTGGCGATGCAGTTGGAATGAGTACTGTGCAAGAAAATATTGTGGCTGTTCATTGCGGCATGAAAGTATTTGCTACCAGTGTAATTACCGATTTGGGTATACGTGAGGAAGAAAATATTATTACACATGAAGAAGTACTTCAAGCAGCAAAAGATGCAGAGCCAAAACTGACTTTATTATTTAAAGAGTTGATCAAGGGATTGTAAAATAAACTGAATGCATCCTTCAAAAAATAGCATTTATTTCATCATTGCACTGCTGATATGCATAGGAGCTGGCAATAGCCTAGCCCAGTCATTTAGGCCAGGTCAAATGAATTCTTTTTCCGGAGGAAATAATATGCAACAGTCTAGATCTGGTAAAGGGAAGAATGACTCTTTGCAGAAAAGAGACCAATTTGCAGATTCAATCACTATATTCTATCGATTTTTTGATTCAACACGTACAAGGGTCTTAGATTCTTCTATCAATGATTTTACTGCTCGTTTTCCCATGCCTTTCCAATACTATCATTTAGGAAATTTTGGTACGGCTGCACAGTCGATGCGATTTCATCCTTTAATGAAAGCAGGCTTTGATGCAGGCTTTCATCAATATGATATGTATAAGTTTACTTTAGAGAATACAAAATTTTATCAAACTACCAGACCTTATACAGAATTGGGTTATTTGTTGGGTGCTAAGGCAGAACAGTTGATAGACTTGAAACATACACAAAATAGAAAGAGCAATTTTAATTTTGGTTTTGAATATCGGTTCAGTAATTCCCCTGGGAGTTTAAAAAACCAAAATGCCAGTCATAATAATTTTAGGGTCACTAGCCATTACCAAACGAATAATCGGCAGTATGAATTATTCTTTGTTTATATGTCAAATAAGTCATCTGTTTCAGAGAATGGTGGATTGGTGGATGTAAAAAAATTGGATAGCCTAGCTTTAAACGACCCTTATGAGCTAGAAACAAGATTGGGTAGGTCTGGTGCAGCCATTCGAAATCCATTTAATACCAATGTAAGTACAGGGCATTTACAAAAAGACAATATGCTTTTAATTAAGCATCATTTTGATATTGGGAAAAAGGATTCAATCGTAACGGATTCTGTTACGTACAAAATTTTCTATCCTAGATTTAGAATTGAGCATGTCTTCAAATTGCAGCAACAATTGGCGCATTTTTTTGATAACAATGTAGATTCAATCAGGTATAAAACTTATTTCAATTATACTACCCAAAATGCGCAGGCATTTCAATTCAAAGACAGTTGGAATATACTCACCAACGAGTTTAGTTTGCTTACGTTCCCCGATAAGAATAACCAAAGTCAGTTTTTAAAAGCTGGAATTGGATTACAAAATATCAAGGGAACCTTAGATACATTTAATACCGTCTCTCTCAATAATATTTATGTATCTGGCGAATACCGGAATAGAACCAAAAACCAGGTTTGGGATTTAGAAGCAAAGGGTGAATTCTATTTAAATGGATTTAATGCTGGAGATTATAGTGCGTATATCAGCATGAAAAGATTGCTGGGTAAAAAGATTGGGTTTTTAAATGTTGGGTTTCATAATGTAAATCGATCGCCATCTTATATTTTCAATAGTTTAAGTACTTTCCCCATAGCCAATAGAGCAGGCTATAATAAAGAAAATATTATTAAGGTTTTTGGTGTGTATGAAAATCCTGCAAAAAATTTGACCATCACAGGTGAATATAGTGTAGTGAACAATTACTTATATTTTGATAGTTTTTTTACCGCTAAACAGGAAGCTACTTTGTTTAATGTGGTACAGCTGGGGATATCCAAGAAAATTAAATTAGCTAAACATTTTAATTGGTATGCTGAACTGAATATGCAACAAGTGATTGGTGGGGCTCCTGTTAATATTCCTACCATTATTACTCGAAATCGATTTGCATTGGAAGGTAACTTTTATACTAACCTGTTTTTGTCTACGGGGGTTGAACTTCGTTATAATACAGCGTACAAAGCAGATGATTATAGTCCACTATTGGGTCAATTCTTTTTTCAAAATAATACAACCATCTCAAATAGACCAGACCTCCATGCATTCCTTCATTTTAGAATAAAAAGTTTTAAAGGGTTTATCCGCTTTGAAAATATCAATACGCTTTTTTCAAAAATGAATATGCAGGCAAATAATTATCCCGGTCAGGCTTTATGGAATCGGGTAGGTATTTGGTGGAATTTTGTTAATTAGCCAGTTGGTCTTCTACACCATAAAAGGATGCGATTTTTCTAATTACTTTTTCAACTACTGCGTCTGGGCAACTAGCACCACTGGTCATGACAATTCTCAATGGATTCGCTTCAGGCAAATAGCCATGAATATTGCTCATTTCCTTGGTTTGCCAATTGCAATGTAAAATCTCTTCTTTACTAATTAATTTATCGGGCCCATCAATAAAATAGGTAGGGTATTTAGCTTCACATAATTCAACCAAATGCGAGCTATTACTACTATTGTGTCCGCCTATCACTATAGCAATTTCAGCTTCAGTATCTAACATGCCTTTTACCGCCGATTGATTGTCGTTGGTTGCATAACACAAAGTATCTCTGGTATCTGCAAAACGAGTAGCAATAGTCGTTTGGTCTAATTGAAAGTGTTGCAAAATCACTTCTTTTAAATAATCTGAAATGGCTTGTGTATCAGTAGCCAATTGGGTGGTCTGATTGACTACACCAATTTTTTGTAGATCTTTCGTAATATCGAATCCCTCTGAGTAACGGCCTTTAAATTCGGTATAAAATGTTGCAGCTTCTTTTTCACCTGTAATATATTTAGCCAATTCAATGGTTTCCTTCATATCATTTACAATCACCGTTGGGGTATTGGCTGAAGCATGAGAAAATGTAGCCCTGGTTTCTTCGTGTTTGGGTTTGCCATGCACAACAATGCTATACCCTTTGGAAGCAATTTGGTCACTTCTATTCCATACTTTTTCTACAAATAGGCAAGTGGTATTGTATTTTTCAACTGCAATTCCCTTGGCTTTTAACATAGCTTCAATTTCAAGGGTGGTACCAAAAGCAGGTATGATTACTACATCGTCTGAATGTAAAGACTCAAAAGGAATCAATTGCTTGCCATAAGTATCTTGTAAAAATTGTACCCCGCGCGAAATTAAATCTGCGTTTACTTGTGGGTTGTGAATCATTTCACTCAATAAAAAAATACGCTTTCCTTGGTTTTGCTCAATGGTATTGAAGGCGATTTCAATCGCATTCTCCACCCCATAACAGAACCCAAAATGTCTAGCCAAATAAATATGTACCGGCCCTAAATTCAATAGGGTAGGCGTAAAGTCTTTTTTAAGTTTATCCGCCGCTTTTCTAGTTTCCTTAATCTGGCTGATTAAGTTGCTTCTATATATATTGGGTATGGTGAATTGCTTCATGGTATATAAACCACAAAAATAAGGAATAGTTCGTTGATGGGTTTGAATGCTATTTTATGGCTATGATATAGCCCATTCAATAATCAGCAATTTGTAAGGAATTGAAAAAATCAATCTCTGCTACTTCCTTTATTTCACCAGGCGCTAAGTTGCCAAGTTGGATGTCTTCTATACGCACTCTAACCAATCTTTTACATTTGAGTTGCACTGCGGTTAACATTTTTCGAACCTGATGATATTTTCCCTCAGTTAATTCAATACTGAGCCAAGTATGAGCAACTCTTTCTGAAATTGAATAAGCTCCAGGAAACAGTACCAAGGGTGGGTCTACAATGGAGACTTTGCAGGGGCTAGTTGAGTGGTATTGATTCAGACCAATTTTAAATTGAACCCCATTGCTGAGTTGATTCAGCTGATCTTCAGATACCTTATTGTTCACTAAAACATGGTAGACTCTTTTATGGGGAACAGCACCTTGAAAAAGTAATCTGGTCACTTTCTTGTTGGTGGTAAGTAGGAGTAAACCTTCCGAATGATGATCGAGCCTACCAATGGCATGGGTTCCTTCTGGAAAAGGGTAGTCTAAATCTCCCAATAATTGAACAGCATGACTGCTTTTAAACTGAGACACCATTCCGTAGGGCTTATTCAATAAGAAGTACTGGTGTTGCATTAATCTCCTCTGCTTACTAATGGGAAAAGAAGGTTTACTGTTGTTCCTTCACCATGAATACTTTCGATTTCAATATTCCCATTCATTTTATTCATAAAGTCTTTGCATAAAACCAATCCTAGTCCAATTCCTTTTTCATTGGCCGTTCCAAAAGTAGAGTAGCTTACATTGTCTTGAAAAAGTTTGGAGAGTGCATCTTCGGTCATACCCACACCAGAGTCTTTGATGATAACAAAAGCATTGTATTTATTTCGCTTGGTGTTGATATCTATGATTCCATTTTCACTAGTAAATTTAATGGCGTTGCTCAAGATATTTCTGATGATGAAAGCAGTCATATTTTTGTCCGCCCAAATTAATTGACTATGTAGGTAAGTCCTGATTCGAATATTCTTATTCACAGCACTCTGGTTTAAAACAGAAACCGTATCGTTGATGATTTGTGCCAAATCAATCGGCTGTAAGTTCATTTGAATTTCTCCTGTCTGCGATCTAGACCACATCAACAATCCATCCAGCATTTCGACTACTTTTTTCACATGTGTATTCAAATTACTTGAAACGAATTCAATTTCTGCTTCAGTGAAGTTTTTAAAATTGTCTTTATAATAGTCTAAGAAGCTGATAATGCTGCTTAATGGGGCCCGCATATCATGTGAAATAATGGAAAGAAATTTGTCTTTTTGTGAACTAATCATTTTCAAGGTTTCTTCATTTTCTAAAAGCTGTTTGTTTTTATTTTGTAAGCTTTCAGATTTATCTTGAATGATTTTAATACTTCTCCTAATTTTTCTAATTGCTAAATTAAAATTGATGGCCAATTGACCTATTTCATCCATTCTTAATTCATCAATAAAATCTGGACTTATATCATCTTTGAATTTAGTTGCTACCACTTCTTTCGTAGCTCTATTTAGTTCAATAAGGGGCCTGGTAATTTCAATAGAAATTAAATAACTGAATAAGAGTCCCGCTACCAAGGTTACTGCAATAAGTCCGTAAAATATCCACTCAAGTCTATGAATGTCTTCTTCATAAAGCGCATTAATTGAGCTTAATGTTGCTTGTAACTGCTCATCATTGCTTTTGCTCTGCTTAATTAATTCATTTTGTAATCCATCTTGATTGCTATTCCCAATACTTCTTTCTAATTTGACTATTCTTACAAAAGTTTTTCTATATTCTTCTAAAATGGTTTCTGCACTTGGGCTATTGCTATAGTTATAAAGTAATCTTCTGGCCAAGGAATCAAATTGTACAGCGGCAGTCTCATTCTTTTCAAGTAAATAAAGCCCTGCAAAATTGTCGAGCTTCTTTAAATCTGCAGGATCAATCAGTTGACTCGTTGCTAATTCGTTTTTGTGTTGATTCAGCGCCCCAATTAGTCCTTGGTTACCTATTCCCAATTGTTTTACCGAATCTACCATTCTATTAAAGAATACTTCCTGTGCGTGAATATTTCTAGTAATGGAAAGAATTTTTTCATCAATGGGAGATTTCTTTGATAATTTATTTTCATTGATTGCTAATAGACTACTGTCAATTTTTTTGATTAGTTGATCATATAATACAATGGACTCAGTTGTGCCCGTTATATAAAAGCTTTCTGTAAATCGGTCTTTCAATAAAAAGGATTGTCTAGCTTCACTTTGCTTACCAATATTGATTCTAATATCATCTAAGTGAGTCATCATTTGGTGCATGAGCAATCGCTTGTCATTCACTTTTACCGATATTAGAATAATAATAAGGGTGATCAAGAGTATCAGGAAATGCGAAAGGAACAGCTTATTGCGTATGCTAAGGTTCCTGAGTGGTGTTTTGATCATTTCTTTTACAACTAGGTTCTTTGTTTCTCGGAATTAGCGTCTAAGATACTTAGTTTTGCAGCATGCATTATGTTTCGGTAGAAGGATTAACCAAAAGCTATGGTATTAATCCACTTTTCAGTAATATTTCCTTTCATATAAACGAAGGCGATAAAATAGCCCTAATTGCCAGAAATGGGATAGGGAAGTCAACCATGTTAAGGATTCTAGCGGGTTTGGAGACTCCGGATTCCGGTAAATATTGGATCCATAAAGACGTTACTGTGGCGCTTTTTGAGCAGGATCCCCAATTTGAAGAATCTTGGTCGGTTTTAGAAAATATCTTTCACTTGAACCATCCAGTCATTACCGCCATCAAAAAATATGAAGCTGCAATTGAAGCGGAGGATGCCATTGGCATAACGGAAGGTATTGAAGCCATGGACGATTTAAATGCCTGGGATTTCGAAGCTAAAGTGAAACAAATTTTAGATAAACTAAATATTCACCATTTAACCAATCCAGTAAAGGAGTTAAGCGGTGGCCAACGCAAGCGAGTTGCCTTGGCTAAAACCCTTATTGATATTGGCTTTGCTCACCAGCATACTTTATTAATGATGGATGAGCCCACCAACCATTTAGATGTTGAAATGATTGAGTGGTTAGAGCATTATTTAAACCAAGAGAAAGTGACCCTTTTATTGGTTAGTCACGACCGTTATTTTTTAGATGCGACTTGCGATGAGATTTGGGAGTTAGAAAGAGAAAATTTATACGTTTACCGAGGAGATTATGAGCAGTATATGGAGCAGAAAGCTGCTCGCTTAGAAAGTGAGCAAGCCAGCATCGATAAGGCCAAAAATACCTATCGAAAAGAGTTAGAATGGATGCGAAAGCAGCCAAAAGCAAGAACGACCAAGAGTAAAAGTAGACAAGATAATTTTTATGAAGTAGAAGCCAGGGCCAAGCAAAAAATTGAAGACGCCCAGTTGCAATTACAAGTAAAAATGAGCCGATTAGGGGGTAAAGTGGTAGAGATGAAAAAAGTGTATAAAAGCTATGGAGACTTGCCCATCTTAAAAGGATTTGACTATAATTTTAGTAAGGGGGAACGAATAGGCATCATTGGCAAGAATGGGGTAGGGAAGTCTACATTCTTAAATATTTTGCAAGGCATTGAAGCGGCTGATACTGGTAAAATCAATATTGGGGATACCGTCGTTTTTGGTAATTTTTCTCAACAGGGATTGGTTTTCAAAGAAAATGTTCGGGTAATTGAATACGTAAAAGGTTTTGCTGAAAACTTTCCTCTAGCCGATGGAACAACATTAAGTGCAGCACAATTTTTAGAACTCTTTTTATTCACTCCAGATAAACAGTATACTTATTTAAATTCATTGAGTGGGGGAGAGAAAAAAAGACTGCAATTATTAGTGGTCTTATTTACCAACCCTAATTTTTTAATTCTGGATGAACCAACCAACGACTTGGATTTGCCCACTTTAGCGGTGCTCGAGAATTTCTTAGTAGATTATCCGGGCTGTGTGTTAATCGTATCACATGATCGATATTTTATGGATCGTTTGGTAGATCACTTATTTGTTTTTGAAGGGAATGCTGAAGTGAGGGATTTTCCTGGGAACTATTCTCAATATCGAATTTGGCAGAAAGAGAATGAAAAGAAAGACAATAAGTGGGATGCATTAGAAGCTGGAAAAAGAAAAGGGGCAAGTACAGAAGATATTGTATCTGCAAAGGTTGAAACCCCCAAAGCAGCAGTGAAAAAGGTCATGAGCTTTAAAGAGAAAAGAGAATTTGAGCAATTAGAGAAAGAAATGCCACTCTTGGAAAAGGAAAAACAAGATTTAACCAACGAGCTGAGTACAGGCACTGCATCTTTTGAAACCATTCAAAAAATAAGTGAACGACTTGTTCAAATTGAAAAAGAAATAGAAGAAAAAGAAACCCGCTGGTTAGAACTCAGCGAGTTTCTGTAAGATTTTTATATAAAACTGATCAATTCTACTTCAAAGATTAATGTGCTATTGGGGCCAATTTGAGCACTTACTTGTCTATCACCATATCCTAAATGTGGTGGGATAAAAAAGCGCCATTTACTTCCTGTAGACATCAGCTGTAATCCCTCTGTCCAACCCTTAATCACCATGTTTAAAGGGAAGGAAGCAGGACGTCCTCTTTGTACAGAACTATCAAAAATGGTTCCATTAATAAGGGTTCCATGGTAATGACAAGTCACTTCATTATTTGCAGAAGGTTTAGGGCCAGTTCCTTCTGTAATGATTTCATATTGTAATCCACTTGGCAATTCTACAATGCCTTCTTTTTGCTTATTGATGGCTAAAAAATCTTGGCCTTCTTTTAAATTGGCAGCTGCTTTCTCTGCTTTTAATTGTGCTAATTGATCTGCTACACCCATAAATATTTTTTTTTCAAAGGTAAGCATTCAATCCTTACTTTTGCGGTGTGGCAGGTCTTGCACGACCAGCTCCTGCTGAACCTCCCCAGGGCAGGAATGCAGCAAGGATAAGCGGTTGTAGCGGTGCGATGTGAGTAGCCTGCCATATTTTTTTAATTATACATATATGAAGTTTTTCATTGACACCGGCAACTTAGCCCAAATTAAAGAAGCAAACGACTTAGGGATTTTAGACGGTGTAACCACCAATCCCTCTCTAATGGCTAAAGAAGGCATTAAAGGAGAAGAAGCGATTGCCCAACATTATAAAACAATTTGTGAGCTAGTAGATGGTGATGTAAGCGCAGAAGTACTTTCTACTGATTTTGCTACCATGGTAGAAGAGGGAAAAAAGTTAGCTGCCATCCATCCAAATATTGTTGTTAAGGTTCCAGTAATTAAAGATGGTATTAAAGCAATAAAATGGTTTACCGACAATGGTATTAGAACCAATTGCACCCTGGTGTTTTCTGCAGGCCAAGGTATTTTAGCAGCGAAAGCAGGGGCTTCTTATATTTCACCATTTTTAGGCAGATTAGACGATAGTGGCTGGGATGGTTTAGAATTGATTAGTCAGCTACGTCATATTTTTGATGTACAACAATATAAAACAGAAATTTTAGCCGCTTCTATTAGAAGCCCATTACATATCATTAAAGCAGCTGAATTAGGTGCGGACATATGTACTTGCCCATTAGATTCTATTCTTGGATTATTAAAGCATCCATTAACAGATATTGGCTTAGCTAAATTTTTGGAAGACGCTAAAAAAATGTAATTGAATATATTTTTAAAGAAAACCCTTGTAAGATAGCTTACAAGGGTTTTTTATTGGAATAATTGTTTAGTTCCTTTATTTTTTGGGGGTCACTTTGCAATTGTAAAACATGAAGGCCCACTTATTAGATTCTGCTTTAATCGTTTGTTCAGTAGACATTCCAGCACCATGGCCAGCTTTGGTTTCAATACTGATTAAGACAGGATTTTCTCCCTTATGTTTTTCTTGCAAGGTTGCTGCAAATTTAAAAGAATGTGCAGGAACTACTCGGTCATCATGATCGGCTGTCATAATGAGTGTTGCAGGATAATTGGTTCCTTCCTTAACATTATGCACGGGTGAATACCCTTTTAAATAGTCAAACATTTCTTTTGAATCTTCAGCGGTTCCATAATCATAAGCCCAACCTGCACCAGCTGTAAACTTATGATAACGCAACATATCCATTACGCCCACAAATGGAAATGCTACCTGACAAATATCGGGCTGTTGTGTAATGGTTGCACCAACTAGTAAACCTCCATTCGATTCACCTTGAATAGCTAATTTTTCTTTACTAGTGTACTTATTATCTTTTAAGTATTTAGCAGCATAAATAAAATCATCAAATACATTTTGTTTTTTGGTTTTGATGCCTTGATTATGCCAATTTTCTCCATATTCACCACCTCCTCTCAAATTCGCAACTGCATAAATTCCTCCATTTTCTAATAATATAATATCACTGGTGCTAAAATAAGGAGTGATGCTTACACTAAAACCACCATAACCATACAGGAGGGTGGGGTTATTCCCATCTAGTTTGATTCCTTTTTTGTAAGTAAGCATCATAGGAATTTTTGTGCCATCCTTGGAAGGGTAAAATACTTGCTTAGATTCGTAATCTTCCGTATTGAATTGTAATGTTGGTTTTTTATAAACTTCTGTTTTACCACTAGCAATATCCATTTTATAAATAGTGGATGGTGTGGTATATGAGCTGAAGCTGTAGAATACTGTTTTCTCTTTTCTTTTCCCGCTAAAACCATTTGCAGTTCCTAAACCCGGTAACTCAACTTCTCTTAGTTTATTACCTTTCATATCATATTGTAATACTTTGGTAATTGCATCTTTTAAATAGCTACAGAATATATTACCACCTCCTGTATTTACTGATAGTACTTCTTTTTGTTCAGGTATTAAATCAATCCAATGTTCTGATTGGGGTTGGTTTAATGGAGCAATTACTACTTTACCATTTGGAGCTCCTTTATCTGTTTGAATATAAAAGTATTGGTCATCTGCATCAAAAAGATTAACCGATGCAGACATATCCTTTACAACCGGAATGATCGGTGCGTTGGGCTTGGTAAGATCTTGTACATA
>JACCDH010148710.1_pt1 | contig 17429 bp, 10 predicted proteins | sample 7442481 | NCBI WGS metagenome assembly JACCDH01 (sample SAMN15323433, study PRJNA562643) | freshwater metagenome | isolation source: river surface water | place: USA:Blue River Watershed | collected 2017-08-15
GTGCACGCAACGTGTTCAAGAGCACCAACGGCCTGATCAACAACGCGCTAAAGAACGTGTTGAAGGATCCATCTCCAAAGAACGTCAGCACTCAGATGACTGCCGTAAACCGCGAGATCGTGAAGCAGGCTTGGTTCGTACCGTTCTACCGCCTACCTCAGTTGCTATTCAGCTCCAAGGGTGTGAAGGTAACTCCACAGGCACAGAACGCAGTTCCATACCTCTACAACTACGCACCAAGCGGTAAGTAGTTAACCCCCTGGGGTCCCGCAAGGGACCCCAGGGCAACAAACCCCCAACCTCTACCGGAGATTCAAGATGCTGGCTTTCATCGCGAGACGACTCATCTCAGGAGCACTGCTTCTGTTGGTGATCTCTTCCCTGGCTTACTTCTTGATGTTCTTTTCATCATCGAACATCGCCATCAACATCCTTGGTGACTCAGCCACCATCGAGCAGCTTCAGGCCAAAGAGGTCGAGCTTGGTCTAGACCGACCAATCCTTGATCGCTACCTCGAGTGGCTCACAGCTGCAGTCCAGGGAGACCTCGGAGTCTCCTGGTTCTCCCAGGAGCCGATTGTTTCGGCCCTTCTAAACAGACTTCCGGTCACTCTGACCCTGGTCATTGCGACCATCATCCTCACTGCAATTGTGTCCACGATCTTGGGCATGGCTGCAGCGGTGAAGGGCGGCATCATCGACCGCACAGTTCAGGTTTTGGGAATCGCAGGCTTCGCGGTTCCGAACTTCGTGATCGCGATCTTCTTGGTCACGGTATTCGCAATTCAACTTTTCCTCTTCCCAGCCACCGGTTGGGTGCCACTAGAAGAAGACCCAGTGCTCTGGTTCCAGTCTCTGGTGCTGCCAGTCAGCGCAATCTTGATTGGTGCAGTGGCCTCCTCGGCAGCTCAGATTCGCTCAGCGGTGAAGGCAGTCTTGGAGAAAGACTGGGTTCGCACCCTTCGCTCCAGAGGTATTTCTGAGCGCGAGATTTTGACTAAGCACGTGCTGCGAGCCGCTGCCCCTGCCGGACTAACCATCTTGAGCTTGCAGTTTGTGGGCATGCTCGGAGGTGCAGTAATCATCGAGCAAATCTTTGCGCTGCCAGGCATGGGATTCCTTGCCCTGCAGTCAACCGGTGTTGGTGACACACCTGTGGTTATGGGCGTGGTCGTCGTAACCGTCATCATCGTCATTTTGGTAAATCTGATCGTTGACCTGGCTAACGGCTGGCTCAACCCGAAGGTGCGTGTCAAGTGAGCAACGAGACTCAAATTCCGTCTGGCCACGCTCGGCCAATCGTTCGTCGCAGCCTGGCCGGTCGTCTGGTTAGGAACCCGCTCGCGGTTATCTCGAGCCTCTACCTACTGCTGGTCTTGGCCGCTGCAATCTCGGCACCATTTATCTCGCAGTTCGATCCAAACTCGACTGACCTAGCAGTGACCCTGCTGCCACCGGACTCGACCTACCTATTCGGAACCGACTCTGCCGGCCGCGACATCTTCACCCGAATCCTTTGGGGATCACAGACCACACTGCTATCAGCCGTGATCGTTGTGATTACCTCGATCCTGGTTGGTGTGCCATCGGGACTTCTCGCCGGTTACTACGGTGGCAAGTTCGACGGCATTGCGAGCTGGATCTCAAACATGCTTCAGTCGCTGCCAGCCATCATCATCCTTTTGGCAGTAGCTTCCGCGTTCGGCACCTCAATCTTTATCGCGATGGCAGTCTTTGGTGTCTTGATCGCACCGGGCTTCTTCCGACTCACCAGAACCGCAGTGATGGGCGTTCGCAACGAGCTCTATGTCGATGCAGCTCGAGTCTCAGGACTGAGCGACTTCCGCATCATGGTTCGCCACATCCTCACCGTGGTGCGTGCCCCGATCATCATTCAGTCGGCAATCATTTCCGGTATTGCTATCTCGATTCAGTCCGGGCTTGAGTTCCTAGGTCTTGGCGATGCCTCGATGATCAGCTGGGGTGTGATGCTCAACGAGGGCTTCCTAAACATTTGGATGGCACCAAACTTGGTGCTCTGGCCATCACTCGTGATCTCGCTAACCATCGGCTCCTTTGCCCTTTTGGGTAACTCGCTTCGCGATGCACTTGAGGACACCCAGAAGGTCACTGCCAAGAAGACCAAGTTCAAGCCAGTAAAGGGCACCGAGACAGTGGTGAACCCAAAGATCTTGGACTCTGAGGGCAAGCTGCTTTCGGTCACCGGACTCTCTGTTGGTTACCCGCAGGGCGACGGCTCCGTAAACCGCGTGGTTGAAAACGTTTCGCTTTCAGTCTCAAAGGGTGAGGTGCTTGGCATCGTTGGTGAGTCTGGCTCTGGTAAGACTCAGACCGCATTCTCGATCCTTGGTCTACTGCCTGAGAATGCTCAGATCCCGTCCGGTCACATCGTCTTCGATGGTGTCGAGCTGGTTTCGGCATCCGGTGGCAAGATCAGCCAGAAGCGCATGACTGAGCTTCGTGGCAAGCGCATCGCCTACATTCCTCAAGAGCCGATGAGCAACCTGGACCCCAACTTCCGAGTTGGATATCAGTTGGTTCGTCCGATGGTGAAGATCCTGGGCATCTCCAAAAAGGAAGCCAAGCAGCGCGTGCTTAAGCTTTTGGACATGGTTGGCATCGTCAACCCAGAACGCGTTTTCAAGGCATACCCGCACGAGGTTTCCGGCGGTATGGCGCAGCGTATTTTGATCGCGGGTGCCATTAGCTGTGAGCCAGATCTGCTGATCGCCGATGAGCCAACCACCGCGCTGGATGTCACGGTCCAGGCCGAGGTTTTGGACCTGCTTCGCGACCTCCAGAAGCGCCTAGGTATGGGCATGGTTCTGGTTACTCACAACTTTGGTGTGGTGGCTGACCTAGCCGACAAGATCGTGGTCATGCAATACGGCAAGATCGTGGAATCCGGTGATGTCAGAACCATTCTGCGCTCCCCACAGCACCCATACACCCAGGTCCTACTGAGCTCAATGCTCGAGGACAAGACCCCAATGACCTTCCTAACCTCCGAGACCAAGGAGAGCTAAATGTCTGAGTTTCTAAAGGTAGAAAACGTAGACGTCGAATACCCAGGCAAGGGCTTTTTGTCCAAGCCCTTCAAGGCACTGCACTCAGTCTCAATCGAACTGGGTAAGGGCGAGACTCTCGGTCTTGTGGGTGAGTCTGGATCCGGTAAGACCACACTGGGTCGTGCCATCTTGGGCCTTGCCCCGGTAACCGCAGGTTCCATCCGCTTCCAGGGCGAGGAGATCTCCAAGGCAACTCGTAAGGAGCGCCAGCGTCTGAGCCGTGACATCCAGGTCGTATTCCAGGACCCCTACACCTCGCTAAACCCATCGATGGAGATCGGCCAGATCTTGGCTGAGCCACTGGAGATTCAAGGCATGAAAGGTGATGAGGCGAAGAAGCGAATCAAGGAGCTGTTGGACCAGGTAAACCTGCCAAAGGATGCCATCCACCGCCTGCCAAGAGAATTCTCGGGTGGTCAGCGTCAGCGTGTGGCAATCGCCCGCGCGCTAGCGCTAGCACCAAAGCTAATCGTCTGTGATGAGCCGGTATCCGCACTTGACCTAACCACCCAGGCTCGAATCCTGGACCTGTTCCTGCAGATCCAGCAGGACACCGGAGTGAGCTACCTGTTTGTATCTCACGACCTAGATGTCGTTCGTCACATCTCGCACCGCATCGCAGTGATGTACAAAGGTGAGATCGTTGAGCAGGGAGAGGCGATGAAGGTTTCCAAGAACCCTGATCACCCTTACACCCAAAGGCTCTTGATGGCGTCACCGGTTCCAGACCCAGACCGCCAGGCCAAGCGTCGTGAAGAGCGCAAGGCGCTACTCGCACTGCAGGCTCAGGCAGCAAGCTAAGCTTGGCAACAAGTTTCCAGAAGTTGGAAACAAAGTAATTGGGGATAGGAAACTAAGTGGCTGAGACTGGTGGCAAAAAGCGAAAGAATTCGCTGCCAACCATTTATGACATCGCCGAGTTGGCAGGGGTCAACCCATCAACGGTTTCCCGAGCCCTGAATAACCCGGGTCGCATAAACGCGGTAACCGAGGCCAAAATCAAAGACGCGGCTAAGAAGCTCAATTACCACGTCAATCCGTTTGCCAGAGCGCTACCAACCGGCAAAACCAAGATGATTGCCTGCATCGTTGCGGATATCACCAACCCGATGTTTTTCGATGCAGTTCGAGGTGCGGAGGCTCAGGCCTCAGACCTCGGCTACACCTTGGTAATCGCCGAGTCTCAGGAGTCCAGCAGCCTTGAAGCTGCCACCGTCGAGCGCATCATGCCTTCGGTTGATGGAGTTGTGCTTGTCACCTCTCGTCTGGAAGACGCTGAGGTCAAGGAGATTGCATCACGCAAACCGGTAGTTCTAATGAACCGTCGAATTGACGGTCTTGCCGATGTGGTGGCTGATATCTCCAACGGTATTGAACAAGCGGTTCGACACCTCAAAGAACTGGGCCACGAGTCGGTGGCTTATCTCTCCGGTCCAAGCACCTCGTGGATGTCCAAGCACCGTTGGCAACTGATTTTCGATGCTGCCGTGAAGCAGGGGCTGAAGGTAGTTGAAATCGGACCAAATGAACCGGTTGTCGATGGCGGCAAGGCGTCTGTTGACCTAGTGCTGGCCTCCGGTGTCAGCGCTGTTATTGCCTACAACGACCTAATCGCGATTGGTTTGATGAGCGGTCTAAATGAGCGCGGAGTCAGTGTCCCGAGCCAGGTCAGCGTAATTGGTTTTGATGACATCTTCGGGTCGGATCTGACCACTCCTGCGCTTACCACGATCAAGTCCCCGTTGGAGAGCGCGGGCAAGTTAGCCGTGCAGGCGCTCTTGGCCGACATCGAAGATCACGATGCCGAGCAAGCGTTGGAGACAGCCAAGAGACTGGCCGGTCACCTGGTTATGCGCGCCTCAACCGCCCCTCGAAAGTAAACGAACCCAAATTGTTACCAAACTTGTTTGACCTTTTGGCAATCGGTTGACAAAATTAGTTTAGAAAGGTGGAAAAGCCAATGAATAACAAGGTTTTTTCAGTAAGCAACCGATTGCTACCTACCAGCAATGGTGAGCGTGCGGTTGCCGAGCACCTCTACAACTTGGTTCGTGAGTTGCCAATCATTTCCCCGCACGGCCACGTGGACCCAAAGATTCTTCGAGAGAACCAGCAGTTCTCGAACCCCGCTTCGCTGTTTCTCTACTTCGATCACTACATCACTCGCCTACTTCACGCAGATGGCGTTGACCTCGCGCTACTTCGTGAGCCGAAGGATCCGCTGGATGAGGCACATGCGAGAAATGCGTGGAGAATCTTTTGCTCGCGCTGGCACCTATTTGCCGGTACAGCCTCTGGTTACTGGCTAGTTCACTCACTCGAGACCATATTTGGAATCAACCAGGAACCATCTGCCGACGGAGCGGATGACCTTTACGACCAGATTCAGGCTGTACTGCTTGACCCGAGCTTCAGACCTCGCGAGCTCTATCAGCGCTTTGGTATCGAGTTTTTGGCGACCACCGATGACCCAGCCGATTCGCTCGAGCATCACATCGCACTCAACAGCGACGCGAGCTTCAACGGTCGCGTAGCTCCGACCTTTAGACCTGATTTCTACATCTCTCCTGATGCAGATAACTGGTTGCAGCGAGTTAACAATTTGTGCTCGATGACCTCACAGCCAGTTACTCACCAGGGCTTAGTCCAGGCACTTTGGCTGAGAAGAGCTTTCTTCAAGCAAAACGGATGCGTGAGTGTTGACATCGGGGCCGAGACCGCTTTTACCACCGTGCTGTCGGACTCGCGTGCGCAGTTGCTTTTTGAGAAGGCAGTAGCCGGCACCATTTCCAAGGCCGAGGCCGAGGAGTATCGCGGCAACATGATTTGCGAGATGGCCAGAATGTCTTGCGAAGACGGTTTGGTCATCACACTGCACGTCGGAGTCTTCCGTAACCACTCGCCCCAGACCCTCAGTAGCTTTGGACGCGATACCGGACATGACATCCCAGTGCGGGCAGAGTTCACCTATAACCTCAAGCCACTGCTCGACGCCTATGGCCTAAACCCAAACCTGCACCTGATCCTGTTTAGCCTGGACGAGACCACCTGGGGTAGAGAAGTTGCACCGCTGGCTGGCTTCTACCCTTCGGTTTTCATCGGGGCACCCTGGTGGTTCTTGGACGCACCGGACTCCGCTAAGCGCTACCGCGATGCGATCACAGAGACTGCCGGTTTCTATCGCGGTTCGGGCTTTATCGATGACACCCGAGCATTTCTATCAATCCCTGCTCGTCACGACATGGCTCGCAGGATCGATAGTTCCTACCTTTCAAATCTTGTGAACCAGGGCCGAATTAGCTTGGCTACCGCCGAGAAGGTCGCGGTTGATTTGGTAACCACCGTTCCAAAGCGAGCATTCAAGCTATGAAGCCGGAGCGAATCGTCCACCTAGGACTCGGTGCCTTTTTCAGGGCTCACCAGGCCTTCTACACTCAGCACGCCAGCGATGGTGATCAGTGGGGAATAGTTGCATATACCGGTCGCTCGAGCGAGCAGGCAGATCTTCTGAACTCCCAGGACTGCAAGTACACGCTGATAACCCGCTCTGCCGACCAGGACACATTTGAACTGGTGGATGCTGTGATTCGAGCTGAGCCAGCTTCGAATCTGGAAGATTTGATCCAAACCATCGCCAACCCCAATATCGCTCTTGTCACCCTCACGATCACCGAAGCTGGTTATCAACCTTCTGCAGCGCAGTTGGGGGAGAGCGCGTTGGGTCGACTGCTACTTGGACTGAGGGCACGGTATGAAACCGGTACCAAGATCGCCTTGGTGCCTTGCGACAATCTGCCTTCCAATGGTTTGGTTTTGAAAAATGCCCTGCTGTCACTGGCCAAGGGTGAGGACAGCGGTTTTATCGAGTACCTCAACTCGCTGAGCTATGTGACCACCTCCATCGATCGGATCACCCCAAAGACCACTCAGGCCGATATCGACTTGGTCTTGCAGCAAACCGGGTTCAGTGATCGCTCGCCAGTTGTTACCGAGCCATTCCGTGACTGGGTACTTCAGGGTGACTTCCCACTCGGCAGACCCAAGTGGGAGAGTGCGGGCGCAAGATTTGTCTCACAAATCGAACCGTTTGAAAATCGCAAGCTTTGGCTACTCAATGGTGCCCACACCCTGATGGCGCTATTTGGGCAACTGCGCGGTCACCAAAGTGTCGATCAGGCAATTCAAGATGAAGAGGTTTTGCTTGAGGTCAATCGATTCTGGGATGAGGCAGCGACCCATCTCGATGAGAAGCTTCTCGAGGTTGTCGCATACCGCAAGGCATTGCTGGAGCGCTTCTCAAACCCTCGAATTGGCTACCAGCTAGCCCAGATTGCCCAAGAGTCACTCAACAAACTCTCCGTCCGCATCGCTCCGGTTGCTTTGCTGGAGCTTCAGGCTGGGCGTGTTCCCAGTGGTGCTGTGACTGCAATTGCAAGCTGGCTGTGGTTCGTTTCGAGCAATCCGGAGCTGAAGGATTCCCGTTCAGCGGAGATAAAGTCAGCCAAGAGTGATTTGGAGTTGATTGCTTTGATTTCCAAGGAGCTCGCCGCCAATGAGCAGTTTGCAGCGGCGGTCATGGACCAGGCCAATCAGTTCAAGCAATTGCAATCCCTGACTGTTGGATCCGCAAGGTAGGAGAAGAAAACCATGCTCAAGCCACAACTAAACCCAGCTCGTCAGCTGGTTTCCCTGGACGGTATCTGGGAGTTCAAGGTCGATTTCAATGACGAGGGCTTCAACCAAAACTGGGCATCCTCCACGCTCGACACCGACTTGGACATCGCTGTTCCAGCCAGCTACAACGAACTTTTTCCTCAGCGTGAGATCCGCGAACACGTGGGTTGGGTTTGGTATCAGCGCGAGCTAATCGTGCCCAAGGGCTTTGCGGGCCAGCGCTATTTCGTTCGCGTTGGGGCAGCCACTCATGAGGGTGTTGTTTACATGAACGGCAAAGAACTTGTTCGTCACGTCGGTGGCTACATGCCTTTCGAGGCCGAGATCACCGACCTGGTCGCACCCGGTGAAACTGCCTTGCTAACAATTGCAGTGTCCAACGTTTTGACTAACGAGACCATCCCACCGGGTGAGGTGCAGGTTCTAAAGACCGGCCGCAAAGAGCAGTACTACTACCACGACTTTTTCAACTACGCCGGTCTCGCTCGTTCGGTATCGCTTTACTCGACTCCAAAGTCGGCAATCCAAGACATCACCGTGGTCACCTCAGTTTCGGGATCCAAGGGTGTTGTTTCCTATGAGGTAGTGAGTGACGAGCCGGTATCGGTCAAACTCCTCGATGCCAAAGGCACCGAGGTCGCAGCTGCACAGGGATCCAAGGGAAACCTTGAGGTTGCAGATGCAAAGCTATGGGGACCAGGTCATCCCTATCTCTACCAGCTGGTGGCTATCTCGGGAGAAGACCAGTACAACCTAAATGTCGGCATCAGAACCATCGAAGTCTCAGGCACCCAACTTCTTCTCAACGGCAAGCCAATTTACCTGACCGGCTTTGGTATGCATGAAGACCACCTGGTCAAGGGCAAGGGTCATGACAATGCCTTCTTGGTTAATGACTTTGAGCTCTTGAAGTGGGTTGGTGCGAACTCCTTCCGCACCTCCCACTACCCATACGCCGAAGAGGTTATGGACTACGCCGATAAGCACGGCATCTTGGTAATTGACGAAACGGCTGCCGTCGGTATGAACATGGGGCTGAGCTCAGGCGTTTTCGGCACTCAGCCAAAGAAGACCTTCACCGAGGACAACATCAATAGTGCATCGCAGGCCGCACTGGCATCACAGATTCGCGAGCTAATCGCTCGCGATAAGAACCACCCGTGTGTGATCGCCTGGTCTATTACCAACGAGCCAGCCAGCGAAGAGGACGGTGCTGACACCTACTTCGAGCCGCTGTTCAAGTTGGCCAAGGAGTTGGACCCAACTCGTCCAGTCACCTATGTAAACGTCATGCTTGCTCCCTTTGACAAGTGCAAGCTCGGGCAGTTCGCAGACTTTATCTGCCTAAACCGCTACTACGGCTGGTACCTAAACCACAACGACTTAGACAGTGCGATCTTGAACTACCGCACCGAGATGGCCGGTTGGGTCGAGAAGTTCCAAAAGCCACTGGTCATCACCGAATACGGTGCTGACACCCTCCCAGGTGCACACTCCATCCACGGTCTGCCTTGGAGCGAGGAGTACCAGGTCAACTTCCTCCGAGCCAGCCACCAGGTTCACGACGAGTTTGATGCAGTCGTGGGCGAGCAGGTTTGGAACTTTGCAGACTTCCAGACCAAGCCAGGAATCTTCCGTGTGCTTGGCAATAAAAAGGGTGTCTTCACTCGCGACCGACAGCCCAAGGCTGCCGCTTACGAGCTGAAGGATCGTTGGACCAAGCTCGGAAACCAAAAGCCAAAGCGATAGAGAGAAACAAATGGATAAGGACATGAGAATTGCGAAGGCCGAGGTCTTCGTTCACTCCCCCGGTCGCAACTTTGTGACCCTGAGAATCACCACCGAAGGTGGCCTGGTTGGATACGGTGACGCCACCGTAAACGGCCGAGAGCTGTCAGTCGCCTCTTACCTGCGTGACCACCTCGCTCCGATGCTGATCGGTCGCGATGCTCACAACATCGAGGACACCTGGCAGTACTTCTACCGGGGTTCCTACTGGCGCCGTGGCCCCATCACCATGACTGCCATCGCGGCAATCGACATGGCCCTCTGGGACATCAAGGCCAAGGCTGCCAACATGCCGCTGTACCAGCTGCTTGGTGGCAAGAGCCGCGAGGGTTGCCTGGCTTACGGTCACGCTTCTGGTCGCGAAATCTCGGAAATTCTTGACTCGGTACGCGAGCACATGGAGAAGGGCTACCGCGCAATTCGCGTTCAGTCCGCAATTCCAGGATTGAACTCGGTTTACGGTGTTGCAGCATCTGCTAACGCAGCGGCTGGTGCGGGCAAGGGCAAGGGAGCATCTTCTGCTCGCTATGACTATGAGCCAGCCAGAAGATCAGCTGTTCCAGTTGAGGAGGAGTGGGACACTCGCGCCTACCTGAACTACATTCCCAAGGTATTCGAGGCAGTTAGAAATGAGTTCGGACCAGAGCTTCCACTGCTACACGATGCTCACCACCGCCTAACCCCGATTCAGGCAGCAAGACTTGGCAAGTCGCTTGAGCCATACGACCTGTTCTGGATCGAGGACGTCACCCCAGCCGAGAACACCGATGCGTTCCGACTAATTCGTCAGCACACCACCACTCCGCTTGCGGTTGGTGAGATCTTCAACACCATCTTTGATTACAAGGATCTATTCGAAGAGCAGCTGATCGACTACGTTCGCAGCCCGGTCAGCCACGGTGGCGGCATCACACCACTGAAGAAGATCTTCGACTACGCAGCGGTCTACCAGATCAAGTCAGGTGTGCACGGCCCTACCGACGTATCGCCAATTGGTCACGCAGCCTCGCTGCACCTGGGCATGGCAATTCACAACTACGGAATCTCCGAGTACATGCAGCACTCGCCAGACACCAACGATGTGTTCCAGCCCGAGTACACCTTTACCGATGGTATGATTCGCCCAGGCTCCAGCCCAGGTTTGGGTGTCACCTATGACGACAAACTGGCATCCCAGTTTGAATACGAAGCCGCCTACCTGCCGGTCAATCGCTTGAAGATTGATGGCACGATGCATGACTGGTAAACCGATGACTAGTTCCGCAGCCAGGACCCCCTGTCAGATTGTGGTGATGGGGGTGTCTGGCTGCGGCAAGACATCCATCGGAGTTCTACTTTCCAAGGCTTTGGGCATTCGCTTCACTGATGGTGATGACCTTCACCCAACCAGCAACAAAGAGAAGATGTCAGCCGGCATCCCCCTCACTGACGAAGATCGCTGGCCCTGGCTAGACCTAGTTGGTCTAACTTTGGCGATGCCTGAGGGTGCGATTGTGGCCTGTAGTGCGCTGAAGAAGTCCTACCGCGATCGAATTAGATCAGTAGCGCCTGATGCAGTGTTTGTTCATCTGGTCGGCTCTCGTGAATTGCTCATGGACCGACTTCAGAATCGAAAAAACCACTTCATGCCACCGAGTCTTTTGGAGTCACAGCTCAACACTCTTGAGCAGTTGGACAACGACGAAGTCGGATTCAGTGTTGATGTTGGTCCGAGCGAAGCCGAGGTTTTGGCTGCGGCACTTGCGAAGCTTCCCAATTGCGTTCCAGTTCAAGCTTGAATCACTGGTGACAATCCCAGCTGGCTTGGGTGAGAATTAGTCGGTGAGCAAAAAGAACGAGGATTTGGACTCGATCCCATATCCCGATGAGGCATTCAACACCTGGGGTGCGTCGGCACTAGGTGTTGACCCGCTGCTTGCGAGCTTCACCTCAGCCCCATACCAACGCGTCAGACCTCACGTCCCCTTCTATAGGTTCTTCGCCTACCCGGACATCCTCGATCTTAGAAAAGCAGGTTATGAGGTTGACCGATTTATCCCGCTTTTCGATGCCCTTGAAAACGTCCGCTACCGCGAAGCGCTGACACTGAGCGAGATGCTGCACTTTCCAAATCCAGCTATCCCTTGGAACCCCAGAAGGGCCAGAGAGATTGAGCTGGAGGTGAGAAGTCAGCTTCATGAGCATGGGCTTGGCGACATCCCACCACTAATTCGAAGATTCCTCGGCAAAGCCTTTCCCGGCGACACCATCAGCTATCTAAGTGTTGACCTAATCAACATCTTTTTCTGGGGCGCAATGGCTGAACTGGCAGATGATTTGGCATGGAGAAACCCCAGCCTTAGCTGGAAGGCTGAGTACCTTCGGTTCCCAATACGTGCACTTGGAATACACAACTAGCCAAAACATCGAGAAAGCCGCAGATTTGTCCCCCACCCTGTGGCGGATATCTCTATTCTTGCCTTTGAGTTCAGGGGTGAGTCTTGACGCAGATAAAGCGAAAATGGCTCAGCAGTTCACTGGTAGTGCTGCTGACTGGATTTCTCACTTTTGCTGGCATTGGGCCGGGAGAACCCGAATCTGCATCGGCTAACGCCTGCCCAGCCAACTGGACACTAGTTTCGGGATCTAATTGCCAAAGAACCTTTAGTTTTACCGGTTCCCCGCAATCATGGACCGTGCCCACAGGTGTCACAAAGGTCGACTTCGATGTTGTTGGGGGAGGCGTAGCTGCTCAAAGCACCGGATATGGATTGATTCCAGCCAGCAGAGGCGGCAGAGTCGAAGGCTCTCTTTCAGTCTCAGAGAGTTCAACCTTGTTTCTATACGTGGGACAAGCCGGTCTTGGCTATGCCGCTGGTGAGGCTTTTAATGGCGGCGGTCCAGCTAGTACCCATGCCACTGCAGGTGCGGGCGCCTCGGATATCAGAACCGTGGGCGGAGCTTGGGGGGATACAGCAGGGTTAAACAGCCGCTTGGTGGTCGCGGGAGGTGCCGGAGGTGGTGGTGGAGGTTCTGGCGGGGGCTCTCGTGGAGGCAATGGAGGTGGTTTGATCGGTGAGACAGCTCCCTCTTTGGGGGGGTTCTCAGGGGGCACCGGAGGAACTCAGTCCTCGGGAGGTATTGGAGGAAGCTACTCCTACAACTCTGCTGACGCAGACGGCAGATTTGGTCGGGGAAACCTTTCGGCTGTTTACCACAATGCCGGTGGCGGTGGTGGTTGGTATGGCGGTGGCGCCGGTGGAGCTTACGCAGGAGCAGGTGGCGGATCATCTTATACGCACCCCGCTCGCACAACTTCTGTTGTGCACACCCAGGGCTACTCGGCTGCGACGGGAAATGGTTCCATTACGCTTACCTACCTAGCCATTCCAGCTGTTTCAAGTTTCACAGCCGCATCAAGTCTTTCTAATTCTTTCTCCAACAACTTTTCTCTGAACTTTGCCGCCAGCGTGGACGAACTCAGTGATTCAGATCTGTCGATAGTTGGAACAGCTGGCGGCTGCACAGCGACGGTTTCGGGTTCAAGTGGTACTAGTTTCACCGTTACGACTACGTGTCAAACCGATGGGACTGTAGCGGTTTCGCTGAATAGTTCTTCGGTGTTCTTGACTGGGAACAGCGCACTGCGGGGACCAGCGAGCGCTGTTGTCAGTGCTGAGACTCTCATCGACGTTGGCCCCCCGACCGTAAACCTCACCGCGCCCTCAAGCCCGAACAATGGCGCAACCCTAAACTTCACCTTGACCAGCACAGAGGCACTATCTGGCCTTGCGTCTGGCGCCTTTAGCGTTTCCGGTACTGGTTGTTCAGTCGGGACACCTTCTGCTGCTTCAGGATCTGCTCCGACCCTCTCCTACACAATTCCGGTTAACTCCTGTGCTGATCAATCGGCTGTGACGCTGACAATGAATCAGTCAAGCGTCACCGATGCTGCGGGAAACACCGCTCCTCCAACTGCACTTGCTGCGGGTCCTGTTGTGGTGGACCGAACTGCTCCTGGAGGGACAATCACCTCTCCCGGTATCACTCGAGATGATCCGATCACCTACTCAGTCACAGTCAACGAGACCATTCAGGGAACAGTTGATGCGTCTGACTTCAATGTTTCTGGAGCCGGATGTTCTATCGGAGCAATTACGCAAGACGCACCCACCTACTCAGTCACCTTGGTCGGCTGTAATGATGGAGTAACCGCTGCGCTGGCTTTCAAGACCAACACCCTGGTTGACCTCGCTGGAAACCAGGGTCCAAGTGCAGGGTCACCGATCAGTGCCTCTACTGTCGTAGATAGATCACTCGCAACTGTGACGATCACGGCCCCTTCGTCTCCGAATAAGAACTTGAATCTTGGCTTCACCGTCAATTTCGGAGAGCCAACCAACAACGTCTCGGAGAGCGACTTCGAAATCGTTTCGAGTGGCACTCACAGCTGCCAGATAAATGCCTTCTCGCCGGCAAGTCCAAGGAACGCACTAAACGGTAACTTCGTAGTTACCCTCAGCGCATGTGCTGACACCAATGCAATAAGTCTTCGACTTAAGCCAGGCACAGTTTTGGATGACCTTGGCAACGTGGGGCCCGCAACCGCAGTTACCTCGAATGTTGTGACGGTGGATAGGTCGGCACCTGAGTTGCTTGGTGTTGCTGCAAATAACCCAGCACTTTCGAGTCAGAGCGCAGTTTCATACGCAGTTACCTTCAATGAGTCCGTGACCGGATTGACGGCGGCCATGTTCACGCTTGGTGCTGGTACGGCTTGTTCCGCATCCTCACTCACCGGATCAGGTTCAAGCTACACAGTTACATTTACTTCTTGTGCGAATGGCAACTCGGTTGCCTTGAACTACAACATCACTACTGCAGTCGCAGACCTCGCTGGCAACAGTTTTGCTGGTGAGACCGGCTCTCTATCCGCAATCGTGATCGACACAGTCGCACCGACTATCTCCTCTATCGTCAAAGTGAGTGGGTCGAATTCCGTCACCTACACCGTGAACTTCTCGGAAGAGGTAACCGGTTTTGACGAGAGTGCGATCACTCTTGGTGGTACCAGCACTATCGGCTCTTCTTGGACTATCTCTGGTCTAGTTCGGCTCACGGATACTAGGTATCAGTTTGTTGTTTCGAGCCCATTCCCAGATAGTGGTTCGGTTAGCTTCACCATTAACACTTCACTGGTTCGAGATCTCGCTCTGAACCCGCTGGCGGCAGGAAGTATCGGGACGCCAAATGCCTCTGAGGTGGTCTTCTACTTCTTACCTTCGGTAACACTAGGTTCACTACCGATCCTCGGAATGGCTGCAAATCCCATCGCGCCAAACCTCCTGATTCAGGGCAGGGGCAATTCACTGTTCGGGGTTCGGGTGAGTATCTCGGGTGCGGTAACCGGGGACCAACTGTCATTTACGAACAACAATGCAGGAAGCTTCGGTTCCATCCAATCGGCATCTAGCACCAACGGTGTTCTCAACCTAACCTTCACCGGAACTCAGCCAACCACTTCGCAGTGGCAAGCCGCTGCCAGGGCAGTCACCTTCGCAACCACAAACATCGCGAATGTGAACCGTTCGATAACATTCCACATTCGACCAACGCGGAGCTACTCGCTTGATACAGGTCGCTTCTATGAGGTGAAGACCTCTCCTGAGTACACCTGGAAGAACTGGATTAGCTCATTCGACCAAGCAGCGACTTACACCTTTGGGGGCATGCAGGGATATTTGGTAAACATCACCTCATCGGCAGAGCAAAGCTTCGTCGCTTCGGCGGATGTTGCAAACGGCCGGGCTGCGTGGTTAGGCATCAACGACGTTGCAGTTGAGGGAACCTGGCGGGTCGTGTCAGGTCCCGAAGCTGGTCAATTGGTTACCTATACCAACTGGGATCCCGGTGAGCCAAACAACTCCGCAGACTACGCAGCCTTGATTGCAACAGGCACCTGGGATGACCTCATAGATACGAGCCAGCAGGCTGGCAACTACAACGTCAGCATTTTGATCGTTGAGTTTGGTGGGCTGCCCTCCGATGCTCCAAATCAGCTGCAGGCATCGGGGCAGATGCTGATCGACAGCACCCCACCAACGGTTAGCTCGATACGATCCCTCTCGGCAAACAAGACTTATTACCGCGGTGAGAAGGTCCAGCTATCGGTCAGTTTCTCTGAGACAGTAACTGTCACCGGAACCCCTCGACTCTTGCTGGAGACCGGAGCTACAGATAGATACGCGAACTATCTCAGTGGATCGGGAACCGATGCCTTGACCTTTGAGTACGAAGTTGAAAGTGGAGACCAAAGCGCTGATTTGGACTACGTCGCCACTAACTCGCTTGGACTCAACGGAGGCTCGATTACCGACGCGGTTGGCAACGCGGCAACCCTCACACTCAGCACTCCAGGCGCATCTGGCTCCATCAGCAGTTCAGCAAACGTGGTGGTCGACGGCAGTCAGGTGACCATGGTCTTGGGGACGAACAACACGACCGCGACCTCTCGCGACCTCGTCTACACTCTCACCTCCTCGGCTCCCATTGACTGCGGTACTTTGTCAACGAGCATGGGTGTCGATCTCGATGGCTCGATGGTTGCAAGTATTGACGGGGTGACAGCAGCTGCGAATTCGCTCAGCTGCACAATCAACATCACAAGTCAGGTTCGACCAGCTCAATTTGGTACCACGACCCTGACCTACACCCAAAACTTCTCAGTGGATGATCTTCAAGGTCAGCCCCAAACCAACATTCGTTTGGCACAAGCGTCCGTGGTGCTGACCGTCCCACCGGTTGCATCAAACTTAGGTGGTCACTCCCTAGCAACGACGAACGGAACCCTACCGTCGCAGATCGTGAACAATACGCCGGGCGGACTGCTGCCCTCAGCGGGAGCTGAAGCTCGAACGGCGATGGCTGCCGCGGGCATTGTTTCGCCCACGGCAGGTATCCCGATCAGTAGCGCAACCGCAAACCTGGCTGGTGTAAGCAGCTCCCAATCAGTTCTTAATGCCATGGCGCGTGCGGAGCTGCCTGCTGGCCAGGGCATCAAGCCTGCGATTCAGGTGGACCCGACAGCACTCTCCTCACACGTTGCAGTTTCCTACCTAAACACCGGATCCGGTTGGTACTTCACGGGAGTCCAATCGGTCACCTCTTCCACTGTGGAGGCAGAGACCCTGGTCTTTACGCGCGCTGGAACCTATCGAATCCTGATCATCATCCTTCCAACGAACGTCACTTTTAGAACTTCTTCCTTCCCATCAAACTCGTGGATTAACTTGGTCATGCCGCAGGCCAGGTTGTTTGCAAACCCAATTCCAAGCTCGGGATTACCTCAGGGAAATCAGTCCATGGAGTGGGAGTTAGTTGTTTCTGGTCAGGTGCAAACCTTGGCACCAGCCCCGGCACCAGCTCCAAACAATCAACCAAGTAACCCTGTTACTCCAACTCCTACACCCACTGTCACTCCTACCCCAACGCCGACAGCCACTCCTACCCCAACACCCACACCTACCCCAACGCCAACTCCAACTCAAACCGTGAGGCCAACTCCAACGCCTACACCTTCTCCAACTCAGACAGTTAGACCAACCCCAACCCCAACCCCATCACCGACAGCCACTCCAACCCCGAGCCCTTCGGTGACTCCAAGCCCAACACCTACCCCCACACCGACTTCTGAGCCGAGCGCTCAGCCATCACCGTCTCCTTCCGAGACCTCACAAGCAACTGCGCAACCTGAGCCAACCTCAGAGCCAATCGCAGTCCTACCTTTGGGCGAGGCACTTACCGCACTAGCGCCGACAGCACTGATTCCTGAGATTTCATATGAGCCAGGTGAGCCGGTCGCAAATCCTGCGCTCGGTGCATCTGGAGATGATGAGGCAC
>JACCDH010691040.1_pt1 | contig 17415 bp, 16 predicted proteins | sample 7442481 | NCBI WGS metagenome assembly JACCDH01 (sample SAMN15323433, study PRJNA562643) | freshwater metagenome | isolation source: river surface water | place: USA:Blue River Watershed | collected 2017-08-15
CTTCGCAAAACTTTGCGCATCATAACATTTTCACTACTTTTAAAATTTGTAAGTGTTTGTTGAGGAGAATATCCATTAAATGGTCCACCACCTAATATATTTGCCATTATATTTATTATATAATATATAATATATATTTATTTTATAACATATATTATTATTTCCAAGTGATGCTAAAATAATAATATGTAATTAATATATAATTTAAATGAGTTCACAAAATTCAAATTCTAGTAATTCTGAAAATACATTATTTAGTGAAAATAATATAAGTGATTCCTCATCATCGTCATCTTCTCAAGATATTGGATCTTTTGATTCTTTTGATACTGAAGGAAAATTAAAAAAATATTTAAATGGTAGAACTATAAGAGAACTTAATAATATGTTACAAACAGAAAATATTGTTACACATAATTCTGATTGTATAAGAAAAAATTCTAACTCTGGAACTATGTCAAAAGATTATTTATTTGAATCTATTCATTTTAAACCAAAAAAATTACTAAATAATGTTAAAGATTTTTCACCTAAATTATATGCATTACTTGAAAAAATTAAAAGCCTTGATGAATCTGACATGAAAAAACATGGAAGAAAATTCAAACATTTCATATTTTCCGATGTTAAAAGTATTAATCACGGAGTTAAATTAATTTCATCTGGATTAATTGCATCGGGATTACAATTAGTTTATAATGCAGATTTTGTTGATCCAAAAATTAAAGAGAAAGCTCAACTTGACGATAATTCATATAATTATAATTCTGATTTATCTTTAAAAGAACCAGTTGAAGATAATGACAATAATAGTGAAAATAGTAATTTATCAAATATTGAACAACCTGATATTTCTAGTGATAGTAGCGGGGAAAATTCGATTAAATCTGAAAATAAAAACAAAAAAATATACAAAAAAATAGAAATTTTATCAGAAGAAAAATTAAAACAAAACAAAGGAGACAATTTTATTTTACTTTCATCTACCACAGTTTATCAGCAACCACTATCTGTTGCCATGAAAAAATCATTATTTTCTATGTTTAATTCTCGTCCTGATAATGTTTATGGAGATAATGCAAGAATTATTGTTATGGATGGAGGATTTAAAGAAGGTGTTGATTTATTTGACATAAAATATGTTCACATTTTTGAACCACAAACAAGTATGGCTGATCAAAAACAGGTAATTGGTAGAGGAACTCGTACATGTGGTCAAAAAGGATTGGTTTTTCATCCAACAAAAGGGTGGCCATTATATGTTTTTAATTATGATATTGTTTTTGATGAAAAATTGGGAGAATATTTTATGAACTCAAAAAATGCAATTGAATATTATTTGAAATCGATGAATATTGATTTTCGTTTATATGCATTTATTGAAGATTTTGAAAAAACATGTATTAAGGGTTCAGTTGACTATGAACTAAATAAAAGTATTCATAATTTTGCAATTGATAATGACGATGAAATTTTGGGTGGAGGTCCAAAAAAGAAAGTATTAAAAATCGTTGATTCTCTTCCTGAAATTCCACAATTGCAAATCGCGGTTCAAACTCCAGAGAAGTTTACACACGAAAGTATGAAAAAATATATTAATGATAATTTTTCTGATTATGCATGGAAAGACGTTAAAATGGAAAATTTATGTGGATATGATGGACCAGAAGATATGAAAAAAGGTGGAGGAACAATTATGAAATACACTCCAACACAAGCATTTGTTAGCCATTATTTTACACCTCAATTACCATTAAAAGGTATGTTATTATGGCATTCTGTGGGAACGGGAAAAACTTGTACTGCAATTGCAACTGCATCTTCTCTATTTGAATCTATGGGATATACTATTTTATGGGTTACTCGAACAACACTTAAAAATGATATTTGGAAAAATATGTTTGACCAAATATGTAATGAATCTATTAAAAATAAACAATTGTCGGGAGTTGAAATTCCTTCAAAACAATCTGAGAGAATGCGTTTACTATCAAAATCTTGGAGTATTCGTCCAATGTCATATAAACAATTCAGTAATTTAGTTTCAAAGAAAAACAAATTTTATAAAGATTTGGTAAAAAAAAATGGAGAAGTTGACCCATTGCGTAAAACTCTTTTAATTATTGACGAAGCTCATAAATTATATGGCGGAGGAGATTTGTCTTCTATTGAAAAACCCAATATGGAGGCTCTTTATTCTTCTCTAATGCATTCTTATATTACATCTGGAGAAGATTCTGTTAAATTATTATTAATGACAGCCACACCTATTACACAGAGTCCTATGGAATTAATAAAACTAATAAATTTATTTAAAATGCCACAGGAACAAATGCCTATTGAATTTGGAGAATTTTCAGATAAATTTTTAAATGAGGAAGGAAATTTTACAAGATCTGGAGAAGATTTATTTTTGGATAATATTGCTGGACATATAAGTTATTTAAATAGAGAAAAAGATGCCAGACAATTTTCCCAGCCAATTATAAAAAATGTAAATGTTCCTATTATAAATAATAAAATGAAAAAATTATCAGATGCATTTGATAATAAAGATGAATTAATTGTTGAAAGACAAATAATTGACACTGTAAATGAATTGGATAATAAAGAGAAAAACATAGATTTTGAATTAAAATCATTTTCTAGAAATAAATTGGGACATTTATTGGATAAATGCGATGAATTAGAATATCCTTCCAAAATTAAAACTTGTAAAAAAGAAGTAAGAGGAGTAATTAAACGAATTTTAGGAACTGTTAAAAACGAAATTGATACAAAGAAAAAAGAAATTATGAATATAAAAAAAACAATTACTGCTATTAAGAAAATTAATCCTGATGTTAGAAAACGCGTTAATAATATGAAAAATGCAAATGACCCAATTTTTAAAAAAACATATAAAAATACTCCTTATTTTAAATTGAAAAAAATGTGCAGAAAAAGTGTTAAAACAAATAAAGAAATTGATAATCTGGTTAATCAACAAGAAAATATAATTAAAAATAGAGAACATTATGAAGAAAAATTAAATCAATTTAATAAATTAAAACTTCGCACAAAAAATGAATTAAAAGGAATAATGTCAAATATTAAACAATTAAATTTAACAAAAACAAAAAACAAGAATAACTTGTCAGAAGAAGAATTAAAATTAATAGAAAATGGAATTAACAATTATAAAAAATTGGCAAATGAATATAAAATAAAAACAAAACTTGAGATTAAAAATGCAACAAAAGAATATAAAGAAAAATATCAAGAATTAAAATATTCAAAAACCCACACTAGAAATAAGATAGAATCCAGAATTAAAAAGACAAAAAAATTATTAACTAAAAAAATAAAATCTCAAGAAAAGGATTTAATGAAGATTGAAAAATCAATAAAATATACAAAAGATGAACCTTATGAATTTGTTAATGAACTTTTAAAAGATACCGTTTCTAATGAAGAAAATAATTTAAATAAATTAATTGAAAATTGGAAAAGAGAGCCATCCAAAGAGGAATTAAAACTTCTCGAAAAACAAAGAAAAAAAGAGGAAAAAGACCATGCTATGATGGAGAAGAAAGCTGAAAAAGAACGACAAAAAGAAGCAAAAGCAACACAAAAATTGCGAGAAAAGGAAGAAAAACTAGCAGAAAAACAGCGGCAAAAAGAACTTAAGGCCACACAAAAATTGAGAGAAAAAGAGGAGAAGAAAGCCCAAAAAGAAGCAGAAAAAGAACGCAAAAAAGCCGAAAAACAGGCAGGAAAAGAAAGAAAAAAATCAGAGAAAAATAAAAAATAAGAAAATTTTATAGAAAGTATTTTATTATATTATATTTATAATTTATATAATATAATAAAACTAAAAATATGTCAAATTCTGATGAATCTTCTCTATCATTTGATTTAAAAAGTATTTTTAGTGCAACTAGTCTATATTTTTTAATGCTATTAGTTATAATATACATATGTATTTACGCAGTTTTATATTTATTTTTCAGTTCGTGGTTTAATTCAAAAGAACATATGGTAGTAATGACAATTGATATATTTATTACTGCAATTCTAATCTTATATTTAATTTACTTTTTTTATCAAATGAAATCAGAAGATTTAAAAAGGCCTTTCACATTTATATGCAGACAACTGAAACACGAATTTAATAGTCCAATGAGTTTAATATATATGATAATGTATTTATTTTTTATTTATATGGCAATATTTTTCTTTAATATTCCAAAAATTAATGGAGAATTACCAGCATCTATTCACATTTTGGAATTAAAATCCTGGTATTTCTTTATATTACTATTGGTAATAAATATTATAAAATATGGATTTGAAATACCAATAGTTGATATAATATATGATTTTATTGCAAATACATTTAATTGGTTAACTAGTGGATTAAAAATTCCAAAATATGGAGAAGAAAAAGAGGATTCCGAAAAATCTTCTCCACCTCCACCTCCAAAAAAACCAGAAGTATTTAATGTTTCCGACAATAAATATTCTTATGAAGATGCCCAGGCAATTTGCAAAGTATATGGTGGTCGTATGGCAACATATAAAGAAGTTGAAGATGCCTATAAAAATGGTGGCGAATGGTGTAATTACGGATGGTCTGATGGACAAATGGCAATTTTTCCAACACAAAAATCCACTTGGATTCAATTACAAAAAAATGAGAAGACAAAAAACAATTGTGGTCGCCCAGGAATTAATGGAGGCTATATAGCAAATTCTAATGCAAAATATGGTGTAAATTGTATAGGAATAAAACCCGATATAAATGATATATCAAAAAAAGTTATGGAAAATGCAAAATCTATAATAACTCCACCTTCTCCAAAAGAGGTTGAATCAAATCCATGGAAAGATAAACAATCAAAATTAGTGGTTTCGTCATGGAATAATGATAAATGGTCGGAATTTTAATCTTCTCAAATATATATTATTAAAAACAAATGAATAATAAATTGTCCCACATTGATGCTATAAGTTTACAACTTATGTGTAGTAAAGGTAAATATAATAAATATTTATCAAAGGAAAATCCAAAAGAATATTTGGAGAAGAAAACACATTCTGATAAAGTTAAAAAGTATTCAAATAAAATTCTTAAAATAATAAATAAATATTTATCGGATGAAAATTGTCAAATAACAAATGATTTAGATGATGCATTCGAATATTTTTCAAAAGAATGTATTAAACATATTGAAATTGAGAAGATAAATAAGGAAACAAATGGAGGTTGTTATGAAGAAGATTATCAAGAAGAGGTTTTATTTGAAGAACCCAGAGAAGATTCCGATGATTCTGATGAAAATGAGGAAGAATCTTCTCAACAATGGGCGACAAATTCTAGAAAAAAATCACAAACTGGATATGATTGGAGTATTAATCCTTCTCTTTCCGAATATATAAATTATAGTAAAAATAAAAAATAAGTATTTGTATTTTTCTCATTATATTATAAATAAACTATAATATAATTATGAATATATTTAATTCCAGTGTTGGTTTAGGAAAATCAAAACTAAATATTACTCGAAATGCGAAACAAAAAAGGGGAAAAAATAAAAAAACGAAAAAATCTTTCAAAAAAATGAATTGTAGTCCAATGGTTGATGAAACAAGAGCAACTCAAAATACTTGTTATACAAAAGATATTTTATTTCAAATTCGTGATGAATACAATAAGGGGCATTCAAATAATCCTATAACGGCTCAAGATGCAAATGATGTTTGGAATGAATTAAAAACTAGATTGAGTAATTGTGATAAAGAAGATTGCTGGTTAGAAGAAATTAAAGACAGTAAAATAAGAAAAGATATTGATGATTATGTATTTTCTCCTGATAGTCCTCCAGAATGGAATAAAGGTGGAGATATTCAAAATCGTTGGCTTTCAAACTTTGATATATTAAAAGTTTTCCGCCAATATGAGAGAAGATTTAAATGTTTTAAATTTATTGGACCAACTGCAATAGATTTTGATTCAAAACCTAAATCTTATTCTGGAAAATGCGTTGAACGTGAAATGTGTGAGTTTTCTTTAGAGAAGATGATATCAAATAAAAAATATAAAATAGGAATTGTATTTAATTTAGACAAACATAATGAACCTGGTTCTCATTGGGTTTCTATGTTTATTGATATCAGAAATAAGTATATATTTTTTATGGAAAGTCAAAAACAAATGAATGATGAAGATGTTCCCAATGAAATAAAAGTATTTAAAGATCGGGTTATAGAACAAGGAAAGAAATTGGAGAAGCCCATTGAGTTTGAGTTTTATACTACAAATGTAAGACATCAAGATGGAGATACTGAATGTGGAATGTATTCTTTATATTTTATTATTACGATGTTAACAGAGAAGATTAATGGAAAACATGTATCGCTGGAAAAAAGATTGAATATGTTTAGAAATAAAAAAATTCCTGATAAATATATTGAACAATATCGGAAAATTTATTTTAATGAAAAATAATGTACGTATATTATAGAATAAAATTTTGAATAATAAATATGTCTGGTGCTAATAATACTAATACATTTGAAGACCAATTAAAAGGTATAGTTACAGAAATTTTGAAGAAAGAAAAAAACATTTCTGCTAGTCCTACTCCTCCTGCTTCTCCTGCTTCTTCTCCTGCTCCTAATGCTAATGCTAATGCTAATGCTAATTCTAATGCTAATGCTAATGCTAATGCTAATGCTACTAATAGTGTTGAATTAACTGATATAAATATTATTGATAAATTAATAAATGAAACTATTGAAAGTATTAATAAAATAAATAATGAAATATCTACCATAAATAATACAATTACAAAAAATACTGAAACATTAGAAAATTTAACATCTCAAATTTCTTCTGAAAAAAATAATGAAACTATAAAAAAATTAAAAACTGAAAAATCTAAATTATTAACTGATGATGAAAACCTTAGAAAAAATTTGTATGGCAATAATGGACTTTATACACAATTAGAAGAAAAAATTAAGTATTTAAATGAGTTACAAGCAAGAAAAAATGAAATTAATTCACTTTCATGGTATTCACCAACAAATATTTATAATAAATATAAAAATACAAAAGATACCATCAAAAGTTCATTTACTGAAAAATATAAACAAACTTATAAACCAAATAAAAAGAAAACCTCAAAAATAAAAATGAATGTCTCTAAATATCATGTTAAAAAAGATAGAGATGGAAAACCTATTATGCAACCAACTAAGGTAATTTATGAATCTAAAAATGCATCCAAATTAATGGATATTGATGAACAATTATATCGAATTAAGAAAAAAGGAAAAGGAAATCCAATAAAAGATGGTCCAAAAGAAATTATTGAAATAGACTCATAAAATATATAAAAGCAATACATTATATCTATAAATAAATATAATGTCTTATAATAATAAAAATCTCTACATACATCCAGAAAATCAAGAGTTATTATGGAGAAATATCAATAAAATTCCCATGTTTCAAATGCTGGGGCAAGGAATTCTAAATTATAAAGAGCAATGGTTTAAAACAATTATCGAAAATTTCTATGAAAAATATCCAATTGTTGATAGCAAAGAACTTCTCCAAAAAATTAACAAAGATACATTGGGTTATATGATAGAAGTATTAAAATCTAATTCTACTTCACAACAAAATTCCCGCATGAATATTCCTCAAAAAAATATGGGTTCCGCAAATGTTGTTCCCAATATAAATGGATTTCAAGAGGCTAATTATTTGGGAAAAGATGCAGAAAAAGCTCAAAAGCAGGAATTCTATAATCAAGCTTTTGGAGAGCGTCAAAAACAATATGAACAGTTATTTGCAAAACCACCAGCACCTGACATTGATTTTTCAATAAAAATGGAAGACCGTCCTATTTCAAATATGGATGAATTAATAGAAAGGCATAAAAAAGAAAGGGAAGCAGAATTAAATAAATTTTCTCCATTGAATAATTTTTTGCCGCCGCCAACTCAATTAAATAATACACCTCTTCCTCCTAGTATTCCCATAAATAAGCCCGGACAACCCATCCCTCCTCCTTCTTTTTCAAATTCAGCCCAATCTTCTCAAAAAGACAATATAAATATTTCATTTGTGGAAAAATCTTCTCCCCAAGTTCAAAATAATTCCTCATCAGAATACAGTTTTCAAAAAATATTGGAAGAACATACAAATATATTGCGATTAATTGCTGGAGATATTGGTGATATAAAACAAAAATATAATGTTTTATTGGAGAAGATCGAGAAGATTGAATCAGAAAAAAATGTTCCTGAATCTCTTTCAGAATTGGATTTGGGAAAATTATTGGTTGAAAAAGATATTTCAGTTGAAAACATATAAATAGATGGTTGTATTTTAGTTTATTATATTCTATTATATAATTAATATCCAAGAAAATGAATTTTCAAGACAATAAAATTGCTCTATGCATTTTAACCAGATATTTTAATCAATATTGGATAGATTTTTTAAACCAATTTTCTTCTCATGATGTATATTTGGTAATTGATGATAATGAAATAAAATATCCTTATAGAATTGGCAATGTAAATATTATTCAAATAAGCGATGAAGATTGTTTAAAATCAAATTATTATAAAAGTTCGTCTTGGTCAAATTTGAAAGACATTGTTTCCTGGGATAGAGCCCTTTATTATTTTAATAGAATAAATCCGAAATATGAACATATTTGGTTTATGGAAGATGACGTATTTTTTGCCTCGGAAAAAGTAATTCAAGAAATTAATAAAAAATATTCGACAAGCGATTTACTTTGTGCATTTAATGAAATAAATCCCACTGGAGATATAAATCACGGATGGAATCATTGGGTAAATGTGATACATCGTATAGGAACGCCATGGGCTCATAGTTTAATTTCAGCATGTCGTTTATCAAAAAGACTTCTCAAAGAAGTTGATAATTATGTGAGTGATAGACATTTAATGTTTATCGAGGCTCTTTTTAACACATTGGCGATTCATCGTGGATTTATAATAGATAATCCAATAGAAATGTCGGAAACAATTTCTTATGATAAAAAATGGGATAGAGATTATATTGATTTGGCGAAAATATATCATCCGTTTAAAAAAATAGATGATCATCAATATATTCGAGAAAGATATTTATCTTTTTTGAAAAAATAAACATAAAAACATGGATTTCTATTATATTATATTTATAACATAATAGAAATGTCTGGATTATCACTACTAGAAAATACTCTTTATATTAATTTGGAAGAAAGAACCGACAGATTAATTCATGTGATTTCTGAATTAAAAAAAATCGGCATAACTGGCGAAAGATTCAATGCAAAACGTACACAAAAAGGTGCGGTAGGATGTACTCTTAGTCACATAGCATGTTTAGAGTTAGCAAAAAAACGTAATTATTCCCATGTTTTTATTTGTGAAGATGATATTACTTTTACAAAGCCAGAAGTTTTTTTAGATAGTTTGGAGAAGTTTTCACAAACAACAGAATTTTCTAATTTTGATGTATTAATAATTGGAGGAAATAATGCCCCGCCATATGAAAAACTAAGTGAATCTCATATTAAAATATCAAATTGTCAGACAACTACAGGTTATGTTGTTAGATCACATTATTATGATAAATTAATTTTAAATTTCAGAGAAAGTGTTAGCAATTTATTAAAATATCCTCAACAAGAAAACAAATATGCTCTTGATATATATTGGAAACGTTTACAACAGTTGGATAATTGGTATATGATTATTCCAGCAACTGTAACTCAATGTGCTGGATATAGTGATATTGAAGAACATGATGTAGATTATAATTTTCTTATGACAGATATTGAAAAAAAATGGTTACAGAATACGGCTGAATATATTCGTCCTCCATCAAATAGAAGACAACCTGCTCCTCAATTTCGTAATATGTTTTATGTAAATAAAGCTAACACATAATACAACCCAATATTATATTATATTTGATTATATTTTATTTGGAATATTATCTAACCGCAAAAATTGAGCCAAAACATTTTTATTTTTTTTCTCATACATCTCGATATTTTGTAAAGATTGTCTTTGTTTTTCTGCCATTTGTTGTCTATATAAAAATTCTTGTTGTTGTATCATTTGTTCAGCTTCATTTTTATTTAAAGGAGTTAAATTATCTTTTCCTCTCACACGATTATATTCATCGACATTTTTATAAGTTTGTACATTATTAAAATCTCTTTCACTAACTGCAAAAACAGTTTGGTCTTTGTGAACTTTTCTTAAATCATCAAACTTTAATTTACTAAAAGGATCACTTGTAATATAATCCATTTGAGAAGATTCATCTTCTATGTCATCATAAAAATTTGAACCACCGCCAGATATAAGACTTTGAACACCATTATATTTTACAATACTTTTTGTTTGCTCTTTTATTCTATCTAACTCTGCTGACATTCCACTTTTACCAACATTTTTATCAATATTATAAATTGGACCTTCTTCAGTAAACCATTGATTTCGATTAACAACTTCTTTTGCCATATTTTTTTCGAAGGTTTGATTAAATATTTTCTGGAAATCTTCCGCTTTTATTTCATTAATATTTTTTTGGATAATCTTATCTTGAGGAGAATTAACAGTTTCTTTAAATATTTTACCATAATTATTTTGTGAATTTACAGTTTGATTCTGTTTAGAATAGTTTTGATAATAATTTAATAGAATATCAAATGCCTTTTTATAAAAAAGAAAATATTCTGGTGGAAGTTTGGATTTATCTGGATGAAACATTAATACTTTCTTTTTAGCTTTTTTCATTTGTTCTTCACTTATATCATATGTTAATTCAAATAATCCTAATATATCATTAAATGAATACATATTAATATTTAAATTGTGTATTACTTTTGACATTTTCTTGTTTTTCTGTTTTTAAATATATATATAAAACCAATAAGAAAGTATTTATATTATTTTTCCGATATTTTCGTACTAAATAAATATATATTATATTTATTTAGAATATATTATGTACAATAATCCAAATATAATTTATACGGATCTAACTGCTGAACAATATATCAATATTATAAAGCAAAATAAGGGAATTGTTTTATTTAAATTAGGTGCAACATGGTGTGGACCTTGTCAGCAAATTTTGCCCTTATTAAATAAAGCTCTTCCTCAAATGCCTTCATCTGTAACTTCTTACATAATTGATATTGATAAATCTCCTGAAGTATTTTCTTTATTTAAACGTCGCAAACTTTCTAGTGGAGTTCCTATAGTCTGTTGTTATTATTCAGATAATAAAGAAATTTATCCCGATGATATGGTAATTGGTGCTGATAATGGCAAATTAAATGAATTTTTTAAACGCACTTTTGACAAAGCAAAGACAATATAAATTATTTGGATTTATTTGTTCTATTTTTTTTGGATTTTTTTGATTTATTTCTGTGAGTTTTATTTCTGCGATTTTTATGATTTTTTTTACCTCCAGTTGTTGGAGTTTCTGATTTTTCTTCTGGTTCTGGTTGAGGTTCTGGTTCTGATTCTGTATTAGATTCTGATGAATTAAATGGCGAAAGTTTTGTTAAAGATTCTTTAATTCCTTCAACAGTTGGTAATTTATCGAGCATAGATTCGTCTTTTCCTTCATCACTTTCGTCATCTCCATCACCAGAATCTAATATTGTGTATGATGCTAAAACAACAGTTGTAATACCAATTAATCCATATGTAAATACAGGAATGCCACTTATACTCAATTTATCTAAGTTAGAATAATCAACTGCAGATATTCTTGAACCCGTATCACTAAAAAAATTTCTTATTTTTCCTATAATTGAACTCATTAATATTTATTTATACTTATATTTTATATATAAATAATTTACATATAAAAATTCCATATAAAATTTACACTATTTTATTTTACAATAGTTTTCTTTTGAGAAGATTCTAATTCCTGTCTTCTATCTCTTTCATACATCATTTTTGATTTCCATGCAGTTAATGCTTCTTCAGAAAGTTTTACTCTAAACATATATTCATATTCACCAGGAGTTTCGAAAAATAAAATACAGGGATTTCTTGAACCAGTATTTCCAATACTGTAACAAACTGTATAAAATAAATCTTCCGCAGAAGATCCAACTCGGTATTCCGTGTATCTTTCACCAGTAACGGCATTTCTAATCATATTTCCAGGAGTCATTGAAGTTTCATAAAAAGAAACTCTAAACTTTTGATTTTTACCTGACTGTAGGGTAACAGTATGATGTCCCTTTTCAACAATCTTATTTTCATTATAAAAATGTCTTCTATATGACGAATCCATACTACTAGAACCCATATCAAAATCATAATTATAATTTTCACCTCCTACAAATGTTTCTGAGAGTTCATCAGAAATATAATTTGATGCATTACTTGCTGTATCCATTTTTAAGAAAATTTAATCTGCGAGAGATATTGAAAAGATTTTACTATATATAAATATAAGTATTATAACTATTATAAGTTATAATCCTTTATATTATTTTTTTATATATTTATTTAGCGTTTACATTTTTTGTAAAATATGGCCATATATTATAAATGTCAGTTCCAAAAAATAAAACATCTTCAATTCCAGAAAGTTCAAATTTATCTTCTTCTCCACAACCATCTATATTAAATTCAAATGTTTCAAATGTTTCAAATGTTTCAAATGTTTCAAATTCTTCTCCAACAAATCTCAGTGGTTTAAATTCATCCAATTCTTCTCCAACTCCATTATTTCAAACTCCAACTATGTTATCACAAACAATTACAACTGATTTTATTAAAACTCCATACAAATATATCGATGATGATCAATTAAGTAAAAATTTTACTTTTTGTCAAATTCCCGATGATAATATATTAAAAATCCATTTTTGTCTATTTTCAATTAATACAGATTGTTTCATTGAAGGAGATATCAAACAAAATACAAATGAATATGGAGAAGATACAGAAATGACATACAATGAAATTTTCCCCTTTTTGCAATTTATTTCCGAGAAGAAAGAGGAATTTTATGATTTTCCATCAATGGATTATGAATGCGTGATTTCTAATCCAACACATGAAATAAAAGGCGGTTTTGATGAAGAAACTGGAGAAGATATGGAATTAAAAACCGATGAAAATAAAACACAGGATGTTATTCATTTTGAAAATGAATGTTTTAAAAAAATTTTGTCTTTTCTAAAAGATGAAAATGTAATTCATACAAAAAACCTTAAATTATCTGATTTATATAAGGGATTTTTTGAATATAAACCAAGAGAATTATTTGTTTTTGTTGATATTACAGAATTTTTAAAAGAGTTTCGAGAAGATTTTACTATTTGTGTTATTGATGAACTTTTATATAAAAGACAAATTTATAATTTAGAAATAAATCCGTCAATATGCGATATGTTTTGTAAAAATAGACAGTTTACAAAGATACGAAATCTAGAAAATCAAGAATATCCAACTCCTTTACAAGTTTTTTTATGCGATCATAGAGAAGGTGAATATGTAATTATACATAAAGATAATCAAGGACCATATAAAACACTAGATCATTCTATGTTTTCAAGAGGATATTATTTTTCTGGAGAATATATTGGAGAAGATCCAGTTTTATTTAAAAGATTTTGCTGTTTTATTGTTAACTGTTTATATGTAGAAGATGATATTATTACAGAACTTACTGATGAAGATAACAAACAAAGTATTCGAGAAAAGGCGGTTTCGGCATCAACCATTTATTTTAGAGAAAATGACATACAATTATGGGCTGTAAAAAATATATTGCATTTTACTGAAATATAATGGTATGTATCACAAAGGATACACTGTGTTATACCATATTATGAGGATCCTCCAAAGTATATTTTTCTAAATATCTGCTTAAAACTTCCATGGAAACTTCTTCTCGCATATTATCCGAAATTTCATCTGTTAGTGGATTTCTTCCATGTAATTCTTTAAAAGAATGAACATAATCATCGATTTTTTTTGTTTGTAATTTGAAATTCTTCATTACTTCAAGGGCATTTTTTTGAAATACATTTTTTAATTCCTCTTTCTGTTTTTCCTTTTTCTTCTCCTCTAATTCTTTTAAATAAAGCATTCTTTCTTTTTCTTGAACTTCTTCCACTTTTTCCGTTAAAATCTTCTCTTTTAAATGAATATCAAATTCTGTATTTGTTTCATTTAATTCTTGAGAAGATGTAAGTATATCTTTATACCAACCATGTCTATATTCATTTGCACTTATAATAATATTGCATATATCAGGTTTTTTCAATTCTTCGAATCGTTTTCTTTCCATTGAACCAGGTTTTCCTATAAATGTTTTCTGAAATTTATTTGCAATACTTCCTGAAATAGTTGGACTTGTTTCCATTAAACGATCATATTCCTGGCGACTTAATTTTAAAAAATGTCCAGCATCCATTCTTTCAATTGGAGCTTTTGATAATTCTATGCGAATATTTCTGGAAAATTTATCCCATGCAATTACGGAAACTCGATGCGCTTCATTTAATTCAGCGATTTTTAAATATTGTTGTATTGTTGTTAAAATCCCAACAAAAATATTCACTGCGCCTATCATTGCGGGAAAATAATTTTGCATACTTTCTGGAACACTTCCCTGTGCAAATGATGCAGTTCCACTTATTGTTGACAATACAATTGCTGGAATTGTAAACCAGGCCAATATATATTTATATTGACAATGAGCTTCATTATTCATCCATTTATAACATTGGGCAACATCACACCATTCGACTAAAATTGCTTCATTTTCAGGAGACCATTCTATTGGTTTTGTTGATGTATTACTAGTACTAACAACACTTTTTGAATCCTCATTTTGTTGACCAGATATTGGCAATTCCATATTTAACACATTTAAATTTAAATTTTTATTAGTATTCGTTTTTTTATCCATTATATATTATTCTATATTATATATAATGCAAATATAATTTATTTTTTGCAGGTTTTTTTATATTTATTGTGTCTGTTATTTTTTAGAGTTTTTCTTTTTGCAGAAACACGTCTTCCCCCAAAATACATATTTTTGAATACACCCGCATTTTCTAAATTTTCTGCCTCTGTTTTTATCATTTCTTCTATTTGATCATTGTATAAATCTTCCTCTGTATATCTGTTTTTCATAAAATTAATATAGTGGTTTTTCAAAAAGTTATTTCGAGAAGTTGGTGATTTTCTTCTCGCACTTCCCTCATTTAAATTATTTTCATTAAGAAACTCGGAATTTTCAAGAAACTCTTCATTCCATTTTTGTGTTAATTCATTTTTATCTAATCCCGCCATTTTTTTCACATTTATACTGAAAGCTTTGAATAATATTTTTTTGTATTCTTTTTTACAATCTTCTCCAAAATTTAAACAATTAATTATTAATGCAGTTTTTAATGTCATAAAAATTCGTTCAAATATTCCTTTAATACAACTAACATTCCTTTCGTCCATATTTTTAGATTTTATTTGTAATATGTCACCATATGCAGTTTGACATTCTTCAATAAATATTTCAATATACGTTTCAATAATAAAATCAGATTGCATAAATAAATAATCAATTGTATTTCCCAAATAAATTTTCATTTCATTTGTTGAATATTGAGATTCTTTACTGGCCTTTTTTATTACATTATTTAAAGCAGAAAAATATTCTTCTTTATTGCGTTTGAAATTTGTCTTTATAAATTTTTTCATTTTATTTTTTAAATTATACATAAAAAATTCCCAGTCAACAATTGTATATTCTTCATCTGGTTTACCCACTATTGGTTTTATTATTTTCATTAATTCATTTATTTTTATATTTTTAAATTCATCATGTATATGATATGCAATTGCTCGTCTATTTTGTTGTCTATTTTGTTGTGGTGAAATTGTTATTGGATACCAAACAGGGAAAAATGGCATTCCTGTATTTTTAAACATATTTTGAATATTTGTACCAAGAGAAGGAATCCAAGAATTAAAGTTTGCCGTTAAACTTGTACATCCTTCAAACATTTGAGACATATTTCTTACATTTGCAATATTCCAATTATCAAAAGATTGATTTAAACTTGTTGCCCCCTTAAACATTTTCTCCATTGAAACAACATTTGAAACATTCCAATTATTTAATGATTCATCGAAAGTTGTTGCATTTTCAAAAAGATTTGCCATATTTGTAACATCTTTTACATTCCATTTTCCAATTTCTTTTTTTTGTAAATCTTTTGGTAATTTTGATTTATTACCTGATATATATAATTTTACAAATATACCAATATTTTCATCTGTAATTTTTGTTTTGAAAATACTTTTTATATTTTTAAATGTTGATTTTAAATTATCCATACTATATTTGTGTTATATTTATATTATATATATATTATAAATATATTTTTTTATTCTTCTGTTGTAACTGCTGATATGTGTGTTGAAACTGAATTTGTTGGAGAACGATTAATTGAACCTTCTTCTTCTGGTTCTATACCAACATTTAATGTTAAATATTCATTTAATTGAGTTTCATCAATATTTAGTTTAAATGTCGAATCTGTTGGTGTACAAAAAGTTATATTATTATTGTGATTTGCATATAATATATTTGGGCGATTAATCATTATATCTTCTTCAATTTCTTTTTTAAATCCCGACATTTTATTCAATATTTTTGTTAAATGTTCTTTTTGAGTATTATGAAAAAATGTTACATAATTAAAATATAGAGTCATTTGTTCACGAAGTAGAGAATTTTCATATTCCAGTGTATTAATAAAATTAATAATTGAATTTCCTATTTTATTTGTGTCATTATAATTCTGAATTTTTGTTTCTTTTGTAACATAGTATCTATGTAATTCATCTATTATTTTTAATATGTCATTATGAATATCTATAATATTTTCCATTTCATATTCATAAAATGGTTCTAAATCTTTATATATTGGATGTTTTTTACCAGTATTAAAAAGATTTAATATATCGGGAATTCTTTCTTTTATTTGCAATATCATTATGTTGTACAATTTATAATAATCTCCATACATTCGATTATTTATTAAATTTATAAAACTAGAAATATTTTTCATTTCAATATCCAATAATTTATATTGAAAATAAAACGAATCTAAACAGAAAAGGAAAATTTTTTTATTATTTGTTTTAATTAATTCATTATATATTGTTTTTAATGTTGATAATTTTTCCATTAATAATTCTTTTTTATCCACGACATCTGCATGTAGTGAAACTATAGTTTGAAAATCGCCTTTTAAACTATCAATATTAAATGAATGAATAAAAGTATTTGTCATTTATGAATAAATATTTATATTATATATTTATTCATAA
>JACCDH011268819.1_pt1 | contig 17410 bp, 12 predicted proteins | sample 7442481 | NCBI WGS metagenome assembly JACCDH01 (sample SAMN15323433, study PRJNA562643) | freshwater metagenome | isolation source: river surface water | place: USA:Blue River Watershed | collected 2017-08-15
AACGATCAGCAGCGCATTGTCGGCCAGCGACGAAAAGAACTGCGCTGCCATGATGGTGTAGAAGCCGCGATTCATTAAGCTGATTCTTCTCTTGCGGTGTGGCGTGCGGCTTGCTTTATACCACGAAATCAAGACGCTCTTGCCGAAAGCCCCGGCCTTGCCGTCGGGCTCCGGTAAAATGCGTCGTTCCCATGTGCCTTTCAATTCACCCGTTGATGTCCCGTCCGCTCGTCGCCATTACCGATATCGCCGCCATGCGATCCAATCTTTCCGCGGCGAGGGCGACAATGCCCGGGGCCAGGGTGTGGGCGGTGGTGAAGGCCGATGCCTACGGTCACGGTCTTGGCAATGCCCTTCGGGCCTTTGACGCGGCCGACGGCCTCTCCCTGGTCGAGATCGACCGGGCAGCGTCCCTCCGCGAGGGCGGCTGGCGCAAGCCGGTGATGCTGATGGAAGGCATGTTCGACCGCGCCGAGATCCCGACGGTTCAGCAACTCGCGCTGCAGCCGGTCGTGCACAACGACGAACAACTGGCGATGCTGGAGCACGCCTCCGGCACGCCGCTGCACGTGCACCTGAAAATCAATACCGGCATGAATCGGCTCGGTTTCAGGCCGGAGCGCGCGCGCGAGGTCTGGCAGCGGCTGAAGTCGCTGCCCATTGTTTCAGGCATATCGCTGCTAACGCATTTTGCAAACGCGGAAAACCCGCAAGCGACACTGACGCCGCAGGTGCAGCTGCAACGCTTCCGCGAAGGCACGGCGGGTCTGCAGGCCGAACTGAGCCTGTCGAATTCTGCGGCGCTACTGATGCAGTCGCAGATACGCTGCGACTGGACCCGGCCCGGCGTGATGCTGTACGGCGGCACGCCCGGCGGCGGCAGCGCGCAGTCCTTCGGGCTGAAGCCGGCCATGACGCTGCAGAGCGAATTGATCGCCGTGCAAGACTTGCAGATCGGCGACAGCGTCGGCTACGGCAGCCTGTTCACCGCGGACAGGCCCATGCGCATCGGCGTGGTGGCCTGCGGCTACGCGGACGGTTATCCGCGCCACGCACCGACCGGCACGCCGGTGCTGCTTGACGGCGTGCGCACCCGAGTGCTGGGGCGCGTGTCGATGGATATGCTGAGCATCGACCTGACGCCGGTGCCGGCGGCCAAAGTCGGCAGCCGCGTGACGTTGTGGGGCGATGGCCTGCCGATTGACGAAGTCGCCAATGCGGCCGGCACGATAGGCTATGAACTGATGTGCGCGATCGCGCCGCGCGTGCGTCGCGAAGTACGGGGAGCCTGACAGAGATGGCGAAGGCCAAGACCAATTACACCTGCACCGAATGCGGCGGCGTCAGCAACAAGTGGGCCGGGCAATGCCCGTCCTGCGGCAAATGGAACACGCTGGTCGAGACCATCGTCGAGGTCGGCGGCAATCGTTTTTCCGGGCAGCCGCAGGGACTGGTGCAGGGCTCGCCGGTGTTGAAGCTGGCCGAGATCGCCGCGTCCGACGTGCCGCGCTATCCGACCGGCATCGATGAATTCGACCGTGTGCTCGGCGGCGGCCTGGTGTCCGGCGGCGTGGTGCTGATCGGCGGCGATCCGGGCATCGGCAAATCCACCTTGCTGCTGCAGGCGCTGGCCAACCTCGCGAAGGTCAAGAAGGCGCTGTATGTGAGCGGCGAGGAATCCGGCGCTCAGGTCGCGCTGCGCGCGCGCCGGCTCGCGATCGACGCCGACGACCTGCAACTGCAGGCCGAGATACAGCTGGAAAAGATACTGAACACGCTGGCCGAGCAAAAGCCCGAAGTCGCGGTGATCGACTCGATACAGACGATGTATTCCGATGCGCTGACGTCGGCGCCGGGATCGGTGGCGCAGGTGCGCGAATGCGCGGCGCAGCTGACGCGGGTGGCGAAGCAGTCGGGCATCACGATCATCATGGTCGGCCACGTGACGAAGGAGGGCGCGCTCGCGGGGCCGCGCGTGCTGGAGCACATCGTCGACACCGTGCTGTACTTCGAGGGCGATACGCATTCGAGCTTCCGGCTCGTGCGCGCGTTCAAGAACCGCTTCGGCGCGGTCAACGAGCTCGGCGTGTTCGCGATGACCGAGAAGGGCTTGAAGGGCGTGTCGAACCCGTCCGCGCTGTTCCTGTCCCAGCATGAAAACCAGGTGCCGGGTTCCTGCGTGATGGTCACGCAGGAAGGCACGCGGCCGCTGCTGGTCGAGATACAGGCGCTGGTCGATTCGTCGCATGTGCCGAACGCGCGCCGGCTGTCGGTGGGCCTCGAGCAGAACCGGCTGGCGATGCTGCTGGCGGTGCTGAACCGGCATGCGGGCGTCGCGGCCTATGACCAGGACGTGTTCATCAACGCGGTCGGCGGCGTGAAGATCAGCGAGCCGGCGGCCGACCTCGCGGTGCTGCTGGCGATACAGTCATCGATGCGCAGCAAGCCGCTGCCGCGCGGGCTGGTCGCGTTTGGCGAAGTGGGACTGGCCGGCGAGATACGGCCGGCGCCGCGCGGGCAGGAGCGCTTGCGCGAGGCGGCGAAATTGGGCTTCTCGATGGCGCTGGTGCCGAAGTCGAACCTGCCGAAGCAGAAGATCGAAGGACTGCAGGTGATCGGCGTCGAGCGGATTGATGAGGCGATGGCGAAGGTGAGGGAACTAGCTTGAGCATTGATGGTGGGTTTGGCGAAACCTGCGGTTTTCGCTTCGCTCTACCCACCCTATTCAACGATATAACCCGGCAATTTCATAGGGTGGGTAGAGCCGGAGGCGAAACCCACCATTCGATCACCGCTGCATCTTCAAAACACCCAGCGCCGCACCCAACCCGCTGCGCACCGCCCCCTCGATCGTCGCCGGATACTCGCCTTCGGTGTAATCCCCCGCCAGCCACAAGCCGCGATGCGCGGTCGCATTCGGCGGCCGCTTCAGGTCCGGCACGCACGCAAAGGTCGCGCGCTTTTCCGTGATCGCCTTGCTCCAGATCGGCGACGCCAGTTCCGGCATCTGCAAAGCGGCGGCCAGTTGCGATGCGACCGACTGTTCCAGCGCATCGGCATCATGCGCGCTGCCGGAGGCGCTGATCACGACTGCCAGCAAGCCCGCCTGCGCGGCATCGAGCTGGCCGCGATCGAACACGAACTGTCCCCAGCGATGCGCGTCGGGGTCATCGACCAAGGCCAGCATCGTCAAGGGCAGGCGCAACGAAGGCGCATATTGGAGGTAGCAGGTGGTGATCGGCTCATCCTCGAAGTCCAGTGCGCGGGCCAGCTCGGGATCGATGTCGGCAATCAGGCCTTGCGCACTTGACGCAGCGGTCGCGATCACGACATGCGGGTAAGACTCGGCATGGTCTCCGGCGCCGACGATCCAGTGATCGCCGTCAGCCTTCAGCGAGTTCACGCGCGTACCGGTCATCACGCTGCCGCCATGTTTCTTCACCCACGCCAGCGCCGCATCCGGAAATAGCGCGGACAGATCCACGCGCGGCAGCAGCATGTCGGATGCGCTGCGCCCGGCGCCGAGGCTGTCGCGCAGCACCGCGAGGAAGACCTTCGCCGACGCGCGCTCGGGCGGCGTATTCAGCGCAGCGATGCACAGCGGTCGCCACATCAGCTTCGTCAGCCTGTCAGTCTGCTCGAAGCGTTCCAGCAGCTCAGAAACCGTGCAATCGACGTTCAGCTGCCAGCCCATCCAGCGCGCGGCGGTGGAAAAGCGCACCAGCGACAGTTTGTCGGCAAAGCTCAAGCCCTTGGCGCGCAAGACGCCAATGGCCATATGCAAAGGCGCGGGAAACCGGGGAGCGAGCAGGTCTATCCCGTCTTCGTGCGGCGAGTAGCGCATCTGCAGCGGCAGTCGCAGCAGCAATTCGGACGGTCTCAGCCCGACACTGCGCATCAGGTGCAGGGTGTCGCGATACGCGCCGAGCAGGATGTGCTGGCCGTTGTCGATCGCGTGTCCGTGATACTCAATGCGGCGCGCGCGTCCGCCGGCAGTGCGCGCGGCCTCATACAGCGTGACCTTCGCGCCGCGCCGCGCCAGCTCGACCGCTGCCGCGCAACCGGCCCAGCCGGCGCCAATGACGGCGACCGCAGGCTTGTCCATGTCAGCCGCGCACCCAGGTCTTCCACGCCAGCCACAGCTTGCGCAGCGGCGTCAGCGAGATCTTGTGCTGCAGCACGTGGAAGTTGTCGTGCGCGATTTCGTCGAGCAGCGCGCGGTAGATCGCCGCCATGATCAGGCCCGCGCGTTGCGCGCGCCTGTCCTGCTTCGGCAGCAGCGCGAAGGCTTCGTCGTAATAGCGCTGTGCGCGCTCGGTCTGGAATTGCATCAGGCGCTCGAAGCGCTCGCTGTGCTTCGCGTTCAGGATGTCTGACGCGGGCACCTCGAACTGCTGCAGCTCGGAGATCGGCAGGTAGATGCGGCCGCGACGCGCGTCTTCGCCGACGTCGCGGATGATATTGGTCAGCTGGAACGCGAGGCCGAGCTTTTCCGCATACTGCAGCGTACGCTCGTCGCTGACGCCGAAGATGCGGGCCGACATCAGGCCGACCACGCTGGCCACGTGCCAGCAGTAACGCTCCAGCGACTTGAAGTCGAGATAGCGCGTCTGCGTCAGGTCCATCTCCATGCCGTCGATCACGGCCAGCAGATGCTCGCCGCTGAGCCCGAACGGCTGCATGTGAGGCTGCAGTGCCTGCGTGACCGGATGCGTCGGTTCGCCGGCCACCAGCCGCGCGACTTCCTTGCGCCACCAGGCCAGCGTGGTGTGCGCGACCTGCGCATCGCTGGTCTCGTCGACCACGTCGTCGACTTCCCGGCAGAACGCGTACAGCGCCGTGATCGCCTGTCGCCGCTCGGGCGGCAGGAACAGGAAGCTGTAATAGAAACTCGATCCGCTTTGCGCCGCTTTCTGCTGGCAGTATTGTTCTGGGGTCATCGTGACGGTGTAGTTGGCCTTGCCCGGTGGCGGCGTGCCGAATGCTAAACGACAAAGCGCAGGGAGCGCCAGCCCAGCAGCAACCAGTCGCGCTTGCCCAGCTTGGGGCGATGGCGGAACACGTCATAGCCGGCGGCCTCGATCCTCTCGAGGATGCGCAGCCCGCCGAGCACGATCAGCCGCAGCTCCCAGCCGAAGCGGCCCGGGATGTCGCGCGCCAGCGGCGCGCCTGCCAGCATCATCTGCCGCGCACGATCGACCTCGAAGCGCATCAGCTCCCGCCACGGTGCATCCGCCAAGCCGGCAGCGATCCGGCTTTCCTCCACGCCGAAACGCCGCAGGTCTTCCTGCGGCAGGTAGACGCGGCCTTTCTGCCAGTCGATCGCCACGTCCTGCAGGAAGTTGATGAGCTGCAGCGCGCTGCAGATGGCATCGCTGCGGGCCAGGTGCTGCGGCTGGTCCTTGTCGAACAGCGCAAGCATCAGGCGGCCGACCGGATCGGCCGAGCGCTTGCAGTAATCGAGCAATTCGGCCTGGCTCTCGTAGCGAGTCCTGGTCACATCTTGCCGGAAGGCTGACAGCAAGTCGTGCATGGGCCGGGTCGGCAGCCGGTGGCTCGCGATGACCTGCGCGAGGCGGGCGAACAGCTCCGAGTGCGGCGGCTGGCCGTTGTCGATCCGGTCGAGTTCGGCCGCGTACGCGTCGAGCGCCGCGATGCGCTCGGCCGGCGACGCGTCGCCCTCGTCCGCGATGTCGTCGGCGCTGCGCGCGAACGCGTAGATCACGCGCACCGGCGCGCGCAGTGCCGGTGGCAGCAGCGGCGAGGCGACCGGGAAGTTTTCGTAGTGCTGATTTGACATCAGTGCGCCAAAAATGATGCTAACGAAGAAATGGAGCTTGGATATAATTGCTAACCCTCGGGTCAGTAAGAATCCCCACGGCTGGCCGAATAGTAAAGGAATCCAACGTGTCCACCTCGTCGAATGTCCGGCGTCCAAGCGCCGTCTTGCCTGTTTTCGCAATCCTGCTGATGACGCTGGCTGCCTCCGGCTGCTCGAAGAAAGTCGAGAAGACCGAAGACATTCGTCCGGTGCGCACGATGACGCTCGCGCCGGCCGGCGCGCAGGCCGTCACCGAGCTGTCCGGCGAGGTGGTGCCGCGCTATGAGTCGCGCATCGGCTTTCGCGTCGGCGGCAAGATCATCGCGCGAAAGGTCGATGTGGGGTCGACTGTCAAGCGTGGTCAGGTGCTGATGCAGATCGATCCGTCCGACCTGCAGCTGTCGCAGGCGCAGGCCAGGTCGGCGGTGGCCGCAGCCGAGAGCAACCTGACGCTGGCAAAGGCCGACCTCGAACGCTACCGTGAACTGCGCAGCAAGAACTTCGTCAGCCAGGCCGTGCTCGACGCGAAGGAAGCCGCGCACAAGTCGGCGTTGTCGGCGCACGAGCAGGCGCTGGCGGGACTGAAGGTGCAGTCCAACCAGAGCAGCTACGCGACGCTGGTGGCCGATGCCGATGGCGTGGTCACGGGCATCGACGCCGAGGTCGGGCAGGTGGTCGCCGCCGGCACGCCGGTGGCGCGCATCGCGCGCAGCGGCGATATCGAGGTGCGGGTCAGCATTCCGGAAGACCGGGTCGATGCGATGCGCCGTGCGACCGCCGTCACCGTGCGCACCTGGGCAAACCGGGATGCGGCCATTGAAGGCCGCGTGCGCGAGGTCGCGCCGGCGGCCGATCCGGCCACGCGTACTTTCACCGCGAAGATCGCGTTGCCGAAGGCCGGTCCGGACATCCGGCTTGGCATGACGGCGACCGTCGGCTTCAGCGCGCCGATGCCGGCGGGTATCCGCCTGCCGCTGACGGCGCTGCTGAACGACCAGGGCAAGACCTCGGTCTGGATCGTCGACGGCGGCAAGGTCAAGCTGCAGCCGGTGCAGCTCGCCGGCGCGGTCGGCAATGAGATCATGGTGGCCGACGGGCTCAACCCGGGCCAGGAAATCGTGACCGCCGGCGTGAACCTGCTGCGCGAAGGCCAGAAGGTCAGCGTCCTCGGCAAGGAAGGAACGAGCGCCGGGGCCGCGAAATGAAGGGGCGGCTCAACCTTTCGCGCTGGGCGCTCGAGCACATACCGTTCATCCGCTACCTGATGGTGGTGCTGCTGTTGGGCGGCATCCTGAGCTATGAAAAGCTCGGCCAGGATGAAGACCCGCCGTTCACTTTCCGCGCCATGGTCGTGCGCGCGTACTGGCCTGGCGCCAGTTCGGTACAGGTGGCCGAGCAGGTCACCGACAAGCTCGAAAAGACGCTGCAGGAGGCGCCTTATGTCGACAAGATCCGCAGCTATTCGAAGCCGGGCGAGACGCTGATCATCCTCGAGCTGCGCGAATCGACGCCGCCGAAAGAGGTGCAGAACACCTGGTATCAAGTGCGCAAGAAGATCGGCGACATGCGCCACACGCTGCCGGGCGGCGTGCAGGGGCCGTTCTTCAACGATGAATTCGGCGACACCTTCGGCTCCATCTTCGCGCTCTCCGGCGACGGCTTCACGATGGCCGAGGTGAAGGATTACGCGGACTTCGTGCGCCAGCAGCTGCTGGGCGTGCCTTCGGTGTCCAAGGTCGAGCTGTACGGCGTTCAGGAAGAGAAGATCTTCATCGAATTCTCCAGCCGCAAGTTCGCGCAGCTCGGCGTGCCTTTCGACACCATCGTCCAGCAGATCAATGCGCAGAACGCGGTGCAGGGCAGCGGCGTGCTGGTGACGCCCACCGACAACCTGCAGGTGCGCGTGTCGGGCCAGACGCGCTCGACGAAAGAGATCGAGGACATGCCGCTGCGCGTGAACGGCAACAGCTTCCGGCTGGGCGATTTCGCGAAGGTCACGCGCGCTTACATCGACCCGCCGCGCGACAAGATGCGCTACAACGGCAAGGAAGTGATCGGCCTCGGCGTGTCGATGGAGAAGGGCGGCGACATCATCAAGCTCGGCCGCGCGCTCGACGAGAAGGCCAGGGCCATCCAGGCCAAGCTGCCGGTCGGCATCACGCTCGAACGCGTGGCGGACCAGCCGCGCGCGGTCAGCCAGTCGGTCAATGAATTCCTGAAGGTGCTGGCCGAGGCGGTGTTCATCGTGCTGGCGGTCAGCTTCGTGTCGCTGGGCCTGCACACCCGGCCGTTCCGCATCGACGTGCGGCCCGGCCTCGTGGTCGGCCTGACGATTCCGCTGGTGCTTGCCGCGACCTTCCTCGCGATGCGCATCTTCGGCATCGACCTGCACAAGATCTCGCTGGGCGCGCTGATCATTGCGCTGGGCCTGCTGGTCGACGACGCGATCATCGCCGTCGAGATGATGGTGCGCAAGATGGAAGAGGGCCTGTCGCGCTTCGACGCGGCGACCTTCGCGTACACGTCGACCGCGATGCCTATGCTGACCGGCACCCTGATCACCGCCGCCGGCTTCCTGCCGATCGGCTTTGCGAAGTCGGTCGCCGGCGAATACACGTTCTCGATGTTCTCGGTGAACGTGATCGCGCTGCTGATTTCCTGGCTCGTCGCGGTGCTGTTCACGCCTTATATCGGCTATGTGCTGCTGAAGGTGAAGCCGGCGACGAACGCGGACGGCCACCATGAATTGTTCGACACGCCGTTCTATTCGAAGCTCAAGCACGTCGTGAACTGGTGCGTCGACTGGCGCAAGACCACGATCGCGCTGACGCTGGCCGGCTTCTTCCTCGGCGTATTCGGTTTCAGGTTCATCGAGCAGCAGTTCTTCCCGGATTCGAGCCGGCCCGAGCTGATGGTCGAGCTGTGGCTGCCGGAAGGCTCGTCCTATGCGGCGACCGAGGCGCAGGCGAAGAAGTTCGAGGCTTTCATCCGCAAGCAGCCGGGTCTGGAAAGCGTGACCAGCTACGTCGGTACCGGCAGCCCGCGCTTCTACCTGCCGCTGGACCAGATCTTCCCGCAGTCGAACGTCGCGCAGATCGTGCTGCTGCCGGTGGACGCGAAGGCGCGCGATGCGATGCGCCTGAAGATCATCGAGGCATTCAAGACCGATTTCCCGGAAGTGCGCGGCCGCGTGAAGCTGCTGCCGAACGGGCCGCCCGTGCCTTATCCGGTGCAGTTCAAGGTGAGCGGCCCCGACATCGCGACGGTACGCGCGCTGGCTGACAAGGTGAAGGCGGTGATGCGCCAGAATCCGAACGCGATCGGCGTGAACGACAACTGGAACGAGTCGGTGAAGGTGCTGCGCATCGACCTCGACCAGGACAAGCTGCGCGCGCTCGGCATCACGTCGCAATCGGTGATGCAGGCGGCCAACACCATTTTGTCCGGCACCACGATCGGCCAGTTCCGGCAGAACGACAAGCTGATCGACATCGTGATCCGGCAGCCGGTGGAGGAGCGCTCGACGATCACGGCCCTGAACAGCGCCAGCATTCCAGCAGGCGGTGGCCGCGCGGTGCCGCTGTCGCAGCTGGCCACGCCGCATTTCGTGTGGGAGCCGGGCGTGGTCTGGCGCGAAGGGCGCGACTGGGCCATCACGGTACAGTCGGACGTGGTCGACGGCGTGCAGGGGCCGACGGTGTCGGCGCAGATCGATCCACAGCTGGAGTCGATACGCGCGCAGCTGCCGGCAGGCTATCAGGTGAAGCTGGCCGGCGCGATCGCCGACAGCGGCAAGGCGCAGGATGCGATTGCGGCCAACGTGCCTTTCGTGATCTTCATCGTGTTCACGCTGCTGATGCTGCAGCTGCACAGCTTCTCGCGCTCGGTGCTGGTGTTCCTGACCGGACCGCTGGGCGTGGCCGGCGCGGCGCTGGCACTTTTGATCCTGCAGCGGCCTTTCGGTTTCGTCGCACAGTTGGGGGTGATCGCGCTGTTCGGCATGATCATCCGCAATTCCGTGATCCTGATCGACCAGATCGAACAGGACATCGCGGCCGGCATCCCGGCCTGGGATGCGATTGTGGGTTCGGCGGTGCGCCGTTTCCGGCCCATCATCCTGACCGCCGCGACCGCGGTGCTGGCGATGATCCCGCTGTCGCGCTCGGTGTTCTGGGGGCCGATGGCGGTGGCCATCATGGGCGGGCTGATCGTGGCCACGCTGCTGACGATGCTGTTCCTGCCGGCGCTGTATGCGGCGTGGTTCAGGGTGAAGCGGCCGGTCTGATCGCAGGGCTGCTGAATTTTGGGCCGGCTTGTCCGTTTTTACAGTAAAATCGCGGGCTGAAGTCAAACAGCCACTACCATGGCAACGCAGGGCGACCGCTTTGACGCAGGTCGCCCTTTGCATTTGTTGAAACGAGCCTCAGGGAAACCTGACGGGTCGTTGCCGCGAGGATGGCGAAATTGGTAGACGCACCAGGTTTAGGTCCTGACGCCAGCAATGGTGTGGGGGTTCGAGTCCCCCTCCTCGCACCAAGACATACTTGATTAACCTTTTTGGACGATTCTTCACATGGCAACTGCAGTCGAAACCCTCGAAAAACTTGAGCGCCGCATTACGCTGACCGTGCCGCTGGCCGAAGTCAATGAGGAAGTGGAAAAGCGCCTGAAGGTTCGTGCGCGCAGCGCAAAATTCCCCGGCTTCCGTCCCGGCAAGGCGCCGCTGAAGATGGTCGCCGCACAGTTCGGCGCGATGGTCGAGAGCGAAGTCCTGAACGACAAGGTCGGCAATGCGTTCGGCGCAGCGACTGCAGAAAACAACCTGCGCGTCGCAGGTTTCCCGCGCATCGAGCCGAAGGACGAGAAGGTCGAAGGCGCGCTGGTGTTCCAGGCCACTTTCGAGGTCTACCCGGACGTGAAGATCGGCGACCTGTCGGGCGTCGAGGTCGAGAAGAGCACTGCGGCCGTGACCGACGCCGAGATCGACAAGACCCTCGACATCCTGCGCAAGCAGCGCGTGCACTACCACACCAAGGGCGAGTCGGGCGCGCACGGCGACGGCGGCCCGGATACCTCGGCACAGAAGGGTGACCGCATCACCGTTGACTTCGTCGGCAAGATCGACGGCGTCGAGTTCGCCGGCGGCAAGGGCGAGGACTTCCCGTTCGTGCTTGGCGAAGGCCAGATGCTGAAGGAATTCGAAGATGCGGCGTACGGCCTGAAGAAGGGCGACAGCAAGACTTTCCCGCTGAGCTTCCCGGCTGACTATCATGGCAAGGACGTGGCCGGCAAGACTGCGGAATTCACGATCACCGTGAAGAACGTCGAGTGGGCGCACATGCCGGAAGTCGACGCGGACTTCGCGAAGAGCCTCGGCGTGGCCGACGGTGACCTGCAGAAAATGCGCGACGATATCCGCGCCAACCTCGAACGCGAGGTCGGCAATCGCGTCAAAGCACGTACCAAGGCGAGCGTGATGGATGCGCTGGTCAAGGCGGCGGAACTCGACGTGCCGAAAGCGCTGCTGGAGCAAGACGCCGAGCGCCTCGCGGAAATGACGCGCCAGGACATGCGCCAGCGCGGCATCGACGTGAAGGACATGCCGTTCCCGACCGACCTGTTCACCGCGCAGGCTGACCGTCGCGTCCGCCTTGGCCTGATTCTCTCCGAGCTCGTGAAGTCGAATTCGCTGCAGGCGACCGGCGAGCAGGTGAAGGCCTGGGTCGATGATTTCGCGAAGGCTTATGAAGATCCGCAGCAGGTCGTGAAGTACTACTTCAGCGACCGCAACCGCCTGGCTGAAGTCGAGGCACTGGTCATCGAGGAAAACGTCGTGAACCATGTGCTGGCCAAGGCCAAGGTGGCCGAGAAGGCTGTTTCCTTCGACGAGCTGATGAACAGCTGATCGTTCCAGCGCAACGAAGGATCGCGTAGTACTGAAGCGCGGCCGCAAGTTGGTTAAACTACCAACTGCGGCCGCCGTTGTTTCCGGCTGCCTCCATTTCACTGACACGGGATAGAACATGACAGACTTCCATCGCAAATCCGCCCTCGACACTGACATGCTCGGCATGGTGCCGATGGTGATCGAGCAGAGCGGCCGCGGCGAGCGCGCGTACGACATTTACTCCCGCCTGCTGAAGGAGCGCGTGATCTTCCTGGTCGGCCCGGTGAATGACCAGACTGCCAACCTGGTGGTCGCGCAGCTGCTGTTCCTCGAGAGCGAGAACCCGGACAAGGACATTTCGCTGTACATCAACTCGCCGGGCGGCTCGGTATCAGCTGGCCTGGCCATCTTCGACACGATGCAGTTCATCAAGCCGGATGTGTCCACGCTGTGCACGGGGCTGGCCGCGTCGATGGGCGCGTTCCTGCTCGCCGCCGGCGCCAAGGGCAAGCGCTTCTCGCTGCCGAATTCGCGCGTCATGATCCACCAGCCGCTCGGCGGCGCGCAGGGTCAGGCGACCGACATCGAGATCCAGGCGCGCGAGATCCTTTACCTGCGCGAGCGCCTGAACATGATCCTGGCCGAGAAGACGGGCCAGAGCATCGAACAGATCGCGAAGGACACCGACCGCGACAACTTCATGTCGGCCGAGCAGGCGGTCGAGTACGGCATGATCGACAAGGTGCTGACACATCGCAGCTGATAAGCCGCAGCTCCATCCCGGCAGCGCTGTTCCACCAGTGGAATGGGGCTGCCGCTTAACTTACGACAGGCCAGCGTGACGGAAACCGGAATCGCAGGTAAGATCGGCTCACATTTACCTACCCAGCCAGCCCATGTCTGACAAGAAGTCCTCCAGCGGCGAGAAGTTGCTTTATTGCTCATTTTGCGGGAAGAGCCAGCACGAGGTCAAAAAACTGATCGCTGGCCCGTCGGTGTTCATCTGCGATGAATGCATCGACCTGTGCAATGACATCATCCGTGACGAGGCATCGGCAGTCGAAGCTGTCACGCCAAAATCGGACTTGCCGACCCCGCAGGAAATCTGCGACCTGCTCGGCCAGTACGTGATCGGGCAGCAAGCGGCCAAGCGCACGCTGTCGGTCGCGGTCTATAACCACTACAAGCGGCTGCGCCATCTGGGCAAGAAAGACGGCGTCGAGCTCGCGAAGAGCAACATCCTGCTGATCGGCCCGACCGGCTCGGGCAAGACGCTGCTCGCGCAGACGCTGGCGCGGATGCTGAACGTGCCTTTCGTGATCGCCGACGCGACCACGCTGACCGAGGCCGGCTACGTCGGCGAAGATGTCGAGAACATCATCCAGAAGCTGCTGCAGAACTGCAATTACGAAGTCGAGAAGGCGCAGAAGGGCATTGTCTACATCGACGAGATCGACAAGATCTCGCGCAAGTCGGACAACCCCTCGATCACGCGCGACGTGTCCGGCGAAGGCGTGCAGCAGGCGCTGCTGAAGCTGATCGAAGGCACCATGGCGTCGGTGCCGCCGCAGGGCGGCCGCAAGCATCCGAACCAGGATTTCGTGCAGATCGACACCACCAACATCCTGTTCATCTGCGGCGGCGCATTCGACGGGCTGGGAAAGATCATTTCCGACCGCTCGGAAAAGGGCGGCATCGGTTTCTCCGCGAACGTGAAGAGCAAGAGCGAGAGCGCCGACAGCCAGAAGATGCAGGACGTGGAACCGGAAGACCTGATCAAGTTCGGCCTGATCCCGGAACTCGTCGGCCGCCTGCCGGTGGTCGCAACGCTGGCCGAACTGACCGAGGAAGCGCTGATCCAGATCCTGCTCGAACCGAAGAATGCGCTGATCAAGCAGTATTCGAAGCTGCTCGAGATGGAGGGGGCGGAGCTCGAGGTGCGTCCCGCAGCCTTGCATGCGATCGCGAAAAAGGCGCTGGCGCGCAAGACGGGTGCGCGCGGCCTGCGTTCGATCGTCGAGCATGCGCTGATGGACGTGATGTTCGAGCTGCCGAACCAGCAAAACGTCGCCAAGGTCGTGATCGACGAAAACACGATCACGAATGGCGCGAAACCGCTGCTGATCTATCACGAACAGCCCAAGGTTTCGGGAGCAAAATAAACGCAAGGGCGCCTCAGGGCGCCCTTTTCGCATGGCGCCGCAACTCGGCGCCGGAAGCAGATTTCATTCGGAAAGCCTGCCAAACCCACAAAAATTGGCCTGAAAACGGTGTTTGGACGACGTTTTTTGAACAAACGCAGTACAATCGACTCCACAACAACACGCACAGGCTTCCATTGCAAAGCCACCGGGAAATGCGCTCTCGAGTGGCTTTTTTCGTTCTTTTCTCCCGTAAAAGCTTGATTAAACGCACACTTTGGCCGACTTCCGCTGGAATTGGGCGGGCACAGTGCGCTATTTCAACTGATCGAGCGATAGTGCTCGATGTAAATTAGTTGTTCGCGGGACTTGCGTTTCGGTCTTTTGCGCCAACATGCGTTACAGGATTATTAAAAGGCTCGCCATGACGATGACTTCTCAACCTTCCGAACCTACCCAATTGCCGCTGCTGCCGCTGCGGGATGTCGTGGTCTTCCCGCACATGGTCATTCCGCTGTTCGTCGGTCGCCCGAAATCGATCAAGGCGCTCGAGGCGGCGATGGAGCAGGGCAAGAGCATCATGCTGGCCGCGCAGAAAGCGGCCACCAAGGATGAGCCCTCGGCCGACGACATCTATGAGATCGGCTGCATTGCGAACATCTTGCAAATGCTGAAACTGCCGGACGGCACCGTGAAGGTGCTGGTCGAGGGCGCGCAGCGTGCGCGCATCCACCACATCAGCGAAACCGATACTCACTTCATCGCTGACCTGTCGCCGGTCGAATCCGAGCCGGGCGATGAGGCCGAGGTCGAGGCGATGCGCCGCGCGATCGTGCAGCAGTTCGACCAGTACGTGAAGCTGAACAAGAAGATCCCGCCCGAGATCCTGACCTCGCTGGCCGGCATCGATGACGCCGGCCGCCTGGCCGACACCATCGCCGCGCACCTGCCGCTGAAGCTCGAGCAGAAGCAGAAGATCCTCGAGATCTTCAATGTCTCGAAGCGCCATGAGCACCTGCTTGGCCAGCTCGAGGCCGAACTCGACATACTGCAGGTCGAGAAGCGCATCCGCGGCCGCGTAAAGCGCCAGATGGAGAAGTCGCAGCGCGAGTACTACCTGAACGAACAGGTGAAGGCGATCCAGAAGGAGCTCGGCGAAGGCGAAGAGGGCGCGGACCTCGAAGATCTCGAGAAGAAAATCATCGCCGCGAAGATGCCGAAAGAGGCGCGCGAGAAGGCGCAGAGCGAACTGAAGAAGCTCAAGCTGATGTCGCCGATGTCGGCCGAGGCCACGGTCGTGCGCAATTACATCGATACGCTGATCGGGCTTCCATGGAAGAAGAAGTCCAAGGTCAACAACGACCTCGCGCATGCGGAGAAGGTGCTCGAGGACGACCACTACGGCCTCGACAAGATCAAGGAACGCATCCTCGAATATCTCGCCGTGCAGCAGCGCGTGGACAAGGTGAAGGCGCCCATTCTGTGCTTCGTCGGCCCGCCGGGCGTCGGCAAGACCTCGCTCGGTCAGTCGATCGCGCGCGCGACGAACCGCAAGTTCGTCCGCATGGCGCTGGGCGGCGTGCGTGACGAGGCTGAGATCCGCGGCCATCGCCGCACCTACATCGGCTCGATGCCGGGCAAGATCCTGCAGAGCCTGTCGAAGACCGGCGTGCGCAACCCGCTGTTCCTGCTCGACGAGATCGACAAGCTCGGCCAGGACTTCCGCGGCGATCCGGCCTCGGCGCTGCTCGAGGTGCTCGACCCGGAGCAGAACCACACTTTTGGCGACCACTATGTCGAGGTCGACTTCGACCTGTCGGACGTGATGTTCGTCGCGACGTCGAACAGCTTCAACATCCCGCCGGCGCTGCTCGACCGGATGGAAGTGATCCGGCTGTCCGGCTACACCGAGGACGAGAAGCTGAACATCGCGCAGCGCTACCTGTTGCCGAAGCAGACCAAGAACAATGGCCTGAAGGAGGCCGAGGTCAGCATCGCCGAGTCGGCGATCCGCGACATCATCCGCTACTACACGCGCGAGGCAGGCGTTCGTTCGCTCGACCGCGAGATCTCGAAGATCTGCCGCAAGGTCGTGAAGATGCTGCTGCTGAAAGGCGGCGAGAAGAAGATCACGGTCACCGGCCGCAACCTCGACAAGTTCCTCGGCGTGCGCCGTTATGACTTCGGCGTCGCGGAGAAGGAGAACCAGATCGGACAAGTGGTCGGCCTCGCCTGGACCGAGGTCGGTGGCGACCTGCTGACGATCGAGGCGATGAACATGCCGGGCAAGGGCAACACCATCCGCACCGGCACGCTCGGCGACGTGATGAAAGAGTCGATCGAAGCCGCCCGCACGGTGGTGCGCAGCCGCGCTCGCGTGCTGGGCATCAACAGCGACGTGTTCGAGAAGACTGACATCCATATTCACGTGCCGGAAGGCGCGACGCCGAAGGATGGTCCGTCGGCAGGTATCGCGATGACGACCGCGCTGGTATCGATCTTCACCGGCATTCCGGTTCGTGCCGATGTCGCGATGACGGGCGAGATCACGCTGCGCGGCGAAGTGCTGCCCATCGGCGGTCTGAAGGAAAAGCTGCTTGCCGCCATGCGCGGCGGCATCAAGACCGTGCTGATCCCGGAGCAGAACGTGAAGGACCTTGCGGAAATTCCGTCCAACGTGAAGAGCGCGCTTGAGATCGTTCCGGTGCGTTGGATCGACAAGGTGCTCGACATCGCACTCGAGCGCAAGCCGGTGCCGCTGGCCGAAGAGGAAGCCGCGCCGAACGCCGCAGCGAAGACCGAGGACAAGCCTGAAGCGGCGCTCGTGAAGCACTGACGAAGTTCAAAGCCGTACCATAAAAGCGCTCCTCGGAGCGCTTTTTTTTGTTCGAATGTTTTCAGCTATCAGCGCAGCCGCATGCCATCGTTATCAATCCTGATAACTAAAATCATGCATTCGATGTTCAATAAGGTAAATTTCTTGACACTTGACGGCGCTGGCTAGTCTAATAGCGCCTCGCTGCTCCAGGCGCCGCTACATGCGGAACAGCGGTCAACAGAACCGCCCGTCCATTGCAGAAAATCTCAACAACATGTCCGAGGGGAATGTCAGTGAACAAAACTGAACTGATTGATGAAATCGCGAAAGCAGCAGATATCTCGAAAGCATCTGCAAGCCGCGCACTGGAAGCCGTGATCGAATCGATCACCACGACCCTGAAGCAGGATGGCTCGGTGACCCTCGCCGGTTTCGGCACCTTTGCGGTGACTGCACGCGCAGAACGCGTCGGCCGCAATCCGCGCACCCGCGAGGAGATCAAGATCCCCGCATCGAAAGTGCCGAAATTTAAGCCTGGCAAAGCCCTGAAAGATGCGCTAAACTAAGCGACTTTCCGACGCGGTGACAAGCGTCGGTGCAAGCTGGCTAGCGCGAGACTGCAGTCAAGTTTCAGCGGGTGCTTAGCTCAGTTGGTAGAGCGGCGCCCTTACAAGGCGTAGGTCGGGAGTTCGAGCCTCTCAGCACCCACCAATAGTCCAGTTGCAGCAAGCAGTACATGGAGT
>JACCDH010659864.1_pt1 | contig 17406 bp, 12 predicted proteins | sample 7442481 | NCBI WGS metagenome assembly JACCDH01 (sample SAMN15323433, study PRJNA562643) | freshwater metagenome | isolation source: river surface water | place: USA:Blue River Watershed | collected 2017-08-15
CGGCAAGGCCTTGGGCAGGTCCGCCTGGATGTTGTACCAGGCCTTGGGGATGCGGTCTTCGGGAAGCAGGAACTTGACTTGTTGCGACATGCGAGTGACTCCGTCTTGTTTTGATTTATCAGGTGCAGCCGTTGAAGCATGGGTCGCGGCAACGCGCAGGATGCCGGAATGGCAAGCTGGCAGCTTGATGCCGACCCGCTAATTTACTTCGTGAAACTCGTGCAGTCCACCACCGACGCAAGAATCCGTTTAAAAAAATCGGCGTAAAAAAACCCCGGCATGGCCGGGGCTTGGTCGGGCGGCTGGCGAATCACTTCGCCTTCAGGCACTCGCTCATGAATTTCTTGCGCTCGTCGCCCTTCTTGCCAGCTGCGTCCTTGTTACAGGTCGCCATCTTGCTCTGCTGCGAGTTCGCCGCAGGCGCTTCGGCTTCTGGCTTCTTGCTCAGGCATTCCTTCATGAAGGCCTTGCGCTCGTCGCCCTTCTTGCCGGCCGCATCCTTGTTGCAGGTAACCATCTTGTTCTGCTGCTCGGTGGCAGCAAAGGCGGGACTGGTCACGATTGCGCCCAGCAGCACGAACAAGGTGAACATCGATTTCATGGCTTCTCCATCAGCAGTACGCGGTCTCGGATTTTGTTGTTCTGTACCGCAGGCCCGCGCTTGCCGACGGCGCGACTACTATACCTTGCGACGATGACAAATTCATGCTTCCGCGACAAGGCGCTGCATCAGCCAGCGCGCAATCCGTAACACCACGCGGTCGTCGCCATAGCGGCCGACCACCTGCAGGCCGACCGGCATGCCGGTCTGGCCGGTCATGAATGGCAGGTGCACGCAAGGCAGGCCGAGCAGCGTCCACACTCTGCCGAACACCGGGTCGCCGGTTTGCTCCAGCGTGGCCGGCGCTTCGCCAATGGCGCTGGGCGCCAGCCATACTTCGCTGTCGCCGAACGCTGCCGACACCTTCGCGCGTGCCGAATAGGCCAGCTGGATATTGGCCCAATGACGCTCTGCCGGTATGCGAAGCCCTTCTGCGAGCAGTGCCTGCAGCTTGGGACTCAGCTGGTCCGGGTGCCGCAAGCGCTCGTGCGACAGCGATTTCGCCAGCTCATAGCCCATGATCTCTTTCTGTACCTGCAGCAGCTGCGAGAACAGCATCGGCGTCTGGATATCACGCACGACGACGCCCTCTTGCGCGAGCCGGCTGGCCGCCTGTTGCATCGCCAGTCGCGTATCGACATCGGCATGCGGCCACTCGTGGGTCGCGCACATCGCGATGCGCGGCGTGCTGCCGACGTCCATTTGCAGCAGCGCACGGTCGCCGCTGGCAGCGGCGGCGAACAAGGCGACGTCTTCGACGCTGCGCGCGAGGAAGCCGATGGTATCGAGCGAGTCCGACAGCGGCTTCACGCCCGAGCGATTGACCAGCCCGAAGCTGGGCTTGTAGCCGATGATGCCGCAATAGGCTGCCGGCCGGATCACCGATGCGGCGGTCTGCGATGCAAAGGCCAGCGGCACCATGAAGTCCGCCACAGCGGCAGCGGAGCCGCTGGACGAACCGCCCGGCGTATGGGTGAGCCGGTGCGGGTTGCGCGTCTTGCCGGGATTGAAGGTCGCGAACTCGGTCGTGACTGTCTTGCCGACCATGACGCCGCCTTGTTCGCGGCACAGCGCGACCGGCGCCGCATCGGCCGCCGGACGATGGCCTGCATAGATCGGCGAGCCATACGTGGTTGGCATGTCGGCCGTGTCGAACAGGTCCTTGACCCCGATCGGCAAGCCGTGCAGCAGGCCGCGCACCGGACCGCGATCAAGTTCACGCGCGCGCTCCAGTGCCGCATCGCGCGCAATGTGCGACCAGGCCTGCACCTGCGGCTCGCGCGCATCAATGCGCTCCAGGCAGGAAGCCAGCAAGGTCTCGGCGCTCAGTTCGCGCTGCGACAACTTGCGCGCCAGCGTGACCGCATCCATCTGATGCCATTGGGGCATTTTGTCTCCCGTCATTTTATTTTTCCTTCGCGTGCAGCCATGTCGCGTGCCGCGGCAGTATAGCCACCGTCATTGCCATCGACAAAATGCAGATGGATCTCCTGCGACCTCACCATGCAGGTAAACAGTGATGATGACGACAGATGCGCGCCCCACTGCAGCCCGTGGCTGGCGCGGTAACGCTGCAACAGCGCCTCGATGCTCGCCCGCTGCGCATCACTGATATCGATCACCATTCTCAGGTAGTCGTCGACCTTCAGGTAATCATTGTTGCGGCACAGGCTGGCGATGTAGCGCGCAGCCACCGAGTTCGGATCGCGCTGCGTTCGTTTGACTATCCATGTCAGCAAGCCGGTCAGCAGCAGCACGCCGGTGTAATGCAGCATTTGCGCGAGCCTGCTGCGACGCTTCAGCTTCGATTCATGCATCAGGAATTCCGGCGGCCAGCGCGTGGGCAGGTTCTGCGGCGTGATCGGCATCGATTGCGGCGCGATGTCGAGAATGGCACGCAGCAGCTCGCGGTAGAGCTGCAGGTGATCACCCGGCGCCCACAGGATCAGGCTCAGGATGCCGCCGTTGCGGGCCGGCACCGCGCACCAGCGGCATTCGAGGCCTTCGACGCTGCCTTCATCATGCGTTTGCCCGTCGAGCAGCCAGCGTCCATCGGCGGACTTGATCATTGCCGTTGCCTCGTTCAGGCCACCGCCGGCGAACATCGCGATGCAGTTGCCCGGACTGAGCTCGCGCTTGGACACGCGCACCGGCTTGCCACGCACGAGCACCTCGGCCACCGGCACGCAGCCGACCCGCAGCGTGAGGCCGAAGTCGCGCGCGGATTTCTGCGCGAGATACAGCAAGGCGTTGCCGACCTGCTCGCGCACCGATGGTGGCACCAGCAGCGTCGCGCCATCGCCGCCGAACACGAACGGAAACTCGATACCGTCACAGGCATTGGCGGCCGCGACAATGGTCGCAGCTCCGACGGTATTGACTTCCTTGTAGCGGCCGGCGGCCACAGCCGCCGTAGAGCCACGCACGTCGGTGACGAAGATCAGCCAATCGGCAGGCGCATCCCGGTAATAGCGGTCGTCCGTCAATCCATCCAGCGCGCTGAAAGCCGGTAGCTGCGCGTAGAAATTTTCGTTGCTCATCCTGTCGCTTACCCTGCCTGCATTGCGCGCAGCTCGTCTTTGGTGTGGCGCGCGCTTTCGAGGTAGGGGTCGAGTGCCGAACACAGCGCATCGGTATTGCCGAAGCACAGGCTGCGCTGCAATTCATAGATCGCTGCAGCGCCGCCGAGATGCCGTGGACTGAGCGTGGCGCCCGTCATGGCTTGTCTCCTGATGATTTTTGTTAAATGTTTTACGGCGAGTATAGGCTGCGGCGAGCCATAAGGGGAACACTTGCCTGAATGAGAACGCGCATTGATGCGGGACTCAGGCAGTCATCGAGCAGCCATCGGGCACTGATCAAGCACGCCCACTTCGCGGATCGCTCCGCAACATGCAAGTCGACTCCCCTTACAATCACGGCCAGCCTGCGAGAATGCGGGAAGCCTCTCCCTTCATGCCCACGATGTTTGCGCAAATCGATCACATCGCCCTCGCCACGCATGCATTGCTGCTGTTGCTGGCCATCGCCGCCTTGCTGGCACTGCGTCGCTGGCCTTGGGCTTTCATGCTGTCGATCTGGCCGGGCACGGTCGCGCATGAGCTGCTGCACTATGTCGCCGGTTTGCTGGCCGGCGCGCAGCCGGTGGCGCTGAACCTGCTACCGCGCCGCAAGCTGGAAGGCGGATGGATCTTGGGGTCGGTGGCGTTCGCTCGCCTGCGCTGGTGGAACGCGGTGCCGGTGGGGCTGGCGCCGCTGGCGTTGATGCCTGCGGGGGGCTGGGTCTTCATGCAATCGACCGCGTGGCCGTTGCTGTCGGCCGAGAGCGCGGGCTGGAAGCTGGTCGCGGTGCAATGTCTGGTGGCCGGCTGGCCCAGCCCCAAAGACTGGGCCCATGCCATCGTCGGCCTGATGGTGCTGGCGGCGCTCGCCGTTAGCGGCTATCTGCTATGGCTCAAGCTGCTGGCCTGAAGCCAAAGCCGGTGGCGAGGCAGAAGCCGGCCATTCAGGCTGAGGCTGCATCCAGCTGATCGAAGGCCGACACACGGTTCCGGCCACCCGCCTTCGCGCGATACATCGCCTGGTCGGCCTGCTGCTGGATCTCCTTCATCGTCTGTTCACTGTGCTGGTTGCGCGCCACGCCTATGCTGGCGGTGACCTTCAGGCGACGCTCGCCGATGGACGGCATCAGTGATTCGATCGCGCTGCGGATGCCCTCGGCAAGGTGCACGGCGCCCTCAACGTCGGTATTAGGCAGGAAGATGGAGAATTCTTCACCACCGATGCGGCCCAGTGCATCGCTAGCCCTCAGGCTGCGGGTGAGGCAATCGGCTACGGACTTCAGCACGATGTCGCCGGCCGCATGGCCGTGGGTGTCATTGATCGACTTGAAGTGATCGAGGTCGACGAAAAGTACCGCATAAGGCGCACGGTTGCGCTGCGCGACCCGGATCATGCTATCGCAAATTTCATAATAGGCCCGCGCGTTCAATACGCCGGTCAGCATGTCGCGCATGGCCAGCTCGCGCAACTGATGGTTGGAGTCCCTCATGCGCATGAAGAACCAGATCGACTGCCGCGCATACGCATGGAAGAAGGCCGCGAAGTACAGCATCGCGATCACGCCGGTGGCGATCGCATTGGGCGAGTACGGTTGCGCGACAAACGGGTTGATCGCCACAAAAGCCACGATGATCAGCGCCGTGATCAAGCCGCCGGCCACCCGGCCCAGCAGCAGGTACATACCGGGGATATTGGTAAACAGCCAGATGATACGCAGCTCATCATTCGGCACAAAGATCGCCGACGAAAACAGTTCGAGCAGGCTGGCGACTTCAAAGATCCAGGCCAGCGGTAGGAACCACTGCTTGCGACCGCGCAGCGCGAGCCACAGGATGAAGCTGGCTGCCGTGTACAGGCGCATCGAGCGCATGTGCATCTCGGGTAGCGACGGGGACAAGCCCGCTTCGATCAGCCACAGGAAAAGCCCCGTGGTGACGCCGGCGAACACCATCAATACCATCAGGAACTTGTACTGGAATTCGCGGAATTCCTCGCCTTCGGGAAATTCGACGCGACCAAAGAACAAGCGGGACAAGAAGGCCATGGTAACTATTTCGCAAGAGAAATAACTACTGAATTTTATTCTAATATTTTTGACTCGCGATTCTAATAATTTCCAACGGGCAATGGTATAGTTTTCTTGACTGGTCTCTCTTCCTACCGCTGCCATGTACCGCGATCACTTCCCTCGCTTTGCTGCCGGCACCTTGTCTGTGCTGCTATCCCTTGCGCTCGGCGTCCTGCCCACTGCCGCTGCGGCTGATACCGAATCCTTCGGCAACTGGATGGTCGGCACTATTGAAGGTGGTGAGGGTTATTTCGCGGCGACGGTCAATGACAGCAATGCGGTTCTTGGCCAGTACTGCTACCTCGAGTCCGGCGATTGCCTGTGGCTGCTGGCCACCAGCACCAATTGCGAGGAAGGTGAACGCTACCCGGTACTGGTGAATGCCGATGCAGGCTCGGCACAACTGGAGCTGGTCTGCCGCAAGCTGGGCAAGAAGCCGCGCTACATCTTCACCAACTTCGAATCGATCGACAAATCCATCCGCAACTCAGGCAAGTACATCGGCTTTGCCTTCCCGCTGCAGAGCGGTCTGTTCCAGGTCGATCGCTTCCTGCTCGACGGGGCGGTGGAGTCACTGGTCCGCATGCGCGCCGTGGCCAAAGGCGGATCACGCAAGAAAGGTGGCGGCGGTGGCGCGCCGTCGACCAAGAGTTACAAGCTCTGACTTCCGGGCGTTCTACCGTCTAAACCGCCAACTGCAACTGTAGCCTCTCCACCAATTCCAGCGGCACCGCAGGCTGATTGGCAGCACGTTCAGCTTCCCACGCACTCAAGTTCAAGACTCGGGCCATCGATTGCTCGGAGCCCATGACAACGCCGAACCACCGTTCCCTGTCCATCACGACGCGGAACAGCTTTTCGTCCTGGCACCCCTCCAGATAAGGCAGATACACCTTGATCGGATGACCACAGTGCTCTGCCTTGGCACCCAGCCTGTCAATGCGACCTGTCCTTTGTTCGAGCGAACTCGGATTCCAGTCCAGATCATGATGAATGACGTGCCGGCAATGGAGGTGAAGGTCCACGCCCTCTGACATGACGCTGCTGGCAATCAGGATCTCAGGATAGAACGGGGTATTGAAGGTCAACATGATCCGATCCCGGATTTCCTGCTTTGTATCGCCATGTACACGTCTGACATTCGCGACCAGTTTCGCGCGCTCTACTTCTTCGATGTCCTCTGCGTCAAAGCTCTGCTCCACTTCAGGTCCGGCATGAGACCCGGTTTGCAGGCGCTTGAGCGCATCCAGGTATTGTTGACGGTCCTCGTGACTGGCGCGCTTCGAGAGAAATTCAAAGAACTGCCGGATGACTTTTTCCAGCGAAAGGCCTGAGGCATCCTTTTGCAAGAACATGTGTTCTACCCACTGATCCGGCTCCAGTCGGCCCGAAAGATCGGCAAAGCGCACGAGGAAGGTCGGCGTACGAAGAAATCGCAGCACGATATCGCAAAGTGCCTCCCGACTGGACGCGTCATCCAGGGCGGGATATTGCGACAGCAAGGCGCTGATGAATTCGACCACGCGGCGCGCTGCCGGGCGATCCCGATCAAGGGCATCGGCGATGCGCCTCAATTCGACAGGCACATCCGCCGGAGTACAAGCCATCATCCGACTCGCACGCTCTTCAATTTCGGCTGCCATCGCCTCTGACAGGTAGCGGTGCAGCGCACTGCCCGTCTTCCTGTAATGGCAGAAAATCAGTACCTTTTCTCCACTGCGCCAGAGCGACATGGCCAGTTCTACGGTTGCCTTGATTTTCGGATGCAGACTTTTGCCTTTCGATCCCAGCGCCTGAGCAGCTGATCGAAGCTGGTTGGCATACCAATGCCCACGCTGGCTCATGTCGCCCGCCGCATCGGCCAGCGAATCGTCTTCTTCATCCACCGCCTTTTGGTGCGTGTACAACAGCGCTTCATAGCTTGAAGCGATGCCCATGCCAAAGACCCTCGGGCATTCAGGGATTGTCGTAATCCTGGCCGCCAACAGGAAGGGCAGCGAATTTTCCGGTGAAATCTTCAATCCGCCATTCGCGCCATCACGCTCGCCCTCGAGTACCTGTTCACCTTCCAGTCGTTCGCGCCTTCGGATATGGCCAAAAGGTTCGGGCAGGTAGCGGGAGCGCGCGTTGCGCAATACCCAGGGCTTCAGGCATTCCTGTGCATGCTGTATGGCTCGCAGCGCATCGCGAAACGCCAACATGACGGCTTTTATACGATCATTATGAACAGTGCCCCCGACTTCTCCGTCATCGTCCGCAAGCCCTTGCCACCAATAATTGCCCAACAAGGCCTCGGCTTCGGCAATATCCCTGGCAACCAACTTTTTCCAGTTTCGCTCCAGCCGTTCCGTCGACAATTGCATCGCGTCCAATCGCTGATGCAACAAGCTGATTGCCTCCTGAAAGCCAGACCGCGAAACCTCAGGGGCATTGGCACCGTCCCAGGCGATGGAATCAAAGCGCATCAATACATTTCGCAGCTCCGCATGGCCCAGCTGGAAAGGCGTGGCCGTCAGGAACAGCATCCTGTCGAATCGCCCTGCAAACTGGCCGCTGGCTTCCACATCATCCCTTTCCTCAGCCAGCAAGCGGGCCAGCTGTGTTCCGGCATGACGGGCGCGGTGCGCCTCATCCAGTATCAGCAACGGCATCGACAAATTCATCAACCTGAATGTCGCGTTCCAGATGCGGGTGAGCTCGCCATCACCGGCTTTGTCGAGCGCGTTTTTGGCCTCCCTGATTCGCCCCTTGAGATTTGCCGAGACGCGCTCCGGAATGAGTTGCACGACGCGTTCGAACACACTGGTCAGGTCAACTTTTTCAAGCGCCTCCAGAAAATGCTCGGGCACAGGATCATCATCGGCTTCCGTCAGGCGCCCAGCCTTCACCAGCAGGCGCTTCCACTGGGAGGCAGGCGTCTGGAACAGCTTCAGATGAAACGGATAATTTTCGTCCGGCTGCTTTGCATGATCCAGCAGCATGGGAGCGAACCGTGCCAGTTTGATCCGCTGCTTGTCCGCCCCCTGCCGCCCCTTGATGGCTGCTTGCAGCACGGCCAGCTTGACCCATCGGTCTGCAAGGCGACGATTCAATGCACTGTGAGAGATGATCACGACGGTCGCGCGCGTCTCCACGGGATCGTCCAGCAATTTCAGGAATGCCACCCCGGTTTCGGCTGTCTTGATTCTGAACGCCTGTCGTTCCGCGGCATCTCGAAGGCAAGCAGCGCGGAAGGTCTCACTGTCACGCGCCCATTTCCCGACAACGCCACGGGGAACCATGATGACCACGGGACGAGTCGGATCATGCAAGACATGAGCGGCGGCGACGGCCAGAGCGACAAAGGTCTTTCCCATGCCGACTTCGTCACCGAGGATGACGCCGGGCTGGCTGCGAAACCGATCCAGAATGGCTTGCGCAGATCTTCGCTGGCGTGCAGCATCAGACGCTGCCAGATGCCCTTCGACATGCAGATTCAACGACTCAGGCAGCCTCATCGCATGCCTCCGTTTCCGCCATGGCCTGGCCGATGTAGTCGCGCATCGCGTCGGTTACCAGCGGCAAATGCTCGGATACTCGAGCCAGCAAATCATTGACAAGATCTGCCAGCATCTCGCGGCTCTCTGCATCAACCTCCATGCTTCCCGGCCCGCTGTCGGCTAGCCGGATACTCGACAACTCCCTCCAAAGCTCACACAGCAGGAAAGCCGATTCATCCGGCAGCCTGGGATCGCAATCGCGCAGCATCGCGTCGATCAACGCGTAGGCACCGACGGGTCCACGGATACGCCATGCCATCGCAGCCGGCGAGTGAACAGGCGAATCCAGACGCTCTTTCAACGAGCGCATGGCCCAGCAAGCACGCTGTACACGCTTGACCAGGTAGGCGCTGGTGTCCACTTTTGCATGGGGATCGACCAGTTCGACTGCCTGATCAACGTCGTAATCGTCGTCATCAGGTTGCCGTCGCATCCAGGCGCGCAATGCGATATGCAAAGGACGGGCTGAGCTCAACAACTCCAATAGTGCGGCAAGAGAGAGCCCTTTCAGTTCATCGGGTGCTGGCAATGTCTGCGCCGTGCGGATGTTGACTGGCCAATCGGCTTGATGCGCACCGCCCGACCACGCCACGTTCAACACCGAAGGCGGCGGACCTGAACGGGGCAGAATCAAGCGGACGACTTCAGGCCGTGATGCGGCATCCCATTCAGCACTGGAATACATGCCTGCGTCATCCCGGACAATTCGCCATTCGCCTACCGGTGCCGGCGAAGCGAAGCGCAATGTCAGGGAATAGTGATCATCATCGGCACCCTCAAGCAAGGCTTCGCTGAAAAATTGCGGCAGTGGTGGCTGGCCACCCTCCGCATCGTCGGCATCGATGGCCGGCACAAAGACTGTCGAAGCCGAGACCGCAACGGCGGCCCCGCCCCGCAATACGCGCGTCTCGAGCATCCGCCTCAGCCGGTCATTGTGCGGCGCCCTCAGCAGATAAACGACGCCCGCTTCAAAATTGTTCGCATGGGCATTCAAGCCCATGCCGGCCGATGTGAAATTGCTGGATCCGACGACCAGCGCCACCCATTTTTCATGAGTCAACAGCAAGGTCTTCGCATGCAAAGGGCGTTGCTCCGGGCCCGAGTCGGTCAGTACCCCTGTCACTGCGATCGGATGGACGAAGCTATCCACGCCGGGTCGTCCTCCAGGCGTACATTGAAGGACGTGCTGCGGGACAGTCAGGCGCCATCCGTTCGTTTCCGGCGATGCCTCTCCGGCCACATGGAAATGAACCTCGGCTGCGCCTCTTTTCTTCATCATTGCCCACAGCCGGTGCGAAGGTCCCGAGGTACGCAACTCCGGATCGAAGAAAGGTGACACGACATGCGCCTGATCCGGGGACTCCGAAGGCAATATATCGGAGAGCTGATCAAAAAAATGCTTCCTGCCGGGCCCAAGCAAAATCAGCCTGCGCTGAATGCCGCGAACCGGCACGGCCTGACCGGGCGGGAAGCGCTGGCCAGCCCAGTTCAACAGAGCGCTTGCTCGCGCTTTTGCCGGGCCACGGGTCGTATCCAGAATGTCTCGCAAGTAGACGAGCGCTTCGCCCAGCAAAAAGGGTTCAGGCGATTTGTCGTTGAAATCGAGGACGGCCAGGCCTTCCTGGTTTCGCCGATATCCGTCATTGGTCAAATTTGCGGAGGCAATGATGATCCGCACATGGTCTTCCCAGACCAGCAAACTGATCTTGGCATGCATGACGCCGGCCTTGGGGCGAGCCGCGAGCAAGTCCCAGCGCAAGCTCCTGCGGCCGGCACAGTGATGTATGTCCGCGATGACGGTGGCGCATTTCAAGGACGCCAGCTTTTCTTCGCGTTCGATGCGATACAGCGCCCCGTCGCGCAAGGGGTCGCTCTGGACATCGGCGAATCGTGCAAGACACTCCTCTTCAAACAGCGCAGTGTCGAGGGTGAAGGTTGTCGCAATGACCCCGACAGGCGCTCCCGCGTTGGCTGGCGGGATCCAACAGGAAAGCATCGAGCATTGAGTGGGATCCGAAGTCTTGATTCGCGCCATCAGGCCACATCCCCTACGGCTTCGAACTTTCCGAGCAAACGCCCGAAGCTGGTCAGCGGCTGGCACCGATAGGAATGCACATAGGTTTGGGGCGACGCCTCAAACTGATCAACGACATAAGCCGAGCGTATGGCAACCCGGCCATCCCCGAACTGATCAAACCACGCCCGCTTCCCATTGGGCGGCTTGGTTTTCTGGACGCCCTGGTGGTGTTCGAGAAGAAGCGCCGCAAACGTACGGGTGGATGCCGCCTCACCCAGACGCGCAAAGATTCGCTCAACGCGAACCCGGAGGCCGGCATCCACCTCACCGAGCTGGATCAATGTATCTGCGAGGGCAGCGCGAAACTCCCGGCGGGCCCTCGATACAGCCCTTCCTTCACTGAGTGCGGACAATGTCACCGGCTGCCTTTCCTCCGTCATCAGCCAGCGCATCTCGTCAAAGGCATCGATCAGAATGCGCGCCATGTATTCGTAAGAACGGATGGCTGTCAGTAATTGACGCATGCTCGGGCTGGCTTGATCAATGAGCCACGCGTGATATTCCGCTTCATTGCCTTCGACCCGATTCCAGGTCGCATGCCCCTCGGGAGTTGCGAGCTTGTTTGCATACTCGCCGCGCATGGGATCGTTTTTGGTGAGAGCCGTCCAGAGTGCAGCATTTTCATTTGTGCCGGATTTGCGTGGGTGCAGACACTCGGCCACAAGCTGCCGGAATTCGCTGCCCAAGTCGGCGCCGTGCCCGGCATCCAATCCTTTTCGGATCGCTTTTTCGAGGGCTTTCCGAAAGTCGCGTCCGCGCCCCACACCATCAAGAAACCCTTGCATCCCCTGCTCTTCCTGCCAGGCTGCGAGCACGCGATAACCCAGATCCAGCGGATGGCCATCGCCATCAAACATACCTGCCTTGGTGCCAAGCACACGATAGATGCCGTGGAAGCCAAACACTGACGGGGTTTTCAAATAATTCCTGGCGCAAACGAATTCACCAGCATCGAGCGTGGCCAGGACCTTGTCTCGCCCCGGCAGCCCTTGAAGTTCGTTTGTACCTCGAAATTGACGTACGAGTGCCTCAACAATCAGCCACTCGAATACCAGCCAAGGAGCGACACCCTTGCCATCACTCCGCGCTTCATTGAGTTCACCATAAGCCGCCATGCCAACGAGCGCCAGCGTCAAAAATCGGGGCGTCGATTGACGCTCACGAACGCCCGGCGCGAGATAAACACCCAGCGCATCTGCAACGGAGTAGAGGCCCAAAGGGTCAAGACTGCCCTCGGACTGCTCCGCCGGATCAAATTTGCTCAGAAACGGAAGGATGGATTCATCACTCATTCAATGCCCTTGCGATTTACAACAGCGCTGCGGCACCCGTCGCCCAAAATCCCGATGAATTCTTGATGCCAATTCATGCCGGCGCTATTCAATGCCATGGATCATAACCATTTCGTTGCCGTGGTCGGAAAAATCGCGAAGTGGCCTGAGATTTATTTCGCGCATGAAATCATTAACCAGCACAAGATGCCTGTGGTCCCGCCCGATCAAGTCAGGTTTACGAAAAAGTAATAGTTCTCCAAGGAAACTTTGTATAACATTCATACTGACAACAACAATAGTAGCGAGCCCGCAAGGCCTTAGAGCCGACAACACAACAGCGCGACGGGCCGTCACCGACAATTGGGGGTAAAGATTGGATTTATTCGTCGCGCACCTCCCGAACGCGATACTGCTCAGCCATTCCTACAGTCCGTGGCTGGTCGCCCTCTCCTTCGTGGCAGCCACCAGCGGCGCGGCGCTCGCGTTCTATGCGGCCGACAGCGCTGCTGCGACCACGAATCGTCGTTCTCGCGAAATCCTGATCGTCACGGGCGCGGTCGCTTTTGGCCTGGCGGTCTGGAGCATGCACTTCATCGGCATGCTGGCGCTGTCATTGTGTACGTCGGTCAGCTACGACCTCGTCCCGACCTTCCTTTCCGCGTTGCCGGCGATCGCCGCAGCTTGGGCCATGCTGAACTGGATGATCCGCAAGGATCTGGGCCCGTGGCAGGTGTTGCTGGGCGGCGCCGTCACTGGTGCGGGCATAGGCGTCATGCATTACTCGGGCATGATGGCGATGCGCATGACGGCGCTGCTGCGTTTCGACGTGATGGATTTCGCGATCTCGATCATTGCAGCCGTTGCGCTTGCAAGCATCGCGCTCGGGGCACGCAACGGACTGCTTGCCAAGACCCGACTCCGGCCGTTCCACGTGAACCTGCTGTCGGTGCTGATTATGGGTCTGGCCGTCACGACCATGCACTACCTGGGCATGCGTGCCGCCCGCTTCATCGGACAGCCCGAAACTGAGCTACCTATCCCGCCGTCCGACTGGCTCGCGCTGGCGGCTTTCATCAGCATCGGGATTGCGTCCATGCTGGGCTTTGCAGGCGCGGGCGTACTGCTCACCCGCCTGCAAGACAGCCTGGCGGAAATCAAGGTTCAGCGGCAGGAGCTGGAAGCCATCATCCAGAGCTCGACCGAAGCCATCGTGATCTCTGATGCACAGGGCGTGATCAAGGAAACCAACAAGGCTTTCCAGCGGATCTTTGGTTGCGAAGCCCCGCAGGCCACGGGCAAATTCCTGTCGAATTTCCTGCCGCAATGGTCGGCCTTGCTGCAGAAAGACGAGCCGCACACGCCCCATGAATCGAACGGTAAACGTCCGGACAACGAAGCATTTCCCGTCAGCGTCGCTTACACGCGCCTGGTCATCGATACGCTGACGGTGTATGTCGGTTTCATCACTGACCTATCCGATGTGAAGCGTGTGCACGACAAACTGCAACACGATGCCACGCATGACTTCCTGACCGGCCTGAACAATCGACGCTACTTCGACGACCAGCTGAACATGGAAATCGAGCGCAGCCGCCGTTCCGGCCAGCCCCTGTCTTTGCTAATGCTGGATATTGATCGCTTCAAGCGTATCAACGACGACTACGGCCACATGGTTGGCGATCGCGCGCTTGAAGCGCTGGCGACGGAACTCAGGCACCAGGCGCGCGCGGGTGATGTGGTGGCGCGCTTTGGCGGCGAGGAGTTCGTGATGCTGATGCCGAACACCTCGCCGGCCAGCGCAAGCGCCATGGCCGAACGCTTGCGCATGGCGATTGAAATGCTGCGTGTCAAGCACGACGGCAATGACCTGCGCTTTACGGTTTCGATAGGCGTCAGCTCGGGCGGCACGACCAAAGACAGCACGCCGGAAGCTTTGCTGGCGTCTGCCGACAAAGCGCTGTATGCGGCCAAGGAAGGCGGCCGCAACCGGGTGGAAGTGTATGAGAACGCGACTGAGGCAGCCATCGCGCACTAAGCGCTGAGCAGGTCAGGCGCTCACACGGACGGGACAATCAGGCGGTTTTCGCCGCCGCATGGGCCCGCGCTTTGTACACTTTCTTGTAGCTGTCGAGCAGGCGGTGATGCCTGTCGAGCCCTTCCAGTTTCATGCTCGTAGGCGTCAGGCCGTAGAAGCGCACGCTGCCGTTCACGGAACCGAGGGCAGCATCCATCCGGGCGTCACCAAACATACGGCGGAAGTTGGTTTCGTAATCTTCCAACGCCATATCATCGTCGAGCAGCACCTCCAGCACGACATTCAGGGCCTGATAGAACAATCCGCGTTCAACGGTGTTCACGTTGTAATGCAGGTAGGCGCCCACCAGATCATGCGCCGCCTCGAACTGCTTTAAGGCCAGCTGGATCAGTAGCTTCAATTCGAGGACAGTCAGCTGCCCCCACACGGTGTTTTCGTCAAACTGGATACCGATCAGCGTGGCAATGTCGGCGTACTCATCCAGCTCGTTGTTTTCCAGTCGGTCAAGCAAGTCGCGCAAGCTATCATCATCCAGCCGATGCAGGTTGAGGATATCGGCACGGAACAGCAGCGACTTGTTGGTGTTATCCCAGACCAGATCCTCGATCGGGTAAACCTCTGAATAGCCCGGCACCAGGATCCGGCAAGCGATGCTACCCAACTGGTCATAGACCGCCGTATAGACCTCCTTACCCAGGCTTTCGAGAATGCCGAGCAAGGTGGCGGCCTCTTCGGCATTGGCGTTATCGCCTTGTGCGGAAAAGTCCCACTCGACAAAGTCGACATGCGCCTTGGCGCTGAAGAAGCGCCACGACACGATCCCGCTGGAATCGATGAAGTGCTCGACGAAATTATTGGGCTCGGTGACCGCGGTGCTTTCAAAAGTAGGCTGCGGAAAATCATTCAGGCCTTCAAAGCTGCGCCCCTGCAGCAATTCCGTCAGGCTGCGCTCCAGCGCCACTTCAAAACTAGGGTGTGCGCCGAACGATGCAAACACACCACCGGTGCGCGGGTTCATCAAGGTGACGCACATCACCGGATAAGCGCCACCGAGCGACGCATCTTTGACCAGCACCGGGAAACCTTGTGCTTCCAGCCCCTGAATCCCGGCCAGGATGCCCGGGTATTTCGCCAGCACCTCCTGCGGCACATCCGGCAAAGCGATTTCGCCTTCGAGGATTTCCCGCTTGACTGCGCGCTCCAGAATCTCGGACAGGCATTGCACCTGCGCTTCAGCCAGCGTATTGCCGGCGCTCATGCCATTGCTGCCGTAGAGGTTTTCAATCAGGTTGGACGGGAAATAAACGACCTCGCCATCGGAATGCCGTACAAAGGGCAGCGAGCAGATACCCCGCTCGACATGGCCCGAATTGGTATCGATCAGATGCGAGCCGCGCAGCTCGTCGTCGGGGTTGTAGATCGGCAGGCAGTAGTCATCGAGGATCTCGGGCGGCAACGCATCATCCGGGCCGGGCTTGAACCAGCGTTCATTCGGATAATGAACAAACGGCAAATTGGCGATGTCCTCGCCCCAGAAGGCACCGGCGTAGAAGTGATTGTTGTTGATGCGCTCGATGTACTCGCCCAGCGCCGACGCCAACGCGCTTTCCTTGGTCGCTCCTTTGCCATTGGTAAAGCACATCGGCGAGTGTGCATCCCGGATATGCAGGGACCAGACATTGGGAATGATGTTGCGCCAGGAGGCGATTTCAATCTTGATGCCCATGGCGGCCAACATGCCCGACATATTGGCGATCGTTTGTTCCAGCGGCAGGTCCTTGCCTGGGATGAAGGTACCGGCGCCAGCAGTCGGCGCCAGGGTCAGCAAGGATTGCGCATCGGCGTCCAGGCTCTCGACTTCTTCGATCACGAACTCAGGACCGGCCTGCACCACTTTTTTGACGGTACAGCGCTCGATCGACCGCAAGATGCCGCGGCGATCGACTTCCGAAATGTCGGCCGGCAGCTCGACCTGAATCTTGAAAATCTGCCGGTAACGGTCTTCCGGGTCAACGATATTGTTTTGCGACAGGCGAATGTTTTCAGTCGAAATATCGCGCGTGTTGCAGTACAGCTTCACGAAGTAAGCTGCACACAAAGCCGACGACGCAAGGAAATAATCGAAAGGCCCGGGCGCCGAGCCATCGCCCTTGTAGCGGATAGGCTGGTCGGCAATGACGGTGAAGTCATCGAATTTGGCTTCCAGACGCAGCTTGTCGAGAAAGTTGACCTTGATTTCCATCGGAGACTTTGTAAAGAGATGCTTGAGGTAACGGTACAGGATATCGGCAGCGATGCAGGCATCCACAACATAAAGCCCTGTCAGGACAGGGCTTCATGATTCAATCAACAGGCTAAATATCTGCCGGGCAAAATATCATTCCCACTCAATCGTCGCCGGCGGCTTGCCCGAGATGTCGTACACGACGCGGTTAATGCCTCGGACTTCGTTGATGATGCGGTTCGACACACGGCCCAGCAGTTCATGCGGCAGGTGCGCCCAGTGCGCGGTCATGAAGTCTTGCGTCTGCACTGCACGAAGCGCGACCACGTATTCATAAGTACGACCGTCGCCCATCACACCGACCGACTTCACCGGCAGGAAGACGGCGAAAGCCTGGCTGGTGGCGTCATACCAGTTCTTGTGGAAGTGCCCCACCGGCTGTCCTTCGGCGAGCTCCTGCGGCAGCGGGATCGCCGTGTTGCGCAGCTCTTCAATGAAGATCGCATCGGCGCGGCGCAGCAGGTCGGCGAATTCCATCTTCACTTCGCCGAGGATACGGACACCGAGACCCGGACCCGGGAAAGGATGGCGGTACACCATGTCGTGCGGCAGGCCGAGCGCCACGCCCAGCTTGCGCACTTCATCCTTGAACAGGTCGCGCAGCGGCTCGAGCAGCTTCAGGTTCAGCGTCTCCGGCAGGCCGCCGACGTTGTGGTGGCTCTTGATCGTGTGCGCGCCCTTCTTGCCCTTGCCTGCGCTCTCGATCACGTCCGGATAGATGGTGCCTTGTGCCAGCCATTTCGCATTCTTCAGCTTGCCAGCCTCGGCCTGGAACACTTCGACGAATTCCTTGCCGATGATCTTGCGCTTGGCTTCGGGGTCGGCGACGCCGGCCAGCTTGGACATGAACTGCTCGGTGGCGTCGACATGCACGACCTTCACGCCGAGGTTCTTGGCGAACATGTCCATCACCATCTGGCCTTCGTTCAGGCGCAGCAGGCCGTGGTCGACGAACACGCAGGTCAG
>JACCDH011179959.1_pt1 | contig 17403 bp, 16 predicted proteins | sample 7442481 | NCBI WGS metagenome assembly JACCDH01 (sample SAMN15323433, study PRJNA562643) | freshwater metagenome | isolation source: river surface water | place: USA:Blue River Watershed | collected 2017-08-15
TAATAACGCTGGTCAACAAATCAAGATTCTAAAAACCATTGCCACAGAAGCTGAGAAAAATGGACTTGCCATCAAACCACACCTAAAATACATAAGTTCTTTTTCCAAACCATCCAATGACCGCCATATACACACTTTGAACTTTGAAGAGATAGAACGTATCAAAAACCTTGTGATTCAAGACAATATCCTTCAAAATGCACGTAAATGGCTTTTAATTGGTGTTTCTATAGGCCAAAGGGTGTCAGACCTTCTTGCACTTAAACCAAGTCAAATGAGATATGCAAATAACGGGGGCTTATATATTGACATTATTCAAAAGAAGACCTCCCAATTTGTAACAATTGGGGTAATTGACCCGTTTCTTATTAATATCCTCAAAAATGACTTCCCTACTCCTATTTCACAACCATTATTTAACAAGCTCATCAAAGAAGTTTGTAAACTAGCCCAAATATCTGAGAAAGTGCTAGGTAATAGGTTTAACCCAGAAACACACCGCAAAGAGCTAAACTATTATCCTAAATATGAACTAATATGTTCCCATGATCTAAGAAGGTCATTTGCTACCAATTACTTTGGCAAAATCCCTACACCAATCTTAATGGAAATTACTGGTCATAAGAAAGAGAGTACGTTTCAGATTTATATAGGAGTTACTCAAAACAAAGACTCGATAGCTGATGCTTTTATGGAGCAAGTTAAAAAATTAGTATAAAATTGGTTCACATCCATCTTGGGGTTCAATAATAATTTGAACTTGTTTAATTTTATCTTTATCAAAAGTTTCAGGATCAATAACACTCTTTGTTTTTGGAACAATATAATTTGAGAGTAACTGCACGAGTCTAATTTTTTGTTGAATTGAAAGCTTGTCTTTGTTTTTAAGTAAATCTGCTATCAAATCTTCAAAAAGTTGAGCCATTTTAGTTTTAACACGGGGTGGTTTTATAGGCCCCCTTTTACTTTTACTACCTGCCTTTCGAGCGGATTCAGGATTGAAAGGCATATTATCTTAAATAATTTTTAACAATTGTTCAACTATTCTTTCAGCAGCTTTTCCATCCCATTTTTCAGGTATACTTCCAACTTTCCAATTTCCTGAAAATAATTTCTCCATGGCAGGTTGTATCGCCTTTGGATTGGTTCCAATCAATTCATTAGTTCCTTCAGTAATTGTCTCAGGACGTTCTGTATTGTCGCGTAAAGTCATACATGGCACACCCATTACGGTGGTTTCTTCAGTAATTCCACCTGAATCGGTTATAACGGCATTAGCTCTTTCCACTAAATAATTGAATTCTAAGTAACCCAATGGTTCAATTGTATGTAACCTAGGATGGGAGAAATTTGAAATGTTTAAAATTTCTTTTGTTCGCGGATGTACTGGAAAAATTAAAGAAAATTCTTGAGAATTATTAATTATTTCATTCAATAAATCTATGAGTTTGCGTTCATCATCTACATTTCCAGGACGATGAAACGTCAAGACTATATATTGTTTAATTTTTAAACCAAATTTATCCCAAATTGAAGGCTTTCGGAAAAATGGTCGATGTTTCAATAGGGTATCAATCATTGTATTACCTACAAAAAATATTTGTTCATCTTTTATACCAATTGACTTAAGGTTTTTATTTGCATTTAGTGTTGTAGTGAAAAAATAATTAGTAATTGCATCAGTAACTAACCTATTAATTTCTTCAGGCATGCTCCAATCATTAGAACGTAATCCACCTTCAATATGCGCAACTCTAGTATGTAATTTTTGAGCAACAATTGCACAAGACATTGTGGATGTAACATCACCAACAACAAGAACCATATCAGTTGGGTTTGAGATTAAATCTTGCTCAAAGCGTATCATGATGTTTGCTGTTTGTTCAGCCTGGGTGCCACTACCAACATTTAAATTAATATGAGGCTCAGGAATCTCTAACTGTTGAAAAAAGCTTCCCGACATTATCTCATCATAATGCTGTCCAGTATGAACCAATCGATAGCTTATTATATTTCCATTTTTTCTTGATTTATGGATTGCATGAATTATAGGTGCAATTTTTATAAAATTAGGACGTGCTCCACAAATTATAGTTAGATTTTTCATTATTTAAAAAAGTATTTATAATTTATTAAATATAAACTTAAAATAGAATTCAATTAGCCGCAATTGACGTTTAAGTCTGAATGGTTCTTTTATAAGTCGATATAACCATTCTAGATTATTTGTAATCCAAAAATTTGGCGCACGATTAACTTTCGCGACATATATATCAAAGGATCCCCCTAACCCCATATAAACAGCTGGATGTAACGAATGTAGTTCATTCATAAGAAGTTCTTGATTCGGGGAACCAGTAGCTACAAAAACTACATCAGGACTCTTGGCTGCTATATCTTTCATCAATGCATGTTTTTCCTCTTCCGATTGAATATATCCATTACGGTAGCCTACAATATTGATTTGAGGATAATCAGTTTTTAATTTTGAAACTGTTTCTTGAATGACTTCTTCTTTCCCGCCGAGGATGTAAAATGATTTATCCGAAACGTGTTGTTGAATAATATCCAACCACAATTCACAACCTGGAATTTTAACGACATCTTTAAACCCTTTTTTTTGTAACACCCATACGGCTCCTACACCATCAGGGTAGCCGATGTTTCTATTGATGATGTCTTGCATTTCTATAGTTGATTTTAGAATTTTTTCAGCGTTGACTGCTACTAATATGGATTTGTTAGCGAAAGCATAGTCTATCAGTTCTTTTCTAGATGATGGTGTGTAGCAATAGATGCTATTTATTATTTGATACTTCATTTATGAACGAATCTTTATTAACTTAGCGGGAATACCTGCATAAACACCATTGACTTGAGTATTTTTTGTTAATACTGCGCCAGCAGCAATTATACAACCTGATTCGATATTCAATCCGGGCAATATTACAGCATTAGTACCTATCCAAACATTATCTGAAATAATAGTTTGCTCAAATTTTTTTTCGCCTTGCAAGACCATTGGAGTACTCAATGATTCTGTATTGTGCATTTTTCCTAATATTGTTACGCCAGGAGCAATCATTACGTAATCTCCTATTTTCACGTTATCAAGTTTCACATTTTCATTAATTCGACTAAAACTTCCAATTTGAATATCTTTTCCATTGCCAACGTATATTCCACTTTGTAACTTTGTATTTTGTCCAATAGGAAATATTCTTCTTAATATAAGTACCCGCAGGCCATTAAATAATTTTCCTAACGGAAAATAACTCGAAGGCAAATTTTTCAAAAAAAGATAATAAATGAACAAATAAAACTTTTTAATCATAACACAGATCTTTATAAATTTCTATGAGGGTGTTAGCAATCGTTTCAATCGATAGATTATGACGAAAAATCAAATTTCTTTCATTTATTTTTGACTCATTGCTTAAGACCTTGACAGACAAATTATAAAGTTCATCAACACTATTTCCCTTAGCAACAAAACTTCCAGTTGAGTTTTCGAGCATTTGCTTTACATTTCCAACATTCGTGGAAACAACTGGTATATTACAAGATAATGATTCTTTGACAGCATTTGGACTACCTTCATGGTCAGAAGTTATTAAAAGAAAATCACATGCATTAAAATAATAAGGCGTCTCATTTCGTGGAATATTCGTCATTAATAGCTCTTCTACGTTACCAAAAGTGTTATTTAGATTTGAAACAACCGCTCTATATTTATCATATCTTTTAATAGGATTATTTAGTGAAGCACTTACGAAAAGTATATATTTCTTGTCTGCGCTTAGCCCCAGTCTCTCTTTTGCAACATCTCTTTTGATTGGTTTAAATAATTCCGTATTCACACCGTTGGGTAAATATCGATGATTTTCTTTTTTTGGTAATTCATTCTTGAAAACTACAATATCCGCTTTTAAGGATAATATTTTATAGATTATCTTATTTAAAAAGCCCCTTTTGTTAATATCTCCAAGTAAAGAAAGAATCAATGGCTTTTTACGGATAAGAAACATCAATGGAATTAGACTAAATTCATGATGAACATGAATTATATCAGGTTTATAATCTTTTATCTTTTTCTTTACCTTAGAGTATTGACGAAAATACTCTAATAAACCATTCTTACGAGCATTGATAAAAATGACTTCGCACTTTAGTCCTTTATTTGTTAATGATTCGATTTGCTCTTTAATGAATATTCCATAAGAGGAATACTCTTCATAAGGAAAAGCATTAGTTATATGTAAAATCTTCATAAACTTCTCTCTCTAAAGTAAATGTCTAAGCCGTGGGCATACAAATACTCAATTGATAGATCATTATCATAAAGTATATAATCGTTATCCTCTTTCTTAAAATATTTTTTTGACTTCAAATGACCGGATGACCCAAAATTGACAAATTGAAATTCAATCAAATGGAAACCACTAGAATTTAAGCCAATATCTAAAGAAGTGTATGGACAATCAAAATGTCTAAAAAGTTCATATGCATATTCCAACAACCCTTCGGGCACTTTAAATTCACCTGTAAAAGTATTATACCCTCCTCCACTTGCTCGAAAATCGTTAGGTGGGTTTTCTCTTTTTACGAGGTAGATAATATCACCAAAGATCAATACCTTATAATCACCAGAAAGACCTTTTATCATTGGTTGAATAATAAACTTACTCCTGTTTATTGAAAAAGGAATATAGTTTTTGTATTTCTTGCTCCTCAATTTTTCTTTAAGTAGTTCTTTGATTGTAAAAGTTGATTTTGTAATCTTATTTACAATACTCTCCAACTCTCGCTTATTGTCCACTTTAAAAACTCCTTTGGATTGCGCTCCGTGTGACTTTTTTACAATCAAAGGGAATTCGTTTTTGATCTGATGTAACATGAAATCCTCTAAACTTCCGTAAGCTATTGTTTGAGGACTATTATGATCATTTATAAAACCTCGAAGCATTTCCATAAATACTTTATTGGAATGCGATTTGAAATATTTATATTTTGGAATTAATTGTGCACCACATAATTCAAGAAAATACAAGATATCATCAATGTATGATTTATATTCTTGATATAAATCATTGGGTTCAGAACTTTGATACAGTACTTTTTTTCCTTTATATTGTTCAACATTTTGAGCAACCATATTAAAAAAATAAGTTGGGGCGATTTTATATCCCAATTTTTCCATCTCAGTTGAGAATAAAGCAATATCTATCCCGGAATAAGGTGGATTTGAATTAAACTTAGAACCAAATGATTTTTTATAATCAAATAATAATATTATTTCTTCCATAATACACGTTTGATTTTACTAAAATTCAACTTTTGATATTTTTTCAGCCCACCCTCTTTCACAAAAACAAAATATAATATTGGATTTACATATTTATATTTCACATTATATACTATCCAAAAAAGTTTTGTTCTATATAGATTTAAAAACAAAAAACTCCGAATAAAAGGCGTCAGGGCATTTGATTTAATCTGAATTTTATTCATTTTTTGAGAACAGTAAAAAAGTCTAGTTTTGACAAATTCATTTTTAGAAAAGACAGCATTTAATACTCCACCTTTTTTTCTTCTTTTTGATAATCTTATGACTTGGTCTTCATGATGAACATCAAAAAAGATAAAGTTTCCCAAACTAAAATATACTGGCATATTACCTATATTCATATTAGGTTGTAACGTGTGAGAATGGTGACCAACAACTAAGTCTACCCCTAACCTACTGAAAAACTCAGCGTCTTTCACTTGCTGCATTTCTGGGTAATAACCACCTTCATACTTGCCCCCCCAATGTAATATCATTACAATATGATCACATTTATTTTTAAAACATTCAATATCATTTTGAATTTTATCTAAAGAGTAGACATTCAAATAAACTTCACAATTTTCTGGTAATGCTGGATTGGTATCTAAATGACAATAATTTAAAAAACAAATTTTCAAAGTTCCAAATGAATAAATAAAGGGTTTTTCAGCTTCTTCAAGAGTTAATCCGGCACCTATATAAGGTATACCCAAGTTGTTTAATTTCTGAATAGTTGCATTAAAGCCACTTAAACTGCCGTCGTAAACATGATTATGAGCAAGTGTTACTAGCCCAATATTAAATTTGGTTAATAAATTTAAGGAATCACTTGTAGTTGATAATCTAGGTTTTTTAAGAAGGTTAAATTCACCAACTGAAATCAACGCTTCTAAATTTCCAACAATCAAGTCTGAGTTATGAGAAATATTCTGAAATTCATTTACTCCAAAATCTATACAACTTGGAGAATTTAAACTAATGTCTCCTAAAAATGTTATTACTTTCATTATCTGAAATTTTTTGTAATGCTAATAGACCCATCAGGCAGGTACTTAAAGTACTTCCAAGCACTTTAAAATTGCCAGAAATTCCAGAAATAATTAAACTGAAGAATAAAGAGATATAAAGTAACCTATAAATAGCATTTAACTTGCTTGTAACATGTAGCCTTTTTAAATAAAATTTAAACAAAAATAAATATAAAAATAAATAAAATATTAACCCTAGCAAACCTAAACTAGCTAAAACAACAGCAAAGTCATTATGAAACATATATCTTAAATTAAACGCATTAATCTCATTAAACGTTTCACTTCCAAACAATTTTACAAAAACATCACCTCTATCAAACTTTTTTAACGCAATAAATGATTCAATTAGTCTCCATTCCTTCTCTAATTCATCACTTGAAAAATTAAATCTAGCAGATCTATTATCCAATCTTGCTAAAATAATGTCCTTAAATAGATAAAATCCATAAGTTAAAAAAATAAGTATTGGTAAAACTAAAATTTTAATATTTTTTATACTAACATACAAGAATAAAAATAAAAAAATTATTATAGAAAGCATAGCGCTTCTTTTTGTAGATAGAATAATTGTTAGAATAGCAAAAAAATATAATAAATAACCACCTATATTTCTATTTTTTTTTGACATGAAATATGGAATCGAAAGTATACAGTACAAAGAAATATTTTTGGCAATATTAACCCCACTTGCTCCAAATAGTATAGAAGAATCTCTATAATTTATTTCACCAAATTTAAAGATGTTTGATAAAATGATTATACCTAAAGAAAGCATTAAAGCATAAAAGAAATACCTACTCAATAATAAAAAATCTTGCTCGTTTACTAATGAGTTATACAAAATTATAGGTAAAATAAGAGAAAGATTTGTTTTTAAAGAGGAATCAAATGTAACCAGAACATTTGAAGTATTTAATAAGGTTAAAAGAAATATATAAAAAATCAATATAAATATAATAACAATAGTATTATTATATTTAAAATTCTGTAATGGACTTAAAAAAATTAAAGTTATGTACAAAAAAAATCTTAACAATATTAATATTGGAAAACCCAAACCTATGGCAGCTACATCTAATAAAATAATTATTCCGATTAAATCTAATCTTGAAACTAAAATATTTTTAATCATAAAAATCTAAAAATAATATCATCTAAGCTTAACAAATGAATACCAAGATTTTAAAAATGAAAAAAAATCGAAGTTACGAAAAGTCAGCATATAATTATTGCTTGCACAATACGCATTAATATATTTATTATTAACATCACAAATTGATAAATCATCTTTAAAGAAATTTAATGTTTGTTGACTAATATGATTTCTGAATTTAACATCAACTATAGTTTTAATAATATTTTCCATATTTTCTTGTCGCGAAATAAAATTTAACTGTGTCCTTTCAGAGAAATTATAATATAATGACTGATTCCAAATTTCTTTGGAAGTAATTAATAGTGGAATATTAAGGTTTTGTTCAAAAACCAAAACTGGCTTACCCAATGATGATGCTTCAATCGCTCCTCTACCTGTTCCTATTATTGCATCTGCTAAATTGAGAAATTTTGAAGCTTCATACGTAAAGTTTTCTGAAATATGAAAAGTAATAGGAAGATTTATTGATTTACATAATAAATCTTGATAGATGTTTTCATCTTCTACTTTCCCAATAATCAATAGTTTGACCGGGTTTTTATTTATTTTTACTAAATCACAAATTAGCTGAATTGATTTAATTAATCCATCATAGTATTTTGTTCCAATCCTACATATTCTCATAAAAACGAATTCATTACCACTATCTTTAGCAGAAGGAATGTCAATTGTTTTAACTCTGTTAGGAATTAAAAATATATTAGTATTTTTAAATTTCCTTTTTGAATTAAACCAATTTAAATCTTCTTTACTAAATAATACTAAATTTGGTGTATATGGGAAATACTTAAAAATTGGACCCCCACATTTACTTACAAAAATTTTACAATCAGTTCTTAATAAAAATAGTTTTATTATATTATAGGATGGAAAATCAAAAAAGTGAATCACCTCTGGCGTTTTCTTATCGACAATATCTAAAAAAGTTTTTCTTAACTCTAAATAATTTAATCCATTAAAATAAATATGTTTTAAAAAAAAATTATTACTAGAGATTATCTTTGATTTGCCAATGCCTATTGAAATAATATTTATTTTATTATGTATACTGAGCTCATTTGATATATGATTTAAACTATGAAAATGTCCTCCACTACCATGCCCAAATACAGAAATTATAAATAGTATATCCATTAGATAATTCTTTGCTCTATTTCTAAATCGATTCCAAACTTCTCTTTTACCCGTCTTTGAGTTTCATAAATAAGAGCAATAATATCTTTCCCAGTAGCATTTCCTATATTAATTATGAAGCCACTATGTTTTTCTGAAATTTGAGCTCCTCCTATTGCAAATCCCTTAAGTCCTAATTCATCTATTATGGTTCCAACAAAATAATTTTTTGGTCGCTTAAACACACTGCCAGCGTTAGGAAATTCTCTAGGCTGTTTTGACCAGCGTTGGAATTTTATGTTTTCCATTTTATCAATAATAGTTTCTTGATTTCCCTTTTGTAATTGCAGCCATGCTTTAAGTACAATTTTATCAGTATTTTTTTGAAAAAAACTATTGCGGAACTCAAAACCAATATCCTCTTTGGCAATCTCCTTTATTTCCATGTCTACCAAATCTAGATAGCGCACTTTAACCAAAATATCTTTTATTTCCTCGCCACTTGCTCCAGCATTCATCACTACAGCACCTCCTAAAGAACTAGGTATATCAAAAAATATTTCCAAGCCAGCCAAGAAATTATCCAATGCATATTGCGCAACATCCCACATCATAGCTCCAGCTTCTACTTCTATAACTTGTTGTTCAATCAATTTAATTGCGTTATAGTTGCCATTGAATATCACCATAGATTGATCATAATATTCTTTGGAAAATATTATGTTATGACCACTCCCTATTAAAATGAATTCTTTATGAATTTTGAAAAATTCAATTATGTCTTCTTCGTTTTCCGGAAAATAAACTTCATTACAAGATGAATTTATCTTATATGAGTTATAGTTAGTTAGATCAAAGTTTCTAAAAACCTTCATTATTTTTTAAATACGTTTAGAATAGGATCAAAATCTTTTTTGCTATACCCTAAAATTACCCTAATCGGAAGTCCAGTTGCTTTACTATAAAAAAACAAAAATAAGATCCCTGCTATCCCATAACTTACCGTAGATGCAATAGCTGCACCTTTTGCTCCAAATTTTGGTATTAAAATTAAATTTATAACTATATTGATTATCAATGCAGGAAGCATTGCTTTAATAGAGACCCAAGGTTTCCCTTGACCAGCTAAATCCATATTCATCACTTTAAAGAAGGTCAAGATAACAACTCCTGGTAAAAGATAATTCAATACAGCTATACTTTCTTTAAATTGCTCTCCGTACATCCCCAAGATAATCTTCTCTGATAGAAGTATTAAAAATATGGACACAACTCCAACTATAACTAAGGAAACTCTCAAAAGTTGAGCTACTTTTATTGAAAATGCTATGTTGTTTTTTGATACAGCACTTCGTGAAAATACAACTGTACTTAATAGTATAGGAATCTGCCATAAATATTGTGTTATTGCTGCACCTTTAGAATAAATACCTAATTCGTATGTATTACTTAATTTATCTAATAATATTATATCAATCCTATAGTTTAAATTAATTGCAAACAATGCACTAGCATAAACAAATCCAAGCGACAACATTTGTTTGATTATATTCCAATCGAATCGAAATGAGAAGAAGTTGAAAAATTTATTTTTAAATAACAATACAAAAAACATAACTAAAACACCTAAAACAGAAGAAATCATAGCTCCTTTTACATCCCATTTTAAGAACAATACAAAAAGTATAGTCCCCAACATTGCAATCAGTGAAGGAATCCAATTTATTTTATTAAAGGTTTTAATATCGTTACTGCCTAAAAAAATACCAGAATTATAAGTATTAAACAAACTAAACGGAATTGGTATTAGTGCAAAAAACACCAAGTTTAAATAAGATCCGAAATTGCTAAAGTAAAATATTAACATAAAACAAACTACTAAAGAAACAAAACTCGTTAGTACCCAAATCTGAGTTATCGCTATTTTGATTTGTTTTGCGGTATATATTCCTTTTCCTAAAAAATAGGCGGTAGATTGCCTTATACCTAAAGAGCCTATAGCCATAAACAAAGAAGGGTACACATTAAGGCCTGCGATAATTCCATTTCCTTCTGGACCAATAAGCCGAGCAGTAATAATGGATACGGTAAGACCGAAAAAAATCATTAAAATCTGCGAAACACCAACCCTATAAATATCTTTTATAAATGGGGTTTTCGTCATCTTTTATTGATTAAGATTTTACATGGAATACCTACTGCCGTAGAATTAGCTGGTATATCAATATTTACAAATGCATTTGCACCTATTATTGCATTTTCGCCAATTGTTATACCTCCAATAATCTTTACTCCTGGATAAATTTTAACCCCTGACTCAACAGTTGGATATTGCATTTCTTTTTTATTATTTCCGTGACTTCCTAAAGTTACATGTTGAAAAATCATTACATTATCCTTAATTACGACTCCTTCTCCTATAACGATTCCTATTGGATGAGGTAGCTTCAAATTCTTCCCAATAATAGCCTTATATGATATGTCGCAATTTCTCTTTACAATTAATCTTGACTTATAATAATTGGCAATTTGTCTTAAAAAGAAACTTTTACATGATAAAAAATAATTTCCTAATCTATAGTTTAATAAAATTCTAAATCTTGGGCTAAAAAAATAATAAACTAAAAATAAACGTAAATTTAGATTACCATTTGGGAAATCATTTTTAATATCAATTAATAGTTTTTTTACTGAACTCATTGTAATATATCTACTCCTAATCCTTTTAACTTTCCACATATGTTATCATATCCCCTATGAATTTGCCAAGCATTCTCAATTATGGTTTCGCCTTCAGCTGTTAATCCAGCTAAAAGTAACGCAATGCCAGCACGTAAGTCTAATGCTGTAACCTTTGCACCTTTTAATGGTACACCGCCAATTATGACCAACATATCTCCTTCTACTTTGTATTTCATTCCCATTTTAGCCAATTCCTCGGCATAGCCATAACGACCAGGAAAACGCAAATCCACAATTTTAGATTCACCTTTACACATTGCTCCATAAACTGCAAACAATGGTTGCATATCAGAGTTTATACCAGGGTATGGGCCTGTACTAATTTCTACTGGATATGTTACACCACCCCTAACAATCAAACTGTTTTCGCCACGGTAAAAATTCATTCCGCTCTCACGTAGATAAACCAATGGTATTTCAAGATGTTTAAATGGGAAATTCTCTATTTCAACGTCACCGTTTGTAATCACTGCACCTATTGCCCAAGTTAGCGCTTCCATATTATCAGGAATAACTGAATGTTTTACTGCAGATAGCACATCTACGCCATCAATCACTATACATTTTTGCCCATAAACACTAATTTTAGCCCCCATTTTTGTGAGCATTTCAATCAAATCAATAATTTCCGGACGGATATGGGGATTCCAAATAGTAGTTGTCCCTTGTGCTAAAGAAGCACAAATAATGGAATTTTCAGTTGCTCCAGTAGATCGAATTGGTAAATGAATTTCAGATGCTGTTAAACGTTTGCCTGTTTTCACTTTTGCACAAAGAAATCCCGACTCTTCCTCCCAAACTTCTGCTCCTAACTTTTCTAATAGCATGATATGTAAATCAAATTTTCTTTCTCCCAATTTACAACCCCCAGGCAATGGAACTTTCCCTTCTCCATAACGTGTTACCAAAGCCCCTAAAATTAATAAAGTGTTTCTGATAGAGCGCTCATTCCATTCCAAAGTTGTTATTCCAGTTTTCACCTCTTTTATAATAACATTGTCTTGGTCTGTTACACATTCTTTACCTAATGCTTTAAGCATGCCCAAGTGTATCTGAATATCTAGTAATCCAACTGGAAAATTATTTATTTCAACTATTTCATTTGTAAGAATTGAAGATGCCAATAAACGTAATGCACTATTTTTAGCCCCACTAACTTTTACTTTTCCTCGTAAACACGACTTTCTAATTATCATATTATTTACCAATATAATTTATTTATAATAACTTCTGTACCAGTTAACAAACGTCTTAACTCCTTCTTGTATAGAGCATTCGGAAATAAATCCATACCGTTTTTTTAATCCGTCAACATCTGCCCAAGTTTGGTTAACATCTCCGGGCTGCATTGGTAGCATTATTTTTTGGGCTGTTTTTTCGGTGTTTTTTTCGATTTCTACGATAAAATCTAATAATTTAACTGGCTTACTATTACCAATATTGAAAAGTTGGTATTTTGGGGCTTGATTTTTATCTTCTACAATCAAAATTATTCCTTTAATTATATCGTCAATAAATGTAAAGTCACGTGACAAATCTCCATTATTAAAAACCTTAATAGGACGGTTGTTTAATATGGCATCTGTAAATAAAGATATCGCCATATCAGGCCTACCCCAGGGGCCATAAACGGTAAAAAAACGAAGTCCGATAGTTTGTATACTAAATAAATGACTATAGGTGTATGCAATTAGCTCGTTGAATTTTTTAGTAGCTGCATAAAGACTAATAGGGTTGTCTACGTTTTGATCAGTTGAAAAAGGAACTTCATCAGAGTTTCCATAAACGCTAGAACTACTTGCATAAACTATTTTTTTTACATTGGTACTCCGCATACATTCTAAAAGATTCACAAAACCAACAATATTTGAATCAACATAAACAAATGGATTTTCTAAACTATATCGAACTCCAGCTTGTGCAGCCAAATTACAAACTAGATCAAATTGAAATTTTTCAAAAAGTTGTGGTAATTTAGCTTTGTCTTCGAGATCTAGCTTTATGAATTGAAATTTTTCATCATATTTTTCACTAAAAACAAGCCGCTCCTCAATAATTTGATTTATGCCTAGTTCTTTAAGTCGATCTAATTTAAGTTGGATTGAGTAATAATCATTTATGTTATCGAGCCCTATGACAGTATTTCCTTGCTCAAGTAATTTCTTACAAAGATGGAAGCCTATAAATCCAGCAGCACCAGTTACAAGAATTATCTTCATTAATTTGAATAATTTTTTTGATTTAGTACATACCATTTTACAATATTATTAACCCCCTCGTTTAAGGAGAACAAAGGATTATACCCCAATAAATCCTTAGCTTTATTTATACTTGCTAAACTGTGCGGAATATCTCCTTGTCTATTGGGGCCGAATTGGATGGATACATTTGCTATTTTAGAATCGTGTTTGGCTAATTTAGTTTTAAGAAGTTCAACCAGTTGTAGTAAAGTATTGCTTTCTCCAAATGCAGTATTAAATACTTCGCCAATCGCGTCTTTATTGTCCGTGCTTGCCGCCAAATGATTCATTTGAATCACATTATCTATATAAGTAAAGTCTCTTGAATAAGAACCGTCTCCGTTAATAACAGGCGATTCATAATGCATTAGTTGAGAGATGAATTTTGGTATAACTGCGGCATATGTGCTGTTTGTGTCTTGGCGACGGCCGAAGACGTTAAAATACCGCAGGCCAATGGTTTCTAAACCGTATATTTTATAGAACATGTTAGCATAAAGCTCATTGACATATTTTGTAACTGCATAAGGTGAAAGTGGCGTGCCAATAATTTCTTCTTGTTTAGGTAGAAGGTCAGAATCGCCATATGTAGAAGAACTCGCAGCGTAAACAAAACGTTTTACTTTTTGATCGCGCGCAGCAACTATCATGTTTAAGAAGCCTGAAATATTAACCTCATTTGTTGTAATTGGATCATTAATAGAACGAGGCACAGAGCCCAAAGCAGCTTGATGCAAAACGATGTCTATACCGTGGCACGCATTTTCGCATGTCGCTAAATCTCGAATATCGCCCTCTATCAACTTGAATTGTGGATTGTTCAAAAAAGTTTCAATGTTGTGTTTGTACCCAGTAACAAAATTGTCCAGACAAACCACTTCATTGTTGAAGTTAAGTAGGTCCTCACAGAGATTGGAACCAATAAAACCTGCGCCTCCAGTTATTAAAACTTTTTTATTTCTAATTCTTTGATAATCCATATTATAATCGTGCATCAATTTTAGAAATTTCTAACACACCCTTAACGTCATAAATAACTGAAGTTGGTTTGCAAAATGTTTCGACTTGGAGTTTTTTAAATTCATTATGTGCCACACCTAATACAATTGCATCATAAATATTTTCTTGCAAGGATTCAATCAACTGAATGCCATATTCATGATCAACTTCTTTAGAACTTGCCCAAGGATCGTAAATATCAATAATTAAACCAAAACCTTGGAGTCCTTTAACTATATCTACTATTTTAGTATTTCGTACATCAGGGCAATTTTCTTTAAAGGTTATACCCAAAAGAAGAACTTTAGCATCTTTTATTACAATCCCTTTATGAATCATTTTTTTGACAACCTCTGTAGCAACGTACGCCCCCATACCGTCATTAATACGGCGTCCAGCCAATATAATTTCTGGGTGATACCCTATTTCTTGTGCCTTTTGCGCGAGATAATATGGATCAACTCCAATGCAATGTCCGCCAACTAAACCTGGTTTGAAAGGTAAGAAATTCCATTTTGTGCCTGCCGCAGCAAGTACCTCCTGTGTATCAATCCCCATTAGATTAAAGATTTTAGCCAGTTCATTAACAAATGCAATATTGATGTCGCGCTGTGTATTTTCAATCACTTTAGATGCTTCTGCCACTTTTATGCTTGACGCCAAATATGTTCCAGCAGTGATTACAGATTTGTAAAGAGCATCTACCTTTTCTCCAACTTCCGGCAAAGAACCAGAAGTAACTTTTAGTATTTTCTCAACTGTATGCTCTTTGTCACCTGGATTGATTCTTTCAGGGGAATACCCTACAAAAAAATCAATATTAAATTTGAGTCCACTGAATTTTTCAAGAACAGGAACACATTCATCTTCTGTAACGCCCGGATAGACTGTTGATTCATAAATTACTATATCTCCTTTTTTAAGAACAAGTCCAACGGTTTCACTGGCATTATAAAGTGGTGTTAAATCGGGCAGGTTGTGTTTGTCTACAGGAGTTGGAACTGTTATAATATAATAGTTGCAGCTATGTATATCCTGAATTTTGGTAGTACAAAACAAGCCTATTCCCATGTTTAAGTTTGACTTTACTACAGCATGTAGCAATGCATCTTCCACCTCTAACGTTTCGTCATGTCCATTATTAAGTTGATCCACCCGCTTATTGTTAATATCAAAACCTACTACATGATATTTTGTTGCTAATAGTCTTGCCAAAGGCAGCCCCACATAACCAAGTCCAATGACTGCAATTTTGCAATTTTCTAATTTCATTTTTACTTATTAATTTGTAAATTTTGAGAGAAGTGTTTAACGATTATTACTGGTGGTAATAAAAAAGATTTAGAAGATAAAAAAATCATTAAAAAGAATACAAAGGCTCAAACAGAAGGCAATTATGATTTTCCAAAATCAATTTTAATAAATTTTAAACCTATGTAATTTTAGGGCATTTTGAGTTTTTGCAATATTAACGATTTTAATTATATATAACTACTAAAACTATCAAATAATCCAAGGTTACCGGTGTATTCTGATATTTCTAAATTCTTAAGCAATTATTCTGAATACTTAGATTATAATTAAATTTTAAAAAGATCTCACAGGAATTACAACTGCTTCTCCCTGTTTCATCCAAGTAACTAACGTTGGATTTTTTGGATCATTAAGAAAATTTATAGCATAACTACTTGAAACATTATTTGAATCCTCAGAAGAAGTCCAAATCAAACCCTTTCCAGAATTTATCAAGAAATCCTTGTTTTTATTATACCAAGAATTAATCCAATTTTGATTTATAGATAATAGTTTAAGCTCTTCTGCACTTGGTAAAAACCAATCTTTAAAACCACCCCCATAATAAGAATTAGCCACAGAAGCTGCAGAAAATCCGTCAAATCCTCTAGCCAGAATCATAGAAGTGTTTAACTTTCCATCTCCTACTGCTTTCCCGTACGCCCCAACAACTGTTGCTGAATTATTACTAAATTTAGAATAAAATTGAGCTTTCCCTATAAAATCTTCTGCAAAGATTAAACCATGAATTTCATTGCTTTTGTAACCTTTATCTGAAGGCTGTAAAATATAAAAAATAGTACCTCCTTGATAAGTGTCGCCAATAGCTATACTAGTAGTTGTAAAAGTAAGTTCTGGCCCATAACTAGTACCCGCACTATTCGTAGCATACGCTCTCACATAATACTTCGTGTTTGGTATTAACCCTGTTATATTTGATATAAAAGTGGATGATGAACCAGTATCTACCGTCTTACTTGTTAATAATATCGTAGGTGATGTGCTCGTACTCCACACAACTCCTTTTGCTATAATTTTATCACCACCAGTTGATCCAATTATTCCTCCACTGCTAGCCTTAGTACCAGAAATATTGCTTACAATAGTTGTACTAGTTATTGAAGCTAATATAGGATTAATCTTAAATGCAAAAGGACTTGAACTTGATCCATTAAAATTTGCATCTGCTACAATACTTGCTATCACTTGATAACTTCCCGCCATTATTGGCGCTGTTGCACTTGGACCATATACCGTCGTACCAGTACCAGTATACTTATACGTCACAGCTCCTGTTGATCCAGTTTTAGTTGAAGTATTTGGCCCTTGTGAAGATCCATTATATGTATATGCACTCGCTCCTGTTACTGTAATTGTTGAATTAGCCTTGTCAGTCGTAAACGTAAGCTCTGCTCCATAACTAGTACCCGCACTATTCGTAGCATACGCTCTCACATAATACTTCGTGTTAAGCTGTAATCCTGTTATATTGGATATAAA